>Ga0209061_1000267_pt1 | contig 156709 bp, 133 predicted proteins | sample Coa_R1_10_FD_187157 | JGI IMG/M metagenome (GOLD analysis project Ga0209061, IMG submission 187157) | Surface soil microbial communities from Centralia Pennsylvania, which are recovering from an underground coalmine fire - Coalmine... | ecosystem: Environmental > Terrestrial > Soil >...
GGGAACGGATTTACAACACCGTGCGCCCGCACCAGGCTCTCGGCTATCGCACGCCGCTCGAATTTCTCTCTCACTGGAACTCTCATTCTCGAAAGGCCGAGTGTCACTAATCATGTGGACGAGTACACGCTCTACACAAATGGCGCGCAGATGAAGTATTCTTGCAGGCGCCATGGCTCACAACAAAATTCGCGTGCTGATCGCCAAGCCCGGCCTCGATGGACACGACCGCGGCGCCAAAGTCATCGCCCGCGCCCTCCGCGACGCCGGCATGGAAGTGATTTACACCGGCCTGCGTCAAACTCCCGAAATGATCGCTTCCGCCGCCGTGCAGGAGGACGTTGACGTCATCGGCCTCTCCATTCTCTCCGGCGCGCATAATGCCCTCTGCCCGCGCTTGATGGAATTGCTCCGCGAAAAAGGAATGCACGACGTCACCGTGCTCATCGGCGGCATCATTCCCGAAGCCGACATCCCTGGACTCAAAAAAGCCGGCATCGCCGAAGTTTTTCTCCCCGGCACTTCCACACAGGACATCGTGGATTTCATCCGCAAACGCTTCGCCGCCGCTCAAAAAGCCTGACGCATCCCGCCCGGTCCAATCACTCTCGCCGGAGCCCTCTTGCCGCGAGCCGCAAATGAAACGCCCGGAATGGTACAATGCGGAGTTTCGGGCACCAGCAGGTAATCTGCCGTTTGCGAGGTCGCGCGTTGCCGAATTCGCTCATCGAGTCCCGCATCAAAACAGATTCCGCCGAGTTCCAGAAAAACCGCCGCGTCCTCCTGGACCGTCTTGCCGAAATCAAAAATCAGGAGGAAAAAATCCGTTTGGGCGGCGGCGCGAAAGCCATCGAATCGCAGCACAAAAAAAATCGCCTCACCGCCCGCGAGCGCATCGCCAAACTCATCGACTCGGACGCCCGTTTTTTCGAGCTCGGCATTTATGCCGCCCATGAAATGTACGAAGAGTGGGGCGGCGCCCCCGCCGCCGGCACGATTACCGGGTTGGCTCGCGTCGCCGGCCGCCAGATGATGATTATCGCCAACGACGCCACCGTGAAAGCCGGCGCGTTTTTCCCCATGACCGCGAAAAAGGTCATTCGGGCCCAAAACATCGCCATCGAAAATCGCATCCCCACAATTTATCTCGTCGACTCCGCCGGCGTTTTTCTCCCGCTTCAGGAGGACGTCTTCCCCGATACCGACGATTTTGGCCGCGTCTTTCGCAACAACGCGGTCATGTCCGCCATGCGCATTCCGCAAATCACCGCCATCATGGGCATGTGCGTCGCCGGCGGCGCCTACTTGCCGGTCATGTGCGACACAATTTTAATCACCGAAGGCAGCGGACTTTTTCTCGCCGGCCCCGCTCTCGTGCAGGCCGCCATCGGACAGAAAAGCTCCGCCGAAGAACTCGGCGGCGCAAAAATGCACGCGCAAATCAGCGGTACCGTGGATTTTCGCGAAGAAAGTGACGACGCCTGCCTCGCTCGCATTCGCGCTCTCGTCGGCAAACTCGGCGCCGCCCCGCGCGCCCCTTTCAGTCATGAAAAGCCCGAGCCGCCCCGGTATCCCGCGGATGAAATTTACGGAATTTTCTCCTCGGATCCCGCCAAACAGTACGACATGCGCCAAATCATCGCGCGCATCGTGGACCGCAGCCAGTGGGACGAGTATCGCGCCGAATACGGCCAGACCGTCATCTGTGGATTCGCGCGCATCGGAGGCTGGGCCGTCGGCATCGTGGCCAATCAAAAAAAACACGTGCAAATCGCCGCGCCCGGCACGGGCGAGCATCGCATGGAATTCGGCGGCGTAATTTACACCGAATCCGCCGACAAAGCCGCGCGTTTCATCCTCGATTGCAATCAGAATTTAATCCCCCTCGTTTTTCTTCACGACGTGAACGGCTTCATGGTCGGCAAGGAAGCCGAATGGAGCGGAATCATTCGCGCCGGCGCAAAAATGGTCAACGCCGTCGCCAACAGCGTCGTTCCCAAAATCGCCGTCATCTGCGGCGGCAGTTTCGGCGCCGGACATTACGCCATGTGCGGCAAGGCCTACGACCCGCGCTTCATTTTCGCCTGGCCCACCGCCCGTTACGCGGTCATGGCCGGAGAATCCGCCGCCGGCACGCTGGTCGAAATTCGCCTCAAGCAACTCGAGCGCGAAGGAAAAAAAATCACCGAAAAGGAAAAGAAGGAGCTCTTTGAATCCACTCGCGCCGTGTACGAGCGCCAGATGGATCCGCGCTACGCCGCCGCGCGCCTCTGGGTTGACGCCATCATTGATCCCGCCGAAACCCGCGAAGCCATCATCGAGGCCCTCGAAGCCGCCTCCCTCAATCCGCACGTCGCTGAATTCAAAACCGGAGTCCTGCAAACGTGAGCCGCGCATGAGCGAATCCGTAACCATCGTCGAATGCCCGCGCGACGCCTGGCAGGGCCTTCCGCAAATCATTCCCACGCGCGCGAAAATCGATTATTTGAGCCGGCTCGTGTCCCTCGGCTTCCGCCACATTGACGCCGTCAGCTTCGTTTCGCCGAAGCACGTCCCGCAAATGGCCGATAGCGAAGAGGTCATGGCCGGCCTCGTCGAAAGCTTTTCCGCCGGCTCCGCGCCGGAAATTATCGGCATCGTCGTCAACGAAAAGGGCCTCGAGCGCGCGCTGGCCGCGCCCGGCGTCACCACCATCGGCTATCCCTATTCCATCTCCGCCTATTTTCGCCGCGCCAACGCCAATATGTCCCGCGCCGAATCCCGCTCGCTCGTCGAAACGCTTCAACGCGAAACGAAAAAAGCCGCGCGCAAGCTCGTCGTCTATATTTCCATGGCTTTTGGAAATCCCTACGACGAGCCTTGGGGTCCGGAGATTGTCGAAGACGCGCTCGTCTGGCTCAAAGACATCGGCGTGCGCACCGTTTCCCTCGCCGACACGGTCGGCACCGCATCACCCCAGGACGTCGCCGCGCTCTACAGCGCGGTGAAGGATTGCGTCGCGGGCCTCGACATCGGCGTCCATCTTCATAGCCGCCCGGAAGGCGCTGCGGAAAAAGTTTTGTCCGCGTTCACCGCCGGATGCCGCCGCTTCGACGGCGCGCTCACCGGCCTGGGCGGATGCCCGTTCGCCGGCGATGAACTCGTCGGCAATGTTCCCACCGAAATCGTGCTCACCGCACTCTCGGCGCGCGGCGTCGCCACCGGAATCGACACCAAATCGCTGGCCCTCGCCTGCGCGCTCACCGGAGAAATTCGAAAAACTTACGGGCGCGAACGGCATGCGCCCAGACCCAATTGATTCACAAATGCGCGGTAAAACGGAGCTTCCATGGAATACAAAACGCTCCAATTCGTACTGGAAAACGAACTGGCGGCCATCACCCTGAATCGTCCCGAGAAGCGCAACGCCATTTCTCCGGAAATGATCAGCGACCTGATGAACGCCCTCGACCAGGTCGAGCGCAGCTCCGCACGCGTGGTGATTTTGACCGGCGCGGGCCGGGCTTTTTGCGCGGGAATGGATTTGGAAGCGCTCCGCAATCTCGCTTCCCAAACCCCGGAGCAGCACGCCGCCGACGCCGAGCGTATGGGCCAAATGTTTTACCGCCTCTACACCTTTCCCAGGCCGCTCATCGCTGCGGTGAACGGCCCGGCCATCGCCGGCGGCACCGGCCTCGCCACGCTCGCCGATTTCACGCTCGCCGTTCCCGAAGCAAAATTCGGTTACACCGAGGCGCGCATCGGATTCTTGCCCGCGGTCGTTTCCGTCTTTTTGCTCCGCCAGGTCGGCGCAAAAATCACGCGCGAACTTCTGCTCACCGGCAAAATCTTCGATGCCGCCGAAGCGCACCGCCTCGGCCTGGTCACCGAAATTGTCGCCGCGGACAAATTGCTCGACCGCGCCCGCGAGCTCGCCCGCGACCTCGCCGCGCTCAGTCCCTCCAGCCTCGCTCTCACCAAGCGCCTGATTTTGCGCTGGAGCGAAAAGGAAATTGAACGCGACCTCGCCGTGGCCGTTCGCGAAAGCGCGGAAATTCGCCGCACCGAAGATTTCCGTGAAGGCCTTTCGGCATTTTTGGAAAAGCGCACACCTAAATGGCGCAACCGCTGACTCGCGTCGCGCGATTCTGTTAGACTTTCCTTCCCGGTTTTGCATTGGCGCAACCGCGCAAGGCCAAACGCGCGCAAAACGCATGGGAACAAAAGCAACACACGATCCGGTGAACCAGTGACGGCCGTCGGCGACACAACCATTCGCGTGCGCTACGCGGAGACCGATCAAATGGGCGTGGTCTACTACGCCAATTTTTTCGTCTGGTTCGAGGTCGCGCGCGTCGAATTCATGCGCCGGCTCGGATTCAGCTACAAGCAGATGGAAACCGAGGACGACAGCTTCGTGGTCGTCGCGAAAGCCAGTTGCACCTACAAGCAGCCCGCGAAATTCGACGATCTGCTGCGCATTCGTACGCGCATTTCCGAATCGCGCAAACGCACCATCGCTTTCCACTATGAAATTTTCAACGACGCCACACGCGCGCTCATCGCCACCGGCGAAACGCTGCACGTGATTTGCGACCGGCACGGAAAACCGAAAACCCTGCCCGAAAAATATCGCCGCTATTTTCCGCTCACAAATTTTGCCTCCGCAGAGGCGCTTTCTGCGCGGAGTTCGCACTGATGCCGAAAAAATCCATCGCCCTCACCGGAAACGACCTCAGTTTCGAGCAGCTCTGCCGGATCGTTGATTCCGACGCGGAAGCGACACTCGATTCCGGCGCTCGCGCGCGCATGGAGGCATCGCGCGCCGTCGTTGAGCGGCTCGTGGCCGGCGATTCCGCCGCCTACGGCATCAACACCGGCTTCGGCGCCCTGGCATCGGTGCGCATTCCGCACCACGAGCTGCGCGAATTGCAATTCAATCTGGTGCGCAGCCACGCCTGCGGAGTCGGCGCGCCCCTGGCGCCGACGGAAACGCGCGCGCTCATCGCTCTGCGCGCCAATGCGCTGGCCAAAGGATTCAGCGGCGTCCGCCCCATTGTGGTCGAAACGCTGCTCGCCATGCTGGCGCGCAACGTTTTGCCGGTGATTCCTTCGCAGGGCTCGGTCGGCGCATCCGGCGATCTGGCGCCGCTCGCACACCTTGCTCTGGTGGCGATTGGCGAAGGCCAGGCGATTTTCGAGGGCGCCGCGATTTCCGGCGCCGAAGCCCTGCGCCGCGCCGGCATCGAGCCGCTGCGACTCGAAGCCAAGGAAGGCCTGGCGCTGCTGAACGGCACGCAGGGGATGCTCGCGCTGCTCGCGCTCGCGCTCCGCGAAGCGGAGATTTTGGCGGACACCGCGGATGTGGCCGCGGCGCTTTCGCTCGATGCGCTTCGCGGCAGCCCGGCGGCGTTCGATGAGCGCATTTCACGCATTCGTCCGTATCCCGGGCAGGCGGCCACCGCGCGCAACCTGACGCGGCTCAATCGCGGCAGCGAAATTCGCGAATCGCATCGCGCGCCGGAGAAAGACGTGCGCGTGCAGGACGCCTACAGCATGCGCTGCACGCCGCAGGTTCACGGCGCGGTGCGCGATTCGCTTTCGCAGGTGCGCACCACCATTTCCATCGAGCTCAACGCCGCCACCGACAATCCGCTGGTCTTCGCCGAATCCGGCGAAGTCATCAGCGGCGGAAATTTTCACGGCCAGCCGCTGGCCATGGCCGCCGACCAGACGGCCGTGGCGCTCGCCACGCTGGCCGGAATTTGCGAGCGGCGCATCGAGCACATGACCAATCCGCACGTCAGCATGCTGCCCGCGTTTCTGACGCCGGACGCGGGCCTCAATTCCGGCTTCATGATTGCGCAGGTCGTTGCCGCGAGCCTCGCCGGCGAAATGAAGGCGCTCGCCGCGCCGCATTCGGTGGATTCGATTCCCACGTCCGGCGATCAGGAGGATTACGTCTCCATGGGCATGAGCGCGGCGCGGCGTCTGCGTCCGATGCTTGATGCGCTTTCGCACATCATCGCCATCGAATTGCTCGCGGCGGCGCAAGGAATTGATTTTCATGCGCCGCTACGAACAGGAATCGAAGCGCGCAAGGCGCACGCGCTGGTGCGCTCCATTTCCGCTACGGTGGCAAAAGATCGGCCGCTCGCGCCGGACATTGCCGCCGTCGGCGAACTGGTGCGGCGCGGCGAATTTCAGCAATTCGTGCGCTGACGGACTTTCCGCGCGCCGCAAAGCGCCGGCGGCAGCCCTCACCACCGTGCGCAACGCGCTTCGAAAACCTTTCACCGCAAACCATCCACAAAAATATCCTCGCCGGATCGCCGCGCGCGCTTCACGATTTCGAGCGCAGCGCGCGCTGCAGAAATTTTCCAAAGCGCCAGCCGGCAATCCATTTGAACGGCGGTTCGCCCAGCGAATAGTGGCCGCAGGGCAAGCGCACTGCAACGCAATCCACTTCGTTTTCGCGAATCGCCGCGAAAAAGCGGTCCGAAAATTCATCCGGAAAAGTCGGATCGTAGCGCCCGCTCACGGCGATGATTTTTTGTCCCGTGCCGCGCAATTTGGAAAGGTACGGCATCGGGCTGACGGGCGCCCAGAAATAGCGAATCTCCTCTTCGGAAATCTTCGCGCGCAGCGACTCCCAAACGTGAATGGTGGTCAGGCCGTTTGCGACGACGTCTCCAAAATAACTGGAAACGTGCAGCAGGGCCGCAGCACGAATCAGCGGCTCGTGCGAAGCGGTGATGCAGGAAATGCACGAGCCGAGGCTGACGCCCACAATTCCGAGCGGGCCGTAGCCGCGCGACGCGAGCCAGCGCAAACAGCAGCGCGCGTCGCAAACCGCCTGGCGATTGGCCTGCAGCGTGAGCCCGACGTTCGGACCGACGATGTGGTCGGCGCGTGGATGGCCCGGAACCGCGCGCCGGTCGTGATACGGCAAACTCAGCCGCAGCGCGGTGATGCCGAGGCGATTGAGCCAGCGGCAAAGCTCCACGTGCGCAGCGTAGTCCGCGTTCCACTGCGGCAGAACAACAACTGCCGGGCCGCAAGCGGCCGCAGGAAAAAATCGCGCGTGGACGCGATTGTTTTCCGGCCAGGGCGACTGGACGGCGCTGGCAAATTCCAGTTCCTCGCGCCAGGCCGCGCCATTTTCCGCAGGCCGCGAAACGAAGTCGGCGGGCGTTTCACAGGCGAACCACTCATCGCTGCGCGCGATCGCTTTCTGCACGAAATCGGCGAGAAACGCGCGGGGATTTTTTTCGTTCGCGTCGCCGCCGATGTGTTCGAGGCCCCAGGCAAAGGGCAGCGAGCGCCGGTTGGGCTCAGCGGCCCAGCGCCGGTGCTCGTAGCGCCGGATTTTCTGTTCGAACCAGCTCACGACAGCAGCTCACCCGGGAAAATTGAAGCCGACCATATTCTCACGGGCAGCGCCGGAAAGGCACCCGGCAGCCGAAGGTCAGGGCCGAGCGACAGTGAATAGCAAAGCCCGGAAGCGCCGCGCGCTTCGGAAGGGATGAGAATGATGAAAAGGTGCATTTCTGTAGCGATTAGGAAAACGTTTACCTCTCATTCTAAAGGTGCTTACAGACAGTTCTAATTTTTCATAGGTCTGGCGATTAGAATTCATCCGGCGCATAAGTGCAGGGCCAAATGTGGCCCTTTTGGCGTCCATAAAATGCAAAAGCCGCCAACGATGGCGGCATGCCCTTTCCCATTTTGGAACAGTTTAGAACCGCGGCTAGTTCAGCCGAGGTAATGTGTACTACAGAATAAACGACAAGTCAAGGAAAAAGCAGATTCCTCGCGGGGTCCCGATTCGGAGAGTCGGGGGATTCGGAATGACGGCAAAATGACGGGGCGAGGCGGAGCGAGATCCTTCGCCGCGCCATACGCGCCGCAGGATGACGCAGAAGGCATCCGGTGAAGATGACAGGAGCGCTGGTTACGAAAAGATGTCTTTGACTTTGTCGAAGAAGGAGGAGGAGCGCTCGACGGGCTGGTTTTCGACTTTGGAGACATGGCCAAGCTGTTCGAAGAGGGCGCGCTGCTCTTTGGTGAGCTTTGAGGGAACGACGACGCGGACGTTGACGTAGAGGTCGCCTTTCCCGCCGTGAGGATCGGGAAGGCCTTTGCCTTTGCGGCGGAAAAGAGTGCCGGGCTGCGTGCCTTCGGGAATCGTGAGCGTGTCTTCGCCATGGATGGTAGGGACTTTGATTTCCGCGCCGAGGGCGGCCTGGGAAATGCTGATGGGGACGTTGCAATAGAGGTCGGCGCCGCGACGCTCAAAGAAGGGATGCTCTTTGACTTCGATGAAGACGTAGAGATCGCCGGCGGGACCGCCGTTGGTTCCGGCTTCGCCTTCGCCGGGGACGCGGAGGCGCATGCCGGTATCCACGCCGGCGGGCACGGAGACTTCGATGGTGTGCGTGCGTTCGATGCGGCCCTGACCGCGGCATTCGGCGCAGGATTCCTTGATGACCTGGCCGGCACCCTGGCAGGCGGGGCAAGTGCGGGAGACGGCGAAGAATCCCTGCTGATAATGGATCTGGCCGCGGCCCTTGCAGGTGCCGCAGGTGGACATGCCGGTGCCGGGCCTGGCTCCGGTGCCGTTGCAGGCGGCGCAATTTTCCATGCGCGGGATTTTGACGCGCGTTTTCACGCCGGCGGCGGCGTCTTCGAAGGAGAGCTTGAGGTCGTAGCGCAAATCGGCGCCGCGCTGGGCGCGAGCGCGTCCGCCGCGACGGCGCGTTCCGCCGCCCATGCCGAAGATGTCCTGAAAGCCGAACATATCGCCGAAGACGTCCTGAAACTGGTCGAAGATTGAGCTGAAATCGCCGGCGTCAAAGACCTGGCCGGAAAGTCCGGCATGGCCGTAGCGGTCGTAGGTGGCGCGCTTTTGCGGGTCGGAGAGGACGCTATAGGCTTCGGAGGCTTCGCGGAAGCGATGCTCGGCGTCGGATTTGTTATCCGGATTGCGGTCGGGATGATATTTCAGGGCGGCTTTGCGATAAGCGCTCTTGATTTGTTCGGCGGTGGCGTCGCGCGAGACGCCGAGGACCTCGTAATAATCATTTTTGGATGTAGACGGCATTGCCGGGGCTTAGTTCTCCTCTGTGGAAGCGGAATTCACATTCGATGCAGCGGGGGCGCCCGCGGGATTCGCGGCGACGCGAACCATGGCCGGGCGCAAAACCTTGCCGTGAAAAATATAACCGGATTGCAGTTCCTCGATGACCGTGTCGTCAGGATGGGCGGCGGTTTCGACGCGTTCGATGGCGTGATGAAAATGGGGGTCGAAGGGTTTGCCTTCAGCTTCGATTTTTTCCAAGCCGTGCCGGGAAAGCGCATCGAGAAGCTGCTTGCGAATGAGCTGAAAACCCTCGCGGTATTCGTTGTGCGCGGCGTCGCGATGAGAGGCGATGGCGCGGTCGAATCCGTCGAGGACGGGCAGCAGGCTTTCGATGATGATTTCGGCGCCGCGATGGCGTTCGTGGCTGCGCTCGCGTTCGATGCGCTTGCGGTAATTCTCGAAGTCGGCCTGGAGGCGAACGAGCGTGTTTTTCAGGTCGGCTTTTTCGGCGGCGAGTTTTTCGAGTTCGTCGCTGACGATTTTTTCGACGGAGGGGCCTTCGAGAACGGCGGCTTCGTTTGCGCCGGCGTCCGGCGCGGCGTTTTGCGCGTTTTCGTCAGGCGCTTCGCGCGAGGGGCGCGGATCGGGGCGATGGGATTTTTCGGAATCGCGGTGACTGCTCACGACAGCTTCTCCGTTTTCATTTCGTCGGAAAAGAACTGGGACATCAGGGCGACGACGGTGATGACGCGTTCGTAATGCATGCGCATGGGGCCGAGAATGCCGAGAGTGCCCTGATCGGCGATGCGTCCGGAGCGCGAAGCCTCTCCGTGATTATACTGCGCGCTGACGAGGGCCAGATGCTTGCCGGCGTTGGGGATTTTTTCGACGCCGAGTTCGACGTGGACGGGTTCGGGAGCTTCGATGCAGCCGGCGAGGAGGGCGACGAGGCGGTCGCGCTCTTCGATGGCGGAGAGGAGTTCGCCGAGCTGCTGCTGGTCCTGAAATTCGGGCGCGGTGGCGAATTGGGCGGCGCCGCCGATGTAGACGACGCGCCCGGCTTCTTCGCCGAGGAGCTTGGGGTCGCAGAGCATGAGGGCGCTGCCGGCGAGTTTTTCGTAGCGTTCGCGGTCGCGGGCGAGCTGCGTTTTCAAGTCGTCACAAATGGACTCGAGAGTCCAGCGGGGATAATGGCGGTTCAGATGATCGGCGATGCGGTCGAGTTCCGGCTGAGTGAAGGCGCGCTCCGGCCGAATGCATTTATCGCGCGTGACGCCGCCGCCGGCAACGAGGACGACGAGGACGCGGTTGTCGGGCAACAGAAGAAAGCGAATGTGTTCGACGATGGTGCGCGCGAGCGGCGGAGAAATGATGATGCCGAGGCCGCGGGAAACTTGCGCGAGGACATGGCTGGCGCGTTCCATGACGCCTTCGGGAGTGGTGGCGGAGTCGAGTTCGCGGCGAATCCATTCGCGGTCCTCGGGGCGCGGCGCAGCCTGCTCGGCGATTTGTTCGACGTAAAAGCGATAGGCGGAGGCGGTGGGGACGCGACCGGCGGAAGTGTGCGGCTGATAGAGATAGCCGCCGTCTTCGAGGTCGGCCATGATGTTGCGCATGGTGGCGGGGCTGAGCGCTTCGGCGTGCATGCGTGCGACAGTGCGCGAGGATACCGGCTCGCCGGTTTCGATATAGGCGCGAACCACCTCGGCAAGCACCTGACGGTGACGCTTGTGCTGCAAAGCTGGAACAGAGTTCATAAGACTATAAAAATCAGCCGGTTAAATCAGAACCGCGACAACGTTAAACGAATCGAGCGAGCGAAGCCGCACCGCTCATCAATTAAGTTTAACGGGAGGCGCGGGAGGCGTCAACCTTGGTTGCGTGAGCGTTGCGCGAACGCCGGCGAGTTCTGCGGAGCCGATTTGCATTTTTCTGTGAATTCAGCGACCAGGCTTGCGGAAAACGCCCCATAGGCCACAACTTTCTTGTTCATTGCCGTGCTCTCCCGGCCGTTTCATCTTCCCCCGGCAGCGGGGCACTTTCGGATGGCGCCGAATCGCTCTCCGGAACGCGAGCACTCCGGACGAAAAGGCGTCACTCCGCCGCGGCGCGAGAGCGCAGAAGCTGCTCCACGCGAGCGACGTCCGCGGGAACGTCCACTTCAACGCTTTCGTAGGCGGCGATTTCGGCGACAGCGATGCGATAGCCGTTTTCCATCCAACGAAGCTGCTCAAGCTGCTCGACGCGCTCGAGTTCGCCGGGAGGAAGCGCGGGAAATTCGAGAAGGGCGTCGCGGCGAAAAGCATAAAGGCCGATGTGCTTGAAGAAGCGTGCGGTGACGTGCTCGGCGGCGTCGCGCACCCACGGGATTGGGGCGCGAGAAAAATAGAGGGCGCAGTCGTCGAAATCGGAAACGACTTTGACGATGTTGGGGTTCATGATGTCTTCGCGGGCGGTAATGGGAACGCAAAGAGTGGAGACGTGAACTTCGGTTGCGGAAAGCAGAGCGTCCACGGCGGCGTCAATCAGTTCTGCGCTAATGAGCGGCAAATCGCCCTGCACGTTGACGTAAACATCGGCAGGGGTATGGATGGCAACTTCGGCAAGGCGATCGGTGCCGGTGCGATGTTCACGGCGCGTGATGGCAACTTCTCCGCCGAAGGATTTCACGGCGTCGGCGATGCGCGGGTCATCAGTGGCCACGAGGACGCGCGAGGCGCGCCGGCTCCGGCGAGCGCGTTCGTAGACGTGCTGAATCATGGGGCGTCCGGCGATGGAGGCGAGCGGCTTGCCGGGGAAACGCGACGAATCGTATCGCGCGGGAATCACGATCAGGACGGAAGGATTTAGATTTTCCGGCATAGCGAGAAAGCGCCTGGAAGAAAAATTGAGGCGCGAAAGATGCTGTGCGCGCCACCCGGCTATGTTATCACGCTCAGAAGAAAGCGGAACATTCACGCGATCCACGCCCGATGGAGTTGCCGCGTGGCGAGAAAGGCGGACTCGCGACGAACAATTTGTCGCGGCGCGCAGAGAAGGAAGTGTAGTGGCAGAGCAGGGGAGAAACGAGGTGGGATACAGACATTGACGATTGGGAAATACAGATTTTCGGCCTTGCTTTGCGACACGCCGGTGATACCATCATAACAATAATTTTTTCGGCTGCTGCCCCGAGCAGGAGGAAATATGCGAGCAGCCAGGCATGGGCAAAGAGCGATGTTCGCGAGCGCGATAAGCCTCGCGCTGGCGTTCCTCATGATGTTTTGCAGCTCGGCATACGCGCAGAGCGCCGGGCCGCTGGTTTACAAACCGCCTCCGCTAAAAAAGAATCCGAAAATTGATGTGCTGAAGAAGAGCGTCAATCTGGTGAACGTGGACGTGACGGTGACCGATCCGTACGGACGGCTGGTGACGGGACTGGCCCAGGATAACTTCCGCGTGTACGAAAACGGGCGCGAAGAACAAATCATGCGCTTCGACGAAGACGATGTGCCGATTTCGATCGGCGTGATTTTCGATGTGAGCGGAAGCATGACGGACAAGATCGCCAAGGCACGGATGGCCGCGGTGCAATTTTTCAAAACGGCGAATCCCGCGGATGAATTTTTTCTGGTGGATTTCTCAAGCCGGGCGGAACTGGCGCAGCCGTTCACAACGAGCATCGAAGAATTGCAAAACAGCCTGCTCTACACCAAACCGGGCGGAGAAACGGCGCTGCTGGACGCTGTTTATCTGGGGTTGAGCGAGATGAAACAAGCACGCAACAAAAGAAAAGCTTTGCTCATCATATCGGATGGAGGCGATAATCACAGCAGGTACGACGAAGACGACATCCGGCGGTTCCTGCGCGAATCGGATGTGCAGATTTATTCGATAGCCATTGTGGATCCGTACCGCTGCGATGCGACTCCGGAAGAGTGCAACGGTCCCAGCCTATTGCGAGGCCTTTCGGCGATGACCGGCGGCCGGACGTTCCTGATCAGCGATCTGGACGACCTGGGCGACGTAGCCACAAAAATCAGCATGGAGCTGCGAAACCAGTATGTGCTGGGATATGAGCCGAGCGACACGAAAGCGAACGGAAAGTGGCGAAAGATTAAGGTTAAATTGCGTCCGCCGCGAGGACTGCCGCCGCTCACCGTTTATGCGCGACCCGGCTATTTTGCCGAGGGGCAGTAACCGAAGGCCATTCCCTTCCCCGGTTTTACCTCTGGCCCGGATTGCCGTGGTTTTCCTTTTTGTACTGTGCGGCGCGAGCGCGTTCGCGCAGAATCCGGCGCAGATTCCCCCGCCTCAGAAGATCCCTCCGCCGCCGGGAGCGGTGCAAAACAACGGCAAAACGTACACCATGAAAAAGAATGTGGACATGGTGCGGCTGCCGGTAACCGTTGTCGATAAGAAAGGAAATTTTGTGCAGGGTCTGAAGGAGCAGAATTTCCGGGTTTTCGAGGACAAAGTTCCGCAAAAAATTTCAGCGTTTTCGGATGCGGATATTCCGATTTCGGTGGGGCTGCTGATTGACAACAGCGGGAGCATGCGATCGAAACGGCCGCGGGTGAATGAGGCGGCCATGGACTTTGTAAAATCGAGCAATCCACAGGACCAGGTATTCGTGGTGAATTTCAACGACGAATACTACCTGGACATGGACACGGATTTTACGAACAGTCCAAAGGTGTTGCGCGCGGCGCTGAGCCGCATCGATTCGCGAGGCGGAACGGCGCTGTATGACGCGATTCTCGGCTCCATGTATCATTTGCGCAAAGGCACGCGCGAGAAAAAAGTCCTGCTGGTGATTACCGACGGCGAGGACAACGCGAGCACACACAACCTCGCGTATGTCGTCCACAAACTGCAGCAATCGAACATCGAGATCTACGCGGTCGGACTTTTCACAAGAGGGGATGATTCGTGGCACGAAATTCGCGATGGCAAGAAGGCGCTGAATGATTTGGCGGAGGCTTCCGGCGGCGAAGCGTTTTTTCCGAGTACTCTCGATCAGGTGAACGAGGTGTGCGAGCGCATCGCGCAGGATATCCGCGCGCAGTACATGATTGGATATTATCCGAGCGACACGGCGAAGGACGGAACGTACCGCACCGTGAAAGTGGAACTTGTAAACGTGAAGCATCACGGAAAATTGAGCGTGCGCGCGCGTCCGGGATACTACGCTCCGAAAGCGGCCCCAGAAGCAGCACAAGCAGTTTCGGGAAATTAGCCGCGCAGCATGTTTTTCACACTTGCCATTCGATGAAATAGGCCTGCCGGGCGCACGGCTCGGATTTCGGTGCAGACCCAACTTGCCCCTCGAGATTTTTCCAGGCATGGTGCAGTTCGTCGTGGTTTTGACGCGGCGTTTCTTTTCTTCGTCGCGCACCACAAGGCTGAAAATCACTCTTCCGCGCGCAGAAGCATCGAGCAAAAGCTGGAGCCGTGCGGGAGTTTCGCGGCGGAAAAATTTTCGGCGACGGTTTGGCCCATATCGGCGAGAGTGCTGCGAATGCCCATATTGACGCCCGCGCCGCAACGGCCCGGCGAATAGCAAACGATTGGGACGTATTCGCGGGAATGATCCGTCGTGGGATTTAGGGGATCGGGATCGCAGCCATGGTCGGCGGTGATGATCAGCAAATCGGAATTCAGCAACGAAGCGAGGAACGGGCCAAGGAGAGCGTCAAACTCCTCGAGAGAACGCGCGAAGCCCTCGACGTCTTTGCGATGGCCGTAGAGCATGTCGAAATCCACGAGATTCGCAAAGATGAGTCCGTGGCGATGCTGCGCCAGAGCGGATGTGAGCCGGGCCATGCCGTCGGCGTTGTTTTTTGTGGTGACGTAATCGGCGACGCCGCGGCCATTGTAAATGTCGTGAATTTTGCCAATTCCGAAGACGGGGATTTTGGCATCGGCGAGCACGTCGAGGAGCATGGGCCGCGGCGGCTCGACGGCGTAATCGTGGCGGCGTTCGGTGCGGCGATAATTTCCGGGCGAGCCGGCGAAGGGGCGAGCGATGACGCGGCCCACGCGATGCGGGCCGTCCAGAAGCTTGCGCGCAATTTCGCACATTTTGTACAGCTCGGCGACGGGGATGGTTTCTTCGTGCGCGGCGATTTGGAAAACGCTGTCGCCGGAAGTGTAAACGATGGGAAAGCCGGTGCGCTGATGCTCTTCGCCCAGTTCCTGGATGATTTCGGTGCCGGACGCGGGCTTGTTGCCGAGAGTTTTGCGGCCGATGGCACGCTCGAATTGGTCCATGAGGTCGCGCGGGAAACCATTTTTGTAGACCGGGAAAGCCTGATCGAGCCAGATGCCGGCCATTTCCCAGTGACCGGTGGTGGTATCTTTGCCGGGGGAGACCGTGGCGCCCTTGCCGAAGGCCCCTGCGGGATGCTCCGGAGGAGCAAGGTGCGCGAGAGGTTTGATGTTCGCCAGACCGAGGCGGACGAGATTCGGTATGCGCAGCGGGCGCGCACGGGCGATGTGCCCCAGCGTGTCGCGTCCGACGTCACCATAGGCGGCGGCGTCGGGAAGTTCGCCAATGCCGACACTATCAAGGACGAGCCAGATGACGCGCGCGAAGGAGGAGGCCACGGAAACCATTTTCTCCCGATACGATTACGGCTTTGCTGCGCACTGCGAACTACGAAACTGTAACATAGCATTTGTGGGCCGGAAAATTCCGAGCAGTGCAGACGGTTGCGCGATTGCGAAGGCATCAGCAAGCCGGCAGAACTGGAGCAGCTCGAGGCGATGATCGCAGTGGTGATCCTGGCGGCCGGGGAATCGCGGCGAATGGGGCGGCCGAAGGCGCTGCTTCCCTTCCCGGAGAGTTTTGCCGCGGCACCGGCCGAAACGAAACGAACCGAGAAGATCGAAGCGACAACTTTTTTGCGCCATTTGATGGAAGTGACGCGGCATCCGAGCGCCGTGGCGCTGCGCGTAGTGGCGGGCGCGCACGCAGAAGAGATTCGGGCCGCGGCAAAATTGGACGCGAACGAACTTGTCGTGAATGGAGAATGGCAACGAGGGCAGCTTTCCTCGTTGCAGGCGGCGATTCGGAGTTTGGCAAAGAGCCCAACGGATGGAGTCCTGGTTTGCCCGGTGGATCACCCGCTGATCTCCGCAGCGCTCGTGGCGAGACTGATGGAAGCTTTCGAGCTCAATAAGAATAAAATTGTAATTCCAACGTATCGCGGAAGGCGCGGGCATCCGGTGATCTTCCCGGCGGCGCTGTATGAAGAATTGTTGTCGGCGCCGCAGGAAATTGGCGCACGCGCGGTGGTGCGGGCGCACGCAAGCGGCGTGATGGAAATTCCGGTGGAGGAAGAAGGCGTGATTCTGAATTTGAACGAGCCGGAGTCGTTGAAGAACCTGGAGAGTCGGCGCGGGAGTTGGAGTAGAACGACGTGATTGATTCTGACGCGCGATGCGCCTCTTCAGCGGCCGCTTTACGGGCATGACGCTGTTGACGGCATTGCTCTTTGCCGGAACGGCAAGTAGACTGACGCAAGAAAAATTTGAAATTCGCGACGATGGTGCGCACACAGCCGTCGCGATAAAAAATTCGAAAATGAGCGACACGCCATCGAAAGGATTTTGCTGCAGCTCGAAAAGTACGATGTGCTATTGGCTTGCCGTGTTCGCCATTGTTTATGGGATTGGCCTGGGCCTGGCGATTTGGCTGCACGCGCAGGTCTACGAACTCGCGATACTCTTTGGCGCAATAGGACTTGCATGCCTGACAAACTTCGCGCGCAACCGGGTCTTACATTGCATGATTACAGGCCCATTTTTTCTGCTCGCGGCGATCGCCGTTGCGCTCGAGGTGCGCGGGACGTGGCGAATGGGCGCAGGCTTCCTCTGGCCTGTGATTCTGGTGGTTGTGGGAACAGCCTTGCTATTGGAAAGAAGATTCGCGCGTTGAATGCACCGCCTCTAATGAAACACTCCAGGAGCGCGATATCGTGCAATTATTTGCACATATAACTTCAAGGAATTGCATATAGTCGAAACAAAAGTACTCGGTACTTTTTATTTAAGCTGCCTGTTTGTTGTATCTTACAACTGTTCCAATTTGGAATCTAACGTGCCGTCTACTAGCCTTTGAATCAACGCGTATCAAGGGCAGGATGGAGGGTTTCATATGCGTTCGATTATTCCTGTTGGGCAGGTTATTGGCCTAGTGGCAGCGCTTATGCTGTTCGCTCCACTTTCAAGGGCTAATGCTGTATACACGTACACGGGAATGCCTTACGCTAGCTTTCCCAATTCAAGCTATAGCAGCTCGAACTTCGTGAGCATCACGCTGACGTTCGCGAACCCACTGGCGGCGAACTCCTCGTACGCGTGGGGATACGGTGGAATCGGAACTGCCACAGCTTCTGACACCCTGGTGAGCTTCTCTTTCACGGACGGCAACACAACCTACACGACCGGCGGGATAAACATTTTTCTCGAGACGGGCAGCAGCGGACAGATTACTGACTGGTTTGCAGGAGCCTGCGGGTCCTGCGCGAACACCTCGGTGAACATTGACACGGAATTCGGCATCTCGCCCTATCCAATAAATGGTTCGGACTCATCTTCGATGGGCTCCGGAGGGACGGTTTTGGCATACAATTCGGACAGTCCTGGCACCTGGGCGGAGACGCCGGAGCCCTCGTCGCTGCTGTTGCTCGGAACGGGTTTGCTGGGGCTGGCGCTTTTAGGCAAGCGGGCCATCCAATAACGAATTCCCCATCGCCTGATCTGCTGATAACCACGGGAGCGCGCGTTTCTGCGCGCCAAGCGTGATTTCCCGCCAAATGACGCTCGCGTCGCAAGGATTCTTCTGTCTCCGCAAGCTACCTTGCGCTTGAATCGCGAATATTTCCTAAAGAGCACGATGGAAAAGTATAATTTGCCTGGAGGCGAAAATGGTCCGGTGACTGTCCCGGCCTTCAAAGCCGGCGATTCGGCTCTTCGCGAGTCGAATGGTGGGTTCGACTCCCACACGCTTCCGCCAATTCTTTAATTCAAAGCCGACTCACGCGCAGGCTCTATACAAAACGGATTCCCACAGAACGGCGTTTTTGCGCTGCGGTCCGGCCGGGCGGCAACGTTGCCGGAGCAGCTTTGAGGGCATCCTCAGCCTGAAATTCCCCAGCATGGCTGAAAGATAGTGTTGTAGTATATGGTGATATGCGAATCCTTGTCGTGGATGATGACATCGGGACAGTTCACTATCTGGAGGCGCTGCTGCTTGTGAACGGGCACGAAGTGTGGGCGCGCATTCTTAACAGCCATGACAGCGCCGAAGAAATCGTGGCACTGGCAGCTCTCGGCCAGTTCGACGCGGCGACAATAGGTTTGGTGATGCCCGCCGTTTCGGGTGATCAACTTGCCCCGCGATTGCGAGCCGTCTCTCCCCACATGCGCATCATAATGATTAGTTGTTGCCCTGAAGGGGCGACCCTTCGGGATCTGGGCATTGTAGACGCCTATCTGCCGAAACCTTTTGACCTCAAACAGTTGTTCGAGACACTCGCCTAACGCCGGCCGTCGCCCACCCTATGTTTCAACTCCACGACGATTCTGCTTGGCAACCTGACACTTTTCTTAACCAATTCGGCTCTAGACCTGCAGGACATCGCCGTCGCGAGCCACGGCGCGATAAATCACCGGATCGACGAAAACGGCGAGGCAGAGGCGCGAAATAAGTCCGGCGACGATAACGATTGCGAACGGCCGCTGCGTATCTGATCCGATGCCATGCGAAAGCGCCGCGGGAAGCAGGCCGAGGCAGGCGACCAGCGCCGTCATCATGATGGGACGCAAGCGCAGCAGCGCAGCTTCGCGCGTGGCGGTGCGAATATCTTTTCCGCCTAAACGCAACTTGTTGATGAAAGAATACAAAATTACCGCTGTCTCAACCGAAACGCCCATCAATGCCAACAGGCCCAAAACCGAAGAGACGCTGAACGGCGTATGCGTGAGCTTTAGCGCTACAAGAGCGCCAACCGGCTCGGTGATCACTACGCCGAAGGCGATGCCCACGGGGAATTTGAAATTTCCGTATAGCGCGAAGAGGATAAAGAAAATCAGCAACAGTGCGAGCGGGCCGATAACGTCCAGCTGTTTCTCGGCGGCGACCAATTCGCTGTATTCGCCGCCCCAGGTCATGTGATAGCCGGGCGGAAGATGCACGGCCGCATTCACCGCCTTCTGGCCGTCCAGCACGGCGCTTTCCAGGTCGCGGCCTTCGATGCTGTACTGCACGCCGATGTAGCGCGAATTATTTTCGCGGTAAATGAAGGATGCGCCGGAACTTTCGTGAATGTTGGCGAGCTGGCTCAGGGGAATCAACTGGCCGGAAGGGGTGCCGACGAGCAGATTGCCGATGGCCGTGGCGCTCGAGCGAAATTGCGGCTCCATGCGCACGACAAGGTCGAATAATTTTTCTCCCTGGATCACCTGCGTGGCCGTCTGGCCTCCGACAGCGGCTTGAATCACGGTTTCCACATCCGAAACGTTGATTCCGTAGCGGGCGATTTTGTCGCGATCCACGTCAATCAGCAAACTGGGCTGGCCGAGCTCGCGGACGACAGTGAGTTCGGTGAATCCGGGAACGTGCGAGAGGACTTGTTTGATTTGAATCGCTTTGTCCTGCAGAACGTTCAGATCCGGGCCGTAAACCTTTACCGCGAGAGCGCTTTTCAGGCCGGTGAGCGCTTCATCCACGGCGTCCTCGGCGGGCTGCGTGAAGTTGAAAATGACGCCGGGAAAGACTTTGAAGCGGCGCTGCAAGTCGGCGGTCAATTCCGCCTTGGTGTGAATTTTGGTTTTGCGCCACGCGGGATCGTTGTAGGGCCTCAAGCCGACATAGAACTCGTCGTTGAAAAAACCGGTGGGATCGGTGCCATCGTCGGGGCGGCCCAGTTCCGAGCCGACCTGCGTGACCATGGGATACGACATTAGAATGTTTCGAACTTCCGGCGAAAACTTGCTGGCTTCGTTGAAGGAAATGGTATACGGCATGGTGGCGCGCACCCATAAAGCTCCCTCATCGAGATGCGGCATGAATTCGCCGCCGATGTAGGGAATAAGCAGAAGAGTTGCGGCAAAGATGATCAGCGCCGCGAAGAGCGTGGGCGCAGGATGGTCGAGGCACCAGTCCAAGCGAGCGGCATAAAAGCTCTTGAGACGTTCAAAGATTTTGTTGGCGCGCTCGCGAACGTTCTTCAGCCAGTAGGAACAGAGCACCGGAACAAACGTGAGCGTAAGCAGCAGCGCCCCGAGCAAGGCGAACGACATGGTGTCGGCCATGGGATGAAACAATTTGCCGGAGGGCCCGCTGAGCGCGTAAATCGGAATATATCCGGCAATGATTACGGCGATCGAATAAAAGACGGGGCGGTCCACGTCGGCAGCGGCGGCGAGAATCACATCGTTGAGCTTGTAATCCTGGCCGGCGCGCAGACCGAGCTCGCGATAAATGTTTTCCACCATCACGAGCGTGCCATCAATGATAATCCCGAAATCGATGGCGCCGATGGAGAGCAGGTTGGCGTCCACGCCTTTGGCGTGCAGGCAGATAAACGAGAAAAGCAGCGCCAGAGGAATCGTAAGCGCGACAATCACCGCAGCGCGGACGTTGAAAAGGAAAAAAATCAGAATAATCAATACCAGAATCATTCCGCGGATGAGGTTGTTCTCCACCGTGTCAATCGTGAGATGAACGAGGTCGCTGCGGTCGTAATACGGATGAATGCGAATATCCGGCGGCAGAACGTGCTTGTTCAGGTAGCTGGTTTCGGCCTCAACTCGTTTGAGCACCGTCTGCGCCTGGTCGCCGGTGCGCATCAGGATGACGCCTTCCACGGCGTCATTATTTTTCATAAAGCCGAATTCGCCGAGGCGCGGCGCGTGGCCAATCACGACTTTGCCGATATCGCTGATGCGCACCGGCACGCCGTTCTGGCTGCCGACCACGATATCGCCGATATCCTTGAGATTGCGGATCAGGCCGATTCCGCGGACGTAATAAAACTGGCCGCCCTGCGAATAAAATCCGCCGCCGGCGTTGGCGTTGTTGTTGGCAAGCTGCTGTATCACCGTGGGAATGCTGAGGTGGTAGCTGTAAAGCTTGGTCGGGTCGAGCAACACCTGATACTGCATTACCGTTCCGCCAAAGCCGGAATCATCGGCCACGCCGGGGACAGATTTGTAGGCGCGCTCAAGTACCCAGTCTTCGTAGGTTTTCAGCTCCTGTGGACTGCGATCCGGGCTCTCGAGAACGTAGCGATAAACCAGATCGCTCGGACTCGAGAGCGGCGCGAGCGAAGGAGTCACGCCGGCGGGAAGCGAAACCTGCGAAAGGCGCTCGAAAGCGCGGTCGCGGGCGAAGTAATTATCGGTGCCGTTGTGAAACGTCATAATGACGTCGGAAAGGCCGTAGAGCGAAATGGAGCGAATGACCTTCAGTTTCGGAATGCCGTTCATTTCCACTTCAATGGGGATGGTGATGAGCCGCTCGACTTCTTCGGCGGCGTGGCCCGGCCACTGCGTGATGATTTCCACCATCGGCGGCGAGAGATCCGGATAAGCATCCACCGGCATGCGCTTGAAGGAAATGGATCCGCCGACGACCAGAGCAACGACCAGAAGCAAAATCAGAAAACGCTGACGAAGAGCGAATTGAACCATGCGATGAATCATGCGCGTTTACTCGTCATTGCAGCGAATTTTGGAACTGTAAAAACAGGCTGCCATCGCCGACCACTTTCTCGCCGGGCGACAGCCCGCTGAGAATTTCAATCTGTCCGTCTTCCGTCTCACCCGTCTGAACCATGCGGCGCGCAAATTGATCCGGCCCGCTCTGGACATAGACGAACGGCTGATTTTCCGAATTGCGCAAAACGGAGGCAGCCGGCACGGTGATCGCATGAGGAATCGTTCCTGCAAGGACGATGGCCGTGACGTACATCTGATTTTTCAGGCGGTCGCCCGGATTATCGGTAACGATGCGCGCCTGCAACGTGCGCGTATTCGGGTCAAGCGCCGGCGCGATGTAGGAAATCCTTCCGTGAAAGGGCGTCGGATAAACGTCCGTGTGCACGGTGACTTCTTCGCCGCGGTGGATATAGGGCAACTGATTCTGATAAACGTTGACGAGCACCCATACCGTGCTCATATCGGAAATGGTGAAGCATTGCGTTGAACCGGCCTGCAACAGCTGTCCCGGCGAGCATTCGCGGTCGACAATTTCGCCGGAGATGGGCGCCAGCACGGGAATTTCCGCGACCGGCGAGGCATCCGCAACCTTTTCCAGATTCGTGATGCCCAGAATGCGCAACGACTGCTCGGAAGCGGTTAAATCGGCCTCCGCCTGATTTTTCGCCGATTCGGCCTGAAGCAAATCCGCTTCCGCGATAGCGTGATGCGCGTAGAGGTCCTTGGCGCGGGCGTAGTTTTTGCTCGCCAACATGTAGCCGTCCTTCGCTTTCAAATAGTTGGCGCGCAGAAGCGAGAAGTCCGGGCTGGCGACTTCCAACAAGGGTTGCCCTCGGCGAACTTCCTGCCCCGGGAAAGCCAGGACGCGCGAAACGGGTCCGCCGATCGCGGAAATCACCGGGGTGGTGCGAAAGCCGTTGTATGCCACTTGGCCCGTTAGCCGCAGAGTGCGCGTAATGGTGTGCGGCGCAATGGTGACGATTTGGATGTGCGACATTTGATCCGGCGGCACACGGAAAAGCTCGGCCTGTCCGCCGGCCGATGCGGACGCGTAAGACGTCATTTTCTCAGCCGACTCGCGGCCGTTGGTGCCGCAGCCGACAAGGAAAAATGCACCGGCAAGCGCGAAAAATAGAACCGAGGCAAGACAAACGCCGCTCTTCGAGAGCGCCGTTTTTCGCGAGCAGAAACGTTGGATAGTCATGGCAAATTCCTTATGCCCACCGCTTCGCGCAACTGCTCGAGCGCGAGCATGTAGGCGGCGAGTTCCTGGCGATACGCAAGTTGAATGGAACGATAGCTGCGCTCGGCATCCAGAAAATCGAGGAGGCTCGCAGCGCCGCGTTTGTACGCGTACTGGCTGATGACCACCGATTGTTTAGCCTGATCGAGGTACCCGGACTGATAGATTTTCAGCGTCTGCGCATCGGTGTGCAGCGATTCAAACGCGGATTGCACGTCGCTCATCACCTGCTCGGAAGTTTCTTCCGCGGTTTGCTGGGCCTGCGTGATGGCGTCTCTGGACTGCGCGATGACGCCTTGATTGCGGTTGAATATCGGTATCGGGATGCTGACCGTCATGGAGGTCGAGTTGTAGCCGGTGATATGTGTTTCGTTGAGAGTGCCGGTGACGTCCACTTTCGCATCCGCTCGCGCCAGAGCCAACTGGCTCCGCGCGGCGGTGACGGCCTGTTCGGCGGCGTGCAGATCCGGGCGGTCTTTCACCGCCATCGCTTCCAGGTCCAGGAGGCTGTAGGGCATCTTCTGATATACCAAGCTGCCGGAAACGTCATAATTCTCCGGCACGGATTCGAAGCCGACGAGTTGCCGCAGAGCAACGAGCGACTGCTCTTTTGCCAGCTCGGCGGCGGTCACGTCGGTCTGAAACTGCAAGAGCTGCAGTTTGATCTTCAGAAAATCACCTTCGCTGATCGCGCCGGCTTTGTATTGCGCTTCGCTGATATTGATGGTGCGCTGAAAACTGGCGAGGTCCTGATTGGCGAAATTAAGGCTGGATTCCGCGAGAAGGACATTGATAAACGCGGTGGCGACACTGTATGTGAGGGTGCGCGCATTATCTGCCACCGTGGACATGGTCACCGCCGTCGCGTCCCGTGCGGCGCGCAGGCGATGCTGGCGCTTTTTGCCGCGCTCGAATAGATACGTCGCGCCAATATCAAATTCGGTCTGATCGATGTTGTTGGCCGTAAAATCCGCAGGCTCCTGAGGCAAACCCACCACATCCGCTCCGAACACCGGATTCGGGCGCAGGTTCGCGGTGATTTCCGCATCTTTGCTCTGCGCAATGGTGCTGCGCGCCGCGAGCAACGCATGGTTGTGCGCGAGCGCCAGATGAATCGCCTGATCCAGAGAGATGCGAACCGGCGGATTGGGTGCCTGCGCGAAGGCTGTCGCGCCGACGGACAATACCGACAGAAAAAACGCCGAAAACCGCAAAACGCGATAGAGCATTTTGTTCCTCGAATGAAAAGGCGAAATGCGAATGCGGGCACACCAACGCCCGAGAGCCGGCCGGAACTTAGAGAGAAGGCGGTGCGCGAGTGGTGAGATGCGAAGAGACGGATACGTCGGGAAATAAAATCTCTACGAAGACCGGTTGCGCGAACGTAGCCGAAACGCTAGGCAGGGTGCTGACAGCGGTCTGCTGCTGCGCTGTCTGGTGACTCATGTGGCAAATGGGACAACTCGATTCGGCGGCGGGCGAACTATGGTGATGCCAGACGCTTCCCAGCGTCGTCGCCGAAACAAAAACCAGCGACAGCAGGAGCACAAAAGCGATGCGGCGCGTCTTGGTCTTCAGCAAAACGTTCATGCGTTTGGCCGCGCTTAACTGGCCTCCCGATTGTAGGTCAGACGTGCAGCGCAGGCAATTGGTTGCACTCTTGAAGGTTCCAGGAACGGGAGTGAATCGGCATCTTCGCCCGGATCGGCAGATCGCGTTTCCGGCCCGGTCTGCGGAACGCGCGTGCGAAATTGGTGCCAGGACAGGTAGAATACCGAGCTTCAGATCGCGAGGTGGCATGCGAGTCCAACGAATGCTGCGTTTCACCCTGTTTGCCGGCATCCCGGCGCTCGTCGTCGTTCTGATCACCAGCCGGCTGCTCGCGCAGACGCCCTGGGCAGTGAAGATGGAGCCGGCGGTGCGTGCGCAGCCTATTGTCATCGATCGCGGCGCGGCTGCTCTGTGGCAATGCCTGCTCAAGTTGCACACCCGCGCCAGCGTGATTGCCATTCTCGCGCATCCCGATGATGAAGACGGCGGCATGCTCGCTTACGAGAGCCGTGGCCAGGGCGCGCGCGCCGCTTTGCTCACGCTCAACCGCGGCGAAGGCGGGCAAAACGTTATGTCCAACGATTTCTGGGACCGCCTGGGCTTGGTGCGCACGGAGGAGTTGCTCGCCGCGGATCAATATTACGGCGCGCAACAGTATTTCAGCCGGGTCGTGGACTTCGGTTTCTCCAAATATAAATCCGGCTCGTTGCAGCAGTGGGGCTATGACCGGGTGCTCAGCGACGTGGTGCGAGTGATTCGCATGGTGCGCCCGCTCGTCGTCACTTCGACTTTTGTCGGCGCTCCCAGCGACGGGCACGGGCAGCACGAAGTCTCCGGCGAAATGGCTCAAATCGCGTACAAGGATGCCGGCAATCCGAACATGTTCCCCAATCAGATTCGCGAAGGCCTGCTTCCGTGGAGCCCGCTGAAAATGTATGCACGAGTTCCGTTTGCTCGCATTACCCCGCGCGGCATGTTCGACTATGCCACCGGCCGGTGGGTGCCGGCCAGATTCGAGAACTACATAACCGGCCAGTGGATTGTTGGCGAACCGCCTGCGAATGTGGCCATACCGGAAGGGCAATACGATCCCATGCTCGGCAGCACATTCATTCAAATTGCGCGTCAAGGATGGGGGATGCAGAAATCCCAAAACGGCGGGCCGAACATCGTGCTGTCCGGGCCGCTCGACAGCCGCTATCACCGCTATGCGTCTCGCGTTCCGGTCAGTGAGGATGAAACGAGCTTCTTTCAGGGAATCGATATCTCGCTGCCCGGCATTGCCGATCTGGCCCGGGGCGGCGACGCGAGCTTTTTGCGGCCGGAGCTGGAGAAAATCAATGAGCGCGTGGAATCAGCAATGCGGCAATTTTCTCCTAGGCATCCGGATTCCATTGCGCCGCTTCTGGCCGACGGCCTGCGCGAAACGAACGCGCTTTTAAGCCGGGTGCAGGCCAGCAACCTTCCAAAGCTTTCGAAGTATAACGTCGCTTACGAGCTGCGCGTCAAACAGGCGCAATTCAACGATGCGCTGGCCATCGCGCTCGGCATCTCCATCCAGGCTACGGTTGCGCCGCCGCATCCGCGCAGCGGGCCGTTTGCGTTTTTCGGCCTTTCGCCGACTTTCCAGTATGCGGTTCCCGGCCAGCACTTCGACGTGAACGTGCACCTCGCCGACGAAGGCGGTCAGGGGATCCAAATTTCGCGCCTGCGGCTCGCGGGCCCGAGCGGCGAGCAATGGACGCTCACTCCTCAAGGTAGTCGCGTTGCGAGCGTCGCTGCCGGTCAGGCCGGCAATCAGCTTTTCCGCGTCGAAGTGCCCAAAAACGCCGCTCCCACCGAACCCTACTTCACCCGGCCGAACGTCGAGCAGGCCTATTACGACCTGACCGATCCTCGTTACCGCAATCTGCCCTTCGCTCCCTATCCACTTTCGGCCTGGGCCGAAGTGAAATATGACGGCGTGACCGTACGTCTGGCAAAGGTGGTGCAGGTTGTGAGCCGCCAGATTGGTCTGGGTACGGTGCTCGAACCTCTGGCCATTACTCCGGCGATTTCAGTCCTGATCCATCCTCATGCCGGAATCATTCCGTTGAGCGAAACGCAGTTTCCATTAACCGTGGACGTGCGCAGCGAAGCACAAAATTCAGCCGACGGTGCGGTGCGGCTCGACCTGCCCACCGGCTGGAGTTCCGCTCCCGCAAGCGCGCCGTTTTCGATTAAACGGACCGGCGATGAGCAGGCGATCATTTTTCACGTTCGTCCCAGCGGGCTGGCCGAGAAACCTTACGTCATTCGTGCCGTTGCCAACTACGATGGGAAAGATTACACGAAGGGCTTTACGACGACGGGCTATCCCGGCCTGCGTCCCTATAATTTTTATCGTGCAGCCGAATATCGCACCACCGGCGTCAACGTGCGCGTCGCCAGCGGATTGAACATCGGTTACGTCATGGGCACCGGAGACGATGTGCCGCAATCACTCCAGGATCTTGGAATTACCGTGCACCTCCTCACACCTCAAGACATTGCCGGCGGCGATCTGAGCCGATACAGCGAAATCGTTTTGGGCATCCGCGCCTACGCCCATCCGGATCTGGCGGACGAAAACGCGCGGCTTCTCGATTATGTCCGCCGTGGCGGCGTGCTCGTTGTCCAATATCAAACCATGGAATTCAACCGCAACTACGGACCCTATCCGATGAACTTAGGCACGGATGAGAAAGTCGTCAACGAGCATTCCAGCGTTCGCTTCCTGCTGCCCAATAGCCCGATTCTGACCTGGCCGAATCACATTGCCGAGCCGGATTTTCAGAACTGGGTCGAGGAGCGCGGCCACGGCTTCATGGGCGACTGGAGCAGCGAATACCAAGCTCCGCTCGAGATGCACGACAAGGGTCAGGCGCCTCAAAAAGGCGGCCTGATTTATGCTCGCTATGGCAAAGGCGTCTATGTGTACGTTGCTCTGGCGCTGTATCGCCAATTACAAGAGGGCGTGCCCGGCGCGTATCGCATTTTCGCGAATTTACTCAGCCTCAGCCAAAATCCGGCATTCCGCCCAGCCGCAGACTCCGTTCGCCACTAGCGGAGATTCCCGCCCGCGTTTCCGCTTTGAAGGCCGGGAGTGCCTCTCCTGACATTCGTCATCAACAATTTTGCATGCGTCGCTAAAGCGATGATGCCAATTGCGAGGAGGCTCTGGGAGTACATTTTGCAGTTACAAATTCCCTGTTTCGTATTGCAGCCGGGCGCTGTCAATCTGGTATTCGTACAGCGCGCTCGTTTGCTGGATTTCCGCTTCGGTGTAATTGAGCTGCGCCTGCGTCAGCTCCACGATCGAGCTGAGGCCAAGTTGATAGCGAGCCGCCGCCAAATTGAGGCTCAGCTTTGCCTGCTCGAGCAACTGTTGCGTCAGCGACAATCGATCATAAGCTGTTTTGGCACGAAGCCATGCCGTGCGCACATCCCGCGCAATCTGAACCTGCAGCGCCTGGAGAGCTTCGCTTTGCGCCTGCGCCTGAAGCTGTGCTTCAGCGCGCCGCGCCGAAAACAGATGCCCGTTGAAAATGGGGATGCTCACATTGAATCCCGCTGCCGCGTAATGGCTCGCCACGCTGCTCTGGCGAACGGGCGTTTCGCCGGCTACCGCGGCGGAGCTGAGCGTCGGCAAAGCAAGATCGCGTTCCGCACGGGCAAAACTCTGCGCTGCTTGAAGCGCGGATCTCTCGCGGGCCATCTCCGGCCGCCGCGCGTAAGCCTGAGAAATAAGATTGGAAATGTCCTCGAGTGGCGGTGCGGGAAGCGGCGGCTCGATCAGTTGAAAAGTGCGCAGTGTCGCGAAGCCCATCGCGGCCGAAAGCTCCGCCTGGGAGGACTCCACATCATTCGCCGCGGCGGATTCAAGCAATCGCGCCTGCGCCAGGTTTACGTTGGCGAAGCTCAGGTCCAGCCCGGATTTTAACTGGTGCTTTGCCAGCGCGCTCACTTGATCGGCAACCGCCTTTCGCGCCTTGACCGTCTCTTCGGCCACTTTCAAAAGCGCCTGCGATTGCAGCGCCTGAAAATACGCCTGCGTGACTCGCAATGCGGCATCTTCCACCACGGCTTCTTCGCCGGCGTGCGCAGCGCTCAGCCGGTATTTCGCGGTTTTGACCAGGTTGCCTGTGCGCCCGAAATCCGTAATCAGTTGCCCGATCGCTCCGCCATTGGAATAACGGTCGGAAATGGTTGAATTGTTTAATGCGCCGGCGGCAAGGCTGCTGTTTTTCAGTGCGTCCACGCCGGTGAGGTTAATCACGGCCGCGGGAAAATACGCGGAGCGGGCCTCGCGAATCGTTTGCGAGACGCGCTGCGTGTTGAAGCGCGCCTCTCGAATCACCGGCTGATTCTGCATCGCAAGGGCCCGCGCCTGTTCGAGCGTGAGCGTCTGAGGAGACTGCGCGCGGGCGAATGGAGACAGCGCTCCGACAACGACACTTACCACAACCGCAACAGCACGTACCTTCATGGCTCCTCCTGAGTTCACGACACCCGGCGGCGGTTCATCAGCGTAAATGCGGCGGGAAAAATCAGAAAGGTGATCGCGACCGAGAAGAAAAGCCCGCCAATAATGGTCCATGCGAGCGGCGCGTACGCTTCGCTGCCGGTGCCGAGCCGGAAAGCCATCGGCAGCAATCCGATCATCGTGGCCAGAGAAGTCATCAGGATAGGGCGCATGCGGATGCGGCACGCCAGCACCGCGGCGCGCCCGGCGGCTTCTCCCTCCTCGCGAAAGCGCAGCGCCAGCTCAAGTATCAGAATTCCGTTCGCTGCGACCAGATCCACCAGCATCACCACGCCCATCAACGACATAATATTCAGCGTGCTGTGGGACACGAGCAATCCTATCAGCGCGCCCCCCAATCCGAACGGCACGCAGAGAAGAACCAGCCACGGATGACGAAAGGAAGAAAATTGGGCTGTGAGGATGAGAAAGAGAAGCGTCACGGAAATCAGCAGGCCGACCGCGAAGCTGACAAAAGACGCGTGCATCTCCGTCACGATTCCCCCGACGGTCACCGAGGTCTCCGCGGGAAGGGAGACACGTTCCAAAATGCGATGAATATCGGCGGAAACGCGGCTCAGGTCCTCCGTTTTGGGCGATACGTACACGTCCACAACGCGCTCGATTTGGTTGTGGTCCACTTCGGTGGGCGACGACGCGTGCGTGATCCGGCTTACCGCGTCGAGAAAGACGGGACGGCTCTGAACCGTGCCGCGCAGGGGAATCCCGCGCAAATCCCCGAGATCCTGAACATTCTCTTCCGGATACTGCACGGTAAGCAGGTAGTCGTTTCCCGTGCGCGGATCGATCCAGTAGGCCGGATTAATCATCCCGTTCGAAGTGAGCGCGGTGATGACGCCATTCACCACATCGCGCTGGCTGAGTCCGGCCTGGCCTGCCCGCTGGCGGTCAATATCCAGGCGAAGCGCCGGGTAATTCATATCCGGCGGAATGAAAACGTCGGCCACGCCCGGCAATTTGCGGATTTCCGCGGCCAGCACGCTGGCACCTTCGAAATCCGAATCAAGGTTCGGACCACTCACCTGAACGTCAATCGGCGCGGGCGCTCCGGAATTGAGCACGCTGTCCACGCGCCCGCCGGATTGAAAGAATGCCGTCAGTTCGGGCATTTCCCGCGCCAGCCGCGGGCGAATGCGGTCCATGTAAGCGAAACTGCTGGTGCGATGGTTTTCGCTCAGCGCGACCTGAACGAACGCTGTATGCGAAGCCGAGTTGCTGGTGTAAATCGCCGAAAATCCCGGTGTTACGCCGATGTTCGATACGATGATTTTAAGCTCGCTCTGCGGAATCGTCCGGCGAATCAGGCCCTCGACGCGAGCAACTTCTTCGGTCGTTTTTTCCAGACGCATTCCTGCCGGAGCCTTCAGATTAATGACAAACTGCCCGGCATCCGTGCGCGGGAAAAAGCAAACGCCCAGCGACGGCGTCAGCAGCGCCGCGATGCCAAGAAACGCGGCCGCCGAAAGCATCACCGTCCGCGGACGCTCCGCCAGCCGCGCGGCGAATCCCTCATACCACTCCAGCATGCGATCGAAGCTGCGGTCGAAGCGCGCATGCCAGGAACGAGCCGCCGCGAAAAATCCCGGCGCGTCGCCCGCCGGTTCGTGCCGCTTCAGAAAGCGCGAGCAATAGAGCGGAACAACGGTCATCGAAACAAAGTATGAAAAGCACACCGAGAGCACCACGGCTAACGCCAGTGCGCCAAAAAGAAATTTGCTGACTCCGTGAAGAAAAATCACCGGCAGAAAAACCACCACAGCGCTCAACGTTGCGGTCAACACCGGGATGGAAACTTCCTGGGCGCCTTTTGCCGCGGCGATTTCCGGCGGCTCGCCCATCTCGATGTGCCGGTAAATGTTCTCCACCACAATCACCGCGTTGGCAATCAGGCGCGAAAAGCCCAGCGCCAGTCCCGCCAGCACCATAATGTTCAGCGAACTGCCTCCGAAATAGAGCGCGATGAACGTGGCCAGAGCGGAGATCGGAAAGCTGAGGAAAGCCGCCACGGTCGAATGCGAACTGCCGAGAAAAAGCAAGATCAGCAGTGAAGTCAGCAACAGGCCGGTAATTCCCTCATGCAGCAGCGTGGAAATGGATTCTTTGATAATTTTCGATTGGTCGAAGACCACGCTGGTGACCAAATTTTTCGGAACGTCCACCAGATGCGCCAGTTTCTGTCTCACTCCATTCACCACTTGAATGGTATTGGCCTCGCCGCTTTCTTTCATGATCGGCACATAGACGGACGACTTGCCGTCAATGCGCACGATGTTGGTTTGAATTTGCGCGGCATCGCGCGCCGAACCCACGTCGCCCACGGTCACGACTCCATCGCCGGTGGTTCTTAGCGGCACCGAATCAATCTGCTGCACGTCGGGAATCTGGCTATTGGTATAAATCTGGTAGTCGCGGTTGCCGATTTTGGCGTCGCCCGCTGGCAGAATCAGATTGGCGCTGTTGATTGCCTGCACCACATCCATCACGCCGAGCCGGTACGACTCCAGTTTGTGCGGATCCACGTAAACCATAATCTGCCGGTAGCGCCCGCCGAAGGGCGGCGGAGTCACCGCTCCGGGAACACCGGCCAGTTGGTCGCGCACGGAAAACTGCGCAACGTCGCGCAATTTCGCTTCACTAAGATTTTCTCCTTGGAACGTCACCAGGCATACCGGCAGGCTCGATGCATCGAATTTCAGCACCACCGGCGGCAGCGTCCCCGGAGGCAGGCGCCGCAAATTGGCCATTGCCAGATTCGAAATTTCCGTCACGTCGGCATCCGCGTTTGTGCCGGGATGGAAATGAATCTTAATCAGGCTCACGCCGGGCAGGGAGCGCGACTCCATCCAGTCAATGCCGCTACCCATGGTGAAGAAGCGCTCGAATCGGCTGGTAATTTCCATCTCAACTTCTTCCGGCGGCATTCCGTTGTAGAACGTCGCGACCACCACTTCGGGAATTTTGATTGTCGGAAACAAATCCACCGGCATGCGCATAACGCCAACCAGACCAAGCACCGCTATCACCAGGCACATGGTGACGATTACATAGGGCTTGCGAATCGAAAATTCCGACATTTACTGTTCCTCTCCCGCCTTCACACCCGTCGGCGTAACCAGCCGAGGTTCGACGCGCTGTCCCGGTTTCAACACCTCAAGACTGGACACGATCACCCGTTCTCCCGGGTGAAGGCCGGAGGTAATTTCAACCGCCTGCGGCGTCTCCATTCCCAGAGAGACAGCGCGCCGCTCAATGACATTTTGGCTCGTGACCACAAACACGGACGTTCGTCCATCTCTGTTCACTACCGCGTCCACCGGGACCGTCAGCGCGTTTTCCTTTTTTGCGAGGACCAGCTCCACGTTCGCGTATTCGCCCGGCGTCAGTTCGTAGCGGGCGTTCGGAAGATCCACCTCGGCGCGAAGCGTTCGCGTGGCAAGGTCCAATTCGCCGCTGAAGCGCGTCACGCGCGCGTTAAACGTGCGCCCAATCGCCGGGATGCTCACGCGCACCGGCGTTCCATCATGAATCAGGGGCGCTGCGGACTCCGGAACAGGAATCACCAGGCGCACGGGATCATTCTGCGCCAAATGCACCAGCGGTAATGCCTGCGTGGATGTAGAAGTGCCTGCCGGCAGCATGGTCCCCACGTGTGCGTAGCGTTTGGTGACGATTCCGGCGAAAGGCGCGACGATGCGCGTGTACGCCAGCAGCGAACGAACGCGCGCATCATTGGCGCGGGCGCTGGCCAGCGCGGCCTCCGCCGCTGCGACTTCTGCCTGCGCCGCGCGATCTTTGCTCGCGGCATCGTCCAGTTCTTGCTGGGCCACCAGATCTTTCGCCGAACTGCTGACCTGCGCGAGACGCGAATACGCGAGGTGCAGGGCTTCATACTCGGATTGTGCGCGGAGTAGCTCGTGCTGCCTGCGGGCCAAGTCCGCAGATGCCTCGTCCTGCTCGTGATTGAGTTCCGGCACCGAGAGCACCGCGAGCAGTTGTCCCGCTCGCACGCGCGAACCGATATCCACGTAAATCTGCTTCACGTAGCCTGCCACTTTGGCGTGCACTTCGACTTCCTGAAAGGGCTGCAGCTCAGCTTCCAACCCCAGACGGCGCACAAGCGTTCGCGGCACGATTTGCTGCACGGTGACCAGAGGCGGAGCGCTCCCTGCGGGACGGCTGCTCGCGCGCATGGTCCGCCAATGACCCGCAATCCACGTGCCCGTTACGGCGAAGACGACCACCCCCGATATATTCCTCACGTTAAAGACCTTGCTTTTCATACCGCGCCTTTCTCCCGGTGCGATTTGACGCGATTGCATGCACTTCAAATCGCTAATCCGGCTATCCCCGGATCTGGCAAAGTTTCTGAATTGATGCTTGCTTCGCGCACAGAAAAACCCGCGCGATAGCGGCCCGCAAAAAAGTGCGGCTCAGGTTAGAGAAGAGGCGGAGAACGTCCGGCGGTGTGATCCGCAGGCTGAGAATTGAACCGATCGGGGATCTTTCGCAATACGGAACGCTGAGGAACGGAAAAATCGAGGTGCACACACAAATTTTCCGGCGCGGGAGGGCGACGGTGATGGCAATAGCTGCTGACAGTCGGCGATGAGTCGCTCGCCGCAGTCAGCCTGGCGGAAGCAGATCCGCAACGAACGCTTTGCGAATGATTTACCAGGAACTGAAGGCGCGCGCACGCGCCGCGGGAAACGCCCGCTGCCGAAGCCTGCGCGGCGCCGAAGCTTGCCGCCAGGGCTACGATGCCGATGACAATTCGAAAAGATCGCAACCCTTGTTCCTTTTCCTGTCGCTTAGACGCAGTCTGTTCCTTATAGGTTTCATCATACTCGAGGGCTGCACCCGGTTGTGAACCCTTCGATAAATCTGTACCTAAAGCTTAACCTTCGATGACAATTCCGCCGAATGGGCTGCTTCCGTGCACGATTCCGTTTTCAACTTTCCCCGTACGGAACGCGCCGGAAATGCGCCACCTAGATCGCCCCTTCGCTTGATCCTTCGGCGCCGGCAGAGTTCCACAGCGGATACGGCACGCCCGCAAGGCGGTTAATCAGGAAGGCTTGCGCAACGAGCAGAAAGACCGCGACCTCGATGATCACCAATTCGCGCGGCTTGGAAATAATTCCCAGCGAAATGATCAGCGTCGTCGCGCCCGCCGGAGGGTGGCTGACGCCGAGCAGAACCATGAGCGCGCCCGTGGCCGAGAGCGAAAGCGCGGCGGCTAAAATTCTCGGCCAGTAAACGCCCGGATAAACCCCGAAGGGCGGCGCGGCCGCGCCGGCGACCACGTAGGCTCCGTATCCGCACAGGATGCCGATTGCATGTCCGAAAATTGTATTGCGCGGGCTGCTCGTTTTGGCGAGCGGCGAAAAAAACAGCAAATAAGCGGTGGGACCCAGCGACGGAAAAACGAACGGGTTGCCGCTTACCAGCGCCAGCAGCGCCAGCAGCGCGATGGTGACAAATCCATTGATGAACACGTACGCAGACCGCACCAGACGCGCCGGAAAATGCTCCAGCAGCCAGTGCAATCGCAGGCGCCGAAACAGCGACAGAACGGGATCGGAGACGGCATGCGGTTGCGGATCCGAATCTTTCTGCGGCATCAGATATTGGGCAGCAGATCGAAATATTCGTCATCTTCGTTCTTGCCGCCTTCTCCCCGCCCCAGTCTTTTTTCCGATTCGAGGAACTCGATGCGTTCGATCCATTTGACCATTTTGTAGCCGAGTTGATTTTCGACGCGCAGGCGCAACGGAGCGCCGTACACCTCCGGAAGCGGCTCCCCGTTCATATGCGTGGCCAGCAGGCATTCCGGCTTGAGGAGATTTTCCAGTCGCTGCGTGTCGTAATATGCGCCGCCGTAGAGCGCCTCGCCGAACGAAAAGAACGCCGCCACCTTCGCCGCGCGCTTCGGACGCACCAGCTCAATCAGTTTTTTCATCGGCACGCCGCCCCATTTGGCAATGCCGCTCCATCCCTGGATGCAATGGTGCATGGTAATCTGCTCGTGTTCCCCCATGCGCTGGAGATCAGTCAGGGAAAGCTCCACCGGATTCTCGACCAGCCCGCCCACTCGCAGGCGGAAATCCTTGAATCCGTTGGCCGCCATGCGCTTCCAGTCGTCGCGAACCGGCATTTTCCCATTCGGCCAAAAATAGGGCGAAATCTTGTCTTCCGTATATTTTTGCTGCGGCGTCAGCCGGTTCAGGGTAAGAAGCTGCATCGGATACGTTACCGACTTCAGCGCGTGCTGCAGTGGGCGCGGGTGATGCCAGGAAATGTAGTGCGCCGCCACCCAGGTGAGAACCACTACGGCTATCCCGACAAAGCCTAGGTACATCCCGATCGGCTTTGTGTTGTCCGTGCCCATTACGATGTGATTCATGTTGCGCGCAAATCCGGTAATGGCGATTAATGTGACATGCACAATCAGAAACGCCAAAAAGCTCAGCATGGTGAGGAAATGAATCGAACGCGCCGATTGCCGCCCGCCAAACAGCCGCGCGTACCACGGGAAGCGGTTGACGACTGCCGGAGACATCGCGATTCCGGTGGCGATTGCCAGCGGTCCAAAGACAAAAACCACCGCGAAGTAGGCCATCTGCTGCAGTGCATTATAGCCGTAGAACCCGTTCGGCTCCGGCGGCAGATGGAACGTCGCATAGTGCACAAACGTGTTCCACCCTTGCAAGAAAACCACAGGCGAAGCCGGCACAATGCGCTTCCACTGCTCCGTGCTGAAGAGCATGGTGATGAAGATGATTCCCGTCGCGATGAAGCCATGCACGTCAATAAAGTGCCACACCCGTGCGATTCCGACCGTGTGCCGGTAGCCCGGCGTCCCGACGAGTGGCGAAATATACCGGGCGTCGTCTTTCGCCGTCCACACACGATCGCGGGGGACTTTTAGCGGCGTAAAGCGAATCCACTCCGTCCCCGGCGCACAGCCGTCGTTAAAGTACAGCCGGGGATGATCCACCAGGATGGACAGACCGCTGCGAATCAGCAGCATGACGAACAGAAAATTGAAAAAATGGCAGTAGCGCACCCATGCCGGGAAGCCGTGCGGCCCGCCCAGGTTGTTGGCGTAAATTTGCGCGACTGCCGGAACCGCAGGCAATCCCGCAACAGCGAACTCAATCCACGCTGCCGCAAGGATGCCGGCAATTACCATCGCGATACCGATTAGGATGGAGGGCCTAATCCAAATGCGAAACCGGCGATCTTCCGGATAGTGAACCGCCCGGTGTGCTGCATCGAATGGGATCATTGCAGGCTCGCTGGCCCTCCTCTATGCATTTTGGACCGGACGGCCACTGGGTTTGCCGCCGCTGGGGAGGACGACCGCCTCTTTGTAAAAGTGAGCCGGCTCAAGGATAAATGTACCAAAAATATTCAAAGCAAACGCGGTGATGCCCGCAAGCTCCAGAAATGCGGACGCCGGCAAAACGGACCAGGCCCAATTGGCATAGCTCTCGTACGCTAAAACCTCATTCGAAACTCGAAGAATGCATCCCACCGCGAGAAGAAATAAACCGGCGAACATCAGCCGCGTGCTCCACAGACGCCGCATCCCCGCAAACGCCGGCAAAATGCGCTGTCCGATGCACAGCACCATAACCGCGATGAATCCGACGGTCAGCGCGTGCCGCGACGCTCCCCAGATTCCTCCGGCTCTATCCCAAAGCGCCGCCGCGACTCCGAGCAGTGACGCCGCCAGCAGCCATGCGTAGGCCATGCGCACGAAAAATGGAAAGCTTCTGTGCACCCCGCGTGTTTTCGGCTCCTGAACGGCAGCCTCAAAAATCCGCAAGGCGGCGATTGCGAGAAGCGCCGCGGCAACGAAGAGCGCCGTCGCCTGGGCTTCCCATCCCACCAAACTCATGACCACGCCTGCGAAATTTACAGCCAGCGCGCCGAAAAGCAGCCTGAAGCGAACAGCTTTCAGTCCCAGGAATACCGGCATCCACCTCGAACTAAAACCCCACACAAATGGAACCATGAATCCCCAGGTAATCAATACGATGTAACGCTGGTCCAAGACGTGCGACAGAGCCGGACTGCGCCCGATTGCGCTCAGATAAGCGCACGCTGCCAGGTTCGCTAGCAGCGACAGCAGCAACCCCAGACTGGCGCTGATTACCACCCACACCCACGGCTCGAGCCGAGTCTTACCCGCATCGCCCGGACGATGCCGCGAAACGGCTCTGAGGAAGATCAGGAAAGCAACCAGCTCCAACGCCGCGGAAAACGGAAGCAGCACGCGCCAGTGGAATTCGTAGATGTTCGCGAACCAGCGCATTGCAACTCCCACTGTCCACATCGCCCAGCATGTCCAGGCGGCCCAAAAGGCCGGCTTTTTTGAAACCCTCAGCTTCGGAACTGAGTAGAATCCGATTCCCAAAATGAAGCTGCCGATCCAGCCAAATACCTGGGCGTGGCCGTGGGCCTGCAGCCAGGCCGCGGAAACCAGCAGGATGCTTTGGCGTCCGCTGATTTGCAGAAGGTTCCAAACGCCGAGAAACGTGCCCGGCAGCAGCATGAAAATCAGACCGGTCGAGATGTACGCAACAAGCAAGCGGGAGAGCGAAGTCTCGCGCTCCTGCGCGAGCCGCATCACCTCGGCCGGCGTCATCGAAGCGGGTCGCTCTTCTTCGGCCGTCAAACCCGCTCTTTCTTCGCTCATGCGCGCCGCCTTCCCTCTGTAAACATCTCACACCCCGACAACATTACCGCACGGAGGCCTTCTGCTCTTCCGCCAGCCAAACCAGCTCTCCACCCGCTTTTCGCGCTTTATCTTCGAGCCGGTTCCAAATGCTTTGCAATTCGCGGATCAGCTGTTCATCCATAAGCTGCGCCCAGAAGAGCGGCGGACACTCGCGCTCGTCGGAAAGAGGACACCCGTCGTGCAGCATCTCATGCGACAACAGCGCCTGCCGCAGCGGAACCTGATATTCGTTCCCGCACGAATGGCAGCGCACATTCACGGCGACGGCTCCTAAAATATCCATGCTCACCTCCTTTTCTGCAGAGCCGATTCCATTTCGACTGCGCGCGGAAACAAAATGTTGTTTTCCAGATGGACGTGAAGATGAAGGTCCGCCTCAAATTCCCGCAGATCTCCGTAAAGACCTCGGTAACTTGTGCAAGCGTCTGCCGGCGCCGCGTAATCGGAGCTGGTTTTGCGAATTTGCGCGGTCAAATTGCCGGCCGAATCGTGCTCGTTCATCATGGCTCGAATCGGATTGCTCACGGTCTGAAAAAACGGAGGCTCCAGCGCGCCGTTCCCCTGGTGCGCCCGTTCCATGCTTTCGATGTAGGGAAATAGAATCTGCTCTTCTTTTTGCATGTGGCCGATCATCTCTCGTCCGGTCTGCGCGAAGAGCGCTTCGATGGCTGTCAGCTCCGGATGCGTCGCGGCGTGCTTCGACTTTACCTTGTTCAGCAGCGCGGCAATTCGGGGGATGGCCCCGCGCACGTATGCGTGATGTCTCTCGCAGATATGCCGCGTCAGATCGCTCAGCGGGGCGGAGGTCCAGTTCATCGCTTCCGGACGCACCTCTCGGCTGTATTCCTGCAGCCGTTGCAAAATCTCCTCGGCCGGCACGGGTCCGCCGTGGCAAGCTTCCGCTAATGATTTGCCGCCCCCGCAACAGTAATCCACACCCGCATCTTCGAGAAGCTGCCTTGCCCCGGGACTGGAAAGAGCGATGTCTTTTACTTTACTTTCGCCGCTAAAACTCATGATCGCCTCCTTAATGATTCGAATTTTGGAGGCTTCGTGGCACCGCGGCAGTGACTAAAGTCACGGCGAAAAAAGCTCGCCAGAAATCTATTCCGACGAGTCCTGCTCGCGCTTTAAGCCGGCCAGGTCTGTTACCGTGAGCCGACGGCCTTCGATTTCCAAAAAGCCTTCGGCTTGCAGCCGGCTCAAATTGCGTGAGATCAGCTCTCGAACCGTCCCCAGTTCGGCGGCCAGGTCTTGATGAGACTTCGTCAGCTCCACGGAGACGCCTGCCTTCGAGACCCTTCCGCCGGTTTGCGCTAATCGCAGAATGAGTCCAATCAGGCGGTGCCGGACCGTCGTAAATGACAACTCCTCGATAATTCCGACGAGCCGCCGCAGCCGCGACCCAACCACCGCGATAACTTTCAGAGCGACTTCGGGATGCTCGCGGCAGAAGTTCTGAAAATCCTTGCGCGAGATGAACAGAAGTTCCGCGTCCTCTACAGCCGATGCCGACGCAGGATAAGTCCCTCCATCGAAAACCGGAAGCTCAGCGAAAGAGCTGCCGGGGCCTTCCAGAGCCAACACCTGCTCTCGCCCGGCCGGCGAAATCTTGAATATGCGAACTTTTCCGGAAGCTACCAGGAAAAGACCGAGGCACGGATCTCCCTCGCTGAACAGAAGCTCGCCCCTGCGGAATCGCCGCCTCGTTACGCGTCTGCACAACGAGCGCATTTCCAGCTCGCTGAGACTCGCGAACAAGGGAGTCTTTCGCAGGACCAATTCCACGTCGTAGGACATTTGATGTGACCTTGCAACGCTCACTCTCAGCCTCATTATTTTAATTTTAACGTTGCTGCGTTTTTATGATACGCGACCCACTCCCTAGGGCCAACCGAGCGTTCTTCCCCTCCCCGCTTCCTAAAGGGCTGCATTTCGCCCGAAGAATCTTTGCCACCGGACGTTCCTGCGAAGCTGCTACCGCAGCGCAATTCCTAGGGTCTCGACTTATTTCTCTCGAATACGGACTCCAAGCATCGGCGCGACGAATGTGGCGCGAATCAGGCGCGATTCGTGGACGCGTCTTGTAGCCCACGCGGTCCGCCAACCATCGAGTACTAAAATCAGCGTAGTAATTCTTCCGCTTGCACTCCTCCCTGCACATTTCTAATCGCAACAAAAAAAATTAGAAACCATTGTAAGTGCCTTAAGAATGAGAGGAAAACGTTTTCCTAATCGCTACAAGATAGCACCTTTTCCCGTGCTCAAATTGCACCGTTCTGGCGCTCGGTCAGGTCTCCGCAACGAAGAAAGCCGGCCGAAATCGGCCCGCCCACCGCCCCAGCCGCTAGCCAGTTGGTCAACCCCCGCTGCTGCCGGACTTTACGCGCGCGCCAAACCTTCCTACACTCGTTCCAATGGACGCGCCACGCAAAGCTCTTCGTTCGCGCATCTTTCTCGCGCTCTGCGTCAGCGTTTTCGTCTGCGCCGGCATTTTCGCCTCAGTGCCAGCCGCACGCTCGCAAGCAGCTCAGACGCAAGCGGCCACAGCAACCGCCGCGAAAGCGCAGGCGAAATCAAAACCTGCGAACGCCAGACCGGCGGCTGTCACGCCCGACAACGAAAACCAAGCGCCGTTAATCATCGAGCTGTACTCGTTGAAAGTCCGATTTGAGCAGGACGGCACCGGCTCGCGCCAGTTCGACGTGCGCGTCAAAGCAAACACTGCGGAAGGAATCAAGCAGCTCAAGAGCCTGGCCTTTGACTACAATGCGGCGAACGAAAAATTCGCACTCAACTTTTTGCGCGTCACCAAGCCGGACGGCGGCACCGAAAACGCCGGGCCGAGCGGCGTCACCTTTGGTCCCGCGCCCGCCGCAAAAGCCGCGCCGGCGTTTTCCGAATTGCGCGAGGCCCGCGTCACCGTTCCGCCAATGTCTCCCGGAGACACACTGAGCTACGAGGTGGTCACTTCCGTCGTGAGGCCTGTGGCGCCGGGCGCATTTTGGTTTTCACATGATTTTTTGCGCTCCGAGCCCGCGCAGGACGAAGAGCTGGAAATCAGCGTTCCCGCGGATGTGAAAATCGCGTTGCGCAATGCGCCGCAGTTTCCGCCGAAAATTTCCACCCGCGCGGGCCGCAGAATTTATTCGTGGAAACGGCTGAACGCCGCGCCCGCACCCCGGCACTCCGGCGAGAACACGCCGAGGACGCCCGACGTCGCGCTCACGAGCTTTGCCAGTTGGCAGGAACTGGGAAAATGGTTCGCGTCGAATGCAAAAGCCGCGACGGCGATTTCACCGGAGCTTGTGGCCAAGGCGCAACAGCTCACCGCCGCGAATCGGACCGGCGCGGAAAAAATTCGCGCGATCTACGATTTTGTCGCCAAGCAAATTCGCCTGGTTCGCATCCCTCCCGAGCAGACGCAATACCGAATCCACGACGCCGCTAAGATCCTCGCTGCCGGATACGGCGACGCGTACGACAAATGCGGCTTGCTCGTGGCGCTGCTTCAAGCGGATGGAATCGCCGCGGACGTTGCGCTGGCGCCTGCGGCCGAAAAATGGGACGCGCAATTTCCGTGGCCCGGCGAAATCGGAACCGCGGTGGTGGTAGCGCATCTCGCCGGCGACGATTTTTGGATGGATCCGTCGCGTGACACAATTCCCTTTCGCCTGCTTTTGCCCAACGCGCGCGGAAAAGAAGCGCTGGTTGCGTCGTCAAGCGTTGCGCCGCATTTCGAGAAAACGCCGCTTGATCCGCCGTTTCCGTCCAGGCAAAACGTAAGCATCAGCGCGCAAATTTCCTCGCTCGGCCGGCTCACGGCACAGGTGCGTTACGAATTGCGCGGCGACAACGAGTTTGCCCTGCGCACCGCGTTCGAAAGCACTCCGCAGGCGGAATGGAACGGCCTGACCCAAACCATGGCCACGCTGGACGGTCTGCATGGAACGGTCAGCAACGCCCAGCCGAGCGACCCGGCCGATACGCGCGAGCCGTTCACGATCGATTTCACGCTCACTGCGCCAAACTTTCTGGACTGGTCGCAAAAAAGCACGCTGCTTCCGATTTTGCTGCCGACGTTCGGCTTGCCCAATCCGCCGGCGAATGCCGCGCAGCCGGTGCAGCTCGGCAGCCCGCTCGATGTGAGCGCGACGCTCCGTTTGAAGCTGCCGGCAAACGACTTCATTCATGCTCCGGTCGGCGCCGGCGTAACGCGCGACTACGCCGTCTATCAATCGCAGTACAGCGCCACCGAGCACACGCTCACAGCGAAGCGCACCCTACGCTTTATCGCGCGTGAATTGCCCGCGGCGCGGCGCGAGGATTACCGGGCGTTTGCGGAAGCAGTGCAGGCGGATCAGGCCCAGGGGCTGGCGGTAAAAAATATTATTCCCGGCGTTCCGGACGACGCGACCACGGCGCAATTGATGTCCGCCGGCGCATCGGAAATGCAGGCCGGGCGATACGCGAACGCTCTGCAATTGTTCGACCAGGTGCGGCACATCAATTCGCAGCAGCCCAATTTGTGGCTGGATATGGGCGCAGCGCAACTGCAACTGGGGCACTACGATGACGCAATCGCGTCCTTGCGAAAACAACTGGCAGCCAATCCTAAAGATGACCGAGTAAACAATTTGCTGGGGCTCGCCTATTTCGGCGAGAAAAAGTATTCGCAGGCGGAAGATGAATTCAATCAGCAGCTCGCGCTGAAGCCGCTGGACAAAAACGCGTACGCCTATCTGGGCGCCGTTTACAATGCGGGAAAAAAATATGCGGCGGCGCGGGCGGAACTGGAAAAAGCCGCGGTGCTCGATCCGCAAAACGCCATTGTACAGCTTCGGTTGGGCGAAGCGGATTTGGGACTCGGAAAAACGGACGCGGCTCTTGCGGCCTTTGATAAAGCGGCATCGTTTTCGCCCACGCCGGTCGTGAATAACGACATCGCCTACACCCTCGCCGAACACAAAGTGGCGCTCGACCGCGCCGAGGAGTACGCCGATTCCGCCGTGCATGCCACCGAAGCCAGCCTGGCGAACGTGGATTTACAGCATTTGAACGGGAACAATCTCGAAGCGATGAGCGCGCTGCCCGCTTTCTGGGACACGCTGGGGTGGGTTTATTTTCAGCAAGGGAAAATGGCCCAGGCCGAGCAGGAAATCTCGGCGGCATGGCGGCTAAATCAAATGGCCAGCGTGGCGAACCATCTGGGGCAGATTTACGAGGCACGCGGGGAAAGTCAACGAGCGGCCGTCGCGTTTGCGGAGTCGCTGGCGGCGGGAAATGCACCGGCGGGCACGCGCGCACAGCTGCGCAGGCTGCTCGGACCCGCTGCCACCGACGCGGCGATTGCGGCGCGAGTGAGCCGCGCCAAAACGCAGATGGTTCGTGAGCGCACAATCTTCCTTGGCAAAGCGCCCGCAGACGGCAAGGCCGAATTGGCGGTGATGGTTGCGGCGGGACCGCGCGGCGCGGCCGTACGCGAAGCGAAATTTATCGCCGGATCCACAAAACTCGCGCCGCTCGTCGATCGGCTGCAAACCGCTCCGTTTGCGCCCATTCTGCCGTCCGGGACAAACGCACACATCGTGCTTCGCGGAATCGCGAGCTGCTCGCTGCAAACGGCGCGCTGCGAATTTGTGTTCGACCGCCCGCGCGATTTCTTTACGCCGCAGAAATAGGGGCGGGCGCGATCCCCTCGATGCCAGAGCCGCCGCACGCGTGTGTTAAGATGAATCGGTCCCCATGAAAGCGATGAAAATCGGATTCGTCAGCCTGGGATGCCCGAAAAACCTTGTGGACAGCGAGGTGATGATGGGCATTCTGGCGCGCGCGGGGCATGAGATTACGCCGCGCGCGGACGATGCGGATGTGCTGGTGGTGAATACGTGCAGCTTCATCGAGCCGGCGCGAAAAGAATCGGTGGAGACGATTCTGGAAATGGCCGAATACAAAAAATCCGGCCGCGCTCAAAAATTAATTGTCGCCGGATGCCTGGCGGAGCGTTATCGCGAGGAAATTCGCGAGCAAATTCCGGAAGTAGACGCAGTCATCGGCACAGACGAAGTGGAAAAAATTCTCGCGGCATGCGAGGGCCCATTGCGCGGCCCCGATGCGGGCGCGGAAAATGGCTCCGCAAATGCAGCGCCGACCTTCCTTTACCACGATTTGACGCCGCGGATGCTGGCTACGCCGCGGCATGCGGCGTACATAAAAATCAACGAAGGATGCGACCATCCGTGCTCGTTTTGCATTATTCCCCAACTGCGCGGGCGTTTTCGCAGCCGGCGATTCGAATCGGTGGTGCGCGAGGCGCGGAATCTGGCGGCCGCGGGCGTGCGCGAAATTAGTTTGATCGGGCAGGACACGACTTTTTATGGCGAGGATTTGGGCCTCCGCGACGGATTGCCTCTGCTGCTCGCCGAGTTGGCAAAAATCGAGGAGCTGCGCTGGATTCGCTTTCTTTATTGCTATCCCAACCGCATCACGGCGAAGTTGCTGGAGACGATTGCGGCGCACGAGCGGCTGGTGAAGTACCTCGACATCCCGCTGCAACACGCCAGCCGCAGCGTGCTGGCGCGGATGAAACGCGGCTCGCATGGTGAAGCATTTTTGAAAATGCTGGGGCGCATCCGGCGGGCCATTCCCGAAGTGTCGCTACGAACTTCGTTCATTGTAGGATTTCCGGGCGAGACGGAAAGTGACTTCCGGGTGCTGTGCGATTTTGTGCGCGAAGCAAAATTCGACTGGATGGGCGTCTTTGCGTACTCGGATGAAGAAACGGCGGAGAGCTTTGGGTGCGAAGGAAAGGTGGACGCGGAAACGATGGAGCAGCGCCGCTACGAGCTGATGGCCATCCAGCAGAAGATTTCGCGGCAGAAATTGCGCGCGAAAATCGGGAAGAGTTTCACAGCGATGCTGGAGGGGCCCTCGGCGGACACGGAATTGGTGTGGCAGGCGCGACTGGAAGGAATGGCGCCGGAGATTGACGGCAAAGTTTACGTTACGGAAATTTGCGGAGTGAACGAGGCTTCGGACTTGCCCCCGGCGGGAGCCATGGCGCGCGTGGAGATCAGCGAAGCGCGCGATTACGATTTGATCGGCCGCGCGGCGGAAATTCTCGATGCACCGCGAACCATTGCGCGCGCACACGCCGGCGCGGCGCCGCATTTCGCGGCGCGGCCGTTTACGATTCTCGCGTGAAGCGTCCGGGTGAAAGCCGATGCAGTGGCGCTGCCCAATTTGCAAAAGGCCGACGGATTCCGATGCGGACAGAACTTTCCCGTTTTGCAGCGAGCGGTGCCGCCTGACCGATTTGGGGAACTGGGCGAGCGAAAAATACAAAGTGAGCGAGCCGGCTGCGGATGAAAGCGAAACGGAGAGACGGACTTCGCAATCCAATCCGCGGGACGAAAACGACGAATGAGCACGAAACCTGAGTCCGTTTCCGTGTCCGCCGCGCGCAAGCCGCGGCTGTCGCTGTTTTTTGCGACGGCCGGCGGCGCGGGCTATTTGCCCGCGGTTCCGGGAACGTGGGGCTCGATGGTGGGCGTGCTGCTGTATTGGGCGGTGTGCAGATTTTTTTTCCTACGCCCCGGCTTTTACTGGCGCGGGACACATTTCATGCAACCGCCTTCGCCCGGGACGATTCTGATCGCGCTGGCTCTGGCGATTTTCGGCGTTGCGGCAGCTTCGGGCGTGGCGAAATTCACGGGCAAGACGGATCCGCAGATTGTGGTGATTGACGAAGTTTCCGGGCAATTTTTCGCGTACCTGCTGGCGCTGGCGCCGCTCAACTGGAAATATTTGCTGCTGGGTTTTATACTTTTTCGAGGATTCGACGTGTGGAAGCCATTCCCAGCGCGGCAGGCCGAAGCGCTGCCCGGCGGCTGGGGCATCATGGCGGACGACTGGGTTGCCGGAATTTACGCGGCTCTGGGGATTTGGATTGCGCGGGGGATGGGACTGTAAGAATTTGGGAACGCCTCCATTGAGCACCAACGGCATACCAAAAATTGAGCGGGTGCAGCCGGGCGCGGCGATTCCCGGAGGGGAAATCGCGATACACGGGGCCGGGTTTGCGAGCGTGAATCACACGCGTCCGGAAGTGCACTTTGGGATGGCGGCGGGGGCGGTGCTGCTGGCGTCGGAAAATATTCTTGTGGCGCGCGTACCGGAGGACGCCGACGGAGGAGTTGTTCGGGTACACACGGGCGACGCCGACAGCCCGCCGTATCCGATTTCGCTGGGTACGCTCATTGCGGATAATTTGCATCCGGTGGGGAATCCGGCGGTAGACCGCGAAGGAAATGTGTATGTGACGTTCAGCGGACAGCGTGGGCAAAAAGTTCCGGTGTCACTTTACAAAGTGACGCCCAGCCGGACGGTCAAGCCATACGTCACACAATTGGTGAACCCCTCGGGGCTGGCGATGGGCCGCGACGGTGCGCTCTATGTTTCCTGCCGCAATGACGGGACCATTCATCGTGTGACGCCGGACGGCAGAAGCGAGCAATGGGTGGAAGGCATGGGCATCGCCACAGGGCTGGCGTTCGATCAATCGGGAAATCTCTATGTGGGCGACCGCAGCGGAACGATTTTCAAAATCGGGCCGGACCGGCAAATTTTTGTGTTTGCGACCCTTGAGCCTTCGATGTCGGCGTACCATCTGGCGTTTCATGCGAATGGCGACTTGTACGTCAGCGGACCGACGACTTCGAGCTTCGATCGAATTTACCGCATCACGCCGGCGGGCGAAGTGGAAGTTTTCTTCAAGGGCCTCGGACGGCCGCAGGGAATGGCGTTTGACCGCGAGGGGAATTTGTATGTGGCGGCGTCGCTGGCGGGCAAACGCGGAGTCGTGCGCATCGCGCCGGACGGCCGCGCAGAACTGGCGTTGAGCGGCAGCAACATCGTGGGAATCGTCATCGAGCCCTCCAAGCACGCGTACATCGCCACAAGCAATCCGCAGCCGGGCGGCGCACTTTATTCGCTGAACTGGGACGTGGAAGGCGCGCCTCTGCCGGCTTGATCCTTTGAATTTTCCGCGCCGTTTCCGGCACAGCGCAGCAGCGATTTTTGCTTTTGCGGCGACGCGCACCACGCGTAGTTTTCGCTTCGGCGTTTCGCCGCTCGATCCGTGGACGATTGCGGCAACTCTGCTCGGATTTGCCCCGCCGGCGTCGTTCGCATCGTGGATGCCCGCTGCGCACGCGACGCGCATCCGCGCGCTGCTTGCCTTAAGCGAGGAATGATCCCTCCGAGCCGATTTTCACTGCATCGCCGCGAATGCGCGAAGAGACACTTGCGGCGCGCGCAGCGCATCGGTTAAAACATTTCCGATGTTCGCAGAAATCATCGCCGTCGGCTCAGAACTGCTCACGCCGTATCGCCTGGACACGAATTCCCTGTTCCTCACCGCAGAGCTGAACCGCCTCGGCTTTCACGTGCGGCGCAAACACGTTGTGGGAGACGAAGACGGCGATCTGCGCGACGTTTTCACAGGCGCGCTCGAGCGCGTCGGCGTGGTGGTTTCGTGCGGCGGGCTCGGACCGACGAACGATGACCGCACCAGGGAAATTGTCGCAGATTTGCTGCATCGCAAGCTCCAATGCAACGAATACGTGCTGCGCGGAATTCAGGAGCGCTTTCGCAGCTTTGGCCGCGCCATGCCGGAAGTAAATGCGCGGCAGGCGATGGTTCCGGAAGGCGCGGAAATTCTGGAAAATACGCGCGGAACCGCGCCGGGGCTGTGGATTCAGCACGATGGAAAAATTGTAATTTTGCTTCCCGGGCCGCCGCGAGAATTGCAGCCGATGTTCGTGCAGGAAGTGAAACCACGGCTGGCGCGCCGCGGCGGAAACGTGCGGCTGTACACCCGCGAACTACACATCATCGGCTTGCCGGAATCCGAAGTGGACCAGCGCGTCGCCTCGATTTACGCGCAATATCCCGGATCGGAAACGACCATTCTGGCCGTGGCGGGAGAAATTCAATTGCATCCGCGCGTGTGGTCGGAGAACGAAGGCGCGGCGCTCAAGCTGCTGGAAGAGATGACCGAGCGCTTCCGCATCGCGCTGGGAGAAAATTTGTATTCCACATCCGGCGAAACACTTGAATCCGTGGTTGCGCGCGAATTGCAAGAGAATCGCGCGACGATTGCGGTTGCGGAGAGTTGCACCGGAGGAATGCTCGCGGCGCGGCTGACGAACGTGCCGGGAAGCTCTTCGTACTTTCTGGGCGGCGTGGTTTCCTACAGCAACGATTTGAAGACCGCGTGGGCGGATGTGCCGGCCGAACTGATCACCGCCAAGGGAGCGGTGAGCGCGGAAGTGGCCATCGCCATGGCGCGCGGGATTCGCCGGCAAACGAACTCCATGCTGGGCGTGGGCGTTACGGGCATTGCCGGACCAACCGGCGGGAGCGCGGACAAGCCGGTTGGCCTTGTCCATATTGCGATTGCCGACGAACAGCAGGCCCAAGAGCGCGCATTTCGCTTTCCCGGCGAGCGCGAGCGCATCCGCCTGCAGGCCACCAATGCCGCGCTCGACATGGTGCGGCGATACTTTGCCGGCCCGGCTCAATCAAGGGCGTAAAGCATGCGGCTTTTCATCGCGCTGGACATTCCGCAAGAGACTCGCGAGAAACTGAGTCTACTATTGAAAAAACTCGAACCGCTCGCGCGCGGAGCGCGGTTCGTGCGAACCGAGGGGATTCATCTGACGCTGAAATTCATCGGCCAGGTGGAAGATGCCAAGGTGAGGGAAATAAAAAACAGGCTCGCGAACGTGCCGCAAAGAAGCGCCATCGAAGTCGCGTTCCGGAATTTTGGATTCTTCCCCAACGACCGGCGCCCGCGCGTTTTTTGGGTCGGCATTGAGTGCAGCAAAGAGCTTTCGGCCCTGGCAAGCGATGTTGAAGAGCAGCTTGTACCGCTCGGAATTGAGAAAGAGACACGCGAATTCACGCCGCATCTGACGCTGGCGCGATTCAAAACGAATGAGGGCCTTTCCGAAATGCAGAAGGTCATCTCTTCATGGCCCTCACGCGATTTTGGCGAGACGAGCACCGGAGAATTTCATCTTTATCAGAGTGTGCTAAAGTCCTCCGGGGCCGTGTACACCAAGATCGCCAGCTATCATTTCACGAAATGAAAGGCCGCCGGGCTTGAAGCCGTTCTGGCTGATTCCAGTTGTCGCCTACTTTCTCGGCTCGATTCCGTTTGGCTATTTAATCGTCAAACTGGCGGGCGAGGGAGACGTGCGGGCGTCCGGCAGCGGAAACATCGGAGCCACAAACGTCGCGCGCGTCGCGGGAAGAATCGCGGGCCTGGCGACGTTTTTGCTTGACGGCGCGAAAGGCTATTTAGCAGTGTGGCTCGCGGCGAGAGTTTTTCACGCCGATATTCGCTGGATCATGATCGCCGCGGTTTCGGCGGTTCTGGGGCACATGTTTTCGTGCTGGCTGAAATTTCGGGGGGGCAAAGGCGTGGCCACAGGGCTCGGTGTTTTTCTGCCGATAACATGGCAGGCGATGGCTGCAGCGCTGGCGCTCTGGATCGTAGTGCTGCTGTTCTGGAGATACGTATCGCTGGCATCCGTGGCGGCAGCGGTCGCGCTGCCTTTTCTCGTGTATCGATTTTATGCGCCCGGGCACGCGCCGACGCTTTCGGTGACCCTCGGAAGCGCGTTCGTCGCTGTGCTCATTATTTTCAAACACCGCGCGAATATCGGGCGGCTGATCAGCGGCACAGAGCGGCGCGTCACCGACCGGCGATAAAAAAGAGCCACCGCAGCAGGGAAAAACGCGGGCCGATACTGGGCGGCAAAGAAGTTTGTAATTCACTGGCAGGTTGCAGCCACTCTCTATGCGAAAAATCGCCATCATCGGAGCAGGCGGATGGGGCACAGCGCTGGCCATCGTTCTGGGACGCCAGCGCAAGGAGCGGCGCATCGCGCTTTGGGCGCGGGAAAGCGACGTCTTGGAATCGCTGCGGGAGGCGCGCGAAAATCGCGTGTTTCTGCCCGGATTTCAGGTCCCCGAAACGGTGGAGATCTCAGGTGACCTTTCGAACGCGCTGGAGGGCGCGAGCATCGTAATCGGCGCCATGCCCGCAGCACATGCACGCACGTTGTATTCCGCGATGCTGCCGTTTTTGCGGCCGGAGATGCACTTCACCAGCGCGACCAAAGGCTTGGAGCCGGAAACGCTGCTCCGCGTGAGCGAGCTAATTCGTCAGGTGCTGACGCCGAAATTCTCGCCTCGCGTCGCGGTGATTTCCGGGCCGTCCTTTGCGAAGGAAGTCGCGCGCGGCGACCCCACGGCCATCGTCATCGCCTCCACGGATCGCCGCACATCCCGGGAACTGCAGCGCGAATTCTCCGGGCCGACGATGCGCTTTTATACCAACGACGATGTCATCGGCGTCGAGCTCGGGGGCGCGCTGAAAAACATCATTGCGATTGCCGCCGGCGTCGCCGAAGGCCTCGGGCTCGGACATAACACCGTTGCTGCCCTGATTACGCGCGGCCTCGTCGAAATCACCCGCCTGGGAACGGCGCTGGGCGCGCGAGGCGAGACTCTTGCCGGCCTGGCCGGCCTCGGTGACCTTGTGTTGACCTGCACCGGCGAGCTAAGCCGCAATCGGTTCGTAGGCTGCGAGCTGGGACGCGGCAAAAAATTGGCTCAGATTCTGAACGGCATGCGCATGGTCGCCGAAGGCGTCGGCACCACCGCGGCTGCGCGGAGCCTCGCACGGAAAACCGGCGTCGAAATGCCCATCACCGAACAAATGTACGCCGTGCTGTACGAAAACCGTTCGCCACAGGACGCCCTGCGCGAATTGATGGAGCGCCGCCTCAAATCCGAATCGGAAGGCCGCAACTGAAATGCTGCGCGGCCCGTGCCGGATCACACAAGTTGGCGATCCGGACACATAGTACCTCCGGCCAGTTGTCCCCCCGCGCAGGATTCTCCTAGCATTTTGAGCGAGCGAAACGTGTGAGTGAACTGTCCCCAAAACGAACGGGAATACAGCGTGTCCGCATTCTCTGGATTGTCTTGGGAGCTTTGCTGTTCACCAGCGCGCTTCCGCTGTGGCTGTATCACCGCAAAGTCATCGCGCTCAGCGAGCAAAAATTGCAGGACACCGAGCGTCTGCAACAGTCGGAAATCACGCATTCGCTGGCCTCGGAAATTGTGCAGTTCGAATCAAACCTAAATGACCAACTGCAAAGCCAGCGCGAATTGCTCGCGCTTACCGGCTGGATTCAAAATGTCAGCGATCCCGAGCACGCGCCGCAACTGAGCCGCATGCTGCAAAATATCGTCGAAGCCAACCACGACATTCTGTTTGTCACGGCCATCGGCGCCGACGCGAAGGGCGAACAGGCGGGCAGCGTCCGCGCCGACCAGGATCCTTTCGTGGATGCCGCGCTGAAACGCGCGTTCACTGCGAGCGTACAGGGCAGCAACTGGGTCAGCGGCGCCTTTGCGCTCGGGCGCCAAAACCGGCCGGCAATGGTGATTTCCGTTCCTCTGCTCTACACCGGCCAATTCAAAGGCATGCTTGCGGCGGTCGTCTCTCTGGACCGCGTGGTGGCGCGGCTGCGGGATGCGAGCGTGCGAGACCGGACGGTGTTCGTTGTGGACGGCGAAGGCCGCATCATCGTGCATCCCGACACCATGGACATGGTTCCGGGACGCGACCTGAGCTCCAATCCCATCGTGGCGCAATTCAAGAAATTGCCGCAGGATCTGCGCGCGACGGAAACCACGCAGTTCACGCTGACCGAAAACAACAAGCCAACCGAAATGATCGGCACGTACAGCACGATTCCGGAACTCCACTGGGCCGTGATCGCGCAGCGCAGTCTGCACACCGCGCGAGTGGATGCCGGCGTGCAGGAGCTGACCGCGCAGGCGATGCGCTTCGTTATCGCCGTCACGCTGATTGCATTGCTGGTTGGATATCTTTCGGCGCTGGGCATCACGCGACCGATTCAGGGCCTGGTGCACTCGACGCGCGCCATCGCACGCGCCGAATTTCATGAGCGCGCGGAGGTGCGCGGCGCCGCGGAAATTTCAGAGCTGGCGGAAACATTCAACACCATGGCCGGCGACATCGAAAAATACGTGGATCGGCTGCAGCTCGCGGCTTCGGAAAATCGCGAGCTATTCATGGGCTCGATTCGCATGCTCGCCGCGGCGATTGATGAAAAGGATCCGTATACACGCGGCCACTCCGGGCGCGTCGCGAAATATTCGCTGATTATCGGCAATGAACTCGGCCTCAGCTCCGAGGAACTCGATAAGCTGCGCATCTCCGCGCTGCTGCACGACGTCGGGAAAATCGGCGTGGACGATCACGTGCTTAAGAAGCCGGGAAAGCTAACCGATGAGGAATTCGCGCTCATGAAACAACATCCGGTGAAAGGCGCGAACATCATGCGTCCGGTAGCGCAATTGAAAGATGTGCTGCCGGGAATCGAACTGCATCACGAGCGCATGGATGGACAAGGCTATCCCTACGGACTTGCCGGCGATGAAATTCCCATGATGGCGCGCATCATCGCCGTGGCCGACACGCTGGACGCCATCACCACAAACCGTCCGTATCAATCCGCAATGGACCTCGACTGGGCCATGAGCCGCATTCAACAACTCTCCGGCACGAAATTCGACACAGACGTCGTTCGCGCCATTACCGATGCCGTGGCCACGGGAAGGCTCAAGCTAAGCCAAACTCTCGTCGAAGTAGAAGTGTGAGCTGTTCGTTGACAGTTACTTCGAATTTGCCGCGGCAGGAGTCTCCTGCGCATTCACGGCTTGCCAGCGTCCATTCCGCAGCGCGAACACATCGGTGAAAAATATCTTTTGCAGGGTTTTGCCTCCTGACGGAAGCGCCTCTACGATTCCATTTGCAATCGCAACGTTTTCATAGACGCGCACGCGAAGCATACCGAATTTGTGGACAGACAAATTCGGCTGTACATGCGCGCGCACAAAGGCAATCTGCTCCTGCCTGGAAATAAATCCTTGCGGCAGCACATGAACAAAATCCGGCGCCAGAATCTTTTTCAGCACGCCGGGATTGTATTCCTTTTCGAGCCAGCGATGCTCGATCTGGATAATTTCCTGTTTCGCGCTCTGACCGGACGTCCGCCGGCTCGCAGGCGGTCGGTGATTCGCCGCCGCTAACGAGGCATTGGCGGTAATGGCCACGGCAACTACAATAAGGACGGCAACCAAAATGAGCAACGCTGCGGTCCCATCTCTTCCGGCCGCTGTCGCTCCTCGCGTATTTCGGGTTTTCATCAAATCTCCTCTCGTTTGCAAATGCGATTTTCTCCGGCGCAACTGCGAAGGCGATGTTCGTCCTGCTCCTTAGGTCGAATTCCGCAGCGCGCTTTCCGCGCACATCCTCTGCTAAAATGAACCTGCGCGCCCGGTCGCGCAGGATGCCATGATTACACTTTTTGGACCGCCCGAACCGTCCCTGCTCGACCGGCTGAAGAACTCCGTCTCCAAGACGCGCACGGAAATCTCCGCACGTTTCGAGCAGTTGCTCACCGGCGATCGTCCCGTGGATCCCGCGCTGCTCGCACAACTCGAGTCGGCGCTGCTGAGCGCGGACATCGGCGTCAGCACCACGAAAGAGATTCTCGCGTCTTTGCGGCGCAAAGTCACCGAGCAAAAACTTGATACGCCGGCCGCACTTAAACAGGAACTTAAAAATCAGCTCATGCAAATCCTTTCCGCTGCGCCCGCTCCGGTGCAGTCCAATGGAAACAATCCGCCGGCTGCGGCCTCGGATCCGCACGTGATTTTTGTTGTCGGCGTGAACGGTACGGGAAAAACCACCACCATCGGCAAGCTCGCAAAGCGCCTGCGCAACGAAGGGCGCTCGGTGGTTCTTTGCGCTGCGGACACCTTTCGCGCGGCAGCCATCGAACAGCTCGACGTTTGGGCCAAACGCTCCGGAGCGGAATTGGTAAAGCAAAAGGCCGGCGCGGATCCGGCGGCCGTGGTTTTCGACGGCCTTTCCGCCGCGCGCGCAAAAAATGCCGATGCTGTGATCGTAGATACCGCCGGACGCTTGCACACAAAATCCAATTTGATGGCCGAGCTCGAAAAAATGAAGCGCACCGCCGCGAAAATTATTCCCGGAGCGCCGCACGACGTTTTGCTCGTTCTCGATGCCACCACGGGACAGAACGGCCTCTCCCAGGCGCGCGAATTCACCGGGCACGCCGGAGTGACCGGGATCGTTCTGACCAAGCTGGACGGCACGGCAAAGGGCGGCATTGTCGTGGCGATTTCGCGCGAACTCGGCCTGCCCATTCGCTTCGTCGGCACCGGCGAGCAGATGGACGACCTCGTTCCCTTTGACGCGCAAACCTATGTCCAGTCGCTCTTCGATTGAATTTGAAACCGTGATGCACACTTGGCCCGCACACACGTGAGCCGCATAAATCCCGCAGAGAGTGCGCCGCAGCGCGGCGCGGACGACGCGTGGATGACGCGCGCGATTTTGCTCGCGCATCGCGGCATCGCGCAAACCCACCCCAATCCCATGGTCGGCGCCATCCTGGTCAAAAATGAATGCAGCGTGGGCCAGGGCTTTCACACTTACGAGGGCCGCAAGCACGCCGAAATTCTGGCGCTCGAAGAAGCCCGCGGCGAAGCGCGCGGCGCAACTCTCTATTTGAATTTGGAACCGTGCTGCCACAGCGGCCGCACCGGCCCGTGCACGCAGGCCATTATCGAAGCGGGCGTCAAGCGCGTCGTCGCTGCGATGCAAGACCCCAATCCGCAAGTCGCGGGCCGCGGTTTTCGCACGTTGCGACATGCCGGAGTTGAAGTCTGCGTCGGAGCACGCGAAGCAGAGGCGCGACGCCTCAACGAATCCTTCGCGAAATGGATTCGCACCGGCCTGCCGTTTGTCACGCTGAAGGCGGCGCTGACGCTCGACGGCCAGATTGCCGCGAACGCTCGCAGGCGCCGCGGGAGCGTCACCTGGATTACTTCGCTCGAATCCCGAGAGGAAGTCCAGCGCCTGCGCCACGCTTCCGATGCCCTGCTCACGGGAATCGGCACGGTCCTGGCCGATAACCCGCGAATGACCGACCGCACCAATTTGCCGCGCCGGCGGCCGCTGCTGCGCGTCGTCTTGGATTCGCACTTGCACATTCCTCTCCGCACCGAAATCGTTGCCGACGCGGCAAAGACTGCCGGCAGCGTTCTCCTTTTCACACTGCGGCCGGCTGATTCCGTGAAAGCGCGGCAACTCCGCCGACGCGGCGCGGAGGTGATTCGGACACGCGAACGAAACGGACGCGTGGAGTTGCGCGAAGTTCTGCGTCGGCTCGGCCGCCGCGAAATTCTCAGTGTGATTCTCGAAGCGGGAAGCACGCTCAATGGCGCGATGCTCGATGAAGATCTGGTGGATAAAATGATTTTGTTTTACGCTCCTCGCGTGCTCGGCGCGCTTACTGTTCCGCTCGCGCACGGTCGTGCGCGGCCGATCGAAAAGATTCCTCTGCTGACGAATCTTGCGCTGCATCGTTTCGGGCCGGATTTTGTGGTCGAAGGATACTTTCACGATGTTTACCGGAATCATTGAGCATCTCGGAAAAATCGAGAACCTCACACGCAGCGACGAAGGTGCGCGCTTGACCATCAGCGTCCCAAACCCCGGCAAACAGCGCGCTGCAAGTCTGGCGCACGATCTCTCGATTGGCGCGAGCATCGCCGTGAACGGATGCTGCCTCACCGTCGTCGCGCACGATGCAAAGTCCTTTGCCGCTGATCTTTCGCGCGAAACCCTCGAGCGCACGGCTTTCGCCGGAAGTGCACCCGGCGCAATCGTCAATCTGGAATTGCCGCTTGCCGTCGGGGCGCGCCTCGGCGGCCATTTTGTGCAAGGGCACGTGGATGGCATCGGACGCGTCGAGCGCATGGCGCCGGAAGGCGAAAATTGGTGGCTCGCGGTGCGCATCCCGCAAAATTTGCGCCGCTACGTCGCCGAGAAAGGCTCCCTCGCCGTAGGCGGCATCAGTCTAACCGTCGCACGCTGGAACGAAGGCATCGCGGAGTTCGCCATTATTCCGCACACGCACGCCAACACAAATCTTCGCGAGGTCACCGTGGGGGATGCCGTCAACCTCGAATGCGACATCCTCGCGAAATATGTCGAAAGCTTGCTCAAGGGCGGCGTTCATCCGATTCCCGAACGCTGGACCATTGAAAAATTGATCGAGCAAGGATTCTGACGCCGCGCATGAATACCAGTCCAGCGTACGACGTCGCGGTAATCGGCGCGGGCATTTTCGGCGCATGGACCGCGTACACCCTCGCGCAACGCGGCGCGCGCGTTTTACTGCTCGATGCCTACGGCGCGGGCAACAGCCGCTCCAGTTCCTCCGGCGAGACGCGAATCATTCGTATGGGCTACGGCCCGGACGAAATTTACACGCGCTGGTCGAAGCGGGCGCTTGAACTGTGGCAGAAATTCGACGCCGAAACAGGCGCGCGCGTTTTTCACCGCACCGGCGTGCTCTGGCTGGCTCGCGACGGCGTGCAAATCGCCGCGGACACGCTGGCCACGCTCGCGCGCGTGGGCGTCGCGCACCGCAGGCTCTCGCGTGCGGAGATCGAAAAACGCTTTCCGCAAATCGTCTGTGCCGAAAATGAGTTCGGCATCTACGAACCGGAAAGCGGCGCGCTGATGGCGCGCAGAGGTGTGCAGCGTGTCGCCGAGGAATTTCAGCGCCTCGGCGGAACATATCAAATTGCCGAAATCGAACCGCCGGCCGGCCGCGGAACCGTCTCTGCGCTCACTTCATGGAGCGGCGAATCGCTGCGTGCGGCGAATTACGTTTTCGCCTGCGGAGCGTGGCTTGCGAAGATCTTTCCGGCGCTTCTCGGTCGCCGCATTTTTCCTTCGCGCCAGGAGATTTACTTTTTCGGCGTGCCCGCCGGAGACAAAACCTATTCCGTCGGGAACTTTCCGGCATGGCTCGACACCAGCGCGGAAATGTACGGAATCCCGGACATCGAAGGCCGCGGGTTCAAAATCGCCGGCGACGTGCACGGCCCACCCGTTGATCCGGACAAAATCGAGCGCGTCGCGGGCGAAACGCTGCCGCTCGTTCGCGACTATCTTCGCCGTCGCTTCCCTGCTCTGCGCGACGCGCCAGTCATCGAATCGCGCGTGTGCCAATACGAAAACAGCTCCAACGGAGATTTCCTCATTGACCGCCATCCCGATTTCGAAAATGTCTGGCTCGTCGGCGGCGGCTCCGGCCACGGATTCAAGCATGGCCCCGCGCTCGGCGAATACGTGGCGCGGCTCATTCTCGACGGCGGCGAAACCGACCCTCGCTTCTCGCTGGCCACGAAACAAACCGTCCAGGCCCGAACGGTCCACTGAGCCGCCGTGGACCCCATCGAATCACACACGGCTGCGGTTTCTGTCCGCGCGTCCGGCATCACGCAAAGCCCTGCACCTTCACGTCGCGCAATTCGCGCCGCCTCTGCCGGGCGCCGCGCCAGTAAAGTGCGAGCCCAACCAAAATCGTGCCGACTGTCCCGCCAATCACTTTTGCAAGAAAACCGAATTTGCTCGTTGCTTCACCCGGCGGAATAAACGAAAGCGCGATGCCGATCGCGGTGATCGAAAATCCCAGCCCGCCGGCAATCCACGCTCCGAAAATTCCTCCCGGGATCAGCACCGCCTTTGCATTTGCGCGCCGGTCTTTGCGATACGCGAGCTTAATTGCCGCTGCGTACATGTACAAAAACGGGATGAAGTACAAAATCACCGCCGCATCCACCACCACTTGATACGCTGTCGTCGCCGTCGCTTGAATCTGCGCCAGCAGCAAAATCACGCACGAAAGCGCTGCCTGCACGAGGATCGAAACATACGGCGTGCGCCATTTTGGATGAATTTGTCCGAACGCTTTCGGCAAATAACGGTCGATGCCCACGATGAACGGAACGCGTGCGATGCCGGCAACCGTCGAACCCACGCCGCCTGCGTTGCCCACCGTCACCAGCAACGCGCCCAGGATTCCTACAACGCCGATCTTCAGAATCGTCGAGCCCGAGGTCAACGCTTGAAACACGCCGCTCATGGGATCGACTTGCTTCGCCGGAATCATCGCCAGCACGGAAATCGTCCCCACAATGTAAATAAACGTGGTCGCTGCGCCCGCCGCCCACACCGCGCGCGGCAAAGTTTTCTGCGGGTCGCGCACCTCTTCGCTCATCGCGGAAACCAGTTCGAATCCGGCAAACGCAAAAACCATCTGCGGCCAGAAATTCACGGTCGCGATGTTCCATCTCGGCATCATGTTGTGCAAAGTGAACTGCGTCGCGGAGCCGTGCGTCGCCCAAATCCAAACGCTGATTCCCACCAGCATCAGCAGCGGAATATACGTTCCAACACCACCCGCGTTTTGCAGCCATTTCCCGATGTTTAATCCGATGATGTTCAAATAGACCGCGGCAAACAGCACCACCAGCGACCCCATCACCAGAAATTCGCGATTCGTCGCCAGATCCGCATGCGCCGCGCCGCCCACGTATGCGGCCATGGACGCGCTGGCCAGCAGCAGACCCGGAAAATAAAAAACGGTGTAAATCCAGTAAGTCCATCCCGCGACAAAACCATGAAAATCGCCGAATGCCTCTTTCGACCACACGTAAAGCCCGCCTTCATTTGGAAAGCGCGTCGAAAGCTCGTTAATTACCAGCGCGCTTGGCACAAAAAACAGCAGCGCCGCGATAATCCACAAACTAATGGAAGACGTCCCGTTGTGCCCCGCCGCCGCCAGCCAGCGCGGCCCCAGCACGGTCGCGATGTTGAACAGCATCACGTCCCAGAATCCAAGCACACGCCGAAGCTGTTTTTTGGGATCCGCTGTTGCCGGAGCGCTCATGCGTCCGCGCCCGCCGGCGTGGTCACGTCCAACGCGGGAATCAATTCATCCTGCAGGCGAAAATTGCGGATAAACGGATCTTCCGATCTTTCAAATTCGTCCCAAGTGCCGAAAAACGTGACCTGGCCCTGGTGCAAAAAGATGATGCGATCGGCGAGTTTGCGCGCCAGATGCGTGTCGTGCGTGACGACAATTGATGTTTTGTGCAGCGTCTCTTTCAGCCGCAAAATCAAATCGCCGGTATGCGAAGCCATCAGCGGATCCACCATGGTAGTCGGCTCGTCATACAAAATCGCGTCCGGCTCCTGCGCCAGCGCGCGCGCAATGGCCACCGCGCGCTTTGTGCCGGTGCTCAGTTCCGAGGGCAGCTTGTCTGCAAAATGGCTTACTTCCAGCATTTCCAGCAATTTCGCCACGCGCGCGTCAATCTCTGCCTCACGCACATTCCCGAGCGCCCGCATCGGAAATGCCACGTTTTGCGCTACCGTCAGCGAATCGAAAAGCGCGCCCGCCTGAAAAACCATGGTCACCTTGCGCCGCACCGGCATCATGTCCTTCTCGTTAAAATTGGTGATGTCCTCTCCGGCGACGAACACGCGCCCCGCGTCCGCACTGAGAAATCCCATAATCAATTTCAGCGACACGGATTTGCCCACTCCGCTGCGTCCCATAATTACCGCCGTTTCACCGCGATTCATGTAGAAATTCACGCGACGCAGCACCTGCTGGCCGTCGAACGACTTCGACACGTCGCGAAACTCGATGTAATGCTCGTCTCCGGAACGTTCGCTCACGCGCTTCTCTCCAGCGCCGCGCGCGCCTCTTCATAATCCGCGGGTGTATTGATATTTTTGAACAGCCTTCCGCGCGCGTCAAACCGTTTCCACTCTTCCGGTGCAATCGCAGCTACGGTCAGCCCTGCGAGCCCGTCGGTGACTTTTCGCACGCCGCGTTCCAGTGCTGCGGCGATCGCCTCACGGCAGCGCCTTCGGTACATCGCGCACAGCGGTTCGTATCCTCGTTCGTTCAATGGAATTACCGCGTCGGCGGCCGCCGAAGCCACAGCGCGCGCCGCCAGAAACTCCAGCCATTCCCGCGTCAGAAACGGCAAATCGCATCCCAGGACCAGATTCCAGTCGTTTGTCGCGGCATTCAACGCCGTGCAGATTCCCACCAGCGGCCCGCTCGCAGCAGCACCCTTTTGCTCGCCTTCCCCAATCGGCTCATCCGCAACCACGCGGAATCCCAGCCCTTCGTATTTCGCCGGCGGCCCAATAATAACTACCGGCGCACACCCTGCCGATTCGGCGAGCCATGCCATGCGCATTATCATTGGCCTTCCTGCAAGTGGCAGCAGCCCTTTTTCGCAGCCCATCCGCGAACTCCTGCCGCCGGCCAGGATAAAAGTTCCGATTGGCTCCGTTGCCAGGACCGTCATGATTCTCCTAACTAACAGAATCACAGATATTTAGAAGAACAGCCTCTCACGCCCGCAGTGCTGTTAAAAATCAGCAACATCCTTGACAGCCATCGCAGTTTTGCTATATTAGCACTCGTCGTCGAGGAGTGCTAAGCGTCCACCTGCTTCCTCGAGGCAATTCCGAAACTTTCAGCCCGCATCCGCGGGTCAATGGGAGGTCACTCAAAATGGCAGTGAACATTACTCCGCTCCACGATCGCGTTATCGTGAAGCGGCTCGAAGAGAAGGAAACTGTGAAGGGCGGCATCATCGTCCCCGACACGGCAAAGGAAAAGCCCCAGGAGGGTGAAGTCGTGGCCGTCGGCAGCGGCAAGCGCGAAAAAGGCGAACTGATTCCGCTCGATGTCAAGGTTGGCGACCGCATCCTGTTCGGCAAGTATAGCGGCAACGAAATCAAAATTGATGATGAAGAGTATCTCATCCTCAAGGAAGACGAAATTCTCGCAAAAATCGGCGGCGCGGCCAAAGCAGCGGGCGGCCGAAAGTAAATCCGGCGCGGAGCCACTGGCCCCGCGGCAGCATTTTCAAGATTCAGCAGCACGGCAGTGGCAGGCAAATTCAATGAAAGGCATTTGAGGAGGAAAAGGTCTCATGGCAAAGCAAATCGTGACTGGTGAGAATTCCCGCCAGTCGATTCTCCGTGGCGTCAACGTTCTCGCTGACGCCGTGAAGATCACCCTCGGCCCCAAGGGCCGCAATGCGGTGATCGAAAAGAAGTTCGGTTCGCCGGTCATCACCAAAGACGGCGTCACCGTGGCTAAGGAAATCGAGCTGAAAGACGGGCTCGAGAACATGGGCGCGCAGATGGTTCGCGAAGTCGCTTCGAAGACTTCCGATGTCGCCGGCGACGGCACCACCACCGCCACCGTTCTCGCGCAAGCCATCTTCCGCGAAGGCGTCAAAACCGTTGCCGCCGGCGCAAGCCCGATGGCCCTCAAGCGCGGCATCGAGAAGGCCGTCGAAGTCGCCGTCGAGGAAATCAAGAAGCTCCACAAAGACGTCAAAGGCGAAATGATCGCTCAGGTCGGCACCATCTCCGCCAATAACGACAAGCAAATCGGAAGCATCATTGCCGAGGCCATGAAGAAAGTCGGCAAGGATGGCGTGATTACTGTCGAAGAATCGAAGACCATGGAAACCACGCTCGAGGTCGTCGAAGGCATGCAGTTCGACCGCGGCTATCTCTCGCCCTATTTCGTCACCGATCCGGAGCGCATGGAATGCTCGCTCGAAGACGCGCGCATTCTCATCCACGAAAAGAAAATCAGCTCGATGAAGGACCTGCTTCCCCTTCTCGAGCAAATCGCCAAGATGGGCAAGCCGCTTTTGATCGTTGCGGAAGACGTCGAAGGCGAAGCTCTCGCCACGCTCGTCGTCAACAAGCTCCGCGGCACGCTGCAGTGCGCTGCGGTGAAGGCTCCCGGCTTCGGCGACCGCCGCAAGGCCATGCTCGAAGACATCGCCACGCTCACCGGCGGGCGCGCCATTACCGAAGACCTCGGCATCAAGCTCGAGAACGTGAAAGTCGAGGACCTCGGCCGCGCCAAGAAAATCACCATCGACAAGGACAACACCACCATCGTCGAAGGCGCCGGCAAGCCCAGCGAAATCGAGGGCCGTGTGAAGCAGATTCGCACGCAAATTGAGAACACCACCTCCGACTACGACAAAGAGAAGCTCCAGGAGCGTCTCGCCAAGCTGGTCGGCGGCGTCGCGGTTATTAAGGCCGGCGCGGCGACGGAGATCGAGCTGAAGGAAAAGAAGGCTCGCATCGAAGACGCCATGCACGCCACGCGCGCTGCGGTCGAGGAAGGCATCGTTCCCGGCGGCGGCACGGCTCTCCTGCGCTGCATTCCGGCGCTCGAGAAACTCAAGGTCACGGGCGATGAGGAAATCGGCGTAAACATCGTCAAGCGCGCTCTCGAAGAGCCCGCTCGTCAAATCGCCCACAATGCCGGCGAGGAGGGCGCCGTCGTTGTCGGCAAAGTCCGCGAAAGCGACAACGACAACTTTGGCTTCAATGCCGACACCGGCGAGTATGGCGATATGGTCAAGGCCGGCGTCATTGATCCGGCCAAGGTCACCCGCCTGGCGCTGCAAAACGCCGCGTCCATCGCGGCCATGATGCTCACCACCGAAGCTCTGGTGGCCGACATCAAGGAAGATGAGAAGAAGGCCATGGGCGCCGGCGGCCCCGGCGGCCCCGGTGGCATGGGCGGCATGTACTAAACCGCAGTTCGCGCAACTCAAACCACACGAAGGCGTCTCGATTCACTCGAGACGCCTTTTTTTTCCGAGCGATTTTTCGATGTGGTTATTCCCCACTGTTAGTTTGCTGAATCGCAAAGGAATTTTACGTCGCACAAAAGATCCGTGTTGCGCCCATCGCTAACGCGCTTGGCCACTGACAATTTTTCAAGCGCACGCAAATTGCACGCGCAACCTTGTTCGTACATGCATTTTTGGACATCTCCACCATTCCACTTCCTTGAACCGCTTTTTCCGTCACGCTATGCTCGGCATAGTGACCTGCGGATCCGGCCTGCCAACTCCGCGGCGCAACTTTTTTCTTTCCGGGGTGTTTTAGGCTGTGGCGACGATTTACATGCGCAGAAACTCAGTGCGAGGTGAACGAAAGATGACACGCAAATTCCGCTTTTTGCCCCTGCTTTTGCTGGGCCTTCTGCTCGTCCCAGTGCTTCCGTCCGTTTCCCATGCCCAGGTCGCCGTAGGAATCTCCGTTCGCATCGGCCCGCCGCCGCTGCCCGTCTACGCGCAGCCGATCTGCCCGGGCCCGCGCTACATTTGGGTTCCCGGCTATTGGGCTTACGGTCCGGACGGCTACTATTGGGTCCCCGGCACCTGGGTACTCGCTCCGCGCCCGGGCTTTTTGTGGACGCCCGGCTGGTGGGGCTTTGCCGATGGCGTTTATGTCTGGCATCGCGGCTACTGGGGCCCACACGTCGGTTTCTATGGTGGGATTAACTATGGCTTTGGCTACACGGGCGTGGGCTTCGTCGGAGGCTATTGGCGCGGCAACGAGTTTTTCTACAATCGCGCCGTTACCAACGTCAACGTCACCGTAGTTCGCAACGTCTACGTTGACCGCACTGTCGTCCGCAACGTCACAGTCAATCGCATCAGCTTCAATGGTCGTGGCGGCATCGAAGCGCGCCCCACTCCCGAAGAAATGCGCTACGAACACGAGCAGCACATGTACGCAACGCGCGAACAGGACCAGCACCGTGAAGAAGCCGCGCGCAACCGCAACCAGTGGGCCTCCGTCAATCACGGACGTCCCGCTTTCGCCGCTACGCGCCGCCCGGGCGATTTTAACCGTCGCGATTCCATGCCTGCTCGCAACGCTCGCTTCAACGAAAACCGCGGCGACCGCAATACGAACGGTTCAAATCGCGGCGCGAAGAACCGCGACAATCGCGGCCCGCGTCGGCAAAAGCCCAAACATCCGCGTCCCCAGAAGGTAGACCGCCATCCGCACGGACGCGGCCGCGGGCGCGGCTAACGCTTTAACAGAAACTCCCCGTTCCGAATAGCAGCTCGGCGCGCTCGACGCTATTCGGAACGGTTTCTGTTTTTTCCGCCCAGCTCGAAGCCCTCGTCTTGGAACACCCGCGGAGCATTCCAGCAATATCTCCCGCCAATCCTAATCCGTTACGTTTATACCCGCCTCACTGCCGCACGAAGATTGCCTTCACCGCAAATTGCCTCCAACGTGTGCATTTTCAATAGATTACCGCTGGCCCGCAATGGCCCCACACCTGCTCCCATTACTGACGTTCTTCGCTGTAGCGCCCAATTTTGTGGAGGCGTCGTTCTGGATCTGCACATGAAACTCAGCGCCACATCCGAGGCCAATCGCACCCGCTCTAGCGGCTTCACCATACTCGAACTCCTTATCGTCGTCGCCATGGCCATGATCATCGCAGGCATCGCTATTCCTTATACGCTCAGTGCCTATCGCACGTACGAACTCAACAGCGCCGCAAGCCAGGTTGCCTCCATCCTAAAATTCACGCGCATGGAGGCCATTCGCCTCAATAAGCCGGTTCCCTGCCGCGAGCAGGCCGTCGCCAACGGCACGCAGATCTGGTCCGACGACAACAACGACAACATCGCGCAACCCACGGAGCAGCAGATCCTCCTGACCAGCAGCGGCGATTTGGTCGCGCTCGCAAGCGTCCCCAATAATGCGCAAATCGCTGCGGCGCTGGGAATCGCCAATTTGACCGCTCCCGGCAATTCCATCACTTTCGATCAGCGCGGCGCCGTTGTGAATCCGGCGGGCGTTTACGCCATCTGCCTCCACAATACTGCCACCACCGCTCCCGGCTACCGCGCCGTCATTCTATTGCCTTCGGGAGCAATTCAGCTTTGGTCTGCCGATAGCGCCGGCAACTGGAATCGTGTTGACTAAGCGTGGAGAGCCCAGCCATGCCACATACAATAGAACGCCAAAATAGTCGTCGCGGATTCACACTCGTCGAGGTGCTCATTGCCACCGTGGTGCTCCTCATCGGCATTGTCGGTGTCGCCGAACTCGTTCCTTTCGCCACTAGCCTAAATTCTAAAAACCGCGTGGATTCGACTGCTCTTGTCATCGCGCAGCGAGAAATGGACGCTCTGACTGCTCAGCCTCTCACCGCCACGACCTTCACCTCTACCCAGGGCCTTACCTGCGCTGTGGCAGCCAATTGCAGTCTCGGCAACCCTGCGTCGCCACTGACCGTCGTGGGCAGTCCGGTGGTCACCTTCGACAATCGGCCCTTCATCGACTACACTGCGGCTCCCGTCACCGGCTACAACTACACTTACAGCGATCCCGACAACCCCGCCGGCGGCGCGTATGACATTCGCTGGGCGGTGATTACTTTCGCCAGCGGTCCCACGGTTTATGGCAAGCGCTTCATCGTCGGCGTTCGTCAGGTAGGCGGTAACGGACCCCTACTGCCCGTCGCTCTCGATTCCATGGTGGACAAATGACAATCGCGCGCACATCGCATTCCCACAAAGGTTTCTCGCTTATTGAAACGCTCGTCGCTTTGGCCATGTTCCTGGTTATCTGCGGCGCGATTTTCAAGCTCTTGAATAACTCCCAGCAGCGCTTCGGCACCGAGTCGCAGGTCCTCGATTCTTTTCAGAATGCGCGCCTGGCCATGGACCAAATCGTCCGCGATGGCAATGACGCCGGCTATCCACCGCTGAGTAACTTTTCCAATGCGCCCAGCACCTGCGCCAACGTTACCTGCAAGCAGTTCGTGAACTCGCCCATCGCCTGGTACCCCGGTTATCGCGCGCTAACGCCTTGCCTCATTGGCACAGCCGGCGGTGGCACCTGCACCACCCCGGCCGATTTCGACGTGATCTTTGAAGAGGACTACGACAATTCCGGAACAGTCAGTTGGATTCGCTACGCACTGATCGGAACAACTTTGTGGCGCGGCGTTATCGCTAAATCGAACGGTAACAGCGCCTGGGCCCAGCTTAACAACGGCAACGTTATGCTTCCTTACGTCACCGACGTCGAAAACAACGCCTCCGCCGCCGACATCGCAAAATTCCAGGCCAATTACCCTTCCATGTTCCCCGGCGGCACTCCGGTTCCCATTTTCCAGTATTACTGCCCCAATCCAGCAAACCCGCCGACGCCGCCAACCGTCCTCTGCTCGACAATCGCGGCCCCAAACAATTCTCCCATGAACGTCACCGACGTCGAAATCACCCTAATCGTCAAAACACCGCAGCGCGACGCTCAGACCGGTGCGTATCGCCTCGTAGAGCTGAATGGCCGCGCCCATCTCATCAATCCGAATTAGCAGCCCAAGGAGCCCTCAAATGACTTATGCCCAAACTCATCCTTCACACCGCAAGGAATCCGGAGTGGCCCTCCTGATCGCCATTTTTACTTTGCTCCTCGTCACCGGCGTCGCCGTCGCTATGGTCATGGCCTCCGGCACGGAGAGCTCGCTGGCGTCAAATTATCGCTCCTCGACCAGCGCCTACTATGCCGGACTTGCCGGCCTCGAAGAGGCCCGCGGTCGCATGCTCCCTTCCAATCCAAACTTTTTCAACAACACCGTCGCGAATTTCATCACCATGAATGGCGTCAATCCCACCTTGAGCATCACCGCAGGCGTGCCCCAGGCCCGTTATATCGTCATGAGTCAGAATGTCTCCCCGACTACCCTCGGAAACGCGTATTACGATAGTGAATACCAGCAAGAGTGGGGGGCGCCGATTTCAGCGGCAAATGCTCAGACCATTCCATCCATCTATGCCAACAACGCTATCGCCAACATGCCCGGCCCGATGTACAAGTGGGTGCGCATCACCCCGGCCACGGAGAAATCTCTGGGTGTGGACGTCAACGGCGACGGCGTTCTCGATGCCGTAGATCCCATCTACTATGACCCCGATCACCAAAACAACGGCAATTCCGATCCCAGCATGATTGTCGTCCCGGTTGGCACGAACCCTCCTTCCTCCGCAAACCAGGTCTTTCAGTTTGCCGCTCTTGCGGCCTTGCCCAACGGCACGCAAAAAATCGTCGAGTACGCCGCCGCACCGTTGTCCTTCAACCTCAATTTGCCCTCGGCGCTCACCTTGCCCGGCCCAATCGGCAGCTTCAACCCGCCGAACTCAAAGGGCTACTGCATGGATGGAAACGATACCGCCGGTGTCGCCAGCGTCTCTGGATGCTCTTACACCCCAGCGCCAGCCGTGGCAGGCTGCGGTAGTTCCGGGGCCTCAAACCCAGCCATCGGCGTATCACCCGGCAACGATAGCTCCGGCAGTCAAACCAACACGGGCTACGTGACCAATCAAATTCCCCGCCCGGGTAACTATATCGGCCCAGGTGGAACCAGCACCACTCCCAGCGTCGGCACACCAACTCTTCCCACGTCTTTAGGCTCGCCGGCCGCCGTCAATCAGGAACTGCAGCTCATTCAGCAGAATGCCAACGTCTGTCTCGGCTGCTCCAGCGGCTCAAGCGGGACCACCACCTACACTTTTTCCAATCTTGACACCGCTCCGGGCAGCCTCTGGAGCAGTTGCGGCACCAGTTGCGGAACCATTCCGCAAGTGACCTACGTCAACGGCAACCTCGACATCAGCGGCAGCACCGCCGGCTCGGGCATCCTGGTCGTTACCGGCAACTTGACCTATAGCGGTAACTCCAGTTGGAACGGCATCATTCTCGTCGTCGGCAACGGCCTCACCACTTATCTCCAAAACGGCGGCGGCAATGGCCAGTTCAACGGCGCCATTTTCGTTGCCAATACCGCCGGCAACCCGCCGGGAACTTGGGGTCCGGCGGACTTCACCATCAACGGCGGCGGCGGTAACGGCCTCTATTACAACAGTTGCTGGATCGCCAATTCGCAGAAGCCGATTTCACTGAAAATCCTCTCCTTCCGCGAGATTTCGAACTGAAGGAGCGCATAAAAAAATGGACGCCACCATGAAAATTTTCGCGCGAATCCTGTTGCTCGCCTCATTCATCGTCGCCGGCGTGCTGCTCGCCCACGCCCAGCAGCCGTCGCAAAATTCTCAGGCCCAGAATTCGCCCGCCAAGGCCGCTGCGCAAAAGCCCGCTCCGCCCAAGCCCTTCGTCTGGACCGACGACAACATCGACAATGTCCGTTCCGCCGCTGACGATTATCAGGTCGAGCAGGCCAAAGAAAAAGCGGCAGAGCAAGCCGCCGCCAAGCAAGCTGCCGCCCAAAAAGCTGCTGCCGCTGCCGCCGCCAAAAACGAGCAGAAAAATCTCTGGCCTGTCCCTAAGGTCACTTCCGTTCAGCAGGCCAATCAGGACATCGCGCAAAAGAGCCGCGACCTCACCGCCGAACAGGATTACGTGCAGCAACTGCAAAAGCGTCTCGCCAATACGGATCCCTCCGGCACCGAAAAAATGCGCCTTGAGTGGCGCCTCAAATCCCACTCCATGACCGTTCAGCATCTGCAGAATCAGGTTAAAGATCTGGAGAAGCAAAAAGCCGCGCTCGAAAAGCAGTCGCAGTCCGGCTCAAAACCGAACTCGGCCTCCACCCCGCAATCACAGTAGATACGCGCGCCTTGATATAACTCTGATTCTTGCTCGCATCGCGTTTCACGCGCCCGGAAGATTTGCTTTTCGCGTCCGCGACGATGCGCCGCACCCATTAACTCGGCGCACCCATTTTCTGTAACAACATCAGCTCCCGCTGGCGCACCGCTCGCCTTTCGCGCTAAACTTCACGCGCCATGCTCAATCGTTTCCGCTCTTTTCATCCGTCGCGCTCCATCACGCTTCTCGCCGCCTTTGCATTCTTCGCGCCGGCATTCGGAATCGCACAGACTTCCCCGCCGCAAAAATTCGCGCACCCGCGCTCGATTCCGAATGCTGCAAAATCCCTCGCGCCGGCCGCGCATTCCGCGCCGCGCCGCGCCGAGGCTCAACTCGCCGCCCTGCTTCGCCGCAAAATCAAATACCTCTTCGTCATCTATCAGGAAAACCGTTCGTTCGACTCCTACTTCGGCACTTTCCCCGGCGCCGACGGCATTTACTCCCGCCCGCCTGCGCAAACTCCCGGCTTTTTTGAGCCTGTCCTCAACACTCACGGCTCCTTCATCACCATTCATCCCTTCCGCATCGGCCCGCGCCAGTTCGCCGCCGATCTGGACGACGTGGACCACTCCCACCCCATGCTCGTCGCCAAAATGAACATTCTCTCCGGCCATCCCCGCATGAATCGCTTCGCCCTCCGCGAGGAACTCAAGTTCGCCCCCTCCGGCAATCCTTCCCTGCGCGCCATGCAAATGGGCGAACTGACCATGGCCCACGAAGATTGCGACACCATTCCCCTGCTCTGGCGCTACGCCCGGCGCTTTGTTCTCTTCGACCGCATTTTTCAGGAAATGACCGGACCCTCAACCCCGGGCAATCTCGCCATCATCGCTGCGCAAACCGGGCAAACCCAGTGGGCCTTGCATCCCGGCGAAGCCTACAAACGCGATGGCGCCCGCGGCTCCGGCGTCCCGGTCGTGAACGATTCCGATCCCTTCTGGGGTTCCCAGCTCGACCCCACTCCCTCCACCAAAAAAATGCCCGTCAATCCTCGCGATTTCCGCAACGGCAAGGAATACGGCACGCAGCTCAATCTGACCTTTGCTTCCCTTCCGCTCACTTTTCTCGGCGCTCAAGCCCCGTCCATCTCCAAACTCGACCGCGACCCTTCGCGCGATCTCGCTGACATCCACCACGACATCGCCTTTCTTCCCGCGCACGACCCCGCCACCATTCCCTTCGCCTGGTTTCAGGAAGGCTACGACGGCAACGTCTCCACAAAAGCGGCCGACGATTCCGGCCCGCTCGACGCTTTCGGCCTCCACGCCGGCTACGTCACCCACCACAACGGCCCGCAATACTTCGGCTACATCGCCAACAATCCCAAGCTCCGCGGCGAACTCCACGGCATGCACGATTTTTTCGCCGCTCTCGCCACGCATTCCCTTCCGCTCGATGGCGGACTTTTTTTCGTCAAGGGCGGCAGCCTCAATACCCTCCATCTCAAGCCTTCCGACCCCAACGCCAAAGTCCAGCGCAATTTTCTCGGTGACGACGACCATCCGGGCTACTCCGATTCCCAAATCAGCGAAGCTCTCGTCGCTCAGGCCATCAACGCCATCGCCGCAAGCCCCTACTGGTCCCAAAGCGCCATCATCATCACCTGGGACGATTCCGAAGGGGACTACGACCACGTCCCCCCTCCTGTCTACGCTTACGGACCCGACGGCTTGCCCATTTCCGACGGCCCGCGCGTTCCCTTCATCCTCATTTCGCCCTACGCTCGCGCCGGATACATTGACCATTCTTCCGGCAATCAAGCCTCGGTCGTCAAACTCGCTGATTTGCTCTTCAATCGCACGCCTCTCGCCCTTCTTCCCGACGAGCTCCGCGGCCGCGCCCTCGGCGAAAAGGAATTTCATCAAAAAAATCTCGGCCCCGAAGACGCCCTCACTTCCGGCATCACCGACCTGACCTCCGCTTTCAGCCGCCGCCGTCTGCTCGGCAAACTCCCGCCCCTCTCGCCCTCCTACGTTGAAATCCCCTCCTCGCTCATCCTCCGTCTCCCAGCTCAAACCGGCTACGGCTGCGCCGCTTTGCACATCGTCCCCGTTGACCGCGCCCGCAAAATCCCCAACTCCATCCCTACCAACTTCAATCCCCGCCCCCTCACCAATCCATCTCGCCGGTGACCGCCCCGCAGTCATCGGCCAAGCTGAGGCAAGGTGTCACAGAGCGGTGGCACGTGGCCTCGCAAATCCAACGGGCAGCTATCTATTCCGTACGCTAGACTCCGGAAACTCGCCATTCGTTTTGCGCTTGCCCCATTCACCCTTCACATTTCGCACTTCGCTCCTTGTTTCGCGCCGCCCGCTGCATTTCCCTTGCCGGCGCGTTGCGCTATGCTATAGGCTTGTTCGCGGCTGGAATTTTCCGGCCAGGCTTTTGGCTAATCTGGGCACGGCGGGCCGCGGCGACGCGGCTTTTTCCCGTTATGGACGCCAATAGGGCCACATCTGGCCCCAGAGGCAATAGCGGCAGGTAAACACGGACTGTTATGGCTCAGGAAGCGAAACAAACCGCGAAAATCGGCAACCGAACTGGGTGCCTCTTCGGTTCGCGCCGCGCTGTCCGGGAGCTTCTACCCTCCCGTTTTCAGTCTCTGTTTTCCGGCGGGTATCAGTACTCTAATCGCAACTGCTATGAAAAATTAGAACTGCTTCTAAGTATCTTTAGAATGAGAGGTAAACGTTTTCCTAATCGCAACAAAATCGCACTTTGTGCAAGGTAAAAGTGCACAATTATAGTGCAATTCACAGGCTCAAAAATGAGCCGGTTGCCCCCGAAATAACGAGGAGCTAGCGAGACCCTAAAATGACTCCCAATCCCCCATTCGCCACTGTTGAAGAAGCCCTCGAAGAAATCCGCCAGGGCCGCATGATTGTCCTCGTGGACGACGAAGACCGCGAAAACGAAGGCGACCTCGCCATGGCCGCCGAAAAAGTCACCCCCGAGGCGGTCAACTTCATGGCCAAGGAAGGCCGCGGCCTCATTTGCCTCGCGCTCACCGAACAGCGCTGCGACGCCCTGGCCCTTCCGGCCATGTCCGCGCGCAATACATCCGCCTTCGGCACGCCCTTTTGCGAATCCATTGACGCGCGCCGCGGCACCACCACCGGAATCAGCGCCGCGGATCGCGCCACCACGATTCTCACCGCCATTGACCCCAATGCCACTCCCGAAGACCTCGCGCGCCCCGGCCACGTTTTTCCTCTGCGGGCGCGCCGCGGCGGCGTTTTGGTTCGCGCCGGCCAGACGGAAGCCTCCGTGGACCTCGCGCGCATCGCCGGCCTCGAGCCCGCCGGAGTGATTTGCGAAATCATGAACGACGACGGCACCATGGCCCGCGTTCCGCAGCTCATCGAATTTTGTCGTCGTCACAATTTGAAATTGCTCACCATCGCCGATTTGATTCGCTATCGCATGCAGCATGAACGCTACGTGAAGCGCATCGCCGAAACAAGTTTGCCCACGCGCTTCGGCGAATTTCGCATGCTCGCGTATTCAAGCGAAACGGATGGCGAATTGCACGTGGCCCTTCTTCTCGGTGACGTGGCGCGCGGAGAACGCGCCGGCAGCGAACCGCCTCTGGTGCGCGTCCATTCGCATTGCCTCACCGGAGACGTTTTCGCCGCAACCGCCTGCGACTGCCGCGAAATTATGGATCGCTCGCTCGAAGCCATCGCCCGCGAAAAGCGCGGCGTATTCGTTTATTTGCACCACACCGGCCGCGGCTTTCGCGTCGAATCGCATGCGCAGGAGGGCGAGGCGCTGGCGCGCATTCTCTTCCACACGCGCGGAGAAATTGATCAGGATCTGAACCGTCAGCGCATGGTGTGGCGCGAAAGCGGAATCGGTTCGCAAATCTTGATTGATTTGGGATTGCGCCGCATACGCGTGCTCACCAACCATCCCCGCAAAATGGCCGCGCTCGAAGGCTACGGACTGGAAATCGTCGAGCAGGTTGCCCTCCCGCTCAGTCCGTCGCGAACTTCGCACCAAACTTTTTGATTCGCGAACCGATTGTTGACAGACGAAGCGCACGGCATTTTGCGCCATAGCGCTTCGCGCCCGAAATTCTATCGGGAGCCGCGGCTCGGAAGACTTTCAGCCGGCGCGCACGCCGCGCATCGCATTGTGCGGAAAGAGGAATGCGTGCTTCTTCGCGGGCGTCGCGGCCGATGGTTTCTTCGGCGCGGATTTGGCAGGCGCGCCCTTCACAAAAACGTAGGGGCGAATTTTCGCGAGTTTTTTCTGCGAGATTCGCGGAATCACCAGCAAATCGTCGACGCTCTTGAACGGGCCGCTCTTCTCGCGAAAATCGAGAATGGCGTGCGCGGTGACAGGGCCCACGCCGGGCAGTTCTTCGAGTTGCTTCAGCGTCGCCGTATTCAGATCGAATGGATGTGCCGGCAATTGTTTCTTCCTCGCGAGAGCGGCAGGCGCCGATAAAAGTAGGACTGTTATCGCGAGCCAGATCAGGGCGAAATGATTACCAATGCGTGTATACATGGCGCGGGTAACTTACCGCAACGCACACAGAAAAGCAAGGCGAACAGCTTTCACGGAACATGACGAAGCGCCGCTGTCAGGCGAGCGGAGCTCCGTGGGCGTCGAAGACGCGGACTTCACCGAAAAGCGCAGCCTGCGATTCGATTTTGGCGCGGTCGCCGACAACCACAATGCGCGCGTTCGCCGAATCGAAATAGCGGCGCGCGGCGAGCAAGACATCTTCCGCGGTGAGCGCGCGAATTGTTTCGCGAAAGGTTTCGAGATAATTTTCCGGCAGATGGTCCAGATAAACGGTGGAAAGCTGGCCGAGCAGGCCATCCTGCGTGGCGATGCCGAGAGAAAACGCGCCGCTCAGGTAATTGGCGGCGTCTTTCAATTCATTTTCGCCGACGGGAAGCGCGCGCATGCGGTCGAGCTCGTAGAAAATTTCCGTGAGCGTAGCCGCGACGACTTCGTTGCGCACCGCGGCGCCGACGGCAAAGTATCCGGCGTGGCGCAACGCGGTAACGCTGCTGTGCGGGCTGTAAGTGTAGCCCTTTTGCTCGCGAATGTTGGCGATGAGGCGCGAATTGAAAGCGCCGCCGTAAATCGCGTTGGCGAGCACGGCGCGATGCCAGTCCGGGCTCCGGCGATTGAGCGCGAGATTGCCGACGCGGACTTCGGCCTGCACCGCGCCGGGCAAATGAACAAGATCCACGCTGCGGCCCTGGGCTGCCGGCGTAGCCGGAATCGAAAACGGATGCGCCGGAGCGGCTTTCCATTGGTCAAAAGTTGTTTCGATGAGCTGCAACATTTCGGCGCTGGAAAAATCGCCGACGGCGACCAGAAGCGCGTTGGAAGGAACGTAGTTTTCGCGGTAGAACGCGACGAGAGTTTCGACGGAGTAAGATTCGAGCTGCGCTTCGGTGGGAGCGATGATTGCGTAAGGGCTGTCGCCGAAGAGGACGCGGCGAAAGCGTTCGCGCGCGAGAAAGCCGGGGGTGGTGCGCTCGATTTTCAATTCTTCGAGCCACTGGCGGCGCTCGCGATCGAACTCTTCGGGAGGAAAGGAAGCGTGCTGCGCGAGGTCGGCGACCATCTCCAGAATTTTCGGCGCGAATTCGGAAAGGCCGGAGATGGCTATGGCGCTGGAATCCGCGCCGGCGGTGGTGGCGAGGCCGGCACCCATGCGGCGCAGGTCTTCTTCAATTTGGCGGCTCTTGCGCGAAATTGTGCCGGTGCGAACGACGCGAGCGGTGAGTTCAGCGATCTCCGGAGTGGTTTTCGCGACGCGGGCGTTGCCGGAACGGAAAAACAGTTCGACGCCGATTTTGGGAAAAGTGCGCGATTCGGCAAGAACGACTTGCATGCCGTTGGGAAGCGTGCGCACGGTGCGCGAGGGCCAGGCGACAGGGCGTTTCGGGCCGAGCGGCGGCGGAGCGGAAGGAAATGCGGTTTGCGAGGGAGTGGCGTTCATTGCGCTCCTTTCTTCGAACTTTCACGGCTCAGCAGGCAAATCATCGGCGATTCACTCATGGCGAAGGTCCGCAGCAGACGCGCGCTGCGCAACCGGACGGCGAATCAGGATGGAGCGGCTTTCGCGCGCGAGATATTTTTGGGCGGCGGCCTGAACCTCTGCAGGAGTGACGGCAAGGAGCGCATCAAGAATCGCGTTGATGCGGCCCGGATCGTTATCGAAAAGAGTGAAGCAGGCAAGCGCGTTCATCAGACCGAAGCGCGGGGCGGAGGCGCCTCCGGATTCGAGGGTGGAATAAAAATCGGAGCGCAGCTTTACTTTGACCTGGTTAAGTTCGTCTTCGGTGACGCGATGCTCGCGCACGCCGCGAATCACTTCATCGAACGCGGAAATAGCGGCGTCGGCGGAATATTCCGGCTTGTGAAAGATGGTGGTGGTGAGGAGGGTTGGTCCGCTGTAACTGACGGCGTCCCAGGAATCGCTGGTGCTGGTCTCGAGAGCAATTTGTTTTTCGAGAACGAGGGAATGATAGACGCGCCCGGCGCGTCCGCCGTGGAGAATGCTGTCGAGGATCACGACGGCGTACCAATCGCGGTCTTCGCGACGAGGCGCGAGGTAACCGATGGCCATGGCGGGAATCTGGCCGAATTTTTCCTCGACTTCGCCGCGGCGCTCTTCGCGTTGGGGCGGCTCGGAAACGTCGGCAGCGGGAAGCCGAGGCTGGCGCGGAATGTCATCGAAGAAGCGGCGCGTCAGGGAAAACGCGTTGCGCTCATCGACATCACCGACGATGACGAGCACGGCGTTGTTGGGCGCGTAGTAGGTGTTGAAAAAAGTGCGAACGTCGGCGAGGGAAGCGGCGTCGAGGTCGGCGAAATCGCCGTAAAAATTGTGAGCGTTGGCCCAATTGCGAAATGCAACCGGCGGCAAATCGAGCCAGGGAAAACCGCCGTACGGGCGATTGAGAACATTCACGCGAACTTCTTCTTTGACCACGTCGCGCTGATTGCGGAGATTTTCGTCGTCAACTTTGAGAGCACGCATGCGGTCGGCTTCGAGCCAGAGGACGCGTTCGAGGGCGTTGGAGGGAACAACTTCGAAATAGTTGGTGAAGTCGTAATTCGTGGAGCCGTTCAGAACGCCGCCGGAGGAGTTGACGAGGCGAATGTGTTCCATTTTCCCGGCGTGCTCGGAGCCTTGAAACATCATGTGCTCGAAGAGATGGGCGAAGCCACTGCGTCCGCGAGGCTCGAGGCGAAAGCCGATTTGATAATAGACGCCCACGGTGGCGACGGGCGCGGAATGGTCGGGCGAAACGACGACGCGCAGGCCATTTGCGAGCGTTTCGGTGAAGACGGGAATTTGGGAATGAGACAAAGTTCCTCCTTGGCGGCGATTCAGCCGTTGCGCAAGACGCGGTCGAGCTCGTGCAGAGTTTTTTCCGGATGCGCGGCCAGCAGGCGCGCGGAAAGGCGCGCGAGCGCGGCGTAGGCGTCTTGCAGTTCGCGAGGCGAATCCGCAAGAGCGCGGACGTGACGCGCAACGGTAGCAAAATCGCCGCGTGCGATGGCGCCGGTCCAGGCTTCGCGAACGCCGAAGCGTTCAAAATTGGCAAGCGTCTGGCGAATCAGCGGCACCAGAGCTATTTTCGCACGGCGTCGCGAGAAACCGCTACGCATGAGAATGCAAGTGGCACATTCGATGAGGGCGAGCAGATAGGGAGAGGCGAAAGTGCCGGCGGCGTGATAGGCAGGCCTGGCATGCGCGCGCAAAGTGACCGGAACGGCGCTGACGGCGCGAGCGATGCGGCGGGCGGCGCGCTGCGCGCGCAGATGACCCTCGATGGCGAAGACCACGCCTTCGAGAGGAACCGCGACCCGCGCGCTGAAGGTCTGGAGGGGATGCATGGCTCCGGTGAACGCGCCGAGGCGCGCGAGCGGAGCGAGTTCGGATTGATCGAGAGCGCCGCTGGTATGAAGGACGACCTTGCCGCGCCATTCATCCGGGCTGATGCGGGCAAGGCTGGAAGCGACTTCGGGAATGGCGGCGTCGGGCGTGGAGATGAGGATGATGTTTGCGTGGAGGACGCGGCTGGAGACGCGGGCCTGAGGATGGCCGGCGCCAATGGCGCGGACGGCGGAACGGGCCGAGGCAGCGGAACGGGTCACGACAGCGGCGATTTTCCAATCGCGCTCGCGGAGGCGGCGGGCGAGGGTGCGTCCGAGGCGACCCGCTCCAACAATTGAAATGGTTGCTGGCATGGCGCGTGATAGGATAGCCTTTCTGCAGAAGAGTTGCCTGGAAAATTGAATTGCACGCGATAGCGATTGCGTTCTTCTCAGCGTTGGCAGTCTTGTGGATCGTTGCGACGGTGACGACGTACCGCGGACTGGCGAGCATACCTTCGCTCGGCTCGGTGACGCCGTTCAGCGGGCCGGAGTTTCCGCGCATTTCGATCCTGCTGGCGGCGCGCGACGAAGCGGAGAAAATGCCGGCGGCGCTGTCTTCCCTGCTGGCGCTGGACTATCCCAACTATGAAGTGATTGCCGTGGACGACCGCTCGGGGGACGGGACCGGGAGAATTCTGGAGGAGTTTGCGGCGAAGGATTCGCGGCTGAAAGTGATGCACGTGGCGGCGCTGCCGCAGGGATGGCTGGGAAAGCCGCATGCGCTGGATGCAGCGTTTGCAAAGGCGAGCGGCGAGTGGTTGATTTTTACAGATGCGGATGTGCATTTCGCACCGGATTTGTTGCGGCGGGCGCTGGGGTTCATGGTGCGGGAAAAGGCGGATCATTTGACGCTGCTGGCGCAACTGGACCTGCGTGGATTCTGGGAGCCGGTGGCGCTGGGATATTTGGGCGTGTGCTTTGCGATGGGAGCGCGTCCGTGGAAGACGAGCGACCCGAAATCGAAAATGTACATGGGAGTGGGGGCGTTTCAGATGATCCGGAGAACGGCGTACGAAGCGATCGGCACGCACCGGCGGCTGGCGATGGAAGTGGTGGATGATATGAAGCTGGGGAAACTGGTGAAGGTGGGAGGGTTCCGGTCGTCGGCGTCGCCGAGCGAGAATTTGCTGCGCGTGCGCTGGCAGGATGGATTTGGAAATATCGTGAAGGGGCTGACGAAAAATATTTTTGCGGGATTTGGGTTCAGCGAAACGCAGGCGCTGGCGGCGGTGTGCTGCATTTTCGTGCTGAGCATTGCGCCGCTTCTGGGCGTGATTTTCGCGCGGGGGCCGGCGCAGATTGCCGCGGGCGTGGCGATGATTGCGGCGATGGTGTTCGAGTCGCTGCTGATGCCGCGGGCGAAGGCGTCACGACTTTTCGGGGTGACACATGTGCTGGGCGCGCTGGTGATTGAGTACATTGTTTTGCGCTCGATGGCGGTGACGCTGGGGAGAGGCGGCGTGACGTGGCGCGGGACGTTTTATAAGCTGGAGGAGCTGAAGCGAGGGCAGGTGTAGTTCCCTGAAACGGAAGCGAAGAGCCCGAACTTACAAACGCATTTCCGGACACAATAGCCACAGAACAATTCGTGATTTCGGCCGCGCAGCGCAAAACTGCAGAGGTGACATACTTCGCGCTTCGCAAGAAGCGCTCCCACGCCTGCGAAGACCATCCCAAATGCTCAGCCGCCTGCACAATTACGGCTTTGCCGTTTGCGCAGAAGCCGTTTTATCGGGCGCCGAGGGCGATGCAGGGGGCGCGGCGGCGGGTTCGAAGAGCGGGGCGAAGTCGCGCTGGCGGAGGACGCGGATGCGGTCGCGGAGGGAGGCGGCGCGCTCGAATTCGAATTTTTTGGCAGCTTCGCGCATTTGCGATTCGAGCTGGGCGAGCGCGGCTTGAAGCTGTTCGTCGTTTTGAATTTCGGCAAGGCCGGCGTCATCCGCCGGAACGGTGACGTAATCGGCTTCCACGATGGCCGCAAGCTGCATATCCACGGATTTGCTGATGGATTGCGGCGTGATGTGGTTCTCCTGATTGAAAGCCAACTGCTTGGCGCGGCGGCGATTGGTTTCGCCGATGGCCTGGCGCATGGATTCGGTCATCACATCAGCGTAGAGAATGGCGCGGGCGCTGACGTGACGGGCGCAGCGGCCCATGCTTTGAATGAGCGAAGTGGCGCTGCGTAGATAGCCTTCCTTATCCGCGTCGAGAATCGCGACGAGAGACACTTCCGGCAAATCGAGGCCTTCGCGAAGAAGATTGATGCCGATGAGCACGTCGAATTCGCCGCGGCGCAAATCGCGGAGGATACGCACGCGCTCGAGTGTTTCGACTTCGGAGTGCAAATAGCGGCAACGGACGCCGACTTCGCTGAAATATTCGGCGAGGTCTTCGGCCATGCGCTTGGTGAGGGTCGTGACGAGGACGCGTTCGCCGCGGTCAGCGCGGAGGCGAATTTCTTCGAGCAGATCGTCCACCTGGCCCTTGATGGGACGAACTTCCACTTCGGGATCGAGCAAACCGGTGGGACGAATCACCTGCTCAGCGACAACGCCGCCGGATTTGGTGAGTTCGTAAGGGCCGGGCGTGGCGGAAACGAAAATCACCTGATTGATGCGATGCTCGAATTCCTCGAAGGTGAGCGGACGATTGTCGAGAGCGGAAGGGAGGCGGAAACCGTAATCCACGAGCGTCTGCTTGCGCGAACGGTCGCCATGGAACATGCCGCGAACCTGCGGAATGGTCTGGTGCGATTCGTCCACGACGAGCAAATAATCCGTGGGCAAATAATCGAAAAGAGTTGGCGGAGCTTCGCCGGGGAGGCGGCCGGAAAGATGGCGCGAATAATTTTCGATGCCGTGGCAATAGCCGATGGTGCGCATCATTTCGATGTCGAAGCGCGTGCGCTGCTCGACGCGCTGGGCTTCGACGATTTTTCCGCGACGCTCGAGTTCGGGACGCCACCATTCGAGCTCTTCGAGAATGGCTTCGATGGCGCGTTCGCGCTGCGCGGCGGGCACGACGTAATGCGATTTGGGATAGACGGTGATGCGGGGAATTTCTTCGGTGGAGCGAATTTCGCCGGTGAGCGGATCGATGCGGCGAATGGCGTCGACTTCGCTGCCCCAGAGCTCGACGCGAATGGCCAAATCGTCGTAGGGCGGATGAATTTCGATGGTGTCTCCGCGAACGCGAAACGTGCCGCGGCGCAAATCCTCGGAGCGCTCATAGAGAATTTCGACAAGCTTGCGCAGAATGGCGTCGCGCGAAATGCTCTGGCCTTTTTCGAGCATGAGGAGCATGCCGTAATAAGCTTCCGGCGAACCGAGGCCGTAAATGCAGGAGACGGAGGCGACCACGATGACGTCGCGACGGTCGAAGAGCGAGCGCGTCGCGCTCATGCGGAGCTTATCGAGTTCGTCGTTGATGGTGGCCTCTTTTTCGATGTAGGTGTCGGAAGAGGGCAGGTAGGCTTCGGGCTGATAATAATCGTAGTAGCTGACGAAATATTCGACGGCGTTGCGGGGGAAGAACGCGCGGAATTCGTGATAGAGCTGCGCGGCAAGAGTTTTGTTGTGGGCCATGACCAGCGTGGGGCGGTTAATTTGTTCGATGACTTTGGCGATGCTGAAAGTTTTGCCGGAGCCGGTGACCCCGAGGAGGACCTGATGCTTTTCGCCGTCGCGCACACCGCGAGTGAGCTGCGCGATGGCATCGGGCTGGTCGCCGCGTGGCTCGTAGCCGGATGAAAGTTTGAAGTCCATGGGACGATGCTCCGCGGTGAATCCTGGCGGCGCGTTAGAACTCGATTATAGCGCGAAAGCCTCTGAGGAACGCGGGCGGTGCGCCGGGAGGCTGCCGCACACACTCGCTGGAAGATTACTGATTGACGAAATGGCCGCCAAAACCTTTTCGTTATCAAGCGCCTTCCGCATACCATGTAGCTACGGATTTTCGCCGCTGGACCCCCTTCCGCGAAGCTCCGCTCAATTCAGGAGCGCGAAAGCTTGATGCAATCAACTCAAGCGGGATTCTGCCGCAGGAGAGCGGCACGGGAGAGCGATGATGGTGCGCCACCCCGTGACTGAACCCGCATCATCGGGCCGCATTTATTCCGTGATTCGGGAGTGGGGCGCGATCATTTTTGGCGGGGTGCTCGCGGTGGGACTCCTGCTGTTAAGTTCGTTCAGCAGCTTCAATTTGGTCAATCTGCCGCTCGGATTGCCCCGGGGGATCAACGCAAGCCAAGCTGATGATATTTTGGTTTTTACCGTGCTTATTTTTACCGGCCTGGGCATTGACCGGTGGCTGGCGCTGCGCAGAGGAAGAGAGCGTTTGACGCAGATGCGAGCAGAGATGGCCGAGGAGCAGGAGCACCAGAGCGCGAGCGACGAACAGTTCCGGCAATTAGCAGATAACATTCATGAAGTGTTTTTCAGTCTGACGCCGAACCCGGCGCGGATCACGTACATCAGTCCCGCATACGACGCAATTTGGGGCCGAACGAGGGAGGAAATCTATCGCAATCCCAAAGCCTGGATCGAGTCCATCCACCGAGAAGACCAGGAGAAGGCGGGCGAATTTTTCGCCGAGGCGATGAAAGGCGCGCAGCTGGAAATGGACTATCGCGTGGTGCGGCCGGATGGTTCGATTCGCTGGATTAGCGCGCGAACGTTCCCGGTGCGGGACAAGCGCGGACGGCTGGTCCGGGTCGTCGGAATTGCGGAAGACATCACCGCGCGCCGCGAAGCGCTTGAGCGGCTGCAGGCAGCGCTGGCGATCGCGGAGGAGCAGGCGCAGGAGACGACAAGGCTCACCGAACTGCTGGACATTCTGCAGTCATGCCAGAGCACCGAAGAGGCCTATCGAGTGATACAGGAATCCTTGCCGCGGGCGCTGTCAACGCGAGCGGGAGCTTTGTGCATCACGAGCCCATCGCGGAACATTGTGGAGGCCACCAGCGAGTGGGGCGACGATTTGGGCACCGAGAGAACCTTTCGTCCGGATGACTGCTGGGCCTTGCGCCGAGGGAAGATGCACGGAGTTAATGAATCTCTATCTTCGCCGCGCTGCGCTCACGTAAAAGGGGTCCCGGAGGCGGGGTATCTGTGCGTGCCGTTGGCGGCGCAGGGCGAGACGCTTGGCGTGTTGTATCTCGAATCCAAAGCTGGAAAGGCGTCTCTCCAGGGCGACGGAAGGAAAGATGAATTGGAAGAACTGGGCCGCAAGGCGACCGCTGCGGGAGAGAGGATTTCACTGGCACTGGCGAATCTGAGGCTGAGGGAGGTGCTGCGCGGCCAATCTTTGCGGGATCCGCTGACCGGACTTTTCAACCGGCGGTATATGGAAGAAACGCTAGAGCGAGAGGTGCAGCGCGGGATACGCAACAAGCAACCGGTCGCGCTTTTGATGCTGGATATTGACCACTTTAAGCGGTTCAACGACACATTTGGCCACCAGGCGGGAGATGCGATGCTGCGCCTGATCGGGGATTTCCTGGGGAAACGGACGCGAGGGCAAGATGCCGCGTGCCGGTACGGTGGAGAAGAGTTTGCGGTCATTCTATCGGGAGCGCCGATCGAGGCGGCGCAGAGACGAGCAGAGTTGCTGCGCGAAGAAGTGAAGCAACTGGCGGCCGAATACGCGGGCCAGGCGCTGGGAGGCGTGACGCTGTCCATCGGGATTGCGGCGTATCCGGAGCACACGACGACCGAGGACCTGCTGCGCGCTGCCGATCAAGCCCTCTATCGCGCCAAATCGGAGGGACGCGACCGAACGATTGTGGGGTAGCAACCGGCAAAACTCCAACCGAAGAATCCCGCGGAAGCCGGCGAAGAACGTGAGATGTTCCGCGTCGTGTTTCGAATTACAAATGCCGAAAGGGCTGCGATTTTTAACCGAATTTCCGCGACCTGCGAACGCAACGCCATGCATCGCTTGACTTCGAAAAGTTGCCCGCGGATAATGCGCGTATATTTTTCACGCACAGGCCCACCAAATACGGAAATTCAGCAATTGCGACACACGCGATTGGAAAATGAAAGGAGTCAAAGAATGAAAAGGTTTATTGCAGGCCTCATGGCGGCGCTGGGGCTGACGCTGCTGATATATGCGCGCAGCGCACAAACGGCTCCAAACAACGAGATGCAGATTCGGCAGCTGATTGACCGGTGGACGAAGGCGTTCGAGGCCAAAGACGTGAAAGGAGTGATGGCGATTTACGGGACCGGGGATGAACTGGTGGCGTACGACCTGACTGCGCCGCTCGAATATCGAGGAAAGGCCGCGTACGAGAAGGATTATGAAGCTTTCTTTGCGCAGTATCGGGGGCCTTTGGAGGTTGAGTTTCACGATCTGAAGATTGTCGCGGGCAACCGAGTGGCCTTCAGCCGGGGCATCGAAAAGGTCAGCGGCACGATGACGAACGGACAGAAAACCGCAGTGTGGGTGCGTGTTACGGAATGCTATCGCAAGGTGAATGGGCGGTGGTTTACGGTGCACGACCACGTGTCGGTTCCTGTGAATTTCGAAACGGGAAAGGCGGAGCTGGAGCTGCAGCCGTAAGAGGGCGGCCGAGAGGCCCTCGCCTGAAATGCGCTACGGCATAGCGGATTGGGAGAGGAGGGTGATTTCGGACTGAGTGTGCGTATCGCCGGCATAGCGCATGCGATTGCGGTGAAGGATGGTCATGATGGTGAAGTCCATGTGAGTCGAGCCAGTTTGCGTGACGCTCGAGACCATGCCGGTGCGGAGAGAAACTGCAATGAGAGCCTGAGCCGTGCCGGTCCAGACTCCGGAGGTGCGAAGGCCGTTTTGACGAAAGACCGCGGGCGTACGCTCCTTGGGTTTTGAGCCGCCAGTGATTGCGGAGCGAGTGAGGATGACGGCGCAGGTGTTTGGCGCGGCGGGAGCCGGCGTGAGAGGCACGCCTCCGGCGGTCGAAGGGACCTGAGTAATAGGCGGGCACGGCTCATTGCGCAGATACTGGGCGCGGGTTTTCCACGACAATCCAGCGAGCGGAACATTTTCGAGAGGCTCTTGAGAACGCCATTTTTCGCCGACGGCAATTCCCTCTTTCGGCAAAGACGCGCCAAAAGTGAGCTGGGCGAGCCACTGATTCAACACCGCAGCGCGCGAAGGGTCCTGCAAAAGACTTTTTAATCCGACGACCCTGGTGACTTTGCCGTTCGCTGACAGAGTGAATTCGAAAGAGCGTCCAGCGAGAGCCTGATATTGCTTTTGCATGGCGGCGACGTCTGGATCGTAGGCCGGGCCATCGCTGGAGGCGACGACCTTTTCGTAAAAGACGCGAATGCGAGCGGATGGTCCAGTGGCCGTGTGCGCGACCGACAAAACTTGCAGGCGGACGATGGCGTCGACGGACTGATTGAGAGAATTTTTGCCTCCGGCACCGACGATTGGGCCGACGGCGGCGCCGCTGGTTTCGATTTTAGTCTGAATGCTGTAGCGAAATATCTGACCGGCGACGAAATGAGGGAGAAGGTGCGTGCGCGAGGCAGCCGGTGCAAGCATGGGAAGCAAAATGGGCAGCAAAGAAATGAGCGCGACGCGCGGAAGCAAGGTGCCGATGCGAATTTTGTCAATGGCGCTGTGCATTGACGTGGACGCGCTTGATGGTAGGCGCATTGAGAGAGCCGGCCAGTTCAAATTCGGGCGCGGGTCCTGACAAAGGGTACACAGAAGGGGCACCGTGGACAGAAGCGGCGTTCGCGGCCAAGGCGGGAGAACCCGAAGTCAACGGAACGACCGTGAGATGAATGCGGCGCTGGAAATCCACGTAGCCCGTCGCGCGAAAGCTGCCCCGCGGGCTTTGCAATTCGAGAGAGGAAAAATTGAGACGGCCCTGCGCGCAGGAAAAATCGGCGGACGCTTCCGGGAAAATGGTAATGCCCGGACGGCGCGCGCCCGCTTGCAGAGACTCCATCAAATCCATGCCACTGTAGAACGAATTTTGCATGCGCGCGCGGCCTTTGCAGACGAGCGAATGAAGCAGTGCGGCGCGGCCGAGACCTTTTGCGGAGACGCGAAGAGCGCCGGAGGCGCGGCCTGAAAATAAACTGGCGAGCGAGAAAGTGCGCGCGGCAAGACGGCCCAAGCGGACACCCTCAAATTTTGCGGAGACACGGTAAGAAGGCGTGGCGGCAAGATCAAGCGAGATGGCGCCAGAGAGCGCGCCGCCGTAGAAATTTGCACGGGCATCGGAAAATTGCCAGTGGCGGCCATCCATCGCAGCGGAGGCTCGAAAGTCCTGAAATTCAAACGGCGAAAGCGTGAATTCGCCGATGGAGAGCGTGCCCTGGGCGCGAAGCCAGGAAGGCATGCGCAGAGGTCGCGGGCTGGAGGCGAAAAACGGGAGGATGCGTTCGAGAAGATTGGGGCGGCGCTGAGGATTGAGCCAGTGATCCATGGCGACGGCGCTGAGATCATTGGCAGCGAGGGTGAATTGCCATCCGGGGTTGGCGGCGCTTTTTTGCAGGACGCCGCGCCAGTCAGCGGCGAAAGCGTTCGCGGAAGCGAGGCGAATTTGGGCCCCCTGCGAGGAAAGCGCGACGGTGGCGTCCACGTGCGTTATGCTGCGGTTCAAAAATGGCGCGGCGATTTTGACGCCGTTCAGATTTAGAGCGCCGGAGGGATTGTCCAACGCGGGAAAAATTCCTCCGGGCCAGCGGAGGTCGCAGGAAGCGGGGCCATCGATCCGCCATCCCGCGGGCAAGCTATAGCCCAGAGACTCGGCGGCATCGAAAAGCGAACGAACATCGCGCGTGGAACCCTCGAGTTTCCAAGAGGAATGCCACCGGGGCAAGCGCGAGATGGAGCCGGAAAAACGGAATTCGCCGTTGCGCGTTCCCGCAGAGAAAAGCACCGGCGGCAAAGTGATGGAGTTGCGCGAAAAGAGCAGCGTGGCTTTTTCCACGCGCATCATCACGGGAATACGGCCGCCGTCGGCCTCGGCGCCCTGCGAAGCGATTTCGCCGCTTTGAATTTTGGGCGGCCAGCCGGCGAGAACAAAGTTGAGGGCAGCCGAGCCGTGAACTTCGAACTGCTCGGCGACTCCCGGGTGAAAGGCGCGATACCAGGCGAGCGCATCCGAAAATGCGACGCTGCGCGAGGTGATTTGCAGGCGTGCGTTTTTGACGCTGGGAAGCCGCGGATTGGCAGAAGGAGCAAAGGTCATGGCGCCGGCCGCACGAATGTGCGAGCGAGGAAATTCAATGGTGGCGCCGGTGATGTCGAGGCGCGCTGCGGCGGGATGCCAGGCGGCGCGAATTTCGAGATTCGCGGCAGGGTCGTCAGCGCGAAGGGGCAAATCCCAACGATGCAAGCGGCGCAACTGTGCGGCAGAGGAAAAATTCCAGTCGTAGCCGCGCGTTTTTGCGCTGAGCTGAAGAGAAAAGAGGCCGCGGACGCCGTAATCATTTCCGGTGAAAAGACGGAGGACATCGGAAATCGAGGCCGCGTCCCAATTGAAATGCAGCGAAGCAGGACGAAGGCGAGAAGATGTGCCTCCGACGGTTCCGGTAAGGCTGAGTTCGCCTGGCTGCTGCAAATTCACGGCCGCGCGAAACGGCTCGGCCTCGAGATTTATGCGCCAGCTCCCACTCGAGGTTTGCTCGACGCTGCCGTCTACGTTGATGAAGGCGAAGGGCAATTTGGCGACGCCGTTTTTGAAATTGATGCGGCCACCGGAAACTTCGATACGTTGCGGCCGAGCGGAGAAGGCGGAACGGGCAGCGGCCTGCGTCAGGTGATTTCCAGGAGGATGCGGGAGCCACGATTCCAGATTCCATTCACCATCGGGCAGACGGACGAGATTGAGTGAAGGATTGGAAATGGAGAGCGAGCCGACTTCAAACCTGCCGCGCAGGAGCGCCAGCCAGCGAATGTCCGCAGCGACCTGATCGGCGCGAAGAAAATATTCGTTGCCGAAGCGTGGGTCTTCGCCGACGGAGATGTAGTTGGCTTCAATTTGGGGACCATCCAGCAGGCTGAATGAGAAATTGCTGACCTGGATCGGACGGCCGAAGGCGGCTTCGAGGCGCGCGGTGAGCGACTGGCGAAGCCAGCCAAGCTGGAAGGCGAGAGAGATACCAAAATCCACGAGCAAAAGCGCGCCGAGCAGCATCAACACGATGCGGATGCGGCGGACGCGCGCGGAGGGGATGCGCGGGGGAGCCGGTGAAGAAGCCGGCGACGAAGCGGATGGCCGGGCGGCGCTGCCAAGGGTGACGCTCATCGCGCTAGTGTACCTCGTGAAAGGTGCGCTCCCAGCGGGTGCGCGTCGGAATGCTGAGGATGGCGCGACCGAGATCCTTGAACGCCTCCGCGAGAGAAGCAGGTGGCGGCGGAGCGTGACGCGGAGGACGCACGGACCAATAAATGAAAAGGGGCGAGCCAACAATGGCGTCGCGCGGAACAAAGCCCCAGTAACGGCTGTCGGAACTATCGTCGCGATTGTCGCCGAGCACGAAATAACGATTCGGCGGAACGACGAGCTGGCCGTTGCGGACATCGCGGCGCAGTTCGGAGGCCCATTTTGGGGTGATTTCACCGGCGACGAGGTAGAGGCTTTTGGGCGGGAAATCGGCCATGTAGGGATCGGCACGCGCCGGATCGTGAATGGCGTAAGGCTCCTGCAACTCAGCTCCGTTGACGAAAACGTGTTCGTCAATGATACGCACACGGTCGCCGGGGAGTCCGATGACGCGCTTCACATAATAGGGATGGTCGCCGTACGGATACTTGAAAATGATGATGTCGCCACGGCGGATCGGGCGATAGGGAAGGAAGCGGTCGTACCATTTTCCTGTGCCGGCAAAAATAAATTTGTTGACGAGCAAATGGTCGCCGACGAGCAGAGCGGGGACCATGGATACGGATGGAATTTTGAAGGCTTGAACGATAAACGTGGTCGCGAAGAGCGCCAGAACAATGGTGATGAGCAGAGACTGAATATATTCCTCGGAGGAGGCCTTTTTTTTGGCCGGCGGAGCAGCGGCCGGCGCGGGAGATTCGGCGGCGCCGGGAGCGGCAACCGGCAGGTCGTTTTCAGGCATTCGGCACGCTTCTTGATGATTTCGATTCGCCGGCGAGGGCTTCCGCGCGCAGGATTTTCAGTGCGACCAGAGCGGCTGCCTGCTCGGCGGATTTTTTGCTGCGGCCCTCGGCTTCGGCAAGAGTGCGGCCATTGAGACAAACGGCCATGCGGAATGTTTTTGCGTGCTCGGGGCCGCTTTCCGCAACGACGCGATATTCCGCAGGACGCGAGCCGCGGCTTTGCAACCATTCCTGCAGCGCGGATTTGTGGTCGGGCTCGGCAAGCAGTTCGGTGAGCATGGCCGGATCGCAGAGCAAAGAGCGGTCCACAAAATCTGCGGCAGCGTCGAATCCGGCATCGCGAAAAATAGCGCCAACAACCGCTTCGTAGGCGTCGGCAAGAAGATTTCGCTTTTGGCGGCCGCCCGTTTTTTCCTCGCCCGGGCCCAGGCGCAAAAATCTGCCGAGATGGAAGCGATTGGCGGCCTGCTCGGCGCTGGCGACTCCGACCAGTCGCGCGCGGGCTTTAGAAAGACGGCCTTCGTCCCACTGAGGGAATTTGGAGACCAGACGGCAGCTCACCGCGAGTCCCAGCACACTATCGCCAAGAAATTCGAGGCGCTCATTATTGGGGGCGCCGGAAGCAACGGCATGAGAACGATGGGTGAGCGCGCGTTCGAGCCATTGCACATCGCCAAATCGATGGCCGAGGAGTGACTCGAGCTCAGCGCGTTCCGAATCGTCCATAGTGGATCAGGGTTTTTGCTTTGGCGCGGCAGCTTCGCGGGCCTTGGCCTGCGCGGAAGCCTGCTGGCAACGAGCCTGAAGCGAAGAGGAAATTTGACTGCAGGCGTCGAACGCCTTGACCGCGTCGGGAAGCTTTTGCAGATTCACCAAATCGAGGCCAAGGACGAAATTGTTCGTAGCCTGCAGCGTGGGCGAGCCGCCGGTCGCGGCCTGCAGTTGCATCGCGGACTCATCGAATTTCTTTTCGTCGAAATAGACGAGGCCGAGGCCGCTGTGAGCTTCGGCAAGCGCGTCGGCTTTGGTGGTATTGAACTGAGCGTCGGTAAGGCCGGCGGGCTTGGTCATGGTGGTCAGAACGCTTATGGCGTGCAACTCGTACTGTTCGGCGCGAGCCAGGCGCGCAGAAAATTTAGGAGAAGCGGGGCTGCTGCGCGGAATCGCTTCGCCAACCGGGATTAATACAGTGACGTCATCGGGATTAAGGGCGAGGGCTTTTTCGGCGGCCGCGCACATTTTATCGGTTTCATTCTCATCCAAATAAGCGTTCGCCAGACGGGAATAAACGACCTCCCGAAAGCGGCTGTTCGGATAGGTCTTAACGAAACTCTCTCCGGCCTTGATCTCCGCGGCGTCGTTGGGCGGACCGGGCTGAATCTGTACAAAAGACTGAAAGGCAGCTTGCTCTTTGGGGTCCACGGGAGGTGGAGCAGGAGGAAAGATATCCTGGAGAGGGTTTTTTAGGGAGGGCTGCGAGTTCTGCTGCGGCGCGGCGGTCTGCTGCGGGGCGGTCGACGGCTGCTGCTTGGATTGCTGGCTTTGTTGCGAAGACTGGCTCTGGCTGGATTTCTGCTTCTGGCTTTTCTGCGATTTTTGATTTTGCTGATTCTGGTCCTGCGTCTGATTTTGAGTCTGACCCTGGCCGCTCTGCCGGCTTTGCGCGCAAACGAACGGCGCGAAGAGCAGCACGGCGATGGCAGCGACGGACAAAATGGAAAGTTTCATACGTTCCTCGTTTCGTTTCCGGCGCTTCGAGCCGGACGAATTTTACCGCTGCGCTCCTTTGGAAGGGGCGGCATACGGCGTATTCAAACCCTGCTGCGCGGCAACCAGCGCTTCTTCCGGGGCGCCGACAACGGCTAAAGCAGCTTTATATTCGGCCTCTGCTTGCGCGCGATTGCCCTGCAAGTCCTGAATTCGGCCCAAATAGACGTGCGCCCACGCCAAAATATCCGGAGTAGGAGCCATATTTTTGGATGCATTTGGCGGGGCGTGCACGAGCTGCTTGAAAAGATCTTCCGCCTTTTCGCCCTGGCCCTGGAGAACGGAAGCAATGGCGAGCCCGTAAACCGCGCGCGGAAGATTTGGATGCGTGCGGAGAATGGACTGGAAAGTGGCTGCGGCGGCTTTGCCATTCTGCATGGCAATTTGCCGGTCGCCGAGAAGCAACTGCTGCTGAAGCTGCTGAGCGGGAGAGCCGGCGTCCGCTTCGCCCGCAAGGCCGCTGGAGGCGATTTTCTCTGAAGTGCTGGCGAACTGGAAATCGGCGAAACGCTTCTCTTCGGCGGAGACATTGATGCCGGTGGCGAGCGCCGGGAAGTAGAAAGACATGGCGGGCTGGGCCTTTTCGAAAAGAATCAATTGCCGGTACAACGGACGCACGAGAATGAAACCAGTGCGGTCGTCGTTTTGAAGAACGGCGGCAAGACGCGACGGAGAGGGATTCTCAAGGCGAAGTTCCGCGGCACGGACCAAGCATTCGTCAAAAAGGCCAATAAAATCGCGCTGGTAAGCCAGAGGAAGCTGAGGGGCACGGTCGGCGATTTTGAGCAACACGCGGCGCGTGGAAATAACCTGCTGATATCTGAGCACGAGCGGATCGAGCATGAAATGGAGAAATCCGTGGCGGATGCTGTCGAGCGGCAACTGCGGCCCCGGACCTACGATCATCGCATAGCGATCGCCAATATTGCGGAAAAGAACGCGATTACCCACGAGAGGCTCAACATAGACGGTGAAAGTTCGCGAAGTCTGCGGATTCATCAGCTCGCGGAGATACGCAGTTGTGGTAAAAACAATTTTGTGGAGCGGGCCGTTCAGGCGGTCCATTTCCTCATCGACTTCCGGCTTGACGGCCAGCCATTCGCGGCGGAGATGCGCCTGCGCGTAGAAATTGCGGAGGAGCGGGCCGAAATCGTCCACAGTTAGAGCGGAAGGAGGAATGTCGTCGCGCGAAACGGTCAGCGGAAAATCGGGAGGAGGCCCGATAATCAGCGCGAAAGTGAGAAAAGGCTCGAGAGTCTCGTCGGGACTGAGAAACTGATGCTTTTGATAATACTGGCGCACGGCCAAAGCGGCGGGGGTTTGCAATTGAAGCAGGCGTTCGCGAAGAGCGGCGTGCAGCGGATAGATTCCCAGCGTAGGAGAATCGGCGTCGAATCCAGCGGCATCAAGCGCGCACATGACGGAGAAAACCTGCTGGCTTGAGCGAACGCCAATGTACTGATTCGCCTGCTGAGAGCGCGCGGGGATCGGGCCGAGGGCGACCGCAAACGCACAAATGGCGAAAAGCGCCGAAGCGCGCACTATCGTGGTTCGCAGAGCGCGAATATTCGTCATTTGTCTGAGTAAATTCAAGCCTTTCCTATCCTGCGCCAAGCGAACGAGTAGCCGCAGAGCGGCACACCGAAACGCTGAGATTGAAATAACACTTTATCCGGCGGTTTGAGGCGAGTCAAGAAAGGGAGCGAGAATCAGCCCTGCACGCGAACTTCGCTGAAGCTGAGAACCACCTGGCCGCCCGGAGTCGGTTCGCCGAAAGTAAGCTCCGGCTGAAAGCGCGAGAAAATCAAGACCTCATCGAGCTGATGACGAATTGCGGCGGTGTCCGGTCCGGTCAGAATACGATAGTTTGCAACCTGGCCCTCCGCATTGAGAGTGGCCTCGATGACGAGGAGACCGGCTCCGGAACCGTGACCCGGTATAATTCCCGGCAGCGGAAATGGAGCGAGGCTTTCCAGACGAGCCGGCTGAACCAATCCTGTGGGCAGGTCGTTGGGGATATTGCCCATGGGAATGCCGACGATGAGGCTTTGCACGAGGAAAGCAAAGGCGAAAGCAGTGGTCAGCAAACCGCCCGTCGCAGGAACAGCGAGCGGGCGCAGAATGTTTTCAAAAACGAGCGAAATGCGGGCCCAGATGCGACGCGGCGTCGGTCTGTGAAACTCCGCATGCGAGGCTTGCACGCGGATACGCGTGGCCAAATCCGGCGGCGGTGCGGTCGGCGCAACATAGGCGAGAACGCGGGCCAGACGACCGTAAGCCTCCAAATCAGCGCGGCAGGATGAGCATTCACCCAAATGCAAGTGTACCAGCGCGTGCTGCTGACTTGTTATGGCGCCATCCAAATATCCGGCCAAATGACGTCCAACCTCTCGGCAAGTCATTCCCAACCTCCACGTCCACCGGACAGCAAAACGGAACCGTATGAAAGCGTTCGATGAGAAACTTCACCCGGACCTGTCCCAGCATCATCCGACACAACCATGACCGGTGCGCGCTGGGCTGGCGAAACGGGACGCGCGCGAAGCAGAGGATCCAGCAGTTCCTTCAAGGCGCGTCGGCCGCGCAGAATGCGCGTTTTCACGGTAGCAACCGAAGTTTCCAGAACCTCGGCAACCTCCTCGTAAGAGAGGCCCTCAAGGTCGCGCAAAATCACGGCGCTGCGATAGACTTCGGGAATGTCGCGCAAGGCGTTTTGCACAGCATTCTGCATTTCGCGCGTGGCAAGCTGTTCAAATGGAGTGGCCTCCGCATCCCGAACATCGAGGGCCGGTTGATGCTCATTGACAGGCGCATCGAGCGAAACCTCGTTGCGGCAGTGACGGCGCCACCAGCGGCGGTGGTTCAAAGCTTCGCGAACGGCAATGCGATAGAGCCACGTCTTCAGCGAACTGCCGCGGCGGAAAGCGCTGATGCCGCGAAAAGCCTTTAGAAAGACTTCTTGAGTGACATCCGCAGCGTCTGAGCGGTCGGAAAGAATGCCGTAGATTACGTTATAAACGGAGGCGTGATAATAGGTGACAAGCCAGTCAAACGCCACATCCGAGCCAGCCTGCAAATCGGTAACGAGGCTGCTCTCGTCTTGTATCCAGGATAGAGTCTGCGCTAAATCCGACATGCTCTTCGCCGCCTATCCAGGCTCCGCACGACCAACACAGCTGCAAATCAGGTGTCTGCCTAGTTAGACACCATAGCAAGCATTTCTGTTTCCAAGAATATCAGAATTTTACGTGCTGAAGCGACTCGATTTGCAAAATAGCGACCGGCGCGGTTTTTAGACAAGGAGGCGGTACTACGCCGTTTTGGAGCTTTGAAGGATGGACTTGGGACTCAGGCCATGGGCGTGAAGGCGCTTGAAACTGGTGCGCGAGCACGCTCCCAAATGGCAAGAGCCGGCGCGCGGAACGTTTGCAGGCGATAAACGGCTATTCTGCGGAAACGCAACCTGTCTCCGCAGTAAGATTTGCTGTCAGTTACGAAGAATCAGAAGAAAAATCGAACTGGTGGAGCCGATGGGATTCGAATTCACCGACTATATGTAAACAAAGGAGTTTTGCGGCGCGGCCTGGCCTTCTAATGCGTTGAAAGGAAAGGAGGGGAATTCTTATTGCCCCTTTATTGCCCCCGAGAATCCTCCCGGAGGCTTTGACTCTTCCTCCTGCGAACTGGCTTGCTGCCCAAATTTGTCCTCACGCCTGCGTCCTAATACGTTCGTACATAAGTCGGCACTTGAATGCCTGCAAGCCCGAAGCTTGCAAGGAATCCGTGGAGGTCTTTATACAAAAACTTGCAAGTAGCTCGGCGCTCTGATGACTTTCGGGCTGAAAAAGAGGCTCAATTCTTCAACTCGTCCTCTCATGTCCCGGAGAAACAGCGGCGTTAGCTGATGACGAGCAGCGACCTCTGGGCTGGACACCGCAGCGACCGACCCACCGCGCGCTGGAGCGCGACGAGGCGGCCATTCGTCGCTGGAAACAGCAGCGCTGGCCGGAGATTAAAAAAAAGCCCAAAAAGAAAGGCGCACCATCGTCTTCATCGACGAGAGCGGACTGAGCGAACGCCCGCACCGCGTGCGCACCTGGGCACCGCGCGGACGGACTCCGCTGCTGCAATATCACTTCAATTGGAAGACGCTTTCCGCCATGACCGGCATCACCTTCTGGCCGTTTTACTTCCGCTTGTTTCCCGGAGCGGTCCGCAATCCGCAGATCATCGAGTTCCTCACCCATCTGCTGCGGCACCTGCCGGGCAAGCTGCTGATCGTGTGGGACCAGTTGGCTGCCCATCGCAGCCGCACCGTGTGGGACTTTGTGCGCGCCCAGCACGGGCGTCTCTGGTTGGAATTTCTTCCCGCTTACGCCCCAGAACTGAATCCCAACGAGTACATCTTCGGCCATCTCAAACAGCACGAACTCGCTAATCTCTGCCCGAAAGATCTGAGCGAGCTCAGCCATCACGCCGTCCGCGCCCTGCGCCGCATGCGCCGCCGCCCTGCGCTTGTCGCCGCCTTCTGGAAACAGGCTGGCCTCTTTGAGAATGTCACTACCTTATGTAAGACTCAATAATCATCTTTTGCCCGCATTATTGACCAACCCGCTCTATGCTCGCACTCGCGTCTGAGAAACTGCATGTGATAAAGTCTCGATTCATGAGCGAGGGATTCACGATCAGAATTTTTGTGCTCGACGGCGATCCCCAAGGCGTTCGATTAATTGATCGGATGAACTGGACCGGTCTTGGAATCGTTTTCCCGCGCCAGAAATGGCAGGCGATAAGACAGCGCGTGGAGTTCTCACGGGCAGGGGTGTACGTGCTAGTTGGCTACCCGGGTGAGGAGGATGAACTTCCCACGGTATACATCGGTCAGGGAGAGGTGATCCGCAATCGGCTTGACTCCCATTATCAGAGCAAGGATTTCTGGAGCGAAGCGATTGTGTTCACTACCTCGAACAGCAGCCTCAACAAGGCTCACGCCGCATGGTTGGAATACGCCTTAGTGAACCGGGCGGCGGAGGCAAAGCAAAGCAATTTGGACAATGGCAATGAGCCCCAGGAGCCAGGGTTAAGCGAGCCAGAGCGAGCTGACACGCAGGCCTTTCTTAAGGAGGTACTCCAAATCCTACCCTTAGTTGGTCTGCGAGCGTTCGAGGTGCCTAAACCCGTAGCGGAGCCATGTGAACATCGCACGCAACCGGCTATCTCGATGCAACCCCCGACCTCGACTGAACTAGACACGGTTATTGTGTCGGCAAAGCCTGAGAATTTTGAACGAGTGTTTCTCAGAGAGAATTGCTGGTATGCGGTTCACATCGGCGGCGGTATGCTACCAAAGATCAGATACATTGCTGCGTATCAGTCGTATCCTCGTAGTGCAATCACACATTATGCGCCTGTCGCAAGCATTGAGCCGTACGGCGATCAAGGAAAATACAAGCTAAACTTTTCAGAACCAGCGAAACCGATAGGGCCGATTCCGTTTGCTGATGCTGTTCCAGGAGAGATGGTGGGCCGTCGTTACACGACGCTCGACAAGCTTTTGAAGGCTACCAAATTCACGGAAGTTTTTTGAACCCCGCGATCACGGATCACGGTGTCCGCGCCGGTTTAAGGGGACGCTTTGTCTCACCGGGTCGGTTCCGTTTCGTACTCTAAACTGGCGGGGCGCGGGCACCGTCGCACTGAAATTTGGCGGGGGAACCTGCGTGAGCGGGGACCCGTGTCAGACTCTCAATATTGGTGCTAAACAAGAAGAATACACAAGCTTCTCAGGCACTGTCGGCGGCCCAGTGTACATTACAGCCTCGGGCGGAGCAGGCCCGGTGATTGTTTCAGCACGCACCATGTGTACAACGGCAGTTTTAACGAGGTGTACGCAGTGCCAATCCCTTAACCCTGTGTACGCACAAGCGTCGGCGGAGCCGCGTTCAACGCGGCTCCGTCTCGCCCGCGCATTAGTCTGCGCATCTGATATAATTCTTCAGCCCCGCCGGGGTCTGCTCCTGTCCTTCGTCCTCCATTTCCTCCCGACTACGGCGTTCGTCAATTCAAAATCGAGGTTTCAAACAAAATGACTGTTCGTCGGGTTACCAGCATTGAAAAGAGAACCATCTCGTTCGTTGCTTTCGTTCTAGTTCTGATGCTTAGCGGTTGTGCCTTCAGTTCCGCGCAGGCACCAATCGATTCGGGTCGGCTTCTTGTCAGGGGCGGGTTCCCCGTTAGCGAACGGTTCTTGGTGCGTTGAATACGAAAAATGCACTCTGCAGCCGACAAAATCATCGAGTCTCAGGGAACGCACTTCATGACCTACCCATAAAGTTCCCGAGCCGCTTTCCAGCGTGGTTTGGATCCAGCGCAGCGTCTCTTTTACGGTCGGATTATCCCGACGCTGCGACTGTGCAAATGCTGGCGATGCAAGCAGAACCACAAGCGCCATCACAGATCGATAGGTCCTCATTGCTTCCCGATCCTACTCCCTTCCGCAGGTTCCCTTCTAACTTTCGTTTGCGCTTCGTTCCGCGTCAATGGTCCGGGTAACGTAACGGTTAATCACGGAATGAACGGCGCTGGAGAGCATCACCCGATGACACCCGCATCTTATTGGTCGACGGGGCCAAACAGATTATTCAGCTTATCTACAAACGGCCAATGAGACTACTAGAATGCTCGTTCGAGAATACCCCGCGTGAGCTGGGGAGGACATTGCGCAACAAGGCTTGAAGGGAGCCGCGACATAGGTGCTGCTCATTCGTGGGGTTCGGCGGGCCAATATCAATCTCTCAACCAGCTGTGTAGAATGCTGATGGAGGTCATATCGATGTCGACAACTCGCCACCAGAACGCAAGGCCGGGTTTGCCCAACGACCGAATTGTTTTCGTTGAACATGACATCCAACATTCGTTTCAACACGAGGGTGCAGGGCTGCCGGGCGATCGCGAGGGCCCATTTCTTCGCCTCAACTTCGTGAGCATCTACGTGAGCGATCAGGAACGGAGCAAAAGATTCTTTATCGAACAGCTGGGCTTCCGATTGATGATCGATGTCCGCTTTCCATCCGGGTATCGCTGGATCGAGGTAGCCCCACCTGACGGAACGGCCAGGCTTGCGCTCGTATTGCCTTCGGCGGGATTCGCGGAGGGAAGAGTTCCAGGCCGCTCCAGTCTAATCACATTCATGACCGAGGACGTGCAAGCGAAGTATCGAGAGTGGTCGGAACGCGGCGTGAAGTTTTCCTCGGCACCCCACACCCCGGAATGGGGCGGCCTGTTCTGCAGTTTTGAGGACGTTGATGGGAACCCCTTCGGTTTGGCGGGCTTCAACGAGGTGACACGGGCGATTGAGACGCGGCGGGAGGCTGAAGCCAAGCACCGCGAAGCCGAGCGCCTCGCCGCTCAGGAGCTGGAGATTGCGAAGCACGTCCAGGCGCGATTGCTTCCCCAAAGGGTGCCCGCTACTCGGAGGCTCGATTGCGCTGGAATCTGCGTTCAAGCGCGAGCAGTGGGTGGAGATTATTACGATTTTCTTGAGCTTGGCGCGGATCGCGTGGCGTTCGTGGTGAGCGATATTGCAGGGAAAGGGATCGCTGCCTCCTTGCTTATGGCAAACCTGCAGGCCGCGCTCCGCAGTCAATGCGCGTGGGCCGCGGACCATCCCAAGCAAGTGCTGGCCCTCGTAAACCGCATGTTGTTCCAGAATACTGAACCACATGCCTATGCCACCCTTTTCTATGCGGAATACGACACACAATCGTGCCGGTTGCGTTACGCGAATTGCGGCCATCTGCCCGGACTATTGCTTCGCAATGACAAAATTGAGAGATTGCAGGCGACCAATACCGTCGTAGGGCTTTTTGAAGAGTGGGAGTGCGCAATTTCAGAGACGTCCATGCGGCACGGCGACATCTTAGTGCTCTACACGGATGGCGTGACGGAAGCCGCCGCAGACTCCGGGGAAGAGTTTGGTGAGACGCGTCTCGTCGACGCGCTCTCAGAGAATAGAAACCTCGCCGCGCGCCCGCTTGCAGAGGCGATCGTTGACCGAGTTGCGAGCTTTGGCGGTGACCAGCCGCACGACGATATAACAGTTGTGGTGGCCAGAAGGAACGCCTGATCGCGTATCGGGCATAATGCGAATCGAGGTCAGTCCCAACGACAATGCCATACGCAAGTATTAAAGATATCGGCAGAAACATACGAGAGGGGAAAATCTCGCCCGTAGCTGTCGTGGACGCCTGTCTGAAGGTAATCGACGAACTGAATCCGCAAATCAATGCATTCATTACGATCCTGTCTGAGCAGGCTCGCGAACAGGCAAGAGTCGCGGAGAGCGAAGTCAAAGCCGGCGTGTCTCGCGGCCCCCTCCACGGCATTCCCGTTGCGATCAAGGATTTTTATGACACTGCCGGCGTCAAGACGACTGCTGCTTTCGAGCATTTTCGCAATCGGGTGCCAGAAAAGGACGCCGTGGGTGTAGCGAAACTCAAGGCGGCCGGAGCGGTCATTATTGGAAAAACGAATATGCATCGGCTGGGCGAAGGCACAACGGGTCTGGACAGTTATTTTGGTCCTGTGCGTAACCCGTGGAACTCTAGCTACATTCCGGGTGGTTCATCTTCAGGTTCGGCGGCGGCGGTCGCAACTGGGATGTGCTTTGCGACCTTGGATACTGATGCGATCGGTTCTTGTCGTCTGCCTGCCGCTTGCTGCGGCGTGGTCGGTTTTAAGGGAACGTACGGACTCATAAGTCCGAAGGGCATTCTCGATGGCGAACAGCCGCCAGACGAAACGATCCTATGGCTTAGTCATCCAGGCGTTACCACGCGCAGCATCGCCGACACCGCTATCATGGTTGATGTATTGGCCGAGAGAAAACGGTACCGTCCCACGGCGGACGCTCTGCAGCAAAGCTTAGAACGAGCCAAATTGCGAATTGCCGTCGCCAACAATTTCAAGGCTGATCGAGAGGTATCTGCGGCATTTGAAAAAGCCGTCGAGGCGATTCGCGGTCTCGGCCATACGGTGAAAAATGCCGCCGCCCCCTTAGTAGGCCTTGAGGTTGGTATCAGCGATATCGAAAGGGACCGAAAATCAATTGCAACGCAGTTCTTCAAGGACACAGACATCTATCTACTCCCAACCACCACGACCACGGTTCCTGCCGTCAAAGATGCGGGAAACCCGCTGGCACTCGCGCCGCAAAATACGGTTTTTGCCAATTACTACGGTACGCCCGCCGTAAGCCTTCCGTGTGGATTTGACGCACGCGGCCTCCCTCTCGCCATTCAGATGATCGCGAAACCGTGGAATGAGCGGGCCTTGCTTCGTCTGGCGCACCAGTACCAGGAGGCGTCATCATGGACAGCTAAGCATCCTGTGGCGTGAATTGGAACATGATTTTTTCCATCGTTCAGTTTGCGAAAAACCAGCAGAAAAAGCTCGGCGATCCCGGTAACTGGCACAAAATCCCTTCAATCCACAACCTCTGACACTCGGAACACCTGCCCCGTTCGGGTGACAGTGCATCCCCAAGCTTTCCTCTCCGACCCTCTCGGCTTTTGACCCAAAACAAGGAGATGGCATGAATGTTGGTTTCTGAGGCGGTAGGCTTCCGGGAGCTGGGAACAGTTCTCGGAGTAGACAGGTTACAGGCTGCAACGTGTTGCTGATGCGACGCGCTCATCGACGCCGCTGCCAAGTCTGATCCGCAGGGATTCCTGCTGTTCGACGACCTGGCGAATCAGACGGAGCCAGCAACCGGCCCCAACACCAAACCACAACAACCTGAATCGGGAGGTGCGTCATGCCCCAAGACGTGTCCGACTCGCCAAAGCTGAAACTGGTGATGCTCTTCAACGCGCAGAATCAGACGTACTGCATCTGCAGTCACAATCTGCCCCCCGAGGAAGCCTCGCAGGAACTGGATCGGCTTCGGCGTGACAGGCTCCCCGCATTCAGCGTAGAGCAACGTTGTTACCATAGAGCGAAAGACGCAGACGAATGCTGGGAATGTCGTGCCGATGTCGCGCACGCCATCGAAGCAACCCCTAGCGATTCGGTGCAGCTCTGATCACCGCTCCCCCCACCCACAAGCAGTAAAACCCACGAAGTAAATCCTTCCACCTCTGCACGGTGGGCGGCGTGTGCTCACGTCGCCCACCGTGCAGCCCACCCAAAAGTCAAGAAAATCAAAAAAGTCAATTTGACAACTTTGACTTCTTTGACGTTTGGAGGTTCGACGTGCTCCCCGAGCCCAACTTCCCGGCCAGACCCGACGAATTTGTTGGCCGCAGACGGCACATTGAGGCGTTCCGGGACGCTTTGCAACAGGGACTGACGGCAGGTCGAACCAGTTCATTCGCCATTCTCGGTGATTGGGGAATTGGCAAGAGCAGTTTGCTGCTGAAATTCGCTGCCGTATGCGCCGAACCGGAATTTGCGCTCCTGCCGGTTCTTTTCTCGGTTTCGACCGACATTCACGACTACATGCGTCTCGCCGAAAGCCTGCTCGACAAATTCGGGGATGCCTTGCTGACCATGCCAAACTTGGAGGCGCGTTTGCGCGCGGAGCTTCGAAACTGGAGACTCAAGCGGCTCACTCTCGGTGCGGTCGGTTTGGAACGCCACTCCCCACACCTGTTTCTCAGTTCGGGAAGCGCTCTCCTCCGACACAAGCTCAAGGAAGCTTGGGATCATTTCTTCCGGCCCGCGCAATTAAACGGCGCAATCTTCTTCTTGGATGACCTCCAAAACATCAGCATGGGCAAATCCGAACTCGCCCTGACAATCAGGGACCAGTTTCAATTCTTTGGTATCGAAGGGATGAACTGCAGTGTCTGCTTCTCGGCGAAACCCGATTATTTCGCGGAGACCAAATCTCTTGCGGAGCCAGCAGTTCGGTTTTACACGAAAATTTATCTGGAGCCTTTTACATTCGAAGAAACCATCGAATACACCCGGTCGGTCTTCGGAACGTCGCCAGGGGCCACGGCAAGAATCGCTGCTTGGCTCCACGAAAAAACCCTCGGACACCCATATTTCCTCGCTTTCGTGTGTAAGTGCCTATCCGTACAGAAAGGCCAGATTCACCCACACAAGCTCGAAGCGATTTGGCCCGCGATCTTCGATCAATTGGGGCGCGAGAAATTCCGGTCTGACGTCTCCCAACTGAGCGCCCAAGACCTCGGACTCATCCATCAATTAGCGAGCCTCTCCGAAACCGAAATTCCAACCCACCACATCGGCGGGAAATTCCACAGACAGTACTTCGCGCGCCTCGTCGAGAAAGGCCTGCTGATCCGGACAGGACGAGGTTTGTACAGGCTCTATCACCCACTATTCCGCGAATTCCTGCGGCGAACACGATGAAGCAGGACAACTCGCAAAAGCGAAAACCTTCGCGCCGTAACGCGACGGCAAGCTTGCCGCCGCGTCACGGAGGCAGTTGCCTTTCCTTTGCCTTACCACAAGGCGGAATCCATTCCCTTGTCCCCTTCCACCCTTACCCATTTACCGCTAACCATTTGCTGATTTCCATTCTCCTTTTTCTTGGGCTGGGTTGGTGCGGTCTTTTCTAAGGAAGGTAAATCTCGATGAGCATCGCAAACACGATCGAGCCTGTTTGGAACTGTACGGAGGCGGCACGCTTCTTGCGGTTGCACCCCAAGACCGTTAAACGCATGGCGCGATTGGGGCAAATCCCGGGGTGCCAACTCGGCAGGCGGTGGTTTTTCCGTCCTTCAGATTTGGACGCCCTTCTCCGAAGTAGTGTAAGCTCTTCGGCGAAGGCCAACAGGGTTGCGCCGCAACTCTCCTCCTAAATCCCAAGAGGAGAAGAAATAAAAATGCGGCAAATTCGAAACACTTATCAAAACGGCTGGATTGAAACCCGACCGTCAAAAAAGCACGAACCCGTATTCGTGTACCGCTGGAGGGAGAGAAACCCTGACGGCGATTTCACGAAGCGATGCGAAGTAATTGGTCCAGTATCAGTGCTCAAAACAGAGGCCAACGCGTGGCGCGCGATCGAGCACCGCAAGCTCGACGTGAATTCCGAGCGTCTCCAAGAGCACTCGGTCACGGTAGGAATGGTCCTGAACCGATATCTTGAAACGGAGCTGACCGAGTTGCGGCACTCAAGCGCCAACGCGTACCGGTCATATCTCAACCACTGGATTAAGCCGCGCTGGAGTGAATTTGCCCTCTCGAAGGTAAAGCCCTTCGCGGTGGAACAGTGGCTCAAAGAGCTTGACTTGGCTCCGAGAACGAAGGGACACCTCCACAACCTCATGCGCGTACTCTGGAACAGCGCGATGCGTTGGGAACTCATCGACATCGGTGAGAATCCCATGAAGCTCGTGCGCGTCCGGGGCACGAGCAAACGGCGCCGCGAGCCAATCGTTCTCGGCGTCGGCCAGTTCCGCCTCTTACTTGACGAACTCCAGGAGCCCTTCCGTACGATGGTCGTTCTCGATCTCGCCACAGGTCTCCGCTGCAGCGAGCTATTCGCGTTGCAGTGGCGCGACGTCCTGTGGGAGCAAAGAACGCTTCTCGTGCGCAGAGCAATCGTGACCGGCGTGGTAAGCGATGTAAAAACCAAATACTCCAATGCAGGCATGCCGCTCGATCCTGCATTGGCCGAGGTGCTCCTGCGTTGGCGGGAGAAGACGCTCTTTCAAGGTCCCGAGGACTGGGTTTTTGCGAGCCCGTTCAAGGCAGGCAAGCTGCCCTGGTATCCCTGGGGAGTCGAACGGCGTTATCTCATCCCCGCAGGAATTCGTTGTGGCATCGGACGCATCGGCTGGCACACGTTCAGGCACACCTTTCGGACGCTCCTCGATGAAACGGGCGCTCCGATGAAAGTGCAGCAAGAACTCATGCGCCATGCCGATATCCGCACCACGATGAACGTTTACGGCAGGGCCATGGACGCCAGCAAACGCGAAGCGCACGGAAAGGTAGTGCGCATGGTGCTCGCTGCGAAAGTGGCTTAGCGCCCCTTAGCGCCCCTTGGAAATTGTTGTAAGCAGTTGAAAAAGAAAGACAAAGTTGGTGGAGCCGATGGGATTCGAACCCACGACCTCCTCGATGCCATCGAGGCGCGCTCCCAACTGCGCCACGGCCCCACGCCGAGAACGGCTTGCCACATTTTATAACATCCGACGCGGAATTTGTGTGGAAACGCGCGGCTATTTGAACCAACTGTATCCCAGCGTGAAAATCAGGCTGCCGTTGAAGCCGGGGTTCAAATGGCCGAGGCTCGCGTTAGAAGTATGCACGGCTTGAATTTCAAAGTCCCAGGCATGGCGCGGCCGCTCGAAAAAATAAAATCCAAGCGCACCCTGCGGGGTGAAATTCACGTAGGAAGTGTTTCCGGGCGGCACGTTGGAGGTGGTGAACAAAACTCCTCCGGTAATCAGAGCGTAAGGCGCAAATTTGTGTTTGCCGGCGAAATTCCACTTGAAAATCAGCGGCTTGAAGCTGCCGCCGTAAACGGCGCCTCCGGGCTGCATCACCAAATAGAGCGGCATTACTTCGGTGGCCAGCTCGAAATTTCCGCGCAAAAATCCGCGCAGATGCTCGCCCGTAAGAATTTTCCCTGCGCGTCCGCCAGCCATCAGGAACTGTGTGGTGAACGATTTGCCCAGCCCCGTGCCGCCGCCGATGAATGGCTCGACTTCCCATGCACCTTTTCGTTGCGACTGTGAAGCAAGCGTTTGCGCAGAAACGTCCGTTGCTATGCTCGCAAATACAATCGTACAAAAAAGCAATTGTATGATGAACTTCATTTCAATTCTTGAGCCGCGCATGGCATCGCAGGCGGTAGCGTAACACCGTTCGCAAATTCCGCAATGCGGCGAACGCGTGAAAATCCAACGGCCGCCGAGAAAGCGCATTCATTCCGTCTCACTCTTCGATACAATACGCCGGCTATGGCGAAAATCACTTTTCTTGGGGCGGCCGGAGCGGTGACCGGATCGAAATACCTGGTGGAAGCTGGCGGCAAGCGGCTGATGGTGGATTGTGGGCTGTTTCAGGGGCCGCGCGAATTGCGGCAGAAGAATTGGGACCGTCTCCCCGTGGATCCGGCCTCGATTGACTGGATTGTGCTGACGCACGCGCACATTGACCACACCGGATATTTGCCGCGGATTGTCGAAGATGGATTTCGGGGGCCGATTTTCGCCAATGCCGCGACGCACGAGCTGTGCAATTTGCTGCTGCTCGATTCCGCGCATCTGCAGGAAGAGGACGCGAGATTCGCGCAAAAGAAAGGCTATTCGCGGCACCATCCTCCGCTGCCGCTCTACACCACCGAGGAAGCGCAGCAGGCGCTTACGCAGTTTCGCGAAGTTCCGCGCAAAGATCCATTCACGGTCAGCCCGCAATTTACAGTCAAGCCGTACGATGCCGGACACATTCTCGGCTCCTCTTCCTTGCAAATCACCATTACGGAAAACGGCAAATCGGCGACGGTGGTTTTTTCCGGCGACGTCGGGCGCTACAACCAAGCCATTTTGAATGATCCCGCATCGCCGGAGCACGCCGATTACATTCTGTGCGAATCCACTTACGGCGATCGCGATCATCCGGCGGCCGCCTCCGACGATGCCATAGCGGAAATTGTGAATCGCGTGAGCAAACGCGGCGGCGTGATTGTGATTCCGGCATTCGCGGTCGGACGAACACAAACGCTTATGTACATTCTGCGGCAGCTCGAGAATCAGCAAAAAATTCCGAAACTGCCGACGTTTGTGGATAGCCCGATGGCCAGCGACGTGACCGACCTCTACGTCCGGCATCGCGAGGACCATCGGTTGTCATTTCAGCAACTCGAGCGCACCGGCAATGGCGATCCGCTGGACACGCATGAAGTACACATGGTGCGTAGCGTAGAAGAATCGAAAAAAATCAATGCCATCAAAACACCGTGCATCATCATGGCGGCGAGCGGAATGTGCACCGGCGGCCGCATCTTGCATCACCTTGAGCAGCGCCTGCCCGATGCGCGCAATGTGGTGATCTTCGCCGGCTATCAGGCGGAGGCGACGCTGGGACGCTATTTGCTGAATGGCGGAAAGGAGCCGCGTATTCACGGGAACTACATCCATTCGCGCGCGGAGATTGAGGAAGTGAGCCAGTTTTCCGCGCATTCCGACCGGACGGAAATGATTCGCTGGCTCTCGGGATTCAAGGCGGCGCCGAAGCGGCTATTCTTAATTCACGGCGAACCGCAGGCCGCTCAGTCCTTCGGCGCACGCGTGCAGCAGCAGCTTCATTGGCCAGTGACGATTCCGAACCTCGGCGATTCCTTCGATCCGCTGGCGTAAACGCGATGCGTATGCCGTTGCATCTCGCAAATTCGCAGGGTGACGAATGCGGCAGCCAGCGCTGCACTACAAGTGTCGGGTCACATCGGCATTTTCAACGGAGCGTTGCCGGAATATTTTTCTTTTTCGGGAAACCTTTTCGCGGCTCCATCAGTCCAACCAATCAAACGCACCACTCAGGGGTGAGAAGCCACCACCACAGGGCAACCCGCTTCTCACCCACTCTTCTTCTTGCAACTATCCATCAAGTTGTTTGTGAATCTCGCGTCGACTAAAAACAGGAATTACCCGCGAGACCGCAGTTTTGCAAGGCGCTTTTCGGCTTCGGCGAAAGTGGATTCTTTTTTGCAGAAGGTGAAGCGCAACTGCTGCGCGCCGTCGGCAGGATTATTGTAGAAGCTGGAGCCGGGCACGGCGGCCACGCCAATTTCCGTGACCAGATAGCGCGCGAACTCCACATCGTTCGCAAAGCCGAAATTTGAAATGTCGGTCATGATGTAATATGCGCCGCGCGGCTTGAAGCATTTGAATCCGGCCCCGGCCAAAATTCCGAGCAGGCGATTCCGCCGCCGCAAATAATCACTCGCGAGCTGCGAGTAATAGGAATCCGGCATGCGCAGCGCCAGCGCGCCCGCTTCCTGCAACGGCGCTGCGGCGCCGACGGTGAGAAAATCGTGCACCTTGCGAATCGCCGAAGTCACTTCCGGCGGCGCAATGGCCCAGCCCACGCGCCATCCGGTGACGCTGTAGGTTTTCGAGAGCGCGTTGATGACGATGGTGCGCTCGCGCATTCCGTCGAGCGATACCGCGCAAACCTGACGCGCGCCGTCGTAGAGCATGTGCTCATAGATTTCGTCGGTGATGAGGAACGCGCCGTGACGAAGGCACAGGTCGCGAATGATTTCCAGTTCGCGGCGCTCGAAAACCTTTCCGGTGGGATTATTCGGCGTGTTGAGAATAATGGCTTTGGTCTTATCGCTAAAGGCGCACGAAAGCTCATCGGCATCGAACGTCCAGTCTGAATCGCCCGCACGAGGCGGATGCAAGCGTACAAATTTCGGCGAAGCGCCGCTCAAAATTGCATCCGGCCCGTAATTTTCGTAGAACGGCTCGAACACAACGACTTCGTCGCCCGGATTGATGATGGCCATCATCGAAGACATCATCGCTTCGGTCGAACCGCAGCAAACCGTGATTTCGCGCTCGGGATCGATTTGGATTTTGTTTTGCCGCGCGAATTTCTCCGCGATGGCGTTGCGCAACGATTTGGCGCCCCAGGTAATTGCGTACTGGTTGATGTCGCGCGTGATGGCTTCGCGGGCCGCGGCTTTGATTTCTTCCGGAGCGGCAAAATCCGGAAAGCCCTGCGACAAATTCACGGCATTATGCGCCAGAGCGAGTCGCGTCATTTCGCGAATCACGGACTCGGTGAACTGCGCTGCTTTGTGAGAAAGGCGCGTCTCTGCGCTTGCGGAAACTTGCCCTGCCGCCGCGGGATTCATGATTGCCTCCTGCCTCGTTGGACGTGCGCTACCAGATTCCGTACAGATGGCGATAAATGGCCGCGTTGCGCATCACAATTTCGACATATTCGCGCGTTTGCGTGAACGGAATCGATTCCACAAATTCCGGCAGCTCGGAATATTTCTGCCCGCCTTCCCAGAGTGTGACGCGATCTTCGCCGGCATTGTACGCTGCGAGAGCCGCTTCGGGCGTGTGAAACATGCGCATCAGCTTGCCAAAATAAACGCTACCGAGACGCAGATTATACAGCGGATCCAGGAGGCGCTCCTCAGAATAGGAAACGCGCAGCTCTCGCGCATAGCGCTGCGCCGTGCCGGGAATGAGCTGCATCAGCCCGTAGGCATTGGCATAGGAGTGCGCGTCGCGTTCAAAAGCCGATTCCTGATGAATCAGTCCCGCGAGAATCATGGGATCGGTTCCGGTGCGCCGCGCGGCGGCGAGAATTTGCGCGCGGTAGGGCAGCGGAAAAGAGAGCAGCCAGGCTTCGCGCGGCGCCGCAGCGTACGGGCGCGATGCAATGGAAGGATAAACGCTGCCGATGGCGGCAATTGCGCTACCGTATTCCTGACCATTAACCGCGGCACGGGCGAGCGAGAATTCCAGCGATGCAGCGTGGGTTTTATCGTACGCGGCCTGCAATTCCAGCATCGCGGCGTCGTCAAACGCGATGGTCTCAAGCGCGATGCTGCGGCGGACGTACGGCAGCGCTTCCGCCGGCGTGGAACGCAGCGCGATACGCTTGGGCGGAAGCGGCGGGATTTCAGCGAGCACGGGCAATTTAGCTACCCGTCCCCAGCGCAATTCGCGCAGCCTGACCGGCGCGTGCAGTGCGAAATAATTGTTTGGGAAACGCTGCTCGAGTTTGCGGAAATAGGCGCGCGCCACCGGCGCATTTTTGGCTTTCTGCGCGAGGCGGCCAAGCCAGTAGAGCGCATCCGGCGTGTAAATGGAATCCGGATGGGCGGCGAGAAATTGTCCCATCAAGTCAGCGGCATCCCGCGCTCCATCCATGTAGGCGGCCCAGGCGACGCGCCATTCGGCATTGATCGCATCGTCGCTTGCGGGAAATTTCTGCGCGATCTCCGCGTATTCCGCTGCGGCTTTGTTGCGATGCAAGTTCACCCAATAATAATTTCCAGCAGCGAAGAGCGTGCGCTCCGTCCAGTCGCTCTGTGGAGCGCGAGCCTGCGCCTGCGCGAGCGCGCCGAGCATGCCGGTTTCGTCATCCATCGAACGATACGCCTGAGCCAGATAGTAGAGGCGCTGCGCATCGGTGTCGGGATTCTGAAATTGCAGCGAAGAGAGAAGTGACGGCTCTCCGCCCAGTTGTAACTGACAATCGGCCATGCGCAACTGCGCGACATCCCTGTCATCTCCTGTAAGTGCCGGCAGCGCGTTGGTATAGGCATCCTTGGCCTGCTGCCATTGGTGTGCTTCGAAAAGAATGTTCGCACGCAGCAATTTGTCCGAGGGAGGAGGCTCCGGAAAGGCAGCTCCCAGCTTGGTTTGGAGATAAGCAACCTTCGCGCCAGCTTCATCAGCCTCGGCGCTCAGCGGGTAGTGGTCGTAGATTCCCAAGTAATCAGCGGCCGCAGAGATTTCGTCGCCGGCCTGCTCATGCGCCTGCGCGCGAAGAAAAAGCAAGGTTGGATGAAGATCAATATTTTTTGCGGAAGCCAGCGCGTCAAGCGCCGTTTGCGCCTGATTGAGCGCAATGGCAGTCTCGGCAAGCGCCTGCAGTGCAAGAGGCGTCAGCACGCTGTGGGGATAATCGCTGCGCAATTCCTGAAGTTCCGCGAGCGCAGCAGCGTTGTTGTTCAAATTCCGGTCAACCTGCGCGCTCCAGAACAAGATGTAATCGGGCAGCAATTTTTCCGGTTTCGCGATGTCCAACCACTGGCGTGCGTGGTTATAGCGGCCGTCGTTGTAATCCGAGTAGCCGAGCGCCAGTGCGGCGCGCTCACCCAATTCCTCCTTCTCGTGCAGCTTTGCGAACCGCGCGAGCCGATCATAAGCAGGGCCCGGATCTTTTTCTTTGTCGGACTCGCTTTCGTTTTTAAGCGCGCGAGCAAGCCGCGTGAGCTCGCGACTTTCGATGACGAAACGCCGGCTTGCAACCGGGTGCGCAAACGCGACGGAAGGCGGCGGTTTCTTGGCGACGGATTTTTGGGTGGCGCTTTTTACGGGTGAAGTTCGGTACGATTCTGCCGGTGCAACGCTTGGCGCTGATTGTTTGATCGTCGCCGGACCAGAAGATTGCGGAATCGCACGGAATGCCGCTCGTGGGGCGAGCGTGGGTACGAATGTGCTTGCGCACACCACGACGGCAATCGCGCAAGCTGGCCCGTATATTCTTTTCCCGAGGAACGAATTAGCGGCGCAGCACCGGCGAGGGATAAGGATATTCTCCGAGCGTCTCCGGATCGCCTTCCCCAAGAATTTCGACCAGCCAGTGATGAAAGTAATCCACCGGATGGTCCAGAATTTTCTGAAAACGGCGATCGTATTCTTTTCGAGCTTTGTCAAGTTCGTTTCTTAGCCGTAGGCAAAGATCTTTATTTTCGCGGCCCAGGCGCACTTCGTCGGGCTTCAGCATTTTGATGTCTTGCATGGAAACTTTGGCTACGCGGTTGGCGCGCTTGTGCATATCGCGCTCGCCGGCCGAAAGGCTTTCCACGTCGAAAGCAGCGACTGGCGATTCTTCAACACCTGTTTGCGATGCAGTTTCTTCCGGCGAGGTGACCTGAACGTCTCCCGGTGGGGAAATTTCATCGCTCGGTGTAATTTCCGCAGATCCCGCCGCGCCGGCTTCCGGCGGTGCGGCAGCTTCCGAGGCAACTTCCCTAACATGGACATGAACGGTTTGCGCGGGCGCAGAAGTGTCCATCGCAGGAGTAGCGCTTTCAGCCATTGGCGTCGAAGCTTCGTGCGTGGGAGGAGCCGGCGCGGCCGCTGGATGCGCCTCCATGTCGATAGCGCGAATCGGCTGCGGTTCTTCCTCTTGACCGGCAAATTCGCGTTCGTGTCGCTGCATGACATTGGTGATGAAACTGGAAAGAACGGAGAGGCTGGCGCTCACCGAAGCCGAGCATGCCTGCGCCCGTAGCATCGCGGGAAGAGCGTTGCTGGGGCGCGTGGAGGCGCATGCGGATACCAAGTCCGCATACGCCTGCTGCAACTCCTCCAGCGAACGCTGCAACGGGACCAGATTGTCGCGAATGGCGCGCGAAGCGGCGTCTTCCAGTCCGCGTTCTCGCAGTTTTTGCGCGGCGCTCATGCCCAAAAAGCTCCTCAGCCGCGATTATGGAAACGCGCGCGGGCAGTGTCAACACGCATTCCTGGGCCACGTTCCTTCCGCACGACAGGAAGGACGGAGTCGAGCCGGAGTTCCATGGCCTGCGGAGCGAGTTCCTACGCACCAGCTCCCGCATTCAACCAGACGCTTCCGGCCCTCGCATTTGTCAACGGGCCCGTCGCGTATGTGATTTCACCACTCAGCGCAAAAATACGGCAGCTCGCATCGAGCGGCGCCGTCGCACGCGCCGATTTGCGCTAGCGCTTCGCTGCATGTGGTGCGATCAACTGATCCAAATAGTCCGCCTTGCCGGAAATGCGTTCCAAGTGCGGATAGCGGTCGCCGCCATGATAATCAACCGACACAGTTTTGTAGTAATCGTTGTCAATCACCAGCAAACGAATCGGCTGGGAACTATTCGGCGATGCTTTTACGGCGTCGTTCAGGATTTCCGGTGTGAACACGCGCCCATCCACGCCGGCAACAGTCATTCCCGAAGTCACTCCCGCGTTGTAAGCCGGGCTGCCGACGATGGAATCGAAAACGTGGCCCTCGGGGTCAAGTTCGAGCCCGATGGAATACGCCTGCCCCGGATTTCCGCCGCGCAATCCCGGCTCCGGCGGAGTTGCGTTGTACACTACCCTCCATCCCGCGTTCTCGATTCCGCCCACCGGCGCGTCCGGTGAAAGAGAAGTCAGCCTTTCATGCAAAAATTTTGCCCAATCGTATGGGACCACCTGATTGAGAGCGTTTACGACGTCCTGGAATGTGTACGTCTTCAGTTGCGGGCCCAAATTCGGTCCGCCGTGGAACAAATGGCAGAAGTCATCAATGGATTTTGTCCCATGACTTTGATCATGAATGATCGTCGCCACCCACAGCCAGACCAAATCGCCTTCGGGGTAATAATCCGTGCTGCGCCGCCAATTCAGCCAGCCGCGCGCGAAGCCGATGCCCGGCACAGCCGTAGCGGTATCCTGCAAATCGCGCCACGTGCGCCCTGGGCGGCCTGGACCAAGTTGGGCCGCGATGCTCGCCAGATATTCATGATATTGGTTCGGAGTCCACAAGCCGCTGCGTGCCGCCAGCATCGGCCCCAGAAAATCGGTCAGGCCTTCATAAACCCAGAGCAAATCGTCCTGCATCGGTTTTTCGTAGTTCGGAGTAGCCAAATCGTACGGTCGGCGGAATTTGCCGTTCCATGAATGCATGAATTCGTGCGAAAGCAGCCCGCCCAGCATCATTTCCGCATTCGGGCCAATGAGCGCGCGCTCCGGCAACCGGCTATCATTGCATTCGTGATGCTCGAGACCGAAATGCGCCACGTGATCGCTGAGCGTCAAAAGAAAATGATAATCGCGATAATGGCGCGTACCGAAAAGCGCGCCGGACTCGGCGACGAGGTTGGTCATTTTCTGAATCGCATCCGGGCTGATGTTTAGCGCTGCTTCGCTGTCTGCAACAAGGTCCAATTCGTGGTGAATCGTCTCGCCTGGCGGAGTGATATTGATCGCGCGATAATACTGGCCCGCAATCACCGGCGAATCCACCAGACGGTTCAGCGTCACCGGTTTGAAAACGATGTCGTTGCCCGATTCGCTCGCTTCGGGCAGTGGCGTCCCATGCTTCCACCCGTCCGGAACTTTAAGTGTGGCCGCAAAAGTTTGCTGGTTGGACATTAGCGTCGAGTAGTAAAGCAGATTCTGGTTCCAGCTAATCACCACCAGCTTGTCCGTCGAAGACGCCGCACCCGAAGCAAATCCTCCCGCCTGCGGCTCCAGATAATCGAAATCCACGTCCAACTTGCTTGCGCCCTGCGGCACATCCACATGGAACGTAAACACGTCCAATTTGTCGCGCTCCCACGGAATCTCTTTGCCGTTTGCGTAAAACTTCAATCCGGTGACGTTGGCAATCGGCCCGCTCGGCGCATGCTCGCCGGGAATCCATTTCGGATAGTAAAGCGTCAGCGGCCCCGGATGCACCGGCATCACTTCGTGCGTCTTCACCATTCCCAGCGGCACTTGCGTCGCGTCTACGGTGAGCTGCACGGTCGGGCCAACCTGCGCCATAGCGCGCGGAGCGGCCAATCCAAAAATTGCAATCGCAAAAAGCACTGCCTGAAGCAGAACCACCCAACGAATGCTCTGGCGATTCATCATTCGCTCCTTATTTTCCGCAAAATCATTTCAAAAATCCGCAGATCGGAATCCGGCGCCAAACGCGCCCGCGCGCAGATGCATGTCCTGCGCGCGCACATAGCTCACATGCTGCATATCAGCGCCGAACTGCGCATCATACGCTTATTCGGCGGTTATGGCGCGCGCTTTTGTTGGCAAAGAAGCTATTCCGTGCGGTCTCGATTCCCTGCCTCGCTCATGTTGCGGAGTCGCTGCGCTTCAGCATCCCTTCCAAACGGCTCTTCACCTGCGGCCACTCCGAATCGATGATGCTGAAATAGATGCTGTGCCGGATTCTACCGCTGGAAGTAATCATGTGGTTGCGAAACAGGCCTTCTTGCTTGGCGCCGATGCGCAAAATGGCGGCGCGCGAGCGCTCGTTCAGTGAATCGGTCTTCAGCTCCACGCGAATGCAGCCCAGCGCCTCGAATGCATGGCGCAGCAGCAAATATTTGCATTCTGTATTCACGGCTGTGCGCTGCCACGGCAGGGCTATCCAGCTCCAGCCAATCTCCACGCGTCGGTGAACGCGCTCGATATTCGCGAATCGCGTGCTGCCGATTACCTTGCTCGTGGCGCGTTCCACAATCGTAAACGGCAGCGATTCACCGCGGGCCTGTTGCTGGAGCGCCGCATCCACGTAGGCGTCCATCTCTTCCCGCGTGCGCACCGGCACCGGAGACCACTTCCACAGATCTTCGTCAAGTCCAACTTCCGCAAGCGCCGCTTTGTGCGCCGCCAGCATCGGTTCGAGCTGCACGTGCTCGCCGAGGAGCACCGCCGGTGCAACAATCATCTCGCTTGCAATCGTTTCTGCCATTTCACGTCCTGTTGACTTCCTTCCCATCATAGGCGAATTCCAAATCATGCCCCCGATTTTTATGACCTACGGAAAGTGGTCATTCCGAGAGCCGAGCTTTTTGCCGCCCTACTCGACAGAGATTGCAAAAGGCCCTCGCCCGTCATTTGCCGTTCTCGCAATGCTTCTGTAATTTCCGCGCCTTTTTCCATTTTCCCGTGCTAATTTTCAAGTTAAGGTCGGCCATTACAAAAAATCCGGTTGGGAGAGGCAAATTACATGCATTCAACCGCGCGCAAAGGCTTTCATCTTCTCGCTTCCTTCGGCCTTGCACTGGGCGCCGTATTCGGCATGGTCGGCGCGCTTGTCAGCTCAGAGATTTTGCGCAGCTTCTTTTGGGCGATTGACGGCGTGGGCCTCGTGATGGCCGCCGCACTCCTCACACTCAAATTCTTTCGCGACGCGAATGATTTCGTCGCCGCCGGTTTTCTCGTCTTTGGAATCGGCGAAGGCATTGTTCTTTCGAGCGTTGCCACTTCTCTTTCCGCCGCCATTCCCGCATTTGCCGCGGGTACTGCATTGTGGGCTACCGCGCTTCTCCTCATCAGCATTCCGCGAGGATTCGAGCCTTGGGTTCGCCTCATCGGCTTCATCGCGGCAATTCTGTTCGCCATTACTGCGATTCGGATTTTTTCCGGCGCGCGACTCGGCCCCATCGCCTCGCCGCTGCCCCTGTTGGGCTATCCCGTGCTCGTGCTGACGTTCATCGGCTGGATTTGGTGCTTGCTCCGTGAACAATCCCAGCAGGCGACCGACCGCGTGCAAGAGAATTTCCGCGGTGCCGGTGACTGACCCCTCCTCGAATTTCTGCCAGTCGCACTGCATCTGCTAAACTGAAAGAAGACGATTTACGTATGTCTCAACCGATTCGCAATATTGCCATCATCGCGCACGTCGACCACGGCAAAACCACGCTGGTGGACGCCATGCTTCGCCAGTCGGGCATTTTCCGCGTCAATCAAGTCGTCGCCGAGCGTGTTATGGACTCGAACGACCTCGAACGCGAGCGCGGCATCACCATTCTGGCTAAAAACACCGCGCTGTTTTACCACGAAACGAAAATCAATATCGTAGACACGCCCGGCCACTCCGATTTTGGTGGTGAAGTCGAACGCGCCCTGCGCATGGTGGATGGCGTGCTTCTTCTGGTGGATGCCAGCGAAGGGCCGCTGCCGCAGACCCGTTACGTCCTGCAAAAAGCACTGCAAGCGCACCTGCCGCCCATCATTGTGCTCAACAAAATTGACCGCGCCGATGCGCGCGCCAAAGAAGTGCTCGACGAAATCTACAGTCTGTTCATCGACCTCGACGCGACGGAAGACCAGCTCGATTTTCCTGTACTCTACACTAATGCAAAAACCGGCGTCGCGCATCGTCAGCTCGGCGACAATTCTCAAAATCTTGAGCCGCTGTTAGAAACGATTCTCGCCAGCATTCCAGCGCCTTCAGGAGATCCCGCCGCGCCCCTGCAAATTCAAGTAACCAATCTTGATTACAGCGATTTTCTGGGACGCATCGCCGTCGGCCGCGTGTTCAATGGCCTTATGCGCCGCGGCGAAGAGGTTGGCGTCGCAAAACTTTCCGGCAACATCGTTCCGGCGGTCATCACCAAGCTCTACACTTTTCGCGGCCTTGAACGCGACGAAGCTGCCGAAGCGGTTGCCGGCGACATCGTCGCCATCGCTGGCGTGGAAGGCATTCAAATCGGCGAAACCATTACCAATCTCGAAAATCCCGCTCCGTGCGAGCCGCTGCGCATTGATGAGCCGACGCTGGCCATGATTTTCACCGTGAACACTTCACCGCTCGCCGGCCGCGAAGGTCAGTTTGTCACTTCGCGCGATCTTCGCGCCCGCCTGCAAAAAGAATTGCTCACCAATGTTTCCATTCGCGTAGAAGATTCGGACACGCCGGATTCCTTTCGCGTTCTCGGCCGCGGCGAACTGCAACTTGCCATTTTGATTGAAACCATGCGTCGCGAAGGCTATGAGCTGATGGTCGGCAAACCTGAAATCGTCGTCCGCTCGGAAAATGGCCGGCGTCTCGAGCCCGTCGAACTGCTCGTTGTGGATTGCCCGGAAAATTTCGTCGGCGTGGTGATGGAAACGCTGGGCAGCCGTCGCGCTGAACTCGCCAAAATGGTCAATCACGGTTCCGGACGAGTACGCATGGAATTCAAGATTCCTTCCCGCGGGCTCATCGGTCTGCGCGGCCAGCTTCTCACGGACACTCGCGGGACCGCCCTGCTCCATTCCCTCTTCGATGGGTGGATGGATTACGCGGGCGAACTCGCTTCGCGCTCGACCGGTGCGCTTGTTGCCGATCGCGCGGGAAAAACCACTGCGTTCGCACTTTGGAATTTGCAGGAGCGCGGCGAGCTTTTTATTGGCCCGGGCGAAGAAGTTTACGAAGGAATGGTCGTCGGAGAAAATTCACGCGAAGCCGACATTGACGTCAACATCACGAAAGAAAAGAAGCTTACCAACATGCGCTCTTCCACAGCCGACGAAGCGATTCGGCTCATTCCGCATCGTGCGCTTACGCTTGAGGCGGCCATTGAATTCATCGCCGAAGACGAATTCGTCGAAGTCACTCCCAAATCCATCCGCCTCCGCAAAAAAGTCCTCGACCCCAAGCGCCGCCCCCGCCTCTGGCAACACCGCCAGGCCGCCCCCACCAGCGGCTGAGCAGCCGCGTCGCGCAGCGAGCGCCTCCCTTTCCCAATATTCCGGCTGAATGTTGCGGTTCGTTGGCTTAAGGCGCATTCAACCGAAAGGTCCAAATCGACCCAGAATTCGCTTGGAATTGCATAAAATATAAATACAATCCTCCTGCTCGCTTTCGGAGGCTTTCATGTCGCGCTTGATCCGTCTCCTGCTGCCATTCGTCGCTATTTTTATTCTTATGTCGGCTGTTCCGCTTCGTGCTCAAGAACGCGAACCCGGCCACCCCATCGGCAAGGTTTCCGTTCTAGGGAAGTTAATCGTCCTGGAATTAAACAAGGGTGCTCTCGGCCACCAGAACCTTTTTGATCTGAATCAGCACACGCTGCGGTTTACTCCGTCGCGCGCGGGCTATCGCGTAGAGAATCTTCCCTTGCTCTGGGACCCGGATTTCGGCGCGCAAATCACCAATCCCAACGTGAAACTAAAAAATTTTGCATTTCCCTTTTCCGGTCAATTTTGGAATTCGATTTCTGTCGGCGTCACTGGCTCGATTCGATTCGGCCCGCCGGCGCGAAATCCATTTGCGGGCGAGTTGCCTGCCGGATTTCACATCCCAGATTTCGGCGGCGTTTCCATCGCGCGTTTTGCACAACTGTCGCAAGCCGCCGGAGAGTTGGTGAACACCGTTCCGGCAATTTGCGTTTTCTTCAAGCCGCGCATGTCCGGCAAGCGCTACGTAAGGGAACTCAACAATCGCGTTGTAATTACCTGGGACTTGACCGGGCCCTACGGCAATATTCAGGATTTTTCCTGGTTTCCGACGGTGAACCGCTTCCAGGCCGTGCTCTTCAAGAGTGGCGAAATCGAAATGTCCTATCAGCAGATCGCGGCGAAAGATGCCATTGTCGGCGTTTATCCCCTCATTTCCGGTGGCGCGGAAAAAGAACTGGCTACGCTAACTGCCGCCGGAAGCTCGTCTGCCGCGCCAAATCTGAACATTCGCGGCCTGAAAATTTCGGCCGTGGACAATCTGTTCCTTAAAATCACTTTTCAGACGGCCGGGCCGGTTCTGCCCGAAGGCGATCCGAAAATCTCCGGCGTCAGCTACCATGTTCGTTTAACGGCGAATGAACCTTTCGCCGCAGGCCCTTCTCCATCGGCCGGCGCAGACTGGACAGTATTTGGCTTCGCGCCGCGCAATGGCGCGTTTGGCGGAACACCCCATTACGCGGCGTTCGGGCCCGGGCTGTCACGCAAAATTGAGATTCGGGGCGATACGATTTCGATCGAGGGAATTCTTCCTTCCGATTTGCGCGAGGCTCGGGAGATTGAAGTCTCGGCAGAAACATTTGAACGCGGTTTGCGCCGGCCTGTTTCGCAGATCCCTGCTCACACCGTTGCACTCCGCGGCCTTCACAATCCTGAAGTTCATTTTTCTTCGCTCAAGCCAAACGCCGGGCCATTCCTTGTGGCGTTTGAAGCGTTTCACTATTACTCGCTGCCCAATAATCGCGACCTTGCGTGCAGTGTGATTAAACGGCTCGGCGACAAGTTCGACTTTCTCGCCTACTATTCGGATTTTCGCGTGGACAATCAGGAAGCCGGCACTCCCAGCAATGGTCCGCTGGGCTCGACGGGACCCGCGGTCAGCGGAATTCACGCCACGCAGACGAAACAGGGCCTCGCTTCGTATTGCTCCGCGGGGCGCTTCCAGTGGGGATTTATTCAGCCCGTAGATGCCGACGCGATTCAGATGCAGAAATATCCGCCGCCGAACGCGCCCATTGGCAACGAGCACGACATCACGTTTTACGAAAAGCAGCTCGAAGAAATTTCGAAAAACGGCAAAATTCCGCCGTACATGTACGCGATGTCGCAAATCGGCCACGAAATGGGTCACCGCTGGGCCGCGTTTGTGAACGCAAAAGTGGACGGCAAAATCATCCCGTTGGGGCCGGTGCACTGGAACATGGGCTTACAAGTTCCCGTGCCGTTTCCGTATGTGCGCTCGACGGAGGCGTCCATCATGGGCGGCGGTGTGTGGCAGGATAACTTCGACGGCACGTACACGCAACTCGACGACAATTACTACGTTCCAGCCACGGGCTACTCCTATCTCGATCTTTATTTGATGGGCCTGATTTCTCCAGCGGAAGTGCCGGACTTTTTCCTGCTGAGCCGTCTTAAATACATCGGCAAGGACGCCAATGGGCACCGCATCTTCAAAGCGGACAGAACAAAAATCACGATTCAAGACGTGATTGCGGCGGAAGGGCCGCGCGTGCCTGATGTAGACCATTCGCAGCGGCATTTCAATACCGGCATGGTCCTTGTAGAGCAGCACGGCCATAAACCGAGCGCGCTGCTGATTCGGGAAACAAATGGGATTCGTAAGCAGTGGATGAAATACTTCTCGATTGCCACTGGCCGCCGAGCCTCGATGACCGCAAACCCATGACCGCTCGAGGCTTAGACAAGCTCCGCGCAGGCAACCAAGTGATTTACTCTACCGTCGCAAATGTAGAATAATGCGACGCAACTTATTGCAATGCGGCGGGTTCCTATTTTCGTGGAGGTGCGCGATGAACAAACTGGCGGTGACGGGCGCTTCGATTTTGGCATTGCTGCTAATAAGCAGCGCGGCGATGGCGAAGCATCACGACGCGCGCAACAGGCCCGCGGTTAAATTGTATATGTCGCCGGCGTCCACAGTTCCCTCTGCGGACATCGTGAAGAATTTGATGTATAAGTGCCCGAACGTCACAGTCACGCTCAATTCGCGGGAGTCGGATTACATGCTGCAAGCGCGCTGGTGGCCGGAGCATTACCGGTTCACGTTGTTTCGCAAAGGCGGCGATGCAGTATTTGCCACGACGACGATTTTGCTGAGCAATGCGGTGAAGGACGTGTGTAAGTACGTGAATACGTATCCCGTGCCGGCGAATCCCGCACCGGCAAAGGATGGTTCGGGCAAGCCGAAGCCGTTCAAGCCGAGCGGATCAGACGGTTCGACGAATTAGTCTTGCAGGCCAGGATCTCTCGCGAAGGTGAACCCATCAGGCGGCTGAGGCACTCTATCGCACGTTTGGAATTACCGATGTATGCGCGCGGCAGCAGCGGCACGAATTTCCGGCGGAAATGGGGGCGACTTGCGCGTCCGACGGTGGAGATGCAGGGCAGTCACATCCGTGACTGCCGCGATGGTGCCCTTCTGTCGCGCACTTCGAGCAGACGGGAACGGATTTCAACCGCGTTGCCCGCAAACAGCTCTTCCTTATATGTTATGTTCTGCTGCACGCCGGCCATTCCGCAGTGCTGTTCGCGCATGTAGGACGGCGCAATTCCGACCTCAGCGAACAGGTTCCAGTGGCTTCATCGAACTTTCCCGTGCACCACATTACGGTCATGTGGCCCATGTGGTCGCAGCGCCAAGGATGCACCGCGCTTTGTTTCCATGACCCCCGAGCTGGCCTCCACAGAAGGGCCATCCTAGCAGCTACGTTGTGCTACTCAAACCGAAGACGTACGCGGCTCGTGGTAAACTAGGATACATCGGGGGCGAAACGGTTTCGACGGAGGCTGTCGCGGCCCGAAGGCATGCCGGGCGTCACCTGCCCGCAATCGGGTGAACAACTACAACTGCCAATACGCAGTTGGCTCTCGCTGCTTAATTAAAAACTAAGTAGCGCGTCTCCCTTCTTGCCGCCCGCGCGGGGAGGATGAGGCGTCACAATGCGGGCTGGCTGGCGCGTTTCGGTCCGTAACGCGCCGGCGAGATCATCGGGCTAGCTGGGTGCGTTTCTTGCTCGTTCTGAGCGCTTCCGGCAAACACGCGGAAGGCTGAAAAGCCAGGCCGCACGCGAATGAGCTAAGCATGTAGGCTTCCGGCTACAAGGCCTTTCGGACGGGGGTTCGACTCCCCCCGCCTCCACCATGCAGCGTGTGCATTTCCTTGGCGACGACGCCGAACACTTGCATGCACGCAATTTCCCGACTTGTCAGAGGAATTGGTGAGCCGCCCAGGACTCGAACCTGGAACCCGCTGATTAAGAGTCAGCTGCTCTACCATTGAGCTAGCGGCCCGTCAAACGCTCATTGTATCACGGCCAAAACACCTCCACTGCCGGTTGCCAGACTGGCCTTCTGGCTGTATTCGGGACATCGCCGCGGGATGTCTTGTGCCGAATCCTGAATTCTGAATGATTCGGAATTCTTCCCGTCACCCAGAGGCTCGCTCCGCTTATCGGCAAAAATGGTTCAAAAATCGAGACTCCCAACGCTCCGATCTCGCCGAAATTAATTTGCGGCTGACGGAAGAAAAGTTTGCTCCAACGAAAGGCAAGAAAATCCGAATCCGGCGCCTGGAACCCGGGGCTTCGGCTGACAGATGAAACTGTGGCGCTGGAAGGGCAGCGCAATTTTACAACGCCGGCGAGGTTCATTCGTGATGGGTCCGCAGCGTAGCGGCAATTTGCTGAGCGGCTTCACGAGCGCGGATCAAATCGTCGGGAGCAAATGAAATTGCGGCGACACGGGCGTGCCCGCCGCCACCGTACTTTTCGCAGAGCGCGGCCAAGTTCACGTCATCGGGGGCTTGTTTCCAGGGGTTTGTGCCGACGGAGACTTTGGCGCGCGCGGGCGAGGCGCTAACACCGACAGAGTAAAGAAAATCGGGATACAAATAGTATGGAATAAACTTATTGTAACCCTCGAGATCCAAATCGCTGACGTCGAAATAGATCACGCCATCGCGAGCCTGGGTGCGTTCCTTCAAGATGCCAATGGATCTGCGATGGCGATCGATAAGCGCCGGAAGGTGCTTTTGCACAATGGGCAATTGAATCATCTGCGTGAGAGAACGCCTGGCGAGTTCGGGAATCAATTGGGGAACCAGTTGAGGCTCCGGCGCTGCCTCAATGACCAGAGCGAGCTGCATGGCTGGTTCTTTCAGACCGACAGCAGCCTCCGGAGAAGCGAATTGAGCGCCATCGATGATGTCGCCCCATTCGATCAATTCGGAGAGGGGCCGGGTGTCGAATCCAAATTTTTCTCGGGCAATGGTGGCAAGAAATTTCGTGCAGGATTTGTAGCTCGGGTCATAAAACTTCTTGCCGGAGCGGTCCTGACGGAAGTGCTCGGCGTCGGCCGGCGAAAGGAAGGCGCTCTGATGGTGGTCAAACCACCAAGTAAGGCCAGGCGAGCTGGAATATTTGAAATCGACGATTGCATTTTCGTCGCCGTCGAAAATTCCCGAGTCGAAGGGCTGCGAAGCGCGGTGAATCATGCCACGGTAGCAAAATTCCGCACTCGAGTGGATGCGTTCGCGGTAGAAGCGAGAAAACACGGCAGCAGATGCGGCGCCATCGAAGCATTTGTCATGAAAACAGACCCGGACTTTCACTCGGGACCCGCCTTTCACACAGCAAGAAATCCACCCGCGAGTAAAGCGAATAAAGATGGCCGCGCCACGCGTGAAAGTCAAGAGCTCATCGCGCAGGCAAAAATTTAAATGCGAAGCGCCTGAACCACAACCCTGAGGACATTCCCCGGAGAGAAGCGGCAAGCAACCGTCGTGCTCCGAACCCTCGCTTACGAATTCATAAGGAAATTAGGCACGAACGATTTCGTTGCGAATCGCGTAGCGGACGAGCTCGCCGACCGAGTGCACTTGCAGCTTGCGCATCACGTTTGCACGATGGGTCTCGACGGTCTTGACGCTCATTTCGAGCACCTTGCCGACGTCCTTGCTGCTTTTGCCTTCGGCGATGAGACGAACGACTTCGCGCTCACGGGAGGTAAGACGATCCTTGACGTTCGCGACTTCGCTACTGCCGCGGTTGAAAAGACCGTGTCCGATGACGTCAATCGCACCCGCGGTGAAAAAAGGCTGGTGATTCGCCAGAGCTTCAACGGCGCTGAGGAGATCCTTATCGGCGTCGGATTTGACCATATATCCGCGGATGCCGGCATCCACGACATCGCGCACCAACTGATCCGAATAGTGCACGGAAAGAACCAGCATTTCAGTCTTCGGCGAAACGGCGCGAATTTGTTTGGCGGCCTCAATGCCGTTCAGCTCGGGCATGGCGATGTCCAGAATGGCGATTTCAGGCTTGAGCGATTTGGCTCTGGCGACGGCTTCCCTACCGGTATGTGCCTCGGCGCAAACCGTCCAGCCCGCATGGGCTTCTAGAATGTCACGAAGACCTCGCCTCATCAGGTCGTGGTCGTCAGCGATAAGAATTTTTAGTGCAGGCATTGTCGGCACCCTTCAGATAAATATTCTGCAGCAATCTCTTCCAGGGCCAGGTAGCCGGACGCAAACTTGAACAGCGTGTTGCGAATACGAATTGCAATGGTAAAGGGAGCGGGTGTGAATCGTCAAGGCAAAGGGAAAGGAAGCCGGGAATCGAAGAATTATCACGTGCCAATTCCCGGTTTAGTTATCCAATGGTCAGCTATCCACTGCTTAATCGGCAGACGTCGCGGGAACATGCGCGCCGGTGGCCGCTCGCGCGATGCCGGAAGCACGGCGATGCTCGACAGAGGCACCAATGAAAGAAGCGAAAAGCGGGTGAGGCGCCAGTGGCTTGGATTTAAATTCCGGGTGAAATTGGCAGCCCAGGAACCAGGGGTGGCCGGGCACTTCGACGATTTCGACGTAAACCCCGTCGGGCGTTTTTCCGGTGATTTTGAATCCAGCCGCAACGAGCGGTTTCTCATAATCGCGATTGAACTCGTAGCGGTGGCGATGACGCTCAGAAATTTCCTTCGCACCATAAGCGCGTGAGGCGAATGAATCCGGCTCGAGTTTGCAGGGCCAGGCACCGAGCCGCATCGTGCCGCCCATTTCATCCACGCCGAGCAGCTCGCGCAATTTATAGATCACTCGATAGGGCGTTTGGGGATCAAATTCTGTGGAATTGGCGTGCGCCAGCCCGGCAACGTGACGCGCGTATTCGATTGTGGCGCATTGCATGCCGAGGCAGATTCCAAAGAATGGAACTTTCCTTTCACGGGCGTACTGAATGGCATAAATCATTCCTTCAATGCCGCGCTTGCCAAAGCCGCCCGGAACCAGAATGCCGTCCACGTGGCGCAGGCGCTGAGCAGCCATTTCGAACGATTCGACTTCGCCGGATTCGACCCACTCGATTATGACGCGCGAACGATGCGGCAACCCGCCATGAACAAGTGCTTCCCGCAAGCTTTTGTAAGCGTCCTCCAACTGGACATATTTGCCGACCACGCCGATGCGCACTTCGTTTTCCGGATGCTCCAAACGTTCGAGCATGCCGACCCAGCGGGACATGTCACGCGGCTTGGCGGGCAAACGGAGCAATTCTAAAATACGCTCGTCAAACGCCTCCGCAGCAAGGGACATGGGAACTTCGTAAATGTTTTTCACGTCGGGAGCGGAAATTACGCTCGATTGAGCCACGTTGCAGAAGAGCGCAATCTTAGACTTCAGTTCAGGCGCAAGGGGATGATTGCTGCGGCAAAGGAGAATATCGGGCTGAATTCCAATGCTGAGCAGTTCCTTGACGCTGTGCTGGGTGGGCTTGGTTTTGTGCTCGCCGGCGGTGGCGATGAAAGGCACCAGCGTGAGGTGAACATAAATCGCATTTTCGGGTCCGAGCTCGAGGCGCATCTGACGGATCGCTTCCAGGAATGGCAACGATTCAATATCACCGACCGTGCCGCCGATTTCAACGATGACGATATCCACATCGTCGGCGACTTTGCGAAAGGCAGCTTTGATTTCGTCGGTGACATGCGGAATGACCTGCACGGTTTTCCCGAGGTAATCGCCGCGGCGCTCTTTGGCGAGAATGGATTCGTAAATTCGGCCGGTGGTCCAATTGTGGTCGCGCGTCAGCTTTGTATTCGTGAAACGCTCGTAATGGCCGAGGTCGAGATCAGTTTCGGCGCCGTCGTCCGTGACGTAGACCTCGCCATGTTGATACGGAGACATCGTGCCGGGATCAACGTTGAGGTAGGGATCACATTTCTGGAGAGTGACTTTAAGGCCGCGGGATTCGAGCAGGCAGCCCATCGAAGCTGCCGCCACGCCTTTGCCGAGAGAGGAAACCACGCCACCCGTAACAAACACATACTTCGGGCGCGTCACCAAGGCTTCTGTGAATCCTCCCGATTAGGGTAGGGCAACTTCGTAAAAACCATTATTGATGGATTCGCGTGTGATGTCAATTGGCAGTTTGGAGTCGGATGTGCGAAGCAAACCGAAAATCTGAAGAGTGGCCACATCTCAGATGAGTCCATGCGAGCTCGTCTGAAAATGATTCAGGTGTCAGAACTTGGTTCTGGATGTCCGCGTCGAAAAAAAAAGAGCCTGCTCGATATGAACAGGCTCTTTGAAAGCGTAATCTGGATTAAACGTTAAAGCGCCGCGCCACGAAGCCCAATCCCAGCAAGCCAGAACCAAGGAGTAAAAGCGTGCCTGGCTCAGGAGTTGGAAATGTCTGACTGGTACCGGCATCCAATGATTCGCTCCAAGGAGTCGTCAGATACGTCGTGCCTTTTGCCCCCGAAATTACGTCGAAGCCAATAATCAGCGTCCCCGAGGAAAGCGATCCAGAGGTGTAAGAAATGGGACCGTTGAAGGTCCCAAGGCTTACCAAATAGACGTCGTAGCCGCTCGCCGACATGCTGAACGACTGAGAGGAAGAGTAATTGTGCTGCGAATCCGTGAACCCGACGAAATCGCCCACAGTCGTTGCCGGGCTCCCAGTCCACGTACCCATACTCGTGGCGAAGCTGAGAGCAGCATCCCCGTGGGGTACAAGAAAGACAAGGTACGCTGTGCCAGAATATTTCCCATTGGTCATAATCAGGTTAAAGCTCGGCGTCCCGCTGCTTGTGGTTTGAATTCCGCCAGCGTTGCAGACCGTTGGACTCGTACACTGAATCTGCAACGGGTCGGCCATTGATGGCTTCGCGAAAACCAGCAGAAGCGCAAGAGCTGCAATTCCCCCAAGAATTTTCCTCATCCTAGTTAGCCTCATTCAGCCCTCGAAAGATGCTTATGGGAAGGCTGCAGGGAAGAGTCAAGCAATTTTGATACCAGAAATGACGCTCTTTGTCGGCAATTTTTGTCTGTCACTAAGTACTTCTCTGTGTTCTGGTTAGCAAGCTGCCGCGAGAGTTCTATTTTTTACAGCGCCAATGATGATACGCAATTCGTTTCACTTTCCTTGGACTCATCTCTGCAAAATCTGAGTACACGGATTAGGCCAAGTCGTCGCACGTGCTTACGGTCTATTTTATACAGATTTCCGAAATCCGTAGGCGGTTCCCAATTATGTTCCTCCGAGATCCAACGCACGGTCCGACCAAAGCCATCTGCGCACGAGCATTGTCTTGATCGATTTTTTGCTAAGGGCGGACTCTTCTTCCCACCTATACGGTGAGATTGAATTGCATCTCATATCTACACACGAATCAGGATTGGTCTCCGCGCCGGCGCACGCGAGGATTCCGGGGCAGCGAAAATGTTGGTGACAGCGGCGGCGCATCGCGCAACAATCACGAGCCGATCAAACTGTTTCGGGAGCATTGCATGAATCGCGAGCCTCAGATGTCCCGGCGGATCTTTCTCCGCGCATCAGCGTTTGCGGGAAGCGCGGCAGTCGCTGGAGGCCTTTTGCCTCTGCCTCTGCGCGAATTGGAAGCTGAACTTCCGCCTTCAACAAGAGACGCTGCGCGGAAGCCGCCAAGGGAAGAGCACGGCGAAAATTCCGAAGTTTCTTCCGGACCACGTTCTCTCGATGAATGGATTGAACGGATTTTCAGTTCGCGTGATTTTTTTCCCCGGCACTACGGACCCATTCGCTGGGAAAACGGCGGAAAAACATACACGGTGCTGGAGCGCCCGAAGGGCGGGGACGGAAATCAGGAGCTGGCCCGCTACGATACGGAAACTGGCTTGCGCAACGTTTTGTTTTCTTCGGCGGATTTGATTCCGCATGGCTCCCGGGAGCCGCTGCGTATTGATGATTTTGAATGGTCCCAAGACCGGAGCAAAATACTTGTGTACACAAATTCGGCCCGCGTGTGGCGAGAAAATACGCGAGGAGATTACTGGGTTCTTGACCGCGGCACGAAGACTCTCCAAAAAATGGGCGGCGATGCAGCGCCGTCGACGCTGATGTTCGCGAAATTCTCGCCCGACGCAAAGACCGTAGCATACGTGCGTGAAAACAATTTGTACCTCGAAGAAATCCATACGGGCAAAATCACGCCGCTTACGGATGATGGCTCGGTAACGACAATCAACGGTACATCGGATTGGGTCTACGAAGAGGAATTCGACGTGCGTGATGGCTTTCGCTGGAGCCCGGACGGGCGCAGTATCGCGTACTTTCAGTTCGATTCCAGCCCGGTGAAGCAATTTTCCATGATTAACGATCTGGGAAGCGGATTCCGCGAGCCAATCACGCATATTCCGTATCCGAGATACGGGGTTTATCCGCAGGTCTGGTCGTTCCGCATTCCTTCAGCAGGCACGGCGAATTCGAATGTGCGCATCGGCGTGGTGAATATAGCGACGCGTAAGACAAAATGGATTCAGGTGACCGGCGATTCCAAGAAATCGTATCTGCCGCGCATGGACTGGGTGCCGGGATCGAATGAGATTCTGCTGCAGCACATGAACCGCGCGCAAAACACAAACGATGTTTACCTAGCCGACGGCTCCAACGGTCATGTGAAGCATATCTTTCGCGACTACGACAAGAAATGGCTGGACGTCAACGACGACACGCGCTGGCTTGCAAAGCATAGCGGCTTTTTATGGCTGAGCGAAAGCGACGGATGGCGCCACGCATACATCATTTCACGGGACGGCGGCAAGCCGCAGCTGATTACGCGCGGCGACTTCGATGTGATTGAATTGCTGGAAGTAGATCCAGAGGAGCAATTTCTGTACTTCATCGCCTCACCGGAGAACGCGACGCAGCGTTATTTGTACCGGGCAGCGCTCGAAGGATCCGCCGCACCCGAACGCCTGACACCCGCGAATGCACCGGGCGTTCACGGATACAACATTTCACCGGATTGCCGGTGGGCGCTGCACACATTTTCGACATTCGACACGCCGCCCGTGACTGAGCTTGTCCGCTTGCCCGGGCACGGCAGGGTTCGCGTTCTAGAGGACAACTCCGAGCTGCGCGAAAAAACGAAAGCGCTTGTGGCCCGTCCGGTAGAATTTTTTCAAGTTGCGGTGGAAGACGACGTGAAGCTGGACGCGTACATGATCAAACCCGCGAATTTTGACCGGACAAAGAAATATCCGCTGCTCATTTACGTCTATGGCGAGCCGGCCGCGCAAACAGTGATGGATTTTTGGGGCGGCGCGCAAGCGCTTTTCCACCGCGCAATTGCAAATGAGGGCTATCTTATCGCCAGCGTTGACAATCGGGGAACGCCCGCACCCAAAGGCCGCGCTTGGAGAAAATGCATCTACGGCGAAGTCGGGGTGTTGTCGTCGAAGGAACAGGCGGCCGCGGTGCGTGCGATGGCAAACGAACGAAGCTACGTTGACGCGGAGCGTGTGGGCGTGTGGGGCTGGAGCGGCGGCGGCACGAACACCCTCAATTTGATGTTCCGGTCACCGGAAATTTACAAAGTAGGAATGGCGGTCGCGCCGGTCCCGGATCAGCGAATTTATGACACGATTTATCAGGAACGGTACATGGGGCTTCCGCAGGAGAACGTTGCAGGTTACAAGGCCGGCTCGGCCATCAACTATGCGGAGGGGTTGCAAGGGAAACTCTTGCTCATGCATGGCAGCGGGGACGACAACGTGCATTTCGCGGGCTCTGAGATGCTGGTCAACCGCATGATCGAACTGGGCAAGAGCTTCGATTTCATGATGTATCCGAATCGCACACACGCAATTTCTGAAGGTCCGGGCACGACCGTTCATCTTTTCAAGCGGCTCGTCCGGCACTTGACCACCTATCTGCGCGCCGGCGCAGCTTCGCAGATCATGACGCTTTTCCTCAGCCCAAAACGGTCCCTGCATAAACGCAGTTTTTAGATTCGGCGAATTTCGATGTCACCTCCGGGGTATTTCGGTCATCTCTATTGGAGTAGCGGGCCCATTTGCAGTTTGTGGTTGTTTTTTCCGGCGTGTGTGTGCACCCAAGCTCTGCGCCGCGTAGGAACGGATGACCGTCTCTGTAGGGGTGCCAACTTATAATCGGGCGTACCTCATCCGAGAAGCGCTTGAGAGCGCGCTATCGCAAACATACTCGGACTTCGAAATCATCGTGGTCGATGATGGTTCTCGCGACAACACTTCTTCGCTGGTAAGCGGAATTCGTGACCCGCGCGTCCGCCTGATTCGCACCGAGCAAAACCGCGGCGTGGCCGCCGCGCGTAACCTCTTCCTGCGCGAAGCTCGCGGCGAACTAATTTCCTTCCTCGATTCCGACGACCTCTGGAAGCCAAACAAGCTGGAAAAGGAGGTGGACTTTTTGGAGCGCCACCCGGAAGCGGGAGGCGTCTTCGAAGATCTGGAAAAACAGGATCGCGGACTGTACCTGGCTTCGTTCCAACGCGATACGGATTATTTCTCGGCAATGCTGGCTGAAAAAAAATATCCGCAGGAAATCGTCTTCACACAACGGGAGATGCAGCTTTGCCTGCTGCGCGAAGTTCCAATCAAGCCGACCGCTCTCACGCTGCGTGCGGGGGTGTTCCGGCAAACAGGTCCGTTCAACGAAGACTGGCGTGCCGGAAGCGATTGGGAATTTCTGATCCGGGCCTCGCGCTTTTGTCGCTTCGGATACATTGACGAACCACTGGCTGTGCTGCGTTTGCAGAATGATGCGACGCACCGTCTCCATCGCATCGAGAATCTGTCCTTGCACCTCGCCATGTACCGGCAGGAGCTTCTCGAATTGAAGGAACAGATGGACGCTGTTGCAGAAGGCCATCGCGACCTTTCGAAGCATCTCGCGTGGGCTTACCTTGCAAATGGACAGAAGTCTGAAGCAGCGCGCGCTCTTGCGCGGGCATTCCGCGAATCGCATGACACCAGCTTGTTGGCGCGCTCGCTCTTCGCATATTTCCCATCCCGTGTGCGCAACGGCCTCCGAAAACTAGTTCGCAAAAAATTGGAAGCTCCTGCTTCCGACACCACGCTTGGCTTAGGGAGGCTCGAGAAAACGAAACTCCTCTGACGGGATTTTGCGCAAGGCGCTACGCAATACAATCAATCCTCATCTTCCGCCAGACGCTGGAGCTGATTCCGCCAGTCGAGCTGTTTGACCATGGCGCGATTTTCACGCCAGCGCGGCTGCACCTTTACGTACAACTCGAGAAAAATCTTTGTTGCGAAAATTTCTTCCAGTTCCTTACGGGCAACGCTGCCAATCTCTCTCAACATTGAGCCGCCCCGGCCGATCACAATTCCCTTCTGCCCTTCGCGCTCGACATAAATGGTGGCCCGAATACGCAGAAGCTTTTCGGTTTCTTCAAAATTATCGACCAGCACCGCAATCGCATGCGGCACTTCCTCACGCGTGAGCAGAATCGCCCTTTCGCGAATGATTTCCGCGGCCAGGAAACGCTCTGGTTGATCTGTGTATTGCTCTGGCGGGAAATAGGGCGGATTCACCGGCAAGCGCGCCGCCCAGCTTTTGAGCAGATCCTCGAGGCCGTCGCGGCGCAACGCGGAAATCGGAAATATTTCTTCGAAATCGTGCTCGTAACGCCAGCGGTCGATCAGTGGGAGTAAACGATCTTTTCTCACGCGGTCAACCTTGTTGAGCAGCAAAAAAGCCGGTCCGGAGAACTTTTTGAGCCATTCGAGCGAATAATTATCGGCGGCTGCGAATTCGCGCGTGGCATCCACGATAAGCGAGACGATGTCAACGCCGGCGAGTGCGCCGGCAACTTGCTGCATCATTTGCCGACCGAGCGCTTTGCGAGGTCGATGAATTCCAGGAGTATCTACGAGAACGATTTGGGCGTTTTCGCAGTTCACGATTCCTTGAATGCAGTTGCGGGTCGTCTGTGGCTGCGGCGAGACGATGGCGACTTTGTGGCCGACCAGTGCGTTCACGAGCGTGGATTTGCCGGCGTTTGGCAGGCCAATTACGGCGACGAAACCGGAATGAAAGTCCATGTGGTGTGCCCTTGAAGGCGCTCCGTCGGGGTGTCCTATTCGATTCGCGCCACCCAGATGCGACTGGTGGCGGGCTTGCCAAGGTAAATCTTCTTCGCAGAGGTGCCGCGAGTCACGGTCAAGGTCTCATCGTATTCGCGCTTGAGGACGCGCAAACGGGCACCCGGCAAAATTTGCAGGCTCTGTAGAAAATCGAGGAATTCGCGCTCTTTTTCGTAAACCCGCAAGACCCGGTAAACATGACCGGCGGGAGCCTCAGCCAGCTTCATGGCGCCGTATTTCCGGCGCAATTTTGTCAGACCGCCAAACAGTGGGACGCCGTGCGGACAGCGGCTTTCGCGGCCGAATCTCTTCAGGAGCAGCTCAGCAACCTCAGCGGAAACGCCGTGTTCGAGGCGCTCAGCCTCTTCATGCGCGCGCGACCATTCGAGGCCAATGACATCAGTGAGCAATTTTTCAGCAAGGCGATGGCGCAGCACAAGATGCTCGGCGATTTTGCGACCCTTGAGAGTTAGCGCGATGCGGCCGCTACGTTCCAGGCGCAAGAAACCGCCGCGGGTCATGCGCTTCAACGCCGCGGTGACCGCCGGGGGCGTAACGCCCAAATCCTCGGCAAGACGCGCGCTGATGGGAATCTGCTCCTCCTGCACAATTTCCCAAATCGCCTTGAGATAATCTTCCTGCGAAACGCTGGTGGATTCCCTTCTCACTTCACCTTTCCTTTTCGGAGGTCGCTCGCGAGCTTTTTTACCTTTTCTTCGATGCTTTTGTAAATGCGGCGATAAATTTCCAGATCGCTTCCGAAAGGGTCTTCGATTTTCCAGTCCAATATAGTTTCGCGCGCGAACCAGCCGTTCAGTCTCTGCCCGGACATGTTGACGATGATTTGCGGTTCGAAAAACGCCAGAACTTCGCTGATGCTTTTCGAGTAGTGGCCTTCGGCGCGAATGCCGCGCTCCTGCAAAACCGCAAGCGTCTCAAGCGCCACGCGTCCGTGCGGTGCGGTGCCGGCGCTCTCGGCGTCAATCAAGTGCGGCGCGTAGTGCCGCGCGATGGCCTCCGCAATCTGGCTGCGGCACGAATTTCCGACGCACACAAAAAGCACCTTGACGCGCTGTGGATTCTCCCCTGCGGCGCTCATGATCGCGTCTAGGAATTTCGTTTGCGGCGCGGCCCTGACGCACTGCAAGGTGCGGAATGCTTTTCTTCTCTAAAATTCCGCGATTTGCCGGCGCCATTAGCCATGCTGAGAAAGCGCTCGTGAATGACCGTGTTATCGGTCAGTTCTGGATGAAAAGTCGCGGCCAGAACGCGGCCCTGCTGGACAAGAACAGGACTGCCGTCGCGCTCAGCGAGGACTTCCACACCCGGACCGGTTCTCTCGATAAGAGGCGCGCGAATAAAAACCATTTCCAGAGGCCCATTGCGCAACTTTGTTTCGAGGGTGACAACGTCGCTCGCGAGCTGGCGTCCGTACGCGTTGCGCACGACAGTCATATCCACCAGGCCGAGCGATTTTTGCTGTGGGCGCTTGACCTCTTTCGCCAACAGAATTGCGCCGGCGCAAGTGCCCAGAATCGGCGTGCCTTGCGCGGCCATTTTTCGAATCTCTTCTTCGAGGCCGGTCTCCGCGAGCAATTTCATATGCGTGGTGCTCTCGCCGCCGGGAAGAACCATGCCGGCAAGGCCGCGCAAATCATCGGGTGTGCGCATGTACACGACTTCCGCACCGAGCTTCTTCAGTACGCTCGCATGTGCTTCGAAATCACCCTGCAATGCAAGAATCCCGATTTTCATCGTCGAATCTACGATGTAAGTTTACCATTTCGCGTGAGGGCGCGACTCCCACGCGGCCGCATGCGGAACGGGCCATTTTGGCGCAGGAGCGGCAACTGCACCGATGAAATCCCTGAAGCTGGAAAAACTCAGGAGACAGGCTCTGGTGCAGCCGAATTGCATTTTACCGCTCGCGCGGATTCGACGGGCTGGCGCATGGGCGAATTTTCCGGTGCAGCACGAAGATATTGGGGCGGCCAAGGAGCGGTTTGTCCCAATTCGCGCGCGGCGCGCAATGGCCAGTAGGGATCGCGAAGCATTTCGCGCGCCAGCAGCACAATATTGGCCTGTTCTGTGCGAATCACGTGGTCGGCCTGCACCGGTTCGGTAATCATTCCCACGGTTCCGGTCAAAATTTCCGCTTCCCGCCGAATCTTTTCCGCGAACTTCGTCTGGTAGCCCGGCCCCGCAGGAATCACAACTCCAGGAACTATGCCTCCGGAGGAGCAATCGATCAAATCCACGCCCAGCTTTTTAACCTGGCGAGCAAGTTGCACCGACTGCTCCGCGTCCCAGCCGCCCTCCTTCCAGTCCGTCACCGAAACGCGCATGAACAGGGGTTGCGTTTGCGGCCACGTACCGCGCACCGCTTCGACGATTTCGCGCGCGATGCGCGTGCGATTGTCAAATGCGCCGCCGTATTCATCGCTCCGCCGATTGCTGAACGGCGAAAGAAATTCGTGAACCAGGTAGCCGTGAGCCGCGTGAATTTCGATGATGTCGAATTCGGCCTGCCGTGCACGCTGGGCCGCCGTTGCAAAAGCCTGTGCAACGTCGTGAATCTGCTCGCGCGAGATTTCGCGCGGCTGCGGATAACTTTCCTGAAATTTAAGAGCGCTCGGCGCCAGCACGTTCGTCCATCCGCCTTCGCTGGGAGGAATTGCACCCTGCTTCGGCGACCACGTCCGATATGTGCTGGCCTTGCGTCCCGCGTGCGCTAGTTGAATTCCGGCGAGGCTTCCCTGCTCGTGAATGAATCTCACGATGCGCGCGAGAGCTTCCGCGTGGCGATCGCTCCAAATACCCAAATCCTGAGGGCTGATACGCGCTTCCGGTGAAACCGCCGTCGCTTCGCAAAACACAATTGCTGCGCCGCCTACGGCGCGGCTGCCGAGATGCACAAAATGCCAGTCGTTCGCGAGGCCATCGTCGCAGGAATACTGGCACATCGGCGAAACCGCGATGCGATTCCGCAGCGTGACGCTTCGTATTTCGAGCGGTTCAAATAGGTGCGCCATAAGACGTGCAAACGTACAATAGCGATCGAATTCTTAGTGATTCCTCTAAGGCTCGAGTGGCCTCAAATGGCCATGCAGTTCTGGAACGCAGGTAAGCCGACGCACGGATGACTTCGAGCTCCGCTCGACCCGCAACCGAGAACTCCAAGATCGATCACCACCCGCGGGTCTGGAGCAAATCCTTCTCTTCCATCTGGCGAATGTCGAGGCCCTTCATCGCCTCGCCCAGCTCATCCGACGCCGCCAGCACTTTCTTCGCGTCCTGATAATTGGTCGTCGCGTACACAATCGCCTTCGCACGCTTCGCCGGATCGCTGGACTTGAAAATTCCCGAACCAACGAAAACCGCCTCCGCGCCCAGCTGCATCATCAGTGCCGCGTCAGCGGGAGTGGCAATGCCGCCCGCGGAAAAATTCGGCACCGGCAATTTGCCGTGCTTCGCGACGTATTGCACCAAATCCAGCGGCGCGCCCAGCTCTTTCGCTTCGTGCATGAGCTGCTCCTCGCCAAGCGTGGTAAGCCGTTTCATCTGGCTGACAATCGTGCGCATGTGCCGCACCGCTTCCACAATATTTCCCGAGCCCGCTTCGCCCTTGGTGCGAATCATTGCCGCGCCTTCGCCGATGCGCCGCAGCGCTTCGCCCAAATTCCGTGCACCGCACACAAACGGCACCTTGAAGCCGTGCTTCCAGATGTGATTTTCCTCGTCAGCAGGCGTGAGCACTTCGCTTTCGTCAATGTAGTCCACCTGCAGGGCCTCGAGCACCTGCGCCTCGACAAAATGCCCGATGCGTGCCTTGGCCATCACGGGGATCGTCACCGTATCCATAATTTCACGAATGATTTTTGGCGAAGCCATGCGCGCCACGCCACCCTCCTTGCGGATGTCCGCGGGAACGCGCTCGAGCGCCATCACCGCGCAGGCGCCGGCATCTTCGGCGATTTTGGCCTGCTCCGCCGTGGTGACGTCCATGATGACGCCGCCTTTGAGCATTTCCGCCAGCCCGACCTTCACGCGCCAGAGATTTTCATGCACATTGCTCTTATTTCCGTTTTCCATGGCCGATCCTCGCAGGAATTTCTGATTGCGATAGCTCTATTCTCGCCAAAAACGCGGCGAAACGCGAGCCTGTGCTGCGTTGCGCGTCAGTCCATTTTGGCAGGCATTTTCTCCGCCTAAACGGCGCGCGGCTTGTCAAGCAGGGGAGACATCCGCGCAGCGCACTGCTCGAGGAATTGCACGTCGACGTCCGTGAACGCATTGATTTTGTCTGCGTCGGCCTCGAGCGTGCCCACGACGAAACCGGACGCGCCGATTACGGGCGCAATCACCTCCGCGCGGGTAGTTGAAAATGCGACCAGGTAGCGCGAATCTTTCAGGACGTCGCTGATAACAGCAGATTTGCGCGTCTTGACCACGTCGCGCGTGATTCCCCGGGTCAGGAGGAAACACAAAAAGGCGGGCGCTTCCGCACCGGTCCAGCCAATCGCCTGCGCTTCCGACTCGGTGATTTCGAAGACGCCAACCCAACAGCATCCGCACGTCTGGCGAACAAGCTCGGCGACCTGTTTCGCGCGACTGGCTACATCGCCGCTCACCGAAGCAGCGGCAGCGATTTTCTATCGTTCCGCGATCGCGACGAAGCGGCCTTTGCTGCGCGCAAACACCTTACCCGCTGGGTCGCGCATTTCGGCGCGATGAATTAAATTGCGGCCGTCGCGCGAATCCTCCCGAGCTTCGACAATAATTTCAGCATCGACCGGCACAGGGCGCAGGTACTTGACGTTCAATTCGGCAGTGACGGCGCGGACACCGTGCAACCGGTTGAGTTTGCCCATGGCTTCGTCAAAAAGCAGCGCGATGATGCCGCCGTGGAGGATGCGGTTTGCGCCCTGATATTCCAGGCCGAGGCGGAAACGGCCGCTGACTTTGCGCGCGTCGTGGTCGAGCTCGAAGACGAGCTTCATGCCGCGCGGATTGTCCGCGCCGCAGCCGAAACAGGGATTATCTGGTCTGGGTTCCAGTGTTTCGACGGCCATTCGGAGTTGCCTGTTACTTTTTCGCGCTTCAAAACACGCTGCTTACAGCCCGCGTAGTTTACAACAAAACGCAAGCCTACTCGCGCAGCCGATGTGCGCAGCGATGCATTTCGAGGCAGCGAAGTGTGCAAGGATTTAACGGGCGGGCTGAGGCACCGGAAAATGCGAAGGCTTGACCACTGCATTTTTGCCGGAGCGTTTGTTGGCATAGAGCGCGTCGTCAGCGCGCTTAATGAGCTGCTCCGCGGATTCGCCTGGGCGATAATCGGCCCAGCCGCACGCGAAATCTACGCCGACTTTTTGCCCGGAGCATTCGATTTGCAAGCCCGCGAGGCGCGAAAGGACGTGGCGAACTTCCTCAGCGCGACATTCGGGAAGGATGGCCATAAATTCGTCACCGCCGAGGCGTACAGCCATGTCGGAGCCACGAATGGCGCGGGTGAGGCGCAGTGAGAAGGCACGCAGCATTTCGTCGCCGCCGTCGTGTCCGAACTGGTCGTTACACCGTTTCAAATTGTCGAGGTCGAGAAGAATTACGGTTAGTGGACGCGCGTAGCGCCGCGAACGCGCGATTTCTTCCGCAAGCCGCTGCTCGCCGGCGCGGCGATTGTGCAAACCGGTGAGCGGATCGAGCACGGCGAGTTTATAAACTTCCTGTGTGAGCAGCTCGACTTTCGCAACCGAATCCATTTGGTCAGCAAGCTGGCCACGAATGCGAATGATGAGATACTGCTGATAAATGGTGTAAACGCAAAAAATTAATACGAGGCCGATCAGGCCGCGGACGGCCTGGGACAAGAAAAACGAGTAGGTGCCCTGATCCACGCGCATCAGCGATGGAAAAGAAAACGAGGCCACGCCGATGGTAAGCAGCAGAATGATGGCGACGGCGGAGGACCACATCCACCACTGCTTTCGCTCGAGATGCTTCAGGCCGCCGCGAATCTCCGCGGCACGCGCGACCCATGCATCGCCGGTGGCATCCGGATGCGAATTCTTGGCCGCTTCCTCTGTCCTGCCGGGAGCAGCTTCGTTCGTCAGTATATCCATGCTTCGAAAATTTCAACACGCAGAATTAAAAAACTGAATGGTACTTCGCGAGAGTGTGTTCATTTTGCAACCTGCTAAAGATCGTGGGGAGGCGCCAAATGCACAAGTTAGCGCTAGTTACGATTTCCTGCGGCACGACCGTTTAGCGGTGGAAAGGAAATTTGCCAGAAATTGCCCGCTGGATGAAGGAATTCGATTCCCGCAGCGCATTTGTTTTCAACCGGCTCGACGTTGACGACGCGACAATCCTGATGCTCCTGCGTGTGGCGATGAATCAGGCGCAGGATCTGGCCGGCAGAAACGGCGAAATTGAGAATGACAAGACCTCCATGGGCGCTCACGCATTGCACTTGCGCGGATTCGCGGAAAAGTTCGGTGTCGCCGTCGAGAGCAAGAACGTCCACCGGAACAACAAGGCGGAGGCGCTTGCTTCGGCGCTGTGCGCGCGCCGGGCGCGCTGTAGTTGGAGGATTCATCGCGAAGACAATAGCAGGGGCGACGATTTTGCAACAATGGTACAAAAGCTGGAAATGAGTGGTACGACCGTTTTCTTTAGGGCTCGCACGGCTGTTTTCGACTTTTCACGAGCGCTTCGTTGGCTGACACATCCGGCCAGCGGCCTACCCATTTCGAACGAAATTCCTGTGCGTGTGAGCTAAATCACAGCATAGAGCAATCGCACCAACTAGATTTTTGGGAGGTTCAACTGACAGTTGGTTGTTGATGCTCAGACGCTGCGGAATCAGCATCATATTGCTGTGGAGGTTCATGTTCACGTTAAAGGAGAAGATGCTATGAATCGAACGCATAGATTTGCCTCTGTTATTTTCACTGCCGCACTGACGATTCTTTTTGGCGGCGCGGTCTATGGAGCAACAGCGCAAACAACACCGGCAACCGAACCTACGGCGAAAACGCATCACGTTGTGAAAAAGGCCCGGGCAAAGGCCCCGGCTCAGGAGGCTGCTTCGGGAGGGGCAAGAGTCTTGGGCACGAAGGAAACGCTCAGCGGGACCGTCGCCATGGTGGATTCGACAAATCACGTGCTGGTGTTGACGGGCTCGAATGGCGTGCCCTATGACTTCCGCGTAACGCGCGCGACGCGGATTATGATTTCTGGCAAGAAAGCGAGTTTCGGAGAACTGGCGGAGCAATCGAATCATTCGGCATCGGTCCAATTCGTGCCGCGAAGTAATGGCAATTTTGCCGAGAGCGTTACGGTTGGAGGGTAAGCGATCTTAGACTGCCTGTGACCAAAAACTGACTGACAGGCGGCGGCTCGACGAAGTGCAACCGGATGGCAAGCAGGAATGGCGTCTTTCCTCGTTCAAGTGCGTACAAAGGCGTTTCGCGTCAAATTGTTTTGGTGCCGGAGGAGGGGGTCGAACCCTCATGATGCTAAGCACCATTGGATTTTGAGTCCAACGCGTCTGCCAGTTCCGCCACTCCGGCGCAGTCGCTCCAGTCTAGCCAAACGTCTTTGCGGCTGCAAGATTCCGTTCCGCGATGCGGCCGCGGAGATTTCCGTATCCAGCGCTTTGCGTGGGACCTGAGCTTACATCTGAGCGTGCGGACCCGAGCGAGATAGCTCGACTTCAGAACCGATGAAACCCCAAGCGTTCCAGGCGCTGCCAGCGACAACTTGGCGGAAAAGCGCCAAGGCGCGCTTCGGCTGGTGATTATAGAGATGCCAATTGCCGACGCCGTAGGCGACAGTATCAAAGGCCAATTCGGCTTCAGTGTCATTCGGATTGGCCGGTTTGGAAGGCAATACGGCTCTTTCCGAGATAACACCCTGATAGAAACGAATCAGGTGCAAATAGAAAAGAATGTGCGGCCCGGTGTTTTTCATCTGCGGAGTTACGCGTTTGAGGACTCGCGCGGCTGCCGCAGGCCGGCCTGCGCGGCGCAGGGAGACGTAGAGCCAGTTTGAGCAATCAATGAAACTGTCACTGCTTCTGGCCAGCGCGCGCGCCTTGCGAAAATCGGCCGCTGCGGCGGCGAACTGGCCCTGAAAATAATGGGAGAGTGCGAGGTGGTAAAACGCGTCGATTTTTTTTGGATTGAGCGCAACAGCATGCGCAAGATCGCGCTGAGCGGCGTGGAATTCGCGCAGTCCAAGTTCTCGGTGCCCTCTTTCGATGTAAAGGTCTGCGCTCTTCGGATGAAATTTCAAGCCGCGATCGCAGGTCGCGATGGCTTCGCGATATTGGCGGCGGTTCGCCTCGGCCTGAGAAAGCGCGAGGAAGAGGCCCACGTTCTTTGGATCGGCGGCAAGTTTCTTGCGGGCGGCGATAATCGCGGCGTCGTCCGGCTGCGCGTAGAGCTTGCGTCCGAGCAGCGACGTGATTTCGAAGGCGCCGCGCTTCTCGGCCGTTTGCGCGCGAAGCGGGAGTGCAATCGAGAAAACCGCTACGGTGCATAAGGCCAGAGACAAAATGCTGAGTTGGGCGACTTTACGCATGTTCCTCTCCTCTGAGGAACGTCATGCTGCGCCAGGCATGAACGCAAGTCAAGCATCCGAAAAGCGGGCTTGCTGTGAAAGGAGGCGTGGAGTCCGTACGGACACTCTTGGGCGAAAGATACGAAATCCGCCTCGCAAATCGCAATTTGCTCAAAAGATGTGCATCTGAATTTGCAGGAACTTTTTGGGATTTTTGCGGAAGTCGTTCATGAGTAGGCGCATGTCACCAGTGAGCCCAGTTAGATTGTCATAAAGCTGCGGATCGGTGAAAAATTTGCCGAAGGTGCCCTGGCCATTATTCATTTTGCCGGTCAGGTCCCTAATGTTGGCGGAGGCGTCGCGAAGATTAGTGAACAGCGTGTCGTCGGTGACCAATTTGCCGAGGGTACCATTGCCGTTGCGAATGCCGGTAAGAAGCGCATTGGTGTTCGTGAGAAAAGAATTCGCCTTGTCGTAGAAAGCAGGATCGTAAATTAGCTTACCCAGAGTTCCCTTCTGCGAGTCAATGGCGGCACTGACGTTTTGCAGATGGCCGGCTGTGGCGTCGAACTTGTTGTACAGATCGTCGGAAACGAGCAGTTTACCGACGGAGCCCTTGCCAGCTTGAACGCGAGCTACCAGAGTTTCCATTTTGCCGAGCGTGGCGTTCATTCGATTGTACATGCTCGGGTCATAGAGAAGTTTTCCCACGGTGCCCTTGCCTTCACGGACTGTGCCGACGACATCGTTGATTTGCGTGGTGAGCTGATTGAGATTGGCTTCCAGATCCGCAATGCCGGCCCCCGGCACACCCTGAATGGTGGAGCCGTTCTGTATGACCTGCCCGGAGGAAACACGCGTAATGGTGACGTATTGATTCCCGAGGAGCCCTTGCGTGGCCAGACTTGCGGTCGCGCTGGTGCGGACAAAGCGCTGATAGGCCTTATAAATGCGCAAATCAATCTCGACGCTTTGATTTGGGTTGGACGGATGAGGATTGATGCGCAGGTTATCGACGTTGCCGATGGTCACTCCGCCGAGCATGACCGGCGCGCCCACCTGAAGGCCCGCAACGTCAGGGAGATAAGTCCGAATGGTCAGCTTAGCACTCCAAAAATTGACTCCGGTGACCGCGAAAATCGCAATCGCAAGGATCACCAGCCCAACGAGAACGAACAAGCCGACGCGAAGCTCTGCCCAGGTGATCTGTTTTCCTTGGGGCATTCGTTTATCTCCTCTCCTCCGCAAATTTAAGAACTATTTTGATGCGTGCCGGCGGCCGACGCAAGATTCTGCGAGACCAATTCATGCCAGAAACTGCTGCAAATAGGAGTCCGACGACTTGAGCAAATCGGTCGTGGCTCCCTCAAAATAGACCTCCGCATTGCGAAGAACGAGCACGCTGGTGGGGGCGAAATGGGCCCCGTCGGCATCTTCCCAAACGGGCAGAACTCGATTGGCCTGCGGCTCAAAAACAAAGTTCGCGAGGCCGAAGGCATCCTGCAGGCGATGGGTGGCGAGAAGCGAGGTGACGCCGTTCAAATCGCGGAGGCGCAAAATCAAAGTAATGATGGTCTGACTGGTGACGGGATCGAGGCCCGCAGTAGGCGAATCGTAATAGACGATGGGCGGCTCATCAATTAGCGCGCGCGCGATGGAGACGCGGCGGCGCATGCCTCCGGAAAGTTCTGCGGGAAATTTCGCGTACGCAGCCTCCATCTCCACGAAACGCAAGGCCTGGCGTATGCGCGCCTCGCATTCCGCGGGAGCGGCGCATTCTTCGCGCAAACGAAAAGAAACGTTGTCCGCGACGTTGAGCGAATCAAAAAGCGCTCCCTCTTGAAAAACGAACCCAATGCGCCGCCGAAAATCCAACAGCTCGATTTCCCTCATTTGCGTGAGGTCATGGCCCATGATGATGACCCGGCCGGAGTCGGGACGCAAAAGCCCTGCAGCCAGTTTCAGCAGGACAGTCTTCCCCGAGCCGCTTTCGCCGAGAATTACCTTCGTTTCGCCCGCGGCGACTTCGAAACTGATACCGCGAAGAACGTCCAGACCTTCAAAGGTCATGCTCACGTTTTCAAAGCGGATTAACGGTTCACCGGGAATGGCTTCGTTGTCCAGGAAGCGCGCGGTCATTTGGCTCAATGAGATTGATTATAGATAAAAAGCTCGTTCTGACCACAGGAAAGCAGCATGCATACAATCAGGATACGAAATAGTAGAGCAAAAGCTTGCCGAGGAAGAAATCCACCATAATGACCGAAATGGAGGCGACGACCACCGCGGCGATCGTCGAGCGCCCGACGCCTTGCGTGCCGCCGCGAGTGCGCAGGCCATAGAAGCAGCCGAGTGTCGAAATAATCAGCGCAAACACAACCGGTTTGATCATTCCTTGAAAGATGTCTCCTAGGGCAAGGGACTGAATGGCGGTGTTCCAGAATTGCGAGGCGGTCTGCCCCAGCGTGAAATGCGAAACAATCAAGCCGCCGAGCAGACCAAGCAAATCGGCCACCGCAGTGAGTAAAGGCAACACGATCAGCATGGCGAGAACCCGAGGGACCACCAATTTACGAACTGGGTCTGTGCCGAGTGCGCGCATTGCGTCCACCTGTTCCGTCACGACCATCGAGCCGAGTTCCGATGCGATGGCGGAGCCGTTTCGCCCCGTTACGAGAAGCCCCGCTATGACCGGCCCCAACTCGCGAACCAACCCTATGGCCACCACGGTACCGGTGGCCGAAGCAGAGCCAAAGCGCTGAAATTCCGCCGCCGTATTTTGCACCATCACGCCGCCGATAAAGAATCCGGTCAGAATGATGATGGGCAGCGAGCCAACGCCGATGAGATCCATCTGCTCGATGATGTCGCTGACATAAATCGGAGGCGAAAGCGCTTTGCCGACGGTGTCGGCGAACAAAAGCGAGTAGTCCTGCAGCGAAAGGAGCCATCGCTTAATCACGCCGGTGACTAACGGGATTACGGCCGCTGCGGGTGAGGGAGATGTTTTGGGAGCGAGAGTTGACATCGTGCCGAGCTTCGACAGCGTAACGTCGCCTCACGGGAACGTCAAGCGAGGATAGGCACAATCTGCGTGCTGTGCTGCTTTACGCACGGGCCGACGTTCGGTAGAATCATGAATCTTTTTAAGGATTTATCGCGCCATCATGCTGCGATTTTTCACCGCGGGCGAATCTCACGGACAAGCGCTAATTTCTTGGATTTCCGGCTTGCCGGCGGGTGTACCCATGGACTCGGAGTTCGTGAACCGCGAACTGCACCGGCGCCAGCTTGGCTACGGGCGGGGCGGACGCCAAAAAATCGAGAAAGACCAGGCAGAATTTCTCGCCGGAGTGCGCCACGGAAAAACCATTGGAGCGCCGATTGCAATTCGCATCGAGAATCGCGACTGGAAGAATTGGGAAAAGGCGCTGCCGGTGGAGGACAGCGACGGAGCGGAAGATTCACAGCGAAAGCTGACTTCGCCGCGCCCCGGCCATGCGGATTTGGCCGGCGCGCTGAAATTTAATTTTCATGATGCGCGATATGTGCTCGAGCGGGCCTCGGCGCGGGAAACAGCGGCGCGGACGGCGGCGGGCTCGGTAGCCAAGCTGCTGCTGCGGGAATTCGGGATATCCGTGCTGAGTCACGTGATTGCCGTTGGACGTGTGCAAATGGAACACGCCGCAGTCTGGGATGAAATTGAGCAGGTTTGCGCCAATTTGGATTCACCGCTGCGGTGCGTAGACTTGGAAATCGAAAAAAAAATGAAAACCGAAGTAGATCATGCGCTGCGCGCGGGAGACTCTGTAGGGGGAATTTTTGAAGTGATGGCGCGGGGTGTTCCGCCGGGGCTGGGCAGCCACGCGCAATGGGACGAAAAGCTGGACGGGCGGCTGGCGCGCGCGGTGATGTCCATTCAGGCGGTAAAAGGCGTGGAGATCGGGACCGGATTTGCGAACGCCACTTCATATGGCTCGGAAGTTCAGGACGAAATCCGGTATGATGAACAGCGGAAGCGCTTTCGGCGCAGCTCAAACCGCGCCGGAGGTCTCGAAGGCGGAATTACCAACGGCGAAGACGTGGTGGTGCGAGGGTACCTGAAGCCGATTTCGACGCTGCGACGCGCGCTGAGTTCTGCAGATTTGAGAACGAAAGAACACATCAAAGCCAGCTATGAGCGCTCGGATATTTGCGTGGTACCGGCGGCGGGAGTTGTCGGCGAGGCGATGGTGGCGTTTGTGATCGCGGAAGCTTTTCTGGAAAAATTTGGGGGAGATTCCATCGAAGAAACAGGCCGCAATTTCAAAACCTATCAAAAACAACTGGACGAGTTCTGAATGCCTGCGACAATTCATCCCATTGTGAAATACGGCGCGGCGGTGCTGGAGCAACCAACACGGCCGGTCGAAAAATTCGACGCCGAGCTCGGCAGACTCACGGAAGAAATGTTCGCTTCCATGTACGCGGCGCGCGGCGTGGGACTCGCCGCGCCGCAGATCGGCTTGAACTTGAATCTGGCGGTAATTGACGTTACCTCCGGCAAAAACCCGGAAGCGAAGCTGGTACTGGCAAATCCGGAAATCGTGCACACGGAGGGCGAGCAGCGCGAGGAGGAGGGATGCCTTTCGATTCCCGGTTTTCGCGGCAATGTGCTGCGTCCGGCATTCGTAACCATCCGCGCGCAAGATGCGACGGGCAAGGAGTACGAAATGAAAGGTGAAGGACTGCTGGCGCGGGCTTTTTGTCACGAGATTGACCATTTGCACGGGATTTTGTTTGTGGCGCATCTCAGCATGTTGAAACGCGACCTCATTCGGAGAAAAATTCGCAAGCTCAGCAAAGCCGGGGAATGGTAAGGAGTCCGTGCCGCTACGGATTGTTTTCTGTGGAACGCCGGCATTCGGTCTGCCGACGCTGCAAGCTCTTCTGAAGGATTCCCACGTTTTCGTCGAAGGCGTGATCACGCAGCCGGACCGTCCGCGCGGACGCGGCCAGCAACCAGCGGAATCGCCGATCAAACAGGCCGCCGAGAATGCCGGAATCGCGGTGCATCAGCCGGAGAAAATTCGCGCCGGCGCGACCACCGAGTGGCTGAAAGAGGTTTCGCCGGATGCCGTGGTGATTATCGCTTACGGCCAAATAATTCCCCGCGAATTGCTCGGAATTCCCAAGCTGGGCTGGTTGAATTTGCATGGCTCCCTTCTGCCGAAATATCGCGGAGCCGCTCCGGTACAGCGGGCGATTTTGGCGGGCGAAAAGCGCACGGGGCTCACAACAATGCGAATTGACGCCGGGCTCGACACGGGGCCGATTCTCGAGCAGCGCGAAATCGAAATTCGTCCGGACGAAACTGCGTTCGAGTTGATGGCGCGGATGAGCGAAATCGGTGCGCCTATGATGCTGGAGACCTTGCAAAAGCTGGCCAGTGGTGAATTGACTCCCAAACCGCAAGACCACTCGCTGGCCACTTACGCGCCGCCGATCAGCAAAGAAGAAGGGCTCATTGATTGGGAGTTGCCTGCCGCAGCGATCTACAATCGTATTCGCGCGTTTGCGCCCTGGCCGGGCGCGTATACACGATTCCGCGGCCGGCTATGCCACATTTGGGGCAAACCGGCGAATGCAACATATCACCCCGTCACGCACGAGGCCGGGAACGCAGGAAAAATTATTCACCGGGGACAAAGACTGCTCGTGACTTGCGGCGAGCACAGCTTCCTGGAGCTAGAATCGGTGCGCCTCGAAGGCCGCAGGCGCGTCACGCCGCTGGAATTCGCCAATGGCGCACGGCTCACCGACCATGACCGCTTCACTTCAAAATAGCAGTTACTCACGAAGCGCCGCGAAAGCCTCGGCGCGCGCGATTGCACTTTCCATCCTGCTGGAAGTGGAAACACAGGAATCGTATGCGTCCGACCTGCTCTACGCACACCTGCGCGATGAAACTGACGCACGCGAGGCCGCTTTTGCGACCGAGTTGGTGATGGGCACACTGCGCTGGCAAGCGGAGCTCGACTTTTTCATTGAGCGCTACACAAAGCGCCGAACTTCGGCACTCGATTCCGAAGTGCTGGTTGCACTGCGCATGGGAATTTATCAGCTTCGGCATCTGACGCGAGTTCCCATTCGCGCCGCAGTGAATGAATCCGTGGAACTGGTGCGACGTGCGCGCAAGACATCGGCTACTTCGTTAGTCAACGCAGCGTTGCGGCGCGCAGCAGGAGAAACGCATGAGGCGATAGAGAATCTCCTTCCGTCTGGAATGAGTACCTCCGAAACGCTTGCCATCCGACATTCGCATCCCGTCTGGATGGTCGAACGCTGGCTGCAAAGGTTCGGTAAAGAGAGAACCATCCGCTTGCTCGAGTGGAATAACCGCCCACCGAATCAGGCGTGCGCAATTTTGGCGCCCGAGCGCCGAGACGAAATGATTGATTCTCTGCGACGATCCGGCATGACGATGGGACCGGGACACCTGCTGCGGGAAGCAATTATCGCCGAGCGCGGAAACACAGCAGGCACAGAAGGATTTCAAAACGGCTGGATTGCCATTCAGGACGAGGCATCGCAAATGATTCCGTTGCTCCTGGGCGTGCAGCCCGGTAATTCGGTGCTCGACCTGTGCGCGGCTCCTGGCGGAAAAACCATGAAGCTCGCACAGCACGCCGGCGAGAGAGGGTTTGTAGTCGCGTGCGACATTCACGAAGCACGGATCAGGGCGATGCGCAAACGATTCAATGCCGCAAATGTGAAGGATGTTTTTCTCATTGCTCTTGATGGCACGCGTAAATTGCCGTTCTCAGCCCAATTTGACCGTATTCTAGTGGACGCGCCGTGCTCCGGAACCGGCACGCTCGCGCGCAACCCCGAAATTCGCTGGCGATTGCCGTCACAAAAATTGCCGGAGCTGCAGGAATGCCAGACGGCGCTGCTTTCTTCGGCTCTCGCATGTCTGGCGCCGGCCGGAAAGCTGCTTTATTCCACCTGCTCGCTCGAACCAGAGGAAAACGAAGCAGTGATTGAGGAGGTTCTGCGCGAAGCGCGTGAATTTTGCATCGAACCAATTAGGCCCCCGCAGAGCTTGCTCGCGGCTGGCGTGCGCGCGGAGAATCTGACCGATGCAGGCGGCTTGTGTCGCACTTTCCCTCCGGAGCAGCGTACTGATGGCTTCTTCGCGGCGCTCCTTCGCAGGAGGTAACTCGAACGTGCCGTCGAATTGAAGGGCGCGCGCCGCGATGCTAGTCTCGACTGGGCCGGAGCGAACCGAATGGGATTCCGCGAAAGAATGCAATGGCTGGGGCGAATGGCCCTGTTGGCTTTTGTACTTGCGTCCGTGGCGTTTTTGAGCGCGCTCATGACGATGCGGTTCGTGATTCAGGGCCGCGAAGTTAATACGCCGAATTTGACCGGAGTTTCCGTCGCACAAGCGGAAAAACAGATCGCCGGCCGCGGCCTACATTTGAAAATTGAAGATCGCATCTACAGCACATTGCCTTCAGGAGAAATCGTGCGCCAGAGCCCGTCCGCTGAAAGTCCACTGAAAAGAGGGGAATGGGTTCACGTCGTAGTGAGCCTCGGCGCGCAGACGGTAAGCATTCCCAATCTCGAAGACCGCAGCGCGCGCGCCGCACAGATTGAGCTGCTGAGCGCCGGCTTACAAGCCGGCGAAATCTCCCGCGTCCATCTGGTAACCGACACTCCGGACATCGTGCTGCAACAGGATCCGCCGGCGGGTTCGACCAACGCGAATGGTCCGCACGTGGACATGCTTGTTTCGCTGGGAGCGCACACACCCGCCTACGTGATGCCTTCGCTCGAAGGCCTACCGCGCCAGCAGGCCGAAAGTGAACTGGTTGCCGCGGGGCTGAAACTCGAGAAAGTGACCATCCTGCCGCTCACCGGCAAGCCTTCCGGAACAGTCACCTCGCAATTGCCCCTTCAGGGCACGCGCGTGCGCGCGGGCGATTCCGTGCAGCTACAAGTGGCTCAATAGGCACGCCAGGCATGCTACAATTTCCAGAGAAATCATGAGCCGTTTCCCGGTCGAGATCGCTCCGTCCATTTTAGCCGCTGATTTCACCATTCTTGGACAGGAGGTTCGCTCCGTCGAGGAGGCTGGCGCAGCAGCCATCCACGTAGATGTGATGGATGGCCACTTTGTCCCTAATCTTTCAATTGGCGTGCCCATTGTTGAGTCCTTGAGCAAGGCAACCCGCCTGCCGCTGCAGGTGCATCTGATGATTGAGCATCCGATGGAGTTTGTGCCGGCGTTTGCCCGGGCGGGTGCGCATTTGATTTTTGTGCATCAGGAAGCCACGCGGCATCTCGATCGCGTAGCGGCGTTGATTCACGAAGAGAGTTGCCAGGCTGGCGTGGCTCTGAATCCGGCGACGCCGGTGATGATGTTGCGGGAGATGCTGGACAGGATTGACGCTGTTTTGGTCATGACTGTCAATCCCGGCTGGGGTGGGCAGAAATTTATCCCGCAAACGATGGACAAAATTCGGGAGTTGCGCGATATCCGCTCCCGTTATAATCTCAGCTACCGGATCGCAGTGGACGGGGGAGTCACGCTGGAAAATACGGCCGAGCTTGTTAGCGCCGGCTGCGATACGCTGATTGCGGGAACTTCGATATTTCATACAACGAACCCGGGCGCTGCTGTGCGTCAAATGCAACGCTTTGCAACCGAGGCGACGTCACAAAGGGTGTGATGAACAGCAGAACGCAAAGAACTTCAGCGCTTCTCTCCGGTGCCTTGTTTTTGTCTTTTCTCACCGCCGGATGTTTTGGCGGTCACAAAAATGTAGCCGCGAAAAACCCTGCCTCGCAAAATGAAGAACCTGACAAAATCCTTTACGATCGCGCGCTGAACGACTATCAGCACGGCCGCTACACGGAATCGCGTCTGGCGCTGCAGACACTCATCAACAGCTATCCCGACAGCGCCTATCTGGCGAAAGCCAAACTCGCCGTGGCCGATTCCTACTACAAGCAGGGCGGGATTGACGGTCTCACGCAAGCCGTGGCGGAATATAAGGATTTCATCACGTTTTTCCCGTTTTTGCCGGAAGCAGCCTACGCGCAGATGCAGGTCGGCATGGCGCACTATCGAATGATGGGCAAGCCGGATCGCGACAATACGCAGGCAAAGCTGGCGGAACAGGAATTTCAAACTTTTCTCTTAACCTATCCTAAAAGTCCGCTCGTGCCTACTGCAGAGCAGCGCTTGCGCGAGGTGCAGGAAGTGCTTGCGCAGGGCGATTTCGACATTGCGCATTTCTACTACGTGAAAGGCGACTACCGTGCGGCGGCTGCGCGGCTCATCGAGGTAGCCCAGCGCTATCCGCTGTTCAGCCAGACAGACAAAACGTATGCAATGCTGGGGGATATTTTTCGACGCGCAGCAAAAGGGGCGAAAAACAAGGAGGAGCGAGCGCGGCTGCGTGCGCAATCCGACGCCGAGTTTGCGCAGGTGATCAAAGAATGTCCGCTCTCGCCGCTGGTACCCGAAGCCAAGCGCGAACTAGCACAGGACCACGTGGCTATACCCAAACCGGATCCGCAGGCTCTAGAACGGGCGGAGTACGACGCGAAATTCGCGCATGATCATCCCGGAATCTTTGGTCACATTTTGGGTGTGGTGCGCAGCTCGCCAAATGTTTCCATGGCCGCCCGAATTGGCGAGCCGGATTTGAACCCGCCGGGAGAGAATGGCGCGGAGCAGAATGGGCTACCGGGAACCATGTCAGCCGGTTCGAACGTCGGCACAAGCGCTGGTACGCAAACCGCGGTGGCGCAAACGGTTGCACCGGACGAATCGGCCGGTTCCTCGGAGTCTTCAGCCAAGGCGGCATTAGTCGACCCGCCGAACGGGCCTGCAGGAAACGTCGAACCAGCCAGCAACGATACGACGGAAACAGATATCGCTGCCGCGAAAATGTCCAAGACAGATGAGGCTGCCGCCACCGAGCACGTTAAAAAAGCCAAGGGCAAAAAGGCCAAAGCTCCGAAAATCAACAAGAGCAAGGAATCAACCAGCAAGCACAAAAAGGGCATTCACAAGCTGATTCCCTGGTAGGCCCGGCAAACACCTGCTAACGTCTGAAGCACGCGCCTCGCTCGTTTCCGTTGACTCGCCCATACGGCGATGTTCCAATATTCAGAGTAGCGCGCATTTGTGTCTGCGTAGGTACACGTCTGAGGGCTTTGTGCCAACGATATTAGTCGCTGACGACAACAGCAACATCCAGAAAATGGTCTCGCTGGCCTTTCAGGAGAAAGGCATTCGCGTTGTTGCTGTCGGAAACGGCGAAGCCGCCTGCCGCAAGGTCCCCGAAGTGCGTCCTGATGTGGTTTTGGCTGACGTGTTCATGCCCGTGCGAAACGGCTACGAAGTCTGTGAATTCGTCAGGCAGGACCCGGAATTTGCCCAGACACCGGTGATTCTGCTGGTTGGAGCGTTTGACCCGCTCGATGAAAAGGAGGCCGCACGCGTTGGCGCGAGCGGCGTGCTGAAAAAGCCATTTGTTCCGCCCGAACCGCTGATCAATCTGGTCAGTTCCCTGCTGGACAAGACGGATTCCCAGCAAAAAAGATCTACCGAGCCGAAGACCGAAACGGAAAGCGCGCGCAAAGATTCGAAAATCGAATACGCAACCGAAGTCCCCTTCGTTTCGCCCGCGCGCGGACAATCAGCCCCCAGCCCCAACGAATTTCGATTCGCATCCGCGGAGACCGATTCGGGCGTCGAAATCGCCCCTGCGCCTAGGCCGCTGGCCAAGCCGGCACCCGCCGATGCTCCGGAAGAAGACGACCTTGGACCCGAGAATGCCTGGGTGCAACGCCGGACGTCGATGGACTATGAAATCGGCGCAGCCGATTCAGCCGACCTGGTCGAAAGGCTTGCCGGCGCGAGAACCGATTCTGCTGAGCCCAGCGAATCGGAAGATGAAATTTTGCCAAGCGACAAACACGTTCCTTTCGGTGGCGCGAACATCCCCGAACTTCCGGCCGATAAGCCGCCCAAGAAGTGGAACGACTTTCTTTCTCGCGAGAACAGCGCGCCAGCAAATCCTCCGGAGACTTTCGAAAATGATCCGGCTGCTTCGCAACACGACGCAGATGGGCATCCATCTCATATCTTCGAAGCGGCTCCGCCGCAACGAGAAGTCGCTGAGGCCGAGCCGACGGCAAAGGGCCATCCCGCTGAATCGGTCTTCAGTCACGAACCACTCCCTGCGGAGCCTTCGCTGCAGGATTCAAACATCGTGCCATTCGTGATACATGAAGCGGAGACTGAATCGCGTTCTGCGGACCGCGACGATGCATCTGAGCCGGCCTTTTACTCCGGAGCCATGCTCGACGATCCTGGTGCGTCGCCATCGCGTAACGCATCTCCGAAAAGTGAGACGGGAAACTCGGAGGATCTCGGAAGCGCCACCGAAGAAATTTCATACGCGCCGAATTCAGAATCAGATGTGGCCGCGACGCACGAGGAAGGGGTGCGCGAGACATCGGAACCTGCGATCGAATTACGGCCAGAAACAGAGCCGGAATCTGCGACGGCCCATCATAACTCTACACCCGAAAAAGCGGACGACGCCACGGTGGATGATGTTGTGGCCAAAGTCATTTCCAAGCTTGAGCCGCAATTACATGAGGCGCTCGCGAATGGAGTTCTGCGCCCACTCGTCGAGCAGCTGTTGAACGAAAAACGCACCAAGAAATAGCTTCGTGCGAGACTGTCGCAACCAGCCCTACACTCCGCGCGGAATTGACAACGGACAACGCGTCCGCTACTCTTTCTGATTCGATTCGTGTTTTGATTTATCTAAGGAGCCGATGAATGCCGCAGGCAGGCACGCCAACGAAGAAAAAGAAGCGGTCGAAATCCGTTTTCAAGAATATGCGCCAGGCGGAGCGTCGCACGGTGGTGAACCGCGCCAATCGCACGCGGGTGCGCACGGCGATTCGACAGTTTCGTGCGTCGCTGGCCGCAGGCGATGTGGCAAAGAGCACAGAGCTTTTGCCGCAGACATTTTCAGAAATTGATCGCGCCGTGAAGAATCGCTCGCTGCATCGGAACACGGCCAATCGGTACAAATCACGTCTCTCTGCTGCTCTGAACGGATTGCGCCAGGCAAAAAAAGGCTAACGCGCCTCCGGACGGTCCGATGCGGCCGGTTTGGTTAGTTGCGCCAGAACAAATTCCAAGGTGACACGAGGATTCGGCACTCCCGATTTCAGAGTGCTATCCGCCTCCGCGAGAATCGAAATGCCCGCCAATAATTGTTCACGCGGAATTTTTCGCGCTTGAGCCAGCGCGATCGCCGCCGTTTCCGGACGCATCGACAATTCCCGCGCAGCCTGGAACTGGCTTGTTCCCGGCGGCAGCTCGCGCGCCTCAATTAGTTTGCGGTACATCCATGAGAGCGCGCCGATGATCCCGGCGGGCTGTTCGCCTTCGCGCAGCAGCGATTCCAAAACATCTAACGCGGTACCACGGTCGCGCGCGGCAAATAGTTCAGCGAGCCGCCAAACCGTGTACCTTCTCGCGGAAACAACCAGCGAGTCCACATCGCCGGTGGTGATTTCGCGCTCGGCCGCAAAGAGAGAAAGTTTCTCAAGTTCGAGTTGGACTCTTGCCGGCTCGTCATTGACTGCGTCCGCTAACTCCGAAGCAGCTTCAGGCGCAATCCTTATGCCCATTTGCCGCGCCATTTCCAAAGCGAGCGCGGCACCATCCGCAGAGCTCACCGTGAGCTCGACAACGAGCGCGCCCGCTGAAAGAACTTTTGAAAGTTTTTTCCGGCCATCGAGCGCTTTCGCTTCCATAACCAAAATAGTGAATGGAGCAGGATCGTCCAAATACCCGCCGAGAGCCTCCGCCGCACGGTCCGCTGTTTCCTCGCCGCGTTCCAGCGCCTCGACATCCTGTAAAATCAGCACTTGGAATGGCGAAAGCATCGGAGCTATCTGGGCACGTCGCAAAATTTCCTGCAAGCCGCCCCCCGGCGCGGAGATTTTCGTGACCGCCCATTCGCGCGCTCCTTCCGGTACGAACCTTTCAATCAGCGCTTTGCGGCACTGGTCGCGCAGGTAGGGATCGGTTCCGAGCAGCACGATCGCGAGAATCGGCTTGCCTTTGGCCACTCGCTGCAAAAGATTTTCCACCGTGCACTGCGCCATCAGAATCCCTCCAGCAAACGCGAAACCAGATCCGAGGCGAAATCGCGCGACATTCGGTCCATCGCCGGGCCTTCCTCCTGGAAGAAGCGATTCACGTCGCTGGAGACCTGATATTCGTTGCGAAAAACGAAATCGTTGTCGCGAAAGACAACTTTGCGCGTTTTTTCATCGGTCAAGGTGACCTTCAGTTTCATGGTCACCAGCATGGTGTTGACGTGTCCAGAGGTGGCGTCGAAAAGGAGCGGAACGGCCTGAATATCGGTAATTTCGCCGCGCAATACGGCATCGGCGCCAGCACGACGAGGAACGACGTGGTATTTGGTTCGCGCGAGGAGTTCGTGAATGACGGCGTTGGTGACGCGCTGCTCGATGCGGTAGGAAGGGGTGCGATTCACAAACACCGGCACGGCCAGCGTGTGCCAGGTGGAAGGAAGCATAGCGGAATTGCCGGCGACATGGTAGCCGCATCCGAACAATGCAAAAAATGCACCGAACAGAATTAAGGGCGGGGCCACAAGCGAAGGTGAAGTTCCGCGCCGTAATTTTTCACGCTTTGAGCGCAAGAAGTTCCTCCGCAATCCGCAAGGCATTTGCAGCCGCCAAGCGCAGGTTGTCGGCAGCGCCCCAGAGCCATACGCCGGAACTCACGTTGGGATCGCTTTCCGCACGAGCGATATGAATTTTCGTTTCGCCGGCGATGCTCACATTGGTCGGTTTCGGCTCGCTTTTGTCGGTGACGTGCATTCCCGCCGCAGCGAGCGCCTCATCCACCGTGGCGAGCGAAACGGACCCAGGGAATTCCGTGTACGCTGCAAACGCATATCCGTAGAACACGGGCGCCTGGACCAATTGAATGGCGGGCGAGGCGATGCGTCCGGACAAATATCTTGCGACTCCGCGCGCAATTTGCGAGCGCATTTGCGCAATGCTGGGATGACTTGCACTTCCATACCCCGCGAGCAGGTTGAAGGCCACCTGTGCGTCAAAAACCGGCTGCGAAACAGGCCTGAGCAGGAGCAGATCGGTAGTCTGACTTTCCAGTTCGTCCACGCCCGCTTGCTCGTGCTCCGATGCCGGCGGAAAAAAAAGGATGGCCAGCCGTGCGGGGGAAAACCTTGCGAGCGCAGCAGCCAAACGGCACGAAATCATCACTGGGGGGAAAGGCGAGGAATACACACCTGGCTCGTCCACGTGCGGCGAATCGGGCTCCGGCGGCGCCAGAAGCGTGTCCAAATCCGGAATCCAAGGCGCCGCGCCGACTTCCTCGAGCGCGCCCGTCAAATCGATCGTCTCCGCGCCGGAATGTTTCGCCAAGCGCCAATTCGCCCGTGCCTCTTGCGAAGGCCCTGCGAAGAAGGCAAATCGCACGCCGGCAAAACTCTCCGCCTCCATAGGCCTTACAAAGGTAGGCTCGCCGGCCGCTTCGGCCAAGGTACCGGGAGGAAGAGTGGTATCCAATAGAACCAGCTCGGATGCACCGAAACTGCTCTCCTCGATGACCTGCCTCAACTCCTTGCCGCGTAAAGAGGACGCGCCAACAATGGCGATTCGGGAATTGTAATTTTCGCGAGACATCTCAAGCCGGATGCGCGGAAGCCCGGTGCCGGAATTTGCGCAGCAGCTCCAGAACGAGCCCATGCGCGATGTATACAACCGCCAAGAGCAGCAGCGTCGCCTCGGAATACCAGAAAATAGCGGCAATAATCAGCGCCATGGCGACGACCGCCAGCGAAGTGCGCCGCCGGCCCCAATTCACCGCTTTGAAATTGTAATATCGCACTTTGCTGGCCATCAAAAATCCTAGAAGCAAAACAATGAGCACCCACACGAGCGACTTGCGCCAATCTTCAATGGGATTCCACATGGCGTGAACAACTGCGGCGATTCCGCCCGCAGCCGCGGGAGTCGGTAAGCCCACGAAATATTTTGTTCCGCCAGCCATGCCGATATTGAACCGCGCCAACCGCCAAGCGCAAAAAATAACGAAGGCGAAGCTGGCAAGCCAGCCCAGCTGCACCACGCGGGTAGCCATAAACGACTGGCCGTCGAGCATTACGCCTTTGACGCCCCAGGCGAACGCCAGAAAAGCCGGAGCAATTCCGAAACTCACCACGTCAGCCAGAGAATCAAACTGTTTTCCAAAGTCGGAATTAGTATGCGTGAGGCGAGCGATGCGGCCATCGAGAGCGTCAAAGACAATGGCCGCGCCAATGGCTTTGGCGGCGTTGTCCATGTCTCCCGCGCCGCCGCGAAATGTTGCCAGAATGGCGTAATATCCGCAGAGCAGATTCAAAACCGTGAAAAAGCTGGGGAGCACATAGACGCCGCGACGCAATCTTTTGCGGCGTGTCCGCGGCTCGGCAAGCTCCTCAACTTCTTCCGAGCGGTCGTCAGGCTCGAATTTCATCGGCTCTATTTCGTGTAGCGCCATCGCGCGATCTGCGTCGCTCCTCCCGCGACGTGCTGGCCTCGCCGGGTCAGAATTTCCGCTTCAGCGGGCAGCCAAACATCCACTCGCGACCCGAATCGTATCATCCCGATTCGCTCGCCGAGTTTGACTTCGTTGCCGACTTTCGTCCAGCACAAAATGCGCCGCGCCACCCATCCGGCGATCTGCTTGAGATGCATTTCTCCGGCAGGAGTGGCGATGCTAATCAGGTTTTGCTCGTTGTGCGTGGATGCCTTCCCTTTCCATGCGGCCATAAATTTTCCGCGGGAATATTTGATTTCGCGAACCTGGCCGGCAACCGGCGCGCGATTCACATGCACATCGAATACGGAAAGAAAAATACTGATGCGCTTGCCGGAAATTCCGTTGGAAAGCTCATCCACGATTTCGACAACGCGGCCGTCCGCCGGCGACACTACGGCGTCAGGATCGGCGGGAATTTGCCGTTCGGGATCGCGAAAAAAATAAAACACAAAGAGCGCCAAAGCCACGAAGAGCGCGCCCCACCACAAGCGAAACGCCGTCAGCACGATTCCGAGGATTAGCAGAGGCAGCGCAAACTTGTAGGCGTCCCTCACCATAATTTGAACAGAAACCCCCGCTCTAAATAAGAATTGAATGGAGACACTCCTATTGTATGACACAAGGGCTGTTCATGCTGCGGGCGAGACTATCTTTGCGCCTGCTCGCGACTGCGGTGCGCTATGAGCTGCAGCATCTGGTCTTTGAGTCGCAGCTTGAGCTTTTTTAATTGGCCTTCGAGGAGAATGTCTTCGGAGCTGAGGTACGGTTGCCGCGTGAGTTGTTGAAGCTGTTCTTCGTATCGGGAATGTTCCTGGGCCAGTTTGCGAAATTCGTCGCTGCTCGAGATCAGGTCCCCCGGAAAATCCTGAGCCGTCAAGGGCATCCGCATCCTCCTGATGGAATGAGTTTCACATGATGCGAAGCTATCATACTTTACGGCACAAGGCCAACAGCGATGTGAAAAGACAATACGCGGAGGCGTGCTTCGAAACAAGACAGACGGTGGTCGGCAGTTGATCTAAAAGTCGGTTGTGCGCCAGGTCTTCTCGAAGTGTGGGCGGCACTCGGACATTTTCCGAATATCAATACGCCGCCGCGTGCTTGAGCACAAGCTTATGGGCGGGCGTTGAACCCAAGAACGTGAAGCCATTGGTTAAGTTTCGCTTCATTGGATTATCTTCCTTGCGGGGTGGGCAAGATTGTCATTCATATACCCCCCCGGGGGGGAGTTAAGTGTCAAGTAAAAGTTTTCAGCGCGCGGTAATTAACAGCAACGCGAGCAGCGCCGCATCTTCCAGCGGGTTGGAGTAGTAATTCTGGCGAGTGCCGATTGAAGTGAATCGGTGAGCTTCATAGAAGCGGAGCGCGGCGAGATTGGAGCAGCGCACTTCGAGAAAAATCTTCTTTGTGCCGTTTTCCACCGCGCGTGCAAGCGCGTGGCGCAACATGGCGCTGCCGATTCCTTCACGACGGCTGTTTGGCGCAACGGCGAAATTTAGAATTTCCATCTCCTGCGCGACGTCACGCGCGATCAGAAAGCCGGCGATGCATCCGTTGCGCTCGGCTACCCATGCAAATTCACCGGCGAGATGTCTGCACAACCCTTCGTATGCGGACTTCGCCCACTGCGCTGCCTCTTTGCTGTCAGTTTGAATTTGGAGTACCGACTCAACGTCGTGCAGCTCCATAGCGCGAATGGTGAGGCCGCTTATGCCTTTTTCCATAGCAGTTCGGCGTCGGAGCGGCGAATGTAATTGGCGTCGAGTCGCAAAGCATCCGTAAATTCGCCTCGCGTAGCGCGTCCAAAAGCCAGTTGGCCAATAATGGGGGCAAGCAGGGGTGAAGCCTCTTGGATCGTAGGCAAAACGCCAGAGGCTGATCCGCCCACATGCGGCTTCGCAAATTCGCTTTGCAAGATTTCAGGCGTCGGGGAAACAAAATATATAAACCTTCCCGGCGCGCGTGCGGCAAGCGATGCGATAAACTCTTCCGCCGTACAAACCTGCTCGTCGCCCTGCACGATCAGCTGCGAACCGTCGCGCTTGTACAGCGCGGCGAAAACCTGGCCGCGCCGCGCGTCGAGCATGGGAGCAATCAGCGCGTTTTCATCGAGAATTCGCGCCTGCGCAGCGATGGCTTCGAGTCCGCTTACGGCGATGATGGGCTTGGAAAATACTTCACCCCACGCCTTCACCGCAGTGAGGCCGACACGCAGCCCGGTGAACGAGCCTGGACCCGCTGCAACTGCGAATACATCCACCTCTTGCACCTGCAGCCGCATCTCATGGAGCAGAAATTCCAATTGCCGGAAAAATCTGCTCGAATACGCTTCATCAGACATGGTGGAAATCACGCCCGCGAGCCTTCCGTCGCGCAGCAAGGCCACGCTGCCGGTTTGCGTAGCTGTATCGACCGCCAGCAAAATCATAGGCGCATGATTATATGTCAGCTATCGGCCCGCCGGGGACTGGCAAACTGCCTCCGAGAGGGCCGAAAAATCTGCGGTTTTTCGCTGAGAAACCCTTGACCTTGCACGCACGCAGGCCTAGTATTTTTACTGTAATTCCTGGGGAGGGTACATCCTGTATGGAATTCAAATTGGGAGAGAAGGTTGTTTATCCAAACCACGGTGTGGGAGTCATAGAACAGATTAGCTATGGTTACCTCAACGGCCGCTCTGAACGCTACTATATGCTCAAGATCCTCTCCAGTGGCCTGAAAGTGATGGTCCCGCAGACGAACGCAGGCAGCGTCGGCTTGCGTCCCGTCATTCGGTCCAACGAGGCAGGAGACGTTCTCACCTATCTCGAAAAAGGCCGCTCGGCTTCGCATCATGACTGGAAGCATCGCTTCAAAGAAAATTCCGAACGCATGCGAACAGGTTCGTTGATGGAGGTTGCGGCGGTGCTCAAGGGTTTGGTCTCGCTCAGCCGGACGAAGCCTTTGTCCTTCCGCGAAAAGAAAATGCTCGAGCGCGCCAAGCATCTGCTGGTGAGCGAGCTTGCCACGGTGCGCAAGACAAGCGAAGAAACAATGGAGTCGAATCTGGTGCGCGCGTTAGCGAAAGCGCGTCTGCAAATGCCGGAAACCGGCGAGACTCTCGAGAATTAGCATCGCTGAAAAAATTTAGCCCAAATCTCGCAGGATGAGCTCCTGCGCAATCCGCAAGTACTTCCAACTCTTATTTTATGTCCGCCGGGCGTGCACCCCCCCCCCCCCCCCCCCCCCCCCC
>Ga0209061_1000270_pt1 | contig 154306 bp, 142 predicted proteins | sample Coa_R1_10_FD_187157 | JGI IMG/M metagenome (GOLD analysis project Ga0209061, IMG submission 187157) | Surface soil microbial communities from Centralia Pennsylvania, which are recovering from an underground coalmine fire - Coalmine... | ecosystem: Environmental > Terrestrial > Soil >...
CGGCAGATAGGGACCGAACTGTCTCACGACGTTCTGAACCCAGCTCGCGTACCGCTTTAATGGGCGAACAGCCCAACCCTTGGGAGCGGCTTCACCCCCAGGATGCGACGAGCCGACATCGAGGTGCCAAACCGGGCCGTCGATGTGAACTCTTGGGCCCGATAAGCCTGTTATCCCCGGAGTACCTTTTATCCGTTGAGCGACGGCGCTTCCACTTGCTACCGCCGGATCACTAAGGCCTGCTTTCGCACCTGCTCGACTTGTCAGTCTCGCAGTCAAGCTCCCTTGCTACCTTTGCGCTCTACGCACGATTTCCAACCGTGCTGAGGGAACCTTTGCGCGCCTCCGTTACGTTTTGGGAGGCGACCGCCCCAGTCAAACTACCCGCCTGGAACTGTCCAGCGCCCGGATTCACGGCGCGCTGTTAGAAGCCCAATACACCAAGGGTGGTATCTCAAGGTTGGCTCCACGCCAGCCGCAGCCGGCGCTTCAAAGCCTCCCACCTATCCTGAGCGAGATGCACCGAACCCCAATACCAGGGTGTAGTAAAGGTTCACGGGGTCTTTCCGTCTAGCCGCGGGTACTCGGCATCTTCACCGAGACTGCAATTTCACCGAGCCCCTCGTTGAGACAGCGCTGAAGTCGTTACGCCATTCGTGCAGGTCGGAACTTACCCGACAAGGAATTTCGCTACCTTAGGACCGTTATAGTTACGGCCGCCGTTTACCGGGGCTTAGCTTCAGTGCTTCGGGGCAAGCCCCTAACACCTCCGCGTAACCTTCCGGCACCGGGCAGGCGTCAGCCCCTATACGTCGTCTTACGACTTAGCAGAGACCTGTGTTTTTGGTAAACAGTCGCTTCAGCCCTTTCACTGCGGCCTCCTCGAGCTCCGCCGGCAAGCGGCTTCACCCTAACGAGGCGCCCCTTATCCCGAAGTTACGGGGCAACTTTGCCGAGTTCCTTAACGAGGGTTATCTCGATCACCTTAGTATTCTCTACTTGCCCACCTGTGTCGGTTTTGGTACGGGCACGTGCTTCCTCCCTAGAGGCTTTTCTTGGAGGCATGGCGTCGGGGACTTACCGGCCAGATGACCAGCGCACATCACACCTCGGGTTGAATGCAGCCCCGCATTTGACAAGGGCCGCCCCTACATGCTTGTCCCAGGACAACCATCGCCTGGGATCCCCTAGCCTTCCTCGTCCCCCCATCGGTGATAACGGAAGCGACGTGGTACAGGAATATCAACCTGTTCGCCATCGACTACGCCTTTCGGCCTCGCCTTAGGACCCGACTGACCCTGGGAAGACGAACTTTACCCAGGAAACCTTGGGCAATCGGTGGGGAGGATTCTCACCCCCCTTTCGTTACTTATGCCGGCATTCTCACTTCCCGCGCCTCCACGACTGGCTTGCGCCGCCGCTTTACTGGCGTGGGAAAGCTCTCCTACCGCGCGCGCGACCACGCAGATCGCGCACACCCGCAGCTTCGGTGACTAGCTTGAGCCCCGTTACATTATCCGCGCTCGAGCACTTGACCAGTGAGCTGTTACGCACTCTTTCAAGGGTGGCTGCCTCTAAGCCAACCTCCTGGTTGTCTATGCGCTTGAACATCGTTTACCACTTAGCTAGCACTTTGGGACCTTAGCTGGCGGTCTGGGTTGTTGCCCTCTCGACGCTGAAGTTTATCCCCCAGCAACTGACTCCCGGAGTACACGCAACGGTCTTCGGAGTTTGCCTGAAGTCGGTAACCTGGTAGGGCCCCTAATCCAAACAGTGCTCTACGGCCGCCACGCAATTTATCCGAGGCTATACCTAAATATATTTCGGAGAGAACCAGATATCACTGAGCTTGATTAGCCTTTCACTCCGACCCACAGGTCATCCGCCCGGTTTTCACCCCAGGTCGGTTCGGCCCTCCACGAGGTCTTACCCTCGCTTCAGCCTGCCCATGGGTAGCTCGCCCAGCTTCGGGTCTACCGCCTACGACTATGTTCGCCCTGTTCGGACTCGCTTTCGCTACGGCTCCGCTCATCGCTTAACCTTGCCGCAGACGAGTAACTCGCCGGCTCGTTATGCAAAAAGCACGCGGTCACGGCACAAGGCCGCTCCCACCGCTTGTAGGCACGCGGTTTCAGGTACTATTTCACTCCCCTTCCGGGGTACTTTTCACCTTTCCCTCACGGTACTTGTCCGCTATCGGTCACCAAGGAGTACTTAGCCTTGGAGGGTGGTCCCCCCAGGTTCAGTCCGCGTTTCACGGGCGCGGACTTACTCAGGAACGCCTGACGAAAGGCCCTGCGATTTCGTCTACGGGACGTTTGCCCTCTATGGTGCGCGGTTCCACGCGCTTCGACTATCGCAAGACTTTGTAACTTTCGCCGGGCCGGACACGACCCGGAACAGACGCCCTACAACCCCCCGCAGGCAACGCGTGTCCGCTTACACCTGCAGGGTTTGGGCTGTTCCCCTTTCGCTCGCCACTACTCGGGGAGTCTCGGTTGATTTCCTTTCCTCGGGGTACTGAGATGTTTCACTTCCCCCGCTTGTCCTCCGCCGGCCTATGTGTTCAGCCGGGGATAGCGCAGCATTACCAGCGCTGGGTTTCCCCATTCGGGAATCCACGGGTCACAGGCCATTCAGCGCCTAACCGTGGCTTATCGCAGCCGTTCACGCCCTTCATCGACTCTTGGTGCCAAGGCATCCACCGTGTGCCCTTACTATCTTGACGGTGATCGGACCGTCTCTGCGATGCTCCGTGAGGAGCAATCGCGACGGCCCGGTGATACCCGTTTTTGTGGCTACTGTGCAGTTTTCAAGGACCGGGGAGAGGCTTCTACGCCGCAATTGGCGCCGGTCTCTCAAAACTCAACAGCATGGCCCGCGCTTGGTTGTGGGCGTGAGCGCAGCCGCGGCAGCAGGTCCGCTGCTTGTGCTCGCGTCCGCGCGGTCAGGCTCGGTCGACGTTCCAGGCCCGGCGTGCGGGCCGTCGCTCTCGGACGGCTTGCGTGAAGCCGGCGGGCGACGGGCGCTGCGCCGGGGCACCGTTTCGGTGCTCCCTAGAAAGGAGGTGATCCAGCCGCAGCTTCCGCTACGGCTACCTTGTTACGACTTCACCCCAGTCACGGGCCCCACCTTCGACGGCTCCCTCCCTTGCGGGTTAGGCCACCGGCTTCGGGTGTTGCTCGCTTCCGTGGTGTGACGGGCGGTGTGTACAAGGCCCGGGAACGTATTCACCGCGGCATGGCTGATCCGCGATTACTAGCAACTCCGGCTTCATGCAGGCGAGTTTCAGCCTGCAATCCGAACCGAGACGCGCTTTAAGGGATTCGCTCCACCTCGCGGTATCGCAGCCCTCTGTACGCGCCACTGTAGCACGTGTGTCGCCCTGGACATAAGGGGCATGATGACTTGACGTCATCCCCACCTTCCTCCGGTTTGTCACCGGCAGTCTCGCATGAGTCCCCAACTGAATGCTGGCAACATGCGACGGGGGTTGCGCTCGTTGCGGGACTTAACCCAACATCTCACGACACGAGCTGACGACAGCCATGCACCACCTGTGAGAGCGCCCCGAAGGGAGGGCGTGTTTCCACGCCGGTCGCTCACATGTCAAGCCCAGGTAAGGTTCTTCGCGTTGCGTCGAATTAAACCACATGCTCCGCTGCTTGTGCGGGCCCCCGTCAATTCCTTTGAGTTTTAGCCTTGCGGCCGTACTCCCCAGGCGGGGCACTTAATGCGTTAGCTTCGGCACGGAGGGAGTCGACACCCCCCACACCTAGTGCCCATCGTTTACAGCGTGGACTACCAGGGTATCTAATCCTGTTTGCTCCCCACGCTTTCGCGTCTCAGCGTCAGTACCGTCCCAGCGAGCTGCCTTCGCCATTGGTGTTCCTCCTGATATCTGCGCATTTCACCGCTACACCAGGAATTCCACTCGCCCCTTCCGGACTCTAGCCCGACAGTATCCACCGGCATTCCAGGGTTGAGCCCTGGGCTTTCACAGCGGACTGATCGGGCCGCCTACACGCGCTTTACGCCCAATGATTCCGGACAACGCTTGCACCCTACGTATTACCGCGGCTGCTGGCACGTAGTTAGCCGGTGCTTCTTCTGAAGGTACCGTCACTCGAACCGGCTGTTCACCGGCCGAGCTTCGTCCCGACTGAAAGGGGTTTACAACCCGAAGGCCTTCTTCCCCCACGCGGCGTTGCTGCGTCACGCTTTCGCGCATTGCGCAAGATTCCCCACTGCTGCCTCCCGTAGGAGTCTGGGCCGTGTCTCAGTCCCAGTGTGGCTGATCGTCCTCTCAGACCAGCTACCCATCGTCGCCTTGGTGGGCCATTACCCCACCAACAAGCTAATGGGCCGCGGGCCCATCCCGATGCGGAGGCCGAAGCTTCCTTTGCCCTTGCGGACACATCCGGTATTAGCCCGGGTTTCCCCGGGTTGTCCCGGTCATCGGGGCAGGTGACCCACGTGTTACTCACCCGTTCGCGGCTTTGCCCCAGGGCAAGCCCTGGTTCGTCGCTCCACTTGCATGTGTTAGGCACGCCGCCAGCGTTCGTCCTGAGCCAGGATCAAACTCTCCGTGAAGTGCTTCACGAAAAGCTGTCATGGCTGCTGCGCGGCTGCGCCGCGCGGTGGGACCTATACACCCGATCCCACCACCATGACGGGTTCCTGCTGATTGATATCTCTGACCGCCTGCCACGCGACCTGCGCGGGCAGGCAGGCTCGAACCTGGACACATCACGGTCGGTGTGCGACCGCGATGCGCGCATGCTGTTGAGTTTTCAAAGACCGGGCGACCTCTGCACTCACGTGCCCTCAGAGAGGCCCAGCGGCCTGCGGCGCCCGCGCACGGGCGAGCCGAAGGCCAACGAGGAAGTATAGCCCCGCGCACGCAGCTTTCAAGCGCGCGCCCGTGGCCGGTGGCGCAGCATAGCAGGCCCGTGGCGTGCGGGCCGGCCTCCCTGCCGGGAACCCGCAGTGGGCGCTTGCTCAGGCGCCACGCAGACGCACGAAGCGGCGTCTGCCGATCTGGAGCACGCGGCCGTCCAGCTGCTCGGCGGGCAGGTCGTAGCACCCCGCCGACAGCTGCTCGCCGTCGAGCGCGACCGCTCCCTGGTCGATCAGGCGCCGAGCCTGCGAGCGGCTGACGTCGATCGTGCTTGCGAGCAGCGCCGGCAGATGAACGGCGGAGTCAGGCGCCCCAGGGAGGCTCACCTCCTCGATCTCCTCGGGGATGCCTCGCTCGCGGAAGACGCGGTCGAAGCGGGCCTCTGCTCGCTCGGCTGCAGGAGCGTCGTAGAGCCAGGCGACCAGCTCGCGGGCGAGCGCACGCTTGGCCGTCAGCGGCGACGCCTCTGCGGGGAGCTCGCGCGAGAGCAGCAGGCGGTAGTACTGGTCAAGGGCGTGATCGGGAATCGACATCGTCTTGCCGTAGATCTCATCTGGCGGGTCGGCCAGACCGATGTCGTTGCCCAGTGTCTTGGACATCTTGCGGGAGCCGTCGACGCCGATCAGGATCGGCAGCGTCATGATCACCTGCTCAGGCAGGCCATGCGCGCGTTGGATGTCACGGCCGAGCAGCAGATTGAACTTCTGGTCGGTGCCGCCGATCTCCACGTCGGCGCGCACTGCGACGGAGTCGTAGGCCTGCAGCAGCGGGTAGAGGAGCTCGAGCAGCGAGAGCGGCTGCCCGGCGGCCAGGCGCCTGGCGAAGTCATCGCGCTCGGTCAGCTGCGCGACGGTTGCCATGCGCAGCAGCGCCAGCAGCTCTCCGGAGCGCATCTCCAGCCATTCGGAGTTGCGCCGGACCTCAAGCAGCTCCTCGTCGCGACGCAGGATCTTGGCCGCCTGGTCGAGATAGGTGGCGGCGTGGGCGGCGATCTGCGCCTCGGTGAGTTGAGGTCGCAGCGCCGAGCGTCCGGAGGGGTCGCCGATCCGGGCCGTGAAGTCGCCGATGATCAGCACTACGCGGTGGCCGGCGTCCTGGAAGGCGCGCAGCTTGCGCAGGGCGACCGCGTGACCGAGATGCACCCCTGGGGCGGTCGGGTCGATGCCGAGCTTCACGCGCAGCGGGCGCCGCTCGCGAGTGGCCTCCGCGAGCCTTGCCGCCAGCCCGTCCGCAGGCAGGACCTCGACCGCGCCGGCGCTCAGCTGCTCGACATCGACCGCCATCGCCGCTAGCGCGCTCCGCGCACGCTTGTGTGCGCTGTGGTCTGCCTGCGCCCGCTCATCGCCGGGCAGATGGTAGAGGGCCTCGAGGGAGGGCGGTGTCGGCAGGGGGCCGCTCGCCGGCGGCTGCTGGTAGAGTCGATGGCCGCGGCGGGGCCCCGCGCGGCCACGCACGTGGGCAGGTCGGCCCGCGCTGCGCCGACCACGGCCGGCGTGGCGCCATCCCGAGATGACCCAGCGAGAGCGTCTCCAGTCAACATCGCAGCCCGGCGGCGGCGCGCGAGCGCGGCTCTCGGCTACCGTCCAGGCCGCGGAGGCAACCACAGGCGCCCGGCGCCCGCCGGCCCCAGGCGAGCAGGCGCCGGAGACGCCGGATGAGGCGCCGATCCGCCGCCGCCTGCGCAAGCTGCGGTTGATCTCGATCATCGGCGCAGCGCTGCTGTTGGCGGGCGTCTCCTTCCTTTACGGGATCTTCATGGCGGTGGTCTCCGACCTGCCTCAGCTCGAAGACCGCTATCAGTTCACCCACGCCCGCAACTCCTATCTGCTGGACGATCACGGCCGACCGCTGGCTGTGCTCTCGGAGCAGCATCGCATCCTGCTCTCGGCCGCCCAGATCCCTCGGATCGTCAAGGATGCGGTCATCTCCGTGGAGGACAAGCGCTTCTACAGCGAGCCGGGGATCGACCCGCAGGGCATCCTGCGCGCTGCGCTCGAGGACATCCTGCACCCGGGGGCCGTGCAGGGCGCCTCGACCATCACCGAGCAGTTCGTGAAGAACGCGCTGGCGGCGCAGGATCAGCGCACGATCTTTGAGAAGCTCCGTGAGGCCGCGCTCGCCTTCCAGCTCGCGCACAAGTGGCCCAAGGAAAAGATCCTCGCGGAGTACCTGGACACGATCTACTTCGGCGAAGGCGCCTACGGCATCGAGGCCGCCGCCCAGACCTACTTCGGCCACGAACCGGGCCACAGCGGCTGCGGGCTTCCCGGCGCGCCGCTCTGCGTCAGCCAGCTCTCGGTGGCGCAGGCGGCGATGCTTGCCGGCGTGATCGCCTCGCCGACGGGCTTTGACCCCGTGACGCACCCCCGCGCCGCGTTGGCGAGACGATCGCTCGCGCTCGCGGACATGCTTGCGCAGCACTACATCAGCCCTGCCGAATACCGCCAGGCGATGGCGACGCCGCTGCCCTCTCCCCTGGAGGTCCAGCCGCCGGAAGCCGCGCCGGTCGACGGCCTGCAGACGGGATACTTCACCAGCTGGGTCGAAGGCCAGCTGATCGAACGCTACGGCGCCCAGCGGGCGCTGGAGGGCGGCCTCACCGTCCACACGACGATAGACCTCGAACTGCAGCGCGCCGCCGAAGCTGCTGTGGCGAGCTACCTGTCGGGGCCCGGGGGCCCGACCGCTTCGCTGGTGGCGATTGAAAACTCAACCGGCGATGTGCGGGCGATGGTGGGTGGGCCCAACTTCAACAGCGACCCGTTCAACCTCGCAACCGAGGGCGAGCGCCAGCCGGGCTCGGCCTTCAAGGCCTTCGATCTCGCCGCAGCGCTGGAGCGCGGGATCTCCCCCTACTCGGTGTGGTCCTCGCGGCCGAAGGTCTTCATCGTGCCCGGAACCGGTGGCCATGAAAAGTTCTATGTGCACAATGACGGCGAAGCCTATGCCCCGGGCGGCTACCGCACCCTGATCGAAGCGACCGCCTACTCGGACAACACCGTCTTCTCCGAAATGGGGATCGATGTCGGCACCGGGAAGATCGCGCAGATCGCGCACAAGATGGGGATTGAAACGCCGATCTCCACCAATCCGGCGATGACGATCGGGGGCCTGAAGGTCGGCGTCTCGCCGCTGGAGATGGCCCACGCCTACGAGACGATCGCCCACGGTGGCCAACGCGTCGACAGCTCCTTTGAGCCAAGCGGCGAACCGACCGGAATCCAGGAAGTCACCGCGCCCGCCGGCGAGACGCTGCCGAACGGCGCCAGCCGCGAAGTCAACCACGTCAGGCTCGTTCGGGTGCTGCCGGAAAGCGTGGCCGCCGAAGAGACCAAGATGCTTGAAACAGTCGTACAGTACGGCACGGCAAGGATGGCGGCGCTGGGCCAGTTCGCAGCGGGCAAGACCGGGACCACCACCAACTACACCGACGCCTGGTTCGTCGGCTGGGATGACAAGTACACCGTCGCGGTGTGGGTGGGCTTCCCCGCGCACCCGGTTCCGATGTACACCGATTTCAACGGCGGCCCGGTGGAAGGCGGAACCTTCCCGGCGCTGATCTGGCACAGCTTCATGGTCGGCGCGATGCAGATCGAACGTGAACACGCCGAAGGGAGCGCCGGTGCGACGCAGCACGCGGCGGCAGCAGGGACCGAAAGCACGTCCGCCCCGAGCGCCGGCATGCAGGGCAGATCGGCCACAGCGGCGAAGGGCCCGACTGAAGGCGGCGCCGGCCGGGCCGGTCATGCTCCATCCCCGGCGGTGAGCCACGAAGGGCCCGCCGGCGGGTCTGGAAGCGAAGCGGGCGCGAGCGCGCAGTCAGAACAGGGAGCGGCCAAGGCACCGGCAGGGGCGCCCGAAAAGGCCGAAGCGCCGAGCGCGAGCGGCACCCAGCCTGGGGGCTCCGGGTCGGGCAGCGGCGCCGGCAGCGAAGCGGGCGCAAGCTCGGGCTCGCCGGGCGAAGCCAGCGGTGGCGCGCACCCGGGCGCAGGCGGTGCCGCGGCGCCGGGAGGCTAGCTCGCAAGCCAACGGGAAATGCGCTCCTGGCTCAGGGCTGCTGAGGGCTCCAGGCGACGGCTGAAGGAGTCACGAAGGTCCTGCGCGGCGTCTGCGTCGCTCGCCCATCCCCGAAACAGGCTCTCCGACTCCGGAGGGGGAAAGCACCCCCACGTGAACGACCAGGAATAGTGCTCCGAGGAGCGCTCATCGCGCCAGCGCTCGTAGCCGTCGAGGCCCGCGTCTGGCCCACAGACCGCCTCGGCGACATACAACGCCTGCTCCACGGCGTCTGCGATGCCCTGGGCGGTTCCCGGGTGCTTGAAGTGGCTGGCGTCGCCGACCAGCGCCCAGCCGCAGCCGCTAGGCGAGCGAAAGTAGCCGCGCATGAGCGACGGCGGAGCGACGACGACCTCACCGATCATCTCGGCGTCCGCGAGCTCCCCGGGCGCGATCAGCTCTGGGAAGCGATGGAGCCGCTCGATGTACCGGCGGCGGCGCTCCTCTTTCGATCCGCGGGTGAACTGCTCATCGCCCCAGGCGATCAGCAGACACACGCCGTCCTCGCACGCCCAGCGGTTGACGATCTCCTCCGTCCTGATATGCGAGCTGGCATAGCCGTCGTTGGGAATGCCACGCCAGTAGGCAAACAGGAAACCGACATCCCCTTGCAGGACGCGAGTCTTCGCGATCCCAAGCCTGCCGGCAACGGTCGACGCTCGGCCGTCAGCGCCGAAGACCCACTTCGCGCCGATCCGCTCGCCGCTCTCCAGCACGACCCCGGTGACCGGATCCGCGGCGGTCCCAGAGCCGATCAGATCGACCACGCGCTCCTTGAAGCAGCCGCATGCTCCCGCCGCGAGCGCCGTGTCGAGGATCGCCTTATCCAGCGCCGAGCGTCGTGGCGCAGCGCAGCGGTCGAAGCCGCTGAGCGGCGTGAAGGGGCCGGCGATCTCGTGCCCAAAGCCGACGATGCGAAATTTCAGCATCGGCAGCTCATGGGAGGCGAGCAGCGTGTCGAGCACCCCGAGCGCCTTGAAGCGGGCCAGTGTGTTCGGAAAGATCAGGTGCGTGGAGACCGTCTCGCTCGGTAAGGACTCGCGATCGACGAGGATTACCTCCCAGCCGCGCCGTGCCAGCGCCAGTGCGAGCGTGGACCCGGCGCAGCGCGATCCGACGATCACCGCGTCGGCCGTTCTCATGGGCTGGTGGTGCTGGCGGTCAAGTTTCGCTCCGCGCAGAGCAAGGAAGGCGGTGCCTGCACCCGCAGTCTACCCTCGGCGCGCAATCGGGCTCTGTCCGCCAGTAGACTCCAGGCACGGTGCCGCTCTTCATGGACCGTCATGACCTTCCGGACGCCACTGCGGCCGACGTCGCGGCAGCGCACCTGCGTGACCTCGAGGTGCAGGAGCGTCATGGCGTGCGCTTCGTCACCTACTGGTTCGAGGAAGGCGCGGGCAGTGGCTTTTGCCTCGTCGAGGGACCTGACGCGGTGAGCGTCGAAGCCGCCCACGCGGAGGCGCACGGGCTGACCCCTTCGCACGTGATTGAGGTCGACGAGGCAAGCATCCGCGGCTTCTTCGGTCGGCTCAACACCCATCCTCCCGGAGAGCCGTATGTCGAAAGCGCGTTTCGCGCGATCCTGTTCACCGATATCGTCGACTCTACGCGACTAACGCAGCTATGGGGAGATCTTGGGGCGATGCGCTTGCTGCGCCAGCACGACTCGATCGTGCGTGCAGCGCTCGCTCGGTTCGGCGGCACCGAGGTCAAGCACACCGGCGATGGCATCATGGCTGCGTTCGCCTCCGCATCTCAGTCGGTGCACGCTGCAGTGCACATCCAGCGAGAGCTGCACGTCCGCGAGGGCACAGATCAAGCGCTGCAGCTGCGGATGCGGATCGGCGTGGCCGCGGGGGAGCCGGTGAGCGAGCAGGGCGACCTCTTCGGCGCCGCGGTGCAGCAGGCTGCGCGGCTGTGCGCGTGTGCGCAGCCCGGAGGCATCGTCGTCTCGTTGGGCGTGCAGGATCTCTGCCGCGGCAAGGGGTTCTCCTTCTCGGATTGCCGCTCTGCCACGGTAAAGGGCTTCGAGGAGCCGATCGGGCATTACGAGGTGCGCTGGCGCGACTGACGTGAGACGCAGCGGGACGCGCTGCGCATGGGGGACAAGGTGCCGACCCCAGGCCGGGCGCGAAGACACCCACGAGGAGTGAAGGTGAGCAGGCCGCCTGCGCCGACCGCTCCCTGGCGTCGGGGGCGCCGCGGCGCCTGCCCTCAGGACGTCGCGTCGTGAATGACGATGTGCTTTACAGTCACCGTCGGGGCAAATCCTTCCTGCGTGCAGCGCCTCGGCATGAAGGTCGTGCGGCCGATCAGCTTCACACGATCGCCGGCCTTGACTTCGGTGACGGAGGCCGGTCCGCCGCTCGCCGAGCGAAGGCCGAGCGTCAGGCGCACGTCCGCCACCTTGTAGGTTTCAGTCTTGCCCTTGGCTTCGCGCGCGAAGCGGTTGACGTGCTTGACTTCGAGCGTCACTTCACCGCTGTAGAGGCCGCTTGTGCCTGTGGCGAGTAGGCTCTCGCTGACAAGCGTGCCTGAGACCACGTAGGCGACGGTGCGCGCCTTGCAGCGCTGAGAGTGACCGTTGCCCTGCGCGCCGCTGGAGCCTTGCGAGCGTCCGCCGCGGCTGTGATTGGCGTGCTGTGCCTCGCCATGGCCGCGGTGTGCTTCGCTGTTGCCCGGGGTGGCGCTGCCGCTGCCCGCAGGGGTGGGGTGGGCGGCTGCGAGACCGCTCGAGCAGACCGGCAGCGATATCAGCGCCGCACCGGCGAATGCGATCAGAGTCTTCTTGATTGGCATCGGATCCTCCTTGGATGGTTCGGATGGGAGAGGGTTGCTTGCTCTGCCCTTTAACGCAGATCAGCGCCTGCGGTCAGGGTCTACCGTTTGCTTCGCTTGCTGCTTGACGGTGGCCTGCAGCGCCTTCGGGCGTGCGGCCGGCGCCTCTGCCGCCAGCGGGCTCCCCCGCGGATGGAGCCTGCGCGGCGCCGCTACGCCTGTCGGCGCCTTCGCGGTGGCCTTCGCCGTGGCCGTTTGCCCTGCCCTCGCCGGCGTCGCTGCGTCCGCTCGCCGCCCGCCGGTGAGCACCCGCCTGGGAGTGGGCGAAGCCTCTGCTCGGTCCTCTTTCGTGGTGCCCTCCGTGCGGCGGTGCCTGTGAGCGCCCGCCTTCGCTGGCGGCTGGCGTGCGCGTGGGAGCGGGTGCCCCAAGGCGGGCAGCGCCGCCGCCGGCGCGTTCGCTCGCTGCCGGAGCCTGGCTGGCGGCTGCCTGCTTCACGAGCGCTTTGCTGCCGACGCCGGCGCCGGAGGCGCGGTGTCGATGCGCGCTCGATGCTGCCGGCGCTCTCGCGCTTGCGCTGTGGCGCGCGCGTGGGAGGTCAGCAGCAGCCCTCGCACCGGAGCTGCGGTGCGCGTGAGCGCTCGCAGCGCGCGGGGTGTGGCTTGCGGCGAGCGTCATGCCTCCGGCCGCTGCGCCCGCAGCCAGGAGCGCGCCCGCGAGCACCTTTGCAAGCACCGCAAGGCCGGCGTGATTGGCGCCGATGCCTGCGGAGGAGACGCCTGCGCCGCCGGCGCCAAGCGAGGCCGCCCTGCCGCCGTGGGCGCCCACGCCCGAAAGCAGCCTCTGCATCAGCGCCGCAGAGGCTGCAAGCGGCAATGGCGGGAAGAGCGCCTGCAGCGTGCGTTCGCGCGCGGCGATCGACTCGGCGAAGGCGCGACAGCTCTCGCAGGCGCGCAGATGAGCGCGCACGCGACGGCCGCGCAGGGTGCGCCTGTCCCCTGCGCCGATCAGCTCGCGTACGCTCTCACAGCCCATCGAGCGCCCCTCCTGGAGATCGTGCAGCGCCGATCGCGCTTCGAATATCAGCTGCTTGGTCGCGCCCTCCGACACCTCCAGCGCCAGAGCGATCTCGGCGATCGGGAGGCCGCTCAGCTCGCGCATCAGCAGCGCCCCCCGCTGACGCTCGGGCAGCGACTGGATATCGGCCAGGAGCTCTCGCAGCTGCTCGGCCGCCATCATCTCCTCCGCTGCGCTCGGACTCGCACCGGCAGCGGCGAGCGCGTCGAGGTCGACCTCGCGCGTGCGCTGCGGCGAGCGCTTGCGCAGCAGCGAGATCGACTCGTTGTGAGCGATGCGAAACAGCCAGGGCCGCAACGCCAGCCGACCGTCCGCATGTGGCAATGCCCGCAGGGCAGCTAGCATCGTGCTCTGCAGCGCGTCCTGAGCGTCCTCGTGGTCGTGCAGGATCGCGCGACAGTAGCGGTAGAGCGCCTGGTGATGTCGGCGGTAGACCGCCACAAAGCTGCGCTCTTGAGCGCGCCTCGCGCGCCCGGCGCCGCCAACGTCGGCGCACACAGGGGGCGCATCCGGGCGAGTCTGCTGGGTGCTCTGCTCTAGGCCCATGGCTCACACACCTCTAACGCGCCACCATTGCCAAGGTTAGGCGCAACCGCGGCGGATGCCAAGCGTGCGGTGGACGGATTGGCAGCGCCACCTCAGCGCGCATGGCGCGCGCGCGCAAGCCCGGAGGCCGGCAGCGGGCGGGAGAGGTAGCGAGAGCCGGCGAGCGCAAAGCGCCACGGCAGCTCCGCCGCCTTCGTGATCCCGATCCGTGGCCCGGCAGCGACCCGTGGCGAGTCGGCTCCATCAGCGCGCCCCAGCACCCGCACCGGGCCCTCTCGCAGGTCGCAGCGATTGGCCGCAAGCTCGATCCCAAGCGCCTGCGTGAGCTTGCCCGGCCCCGAGCAGAGCGCAAGCTCTGCGCTTACGCCGCGCCTTGCGCGCATCAGCGCCTGCCCGGCCAGCGGCTGCAGGGCGCGCACGAGCACCGCCGCGCCTACGCCCTCCGGCTCGCAGACGGCGTTGAAGAGCGCATGGATGCCGTAGGAGCGGTAGACGTAGGCGAGCCCGGGCGGGCCGAAGAGCGTGCTCGTGCGCTCGGTGTACCCGACATAGGCGTGGCAGGCCGGCTCCGACTGATGGTATGCCTCGGTCTCGACGATCAGTCCCGCGCAGTCGCCGTGCGCCAGCACGCAGCCGATCAGCTCGCGCGCGACCACCGTCACCGGCCGTTCGTAGAAGGAGCGCGGCAGGGCTGCCTGGGAGCGTCTGCGCAGCCGCGCCTCAGACCTCGTCGCTGCCATCGAGGACCGCCTGCGCCTGCTCCAGCTGCTCGGCCACCCGCACGCGCGCAGTGCCGCCTGCCGAGATCTTCGACTCGATCCAGCGCTGCGGGTCTCCGAGCAGGGCAAGCGCCTCCGCCGAGGCCTCCGCGAGGGCGGGGTGTGCCGCCGCCAGCTCCGCAGTGCCGATCTGTGCGAGCGTGTGACCGCTTGCCAGCGCTTCGCGCACCAGCCGGCCGACAGCCTGGTGGGCCTCCCGGAACGGAACCCCCCTGCGTGCAAGCAGGTCAGCAAGCTCCGTGGCGGCAAGCGCCGGGTCGCCTGCCGCTGCCGAAAGGCGCTCGCGATCGAAGCTGACGCCTGCGACCATCTGCCTTGCTGCGACAAGCGCCAGCTCAAGCGTGTCGGCGCTGTCGAAGAGATGCTCCTTGTCCTCCTGCAGATCCTTGTTGTAGGCGAGCGGCAGCGCATGCAGGACGCCGTGCAGCGCACTGAGGTGGGCGACTATCCGCGGCGCCTTCGCGCGCAGCAGCTCCGCGGCGTCGGGGTTCTTCTTCTGCGGCATGATCGAGGAGGTCGCAGACCAGGCGTCGGGCAGCGCGCAGAAGGAGACCTCCTCGCTGCACCAGAGCACAAGCTCTGCGCCCAGCCGCGAGAGGTGCGTGGCGGTGGTCGCCGCGGCGTTCAGATAGTCGAGCACGAAGTCGCGGCTTGCGACCGCATCGATCGAGTTGGGCGCCAGGCGCTCAAAGCCCAGCTCGTGCGCCACCGCCCAGCGATCGATCGCAAAGCCCACGCCGGCAAGCGCGCCCGCGCCGAGCGGCAGCCGCCCGACCTCCGCGCGCGCGAAGGCAAAGCGGCGCCGATCGCGCGCAAACATCCAGAAGTAGGCAAGCAGGTGATGGGAGAGATAGACCGGCTGAGCGCGCTGCAGATGCGTGTAGCCCGGGATCGGCACGCCGAGCTGCTCACGTGCGCGCTCGAGCAGGCTTGCCATCAGCCCGCTGAGCAGCTCGTCCGCCCGCTCGCAGCGGCTGCGAAGGTGCAGCGCCAGGTCGGTGACGACCTGGTCGTTGCGCGAGCGTGCGGTGTGCAGCTTGCCGCCGAGGGCGCCAAGGAGCTCGATCAGACGCCGCTCGATCGCCATGTGGATGTCTTCGTCGCTGTCGCGGAAGACGAAGCGCTGCGCGGCAAGCTCCTCGGCGACCTGCGAGAGCCCCGCCAGCAGCTGATCGCGCTCGCGCTGGTCGATGACTCCGCACGCGGCGAGCATCCGCGCGTGCGCGCGCGATGCCTGGATGTCCTCAGGCCACAGGCGGGCATCGAAGCGAAGGGAGTCGTTGAGCGCCCTGAAGCCCTGCGCCTGCGGCTCGCTCAGGCGCGCCTCCCCCAGCTCGCCGCGCTGCGCACCGATGCTCTGTGGCGCTCCTCCGGCTGTTCGGTCTGCGTCGTCCATTTGCAGGCAGTCTACGGACACGCTTGGGCAAATCCTCGCGAGGGCGTCTGGGCGCACGGCGCCAGCGCGCTAAGGGCTATTCGAAGCTGACGCTGAATGCGCTCGCGCCCGCAAGCGGCCCCGCGCTTGCCAGCAGCGGCAGGCTGCTCGCGCTCGAGGAGCTGTCGATGCCCGAGCTGCCCGAGCCTCCCGCTGTCAGATCCAGCCGCGTCACCTGGTAGCGCCCGCTTTCAATCGCCAGCAGCGGCTGGCCGACGAGGGCGCTCAGTGAATCGCTGAAGCTGACGGTGCCGAAGTTCGCCAGCGGCAGCACCCGACAGCGGCCTTCTTCGCAGCCGGTCGGCGCCTCCGCAATCCACTCCGCAGAGGTCAGGTCGGGCGTGCGCATGTGGCGCGTGACCTCGGCCACCGCGCCATCTGTGAGGTCGCGGATGTGCAGCGCGATCGAGCTGCCCGCGACGGTCACGCTCGCGGCGATGCGGTCGCCCGACCTCACCGCCAGCGGGAGGTTGACCGGCGCAGAGGGGATCAGCTCATACCACGCATAGACATGCACATGGCCGCCGCTGCCGCAGTCGCTGTCGGTGCCGATCTGCTCGAGCTTGCGCGAGGAGGGCTTGAAGCCGCCAAGCCCGACCCAGAAGGCGGAGTAGCTTGCTGCGCCCGGGGTGCAGCGCGGCGCAGGCTGCACCCATTCGCCGAGCACGCGCCGAAAGGGCGCCCGGGCGGTGACCGCGTATCCTGCCCAGTTTTCGCTTCGCGCCAGCGCCTGCGCGCCGGCGGCCGCCGGCCGCGCCAGCGTGCCGAGCGCCACGGCAAGCGCGAGCGCCGCGCGGAGCCCGGGCATTACGACCAGGGTCTGCGGCCGCCGCTGCCGAGGGCGTCTCACGGCGCTGGGGCTCCAAGCGCGGCTGCCAGCGCCTCCGTCACCCGCTGCACCTCGCCCTCGCTCATCTGTGGATAGAAGGGCAGCGCCAGCGAGCGCTCGGAGACCTCCTCGCAGACCGGGAACATGCCCTTCTTGTAGCCGAAGCGCTCGCGGAAGTGCGGCAGCAGGTGAATGGCGGGCAGATAGGGCTTGGAGGCGATCCCCCGGCGGGCGAGCTGCGCGATCACCGCGCCGCGGTCGCAGCGGCGCGGCAGCGCCACCACGTAGACGAACCAGCTGCGCCTGGCGCCCTCAGGGGCCGCGCCCGGAAGCAGCAGCTCCTCGCCCGCATGCGTGGCGACCGCAAGCTGCTCGAGCGCGTCGTGATAGAGGCGCGCAACGCGCTCGCGCTGCGCAAGCAGCTCGGGCAGCCGGCCCAGCTGCACGATCCCGAGCGCGGCCGCGAGCTCGGAGAGCCGGTAGTTGAAGCCCAGCCGCTCATGCTCGAGCAAGGAGAGCTCGGGCCCGCGCCCGTGGTTGCGCTCAGAGTCGATCTGCTCCTTGAGCGCCCGATCGGCCACTGCAACCATCCCCCCCTCCCCGGTCGTGATCTGCTTGTTGGCGTAGAAGCCAAATACCGCAGGGTGGCCGCGTGAGCCGACGGCCGAGCCGTCGCGATAGCGGGCGCCGAGCGCCTCGCAGGCGTCCTCGACGAGCCCGAGCCCGTGGCGCGCCGCCAGCGCCTCGAAGGCCTCGATCTCGCAGGGATAGCCGAAGATGTCAACAGGCAGCAGCGCGCGCGTGCGCGGGCCGATCCGCTCCGCGGCCGCGTCCGGGTCGAGATTCAGGCTCACGGGATCGATATCGGCAAAGACCGGGAGCGCTCGCTCGTAGAGGATCGCGTTGGCCGAAGCGACGAAGGAGAAGGGGCTCGTGATCACCTCCGCGCCCTCGCTCAGCCCGATCGCGCGCAGCGCGAGGTGCAGGCCGGCCGTGCCGCTCGAGCAGGCGCTGGCATACGGCACGCCCAGATAGCGCGCAAAGGCCTCCTCGAATTCCTTCAGCCTGCTGCCCAGCGAGAGCCGCTCGGAGCGCAGAGCCGCGAGCACCGCCGCCTCCTCCTCCTCGCCAATCAGCGGGCGCGCAAGCGGGATGGCATGAGGGGCGCTCACGCCTCAGATAGCCTCTGACGGGCGAGCGCGCCGCCTGGCCCTGGCGGCGGCCGGCATCGTCTTGACGGGACGCCTCGGCCTGCCGTTGCGCCCGCGATGGCCCAGCGAGGACTCGGCCACCACCATGCCGTACTCGAGCGAGTCGACGAGCGCCTCCCAGGAGGCGGAGATGAGGTTCTCGGAGACGCCGATCGTGCCCCAGACGCGATGGCCGTCGGAGGCGTCGATCAGCACGCGCGTGACCGCGCCCGTGCCCTTGCTCTCGTCGAGGATGCGAACCTTGTAGTTGACGAGCTCGACATCGCGCAGCTGCGGATGGACTGCGCCGATCGCCGCGCGCAGCGCGTTGTCCAGCGCGTTGACCGGCCCGTTGCCCTCCGCCGTCTGGATGTAGCGCCGCTCGCCCTCCCCGTCAGGAACCCAGATCTTGATCGTCGCCTCGGTCTGCGCGCGGCCCTCGGCCCGCTTCTCGACGATCACCCGCCAGGACTCCAGCCGAAAGAGCGGACGGTAGCGGCCGGAGCGCTGGCGCAGCAGCAGCTCAAATGAGCCGTCAGCGGCCTCGAACTGATAGCCGGCATGCTCGAGCTCCTTGATCTGGTCAGCAGCGCGTGCCGCAGCGCCCTCCGGCAGCTCGATTCCCGCCTCCGCCGCCCGTGCCAGCAGCGTCGCCCGGCCGGAGAGCTCAGAGACGACAAGCTCGCGCTGATTGCCGACGCTCGCCGGGTCGACGTGCTCGAAGGTGGCGGGGTCCGAGCGCACGCCGGAGGCGTGCATACCGGCCTTGTGCGCGAAAGCGTGGCGGCCGACATAGGGCTGATTGGGGTTCGGTGCGCGGTTCAGGAGCTCATCGATGTAGTGGGCGGTCTCCGTCAGCCGCGCAAGGCGCGAGGCGCTCAAGACCTTGACGCCCATCTTCAGCTGCAGGTCGGCGATGATCGTGATCAGGTTGGCGTTGCCCGTGCGCTCGCCGATCCCGTTGACCGTCCCCTGCACCTGGGTCGCGCCCGCTTCGACCGCCACGAGCGCGTTGGCGACCGCGCAGCCGCTGTCATTGTGCGTGTGAATGCCCAGGGCGAGATCGGGCAGCTCTCTACGCACCGCCGCCACGATCCTGCCCACCTCTCCCGGCAACGAGCCGCCGTTGGTGTCACAGAGCACGGCGCGCTCGCACCCCGCATCGCGTGCGGCGCGCAGCGTCTGCAGCGCATAGTCGGCATCCGCGCGATAGCCGTCGAAGAAGTGCTCCGCGTCAAAGAGCACGCGCTTGCCCGCTGCGCGCAGGAAGGAGACCGACTCGCCAATCATGGCCAGGTTCTCGCGCTTGCTCACGCGCAGCACCTTCTGCACCTGAAGCGTCGAGCTCTTGCCGACGAGCGTGCAGACCGGAGCGAAGCTCTCCGCCAGCACGCGCAGCCCGTCGTCCTGATCGGCGCTGCATCCGCGCCTGCGCGTCATGCCGAAGGCGACGATCTGCGCGTGGCGCAGACGCGCCTGCTCCAGCAGCGCGAAGAGCTCGCGCTCCTTGGGGTTCGACGCCGGGAAGCCCGCCTCGATCAGGTCGACGCCAAGCTCGTCCAGGCGCTGCACGACGCGCAGCTTCTCCGCCGCTGTCAGGCTCATCCCGACGCCGCCCATGCCGTCGCGCAGGGTCGCGTCGTAGAGCTGCACCCGGGCCATCTCAGGTGCCGGCGGTACCCTGCGCGCCGCTGGAGGCGCTCTCGGCGGGGGTCGAGCCGACGCTCTGGCTGCTCGGCGCCTGCGGGAGCACGTCAAGCCACTCGCGGTAGCGCTCAGAGCGCCCGTAGATCGCGTCCTCGAAGGCCTCCTGCAACAGGGCTGTGACCTCGCCGCGCTTGCCCGTGCCGATCACGTGGTCGTCGATCTCGCACACCGGAACCAGCTCCGCCGCGGTGCCCGACATGAAGACCTCCTCCGCCAGATAGAGCTCCGCGCGCGCCAGCGAGCGCTCACGGACGACGAGGCCCAGGTCGCCGGCGATCTGGATCAGCGCCCGCCGCGTGACCCCGTCGAGGATCGAGTCTGCCTGAGCCGGAGTGTGGATCTCCCCGTCGCGCACGATGTAGATGTTCTCGCCGGTGCCCTCGGACACATAGCCGTGGTCGTCGAGCAGGATCGCCTCCTCGTAGCCGGCCTTCAGCGACTCGATCTTCGCCAGCACATTGTTGAGGTACTGCCCGGAGGCCTTGGCGTGCGGGATCAGCCCCTGTGGCGAGATCCGCCGCCAGGAGGAGACCTTCGCGCGCACGCCGCCGACCTTGGCCGACTCGCCGAGGTATGCCCCCCACTCCCAGCATGCGATCACGACGTCGACGCTCGCCTCCAGCGGATTGAGGCCCATCGTGCCGTAGCCGCGATGAATGATCGGGCGGATGTAGCAGGAGCGCAGTCCGTTCTGGAGCACGACCTGGTGCGTGGCCTCCCTCAGCTCGGCAAGGCTGTAGGGGACGGGCATGTAGTAGAGCTCGGCTGATAGCAGCAGCCGGCGCAGGTGGTCGCTGTTGCGAAAGATCGCCGGTCCGAGCTCGGTCTCATAGCAGCGCATCGAGTCGAAAACTGCGGTTCCGTAGTGCAGGCCGTGCGTGAGCACGTGCACGCGCGCCTCGTTCCACGGCACGAGCTCGCCGTTCATCCAGATCCAGTCGGTGGGCTTCATCAGCTCTTTCTTGCCATCAGTCCTTCGAGCACCGCCCGCGTTGCCTCCGCAGTGGTCGCCGACCCGCCGAGGTCGGACGTACGCAGCCCCGCATCGAGCGCTCCCGCCACAGCCGATTCTATCGCCGCCGCCTCGGCCTCCATGCGCAGGCCGAGGCGCAGCATCAGCGCCGCGGAGAGAAACATCGCAAGCGGGTTGGCGAGGCCACGGCCGGCGATGTCCGGAGCCGAGCCGTGCACGGGCTCGAAGAGGCCCGGCCCGCCCGCGCCGAGCGAGGCGGAGGGAAGCATCCCGATCGAGCCGGTCAGCATCGCCGCCTCGTCGGAGAGGATGTCGCCGAACATGTTCTCGGTCAGGATCACGTCAAAGTGGCGCGGAGCGGCGAGCAGCTGCATCGCGGCGTTGTCGACGAGCATGTGCTCAAGCGCGATGTGCGGAAACTCCTCGGAGTGCACCCGGCTCACCACCTCGCGCCAGAGGCGCGAGGTCTCAAGCACGTTTGCCTTGTCGACGCTTGTCACCTTCGCGCGCGCCAAGCCGAATGCGCTGCGGGCGATGCGCTCAATCTCCGCTTCGCTATAGATGCAGAGGTCGCTTGCGCTGTCGGCCTCGCGGCGCTTCTCGCCGAAGTAGATGCCTCCCGTGAGCTCGCGCACGACCAGCAGATCGACCCCTTCGATCAGCTGGGCGCGCAGCGGCGAGGCCTCGGCGAGGGCCGGCAACGGCCTGACCGGGCGCAGGTTGGCGTACAGGCCAAGGCCCTTGCGCAGGCCGAGCAGGCCCTGCTCGGGTCGCGGCGCCTGCGGATCGGTGGAGTCCCAGCGCGGCCCCCCCACAGCCGCAAGCAGGACCGCGTCCGCAGAGCGGGCGGCCGCCAGCGTCTCATCGCTGAGCGCCACCCCACAGGCGTCGATCGCCGCGCCACCGATCAGGTGCTCCTCAAAGTCGAAGTCGCCGAGCTCACGCAGGATGCTCAGCGTCGGAGCCATGATCTCCGGTCCGATCCCGTCGCCGGGGAGGGTGACGATGCGCTTGGCCATCGGCGGGGAAGCTTACTTGCACGCGCGGGCTCTGCCCACCGCTGAGCGCACGCGCTCAGGCGCTCGCCTCGATGTTCAGCCGCACGTAGTCGATCAGCCCCCGATCGCCCATCGCGTCGATCACAGCGGTGGTGAACTGCTCGGCAAGCCGGCGCCCGGCCTCTTGGCCGGCGCGCTGGCGCAGGCGCTCGCCGTGGTAGTTGAGGCACACCTTTTCGACGAAGTCGTGCAGCTGCGCAGGCCTGAGCGGGCGCTCCTCAAGCCAGCAGGAGATCGCATCAAAGCCGGCCGCACGCAGGCGCTGCGCCGTCTCCTCGGGCGTGGCGTAGTGCCATGGCGCGGGCATCCCCGCGAGATGGCGCGCGAAGGGCTCGCGCATCGCCACCGCCTGCGCATGGGCGTGGAAGCGCGCGACGTTCCCTGCCCCGCCGCACTGCGCGACCAGCATGCCGCCCGGGCGCAGCGCCTCGTGCAGGCGCGCAAAGAGGCGGTCGTGATCGTGGATGTGGTGGAAGACCGCGCAGGAGAAGATCGCATCGACGCGCTCGCCCAGCGAGAGCTCGAGCAGGTCCTGCTCGAGCACGCTCAGCGCTCCGCGCCGAATCTCGCCCTCCAGCGCAGCGCGCGCGGCGGCGACCATCGCGGGCGAGGCGTCCACCGCCAGCACGCGGCCATGCGGCAGCGCCTCAAGCAGCAGCCTCGTGACGCGCCCGGAGCCGCAGCCTGCGTCAAGCACGGTCTCTGCCCCGCGCAGCTGCATGCGGGCGATGATCTCGCGCGCCCAGGACTCCTGCGGGTCAGCGACGCGGTCATAGGTCGCCGCATCCCAGTCCAGGGGGCGCCTCCGGGCGCCTTCACTGCACAACGTGCCCCCGCCCGCCCGCTCAGAGGGCGCTCGTGCACGGCAGCGGCGGCTGCCGGTCGGCGCGGGCGCGCTCATAGGCATCGATCTCGCTCGCGTGCTCGGAGAGCGTCAGCGCGATGTCATCGAGGCCCTCGAGCAGGCGCCGCCGGACCTCTGCGTCGATTGTGAAAGGGACCGCAACGAGTTGGCCTGCAGGATCGCGGTAGCGGACCTCCTGCGCGCGCAGATCCACCTGCCCCTCGCCGGCCGCAGCGAGGGCTCGGCAGTGGCGCTCCTCGAGCACCACCGGGAGCAGGCCGATCTTCGTGCAGTTGGTGTAGAAGATGTCCGCGAAGGAGGGCGCAACGATCGCTTCAAAGCCGTAGTCCTGCAGACCCCAGGGAGCGTGCTCGCGCGAGGAGCCGCAGCCGAAGTTGGGCCCGGTGACGAGGATCGGGTTGGCTGGCAGGTCCCAGCCCGGCTCCTGCGCCCAGTCATAGAAGAGGTAGCGCCCGAAGCCGGAGCGCTCGATCCGCTTCAGAAACTGCTTGGGCATGATCTGGTCGGTGTCAACGTCGGCGCGGTCGAGGTGGCTCACCGCGCCGCTGATCACCTCGATCGGCTTCATCACGCCACCTCCCAGTCCCTGATGTCGACGAAATGGCCTGCGATCGCCGCAGCGGCTGCCATCCGCGGCGAGACCAGATGGGTGCGCCCGCCGCGTCCTTGCCGACCCTCGAAGTTGCGGTTGGAGGTCGAGGCGCAGCGCTCGCCCGGCGCAAGCGTGTCGGGGTTCATGCCCAGGCACATCGAGCAGCCCGCTCCGCGCCATTCAAAGCCAGCATCGCGGAAGATGCGGTCCAGCCCCTCGGCCTCGGCCTGGGCCTTCACCTGCGCGGAGCCGGGCACGACCATCGCACGGACGCCCTTCGCCACTCGCTTGCCCGCGACGACCTCGGCCGCCTCACGCAGGTCGCCGATCCGCGAGTTGGTGCACGAGCCGATGAACACGCGCTGCAGCTCGATCTCGGCGATCGGCGTTCCGGGCTCGAGCGCCATGTACTCGAGCGCGCGCTGCGCAGTTGATGGGTCGACCGGCCCCTCAAGCTCCGTGGGCGAGGGCACCCGCCCGGTCACGGGCGCGACCATCCCAGGGGTCGTCCCCCAAGTGACCTGCGGCGCGAGCGCGGAGGCATCGACCGTCACCTCGCGGTCAAAGCGCGCGCCTGGGTCGCTTGGCAGCTGCGCCCAGCGCTCGATCGCCCGCTCGAGCTCCGCGGGCGCTCCTGGGCGCCGCGTCTCCGTGAACCAGGAGAAGGTCGTCTGGTCGGGCGCGATCATGCCGGCGCGCCCACCGGCCTCGATCGTCATGTTGCATACCGTCATGCGGCCCTCCATCGAGAGCGACGCGATCGCCTGGCCGGCGTACTCGACGACGTGGCCCACCGCGCCATCGACCCCGATCTGCCCGATCGTGCCGAGCACCAGGTCCTTTGCGCTGACCCCGTAGCCGAGCTCGCCGACATAGCGGATCACCATCGTCTCTGGCTTGCGCGCGGGCAGCGTCTGGGTGGCGAGCACGTGCTCGACCTCGCTGGTGCCGATCCCGAAGGCGAGCGCCCCGAAGGCGCCGTGGGTGGAGGTGTGCGAGTCCCCGCAGACGATCGTCATGCCCGGCTGGGTGACGCCGAGCTCCGGTCCGATCACGTGCACTATCCCCTGGCGGCTTGAGCCCAGCGAGTAGATCGGGATGCCGAACTCGCTGCAGTTGCGCTCCAACGTCTGGACCTGCACGCGCGAGAGCTCTTCCTTGATCTGGGCGGCCGCCGCGGTGCCGTCGGTGGGCACGTTGTGATCGGCCGTCGCCAGCGTGTGCTCCGGCCTGCGCACGCTGCGCCCGGCCAGCCGCAGCCCCTCGAAGGCCTGTGGGCTGGTGACCTCGTGGATCAGGTGCAGGTCGATGTAAAGCAGCCCGCCGTGAGCGCCCTCGCCGATCGCGTGGGCCTCCCAGATCTTCTCGAACATCGTCTTCGCCATCGTCTTGCCTTTCGTGTCCGGATTCCTGTTGATTGTGCCTATCTTGGCCTGTGCGGATCGCCCATCTGCGTGCCCGCGCGGGCGCTGAGCCTTCAGCTCCTTCGCAGCCCTGCCGCCAGCACCGCCAGAAAGCGCGCCTGGCGCTCGCCGTGGTTCTCGAAGTGGTGGGGCAGGTCGGCGTCGAAGGTGACCGAGTCGCCCTCCTCAAGCGTGTAGGAGACGCCGTCGCAGGTGAGCGTGAGCGTCCCGGAGAGCACCAGCGCGATCTCGCGCGCTCCGGGCTCGTGCATCGGCGGGTCCTCTGCCGAGCCGGTCGATCCGCCCGGCGCGAGCTCGTGCAGCGAGAGCTCCGCGCGCTGGCCGGGCGCGGGCGCGCTGACGATCTCGTAGCTGTGCCCCCGCCGCCGATTGCCGCCGCGCCGGCGCTGCCCACGCCGTAGCACCGTGACCGCGCCCTCCTCGTCCAAGCGCAGAAGCTCTGAGAGGCGCAGCCCCAGGCCGGCGGCGATGCGGGCGCCGAGCGCAAGCGTCGGGCTGGTCTCGCCGCGCTCGACCTGCGAGAGCATCGGCGCGCTCACGCCGCTGCGGCCGGCAAGATCGCGCAGCGACAGCGAGCCTGCCTCTCGCAACGCGCGCACGCGCGCGCCAAAGGCGATCTGGTCGATCTGCGAGCCGAGCGCCGCTGCGTCGCCGCCAGCTGGCGCCGACCGATCAGCGCGCTGCGCGTCATCCAAAGCAAGCATACATCCGTATGTTATCACAGACAGGGTCGCTATGGGCGCCTACTGCCCGCCACTACCGCCGTCGCTCGTCGGGTCGGGCTCCTCGTCGGGGCGCCCGCCCGTTGCAGGCAGCTCGCTGGGCAGCGACTCCGGGCTCGACTGCGCGGCCGCGAGGTTCTCGGACTGCACGGCCAGCCAGATCTCCTCGCGATAGACCGGCAGGTCCTCAGGTGCGGCGATCCCCAGGCGTACCGTCTGGCCGGTGATCTCCATCACCGTCACGACGACATCACCGCCGATCACCACGCGCTCGCCCGGGCGTCGCGCAAGTATGAGCATCGCCGAGATTATGCCCGAGAGCGGCGCGGCGGGCTCGTGTGCCCACCGGCTCGGCGGCGCGCCCGAGGCTAGGCCGCCGCCTGGGCTCTCGCGCCGCCCAGCAGCGGCACGCGCAGGTCCTCGTCGGGGCCGTTGGTCACGACCTGGAATCCACGCCGTCCGACCACCAGGATCGGCGCTCGCAGGTTGACGGTCGTCTCGTGCGGATCGGGTCGAGCGCTCACGGCGACATACACGGTCGCATCCTCCGCCTTTGCAAGCCCAAGCACCTCGCGGTCGGCGGCGGTCAGCTCCAGCGAGTAGTCGGGGCGCACCAGGCGCGGGTCGATCAGCGGCAGCGCCAGCGCCGGGTCGGCGAGCGACTGCAGCCAGGAGAAGAGCGCGTCGGCACGCTCCGAGAGCAGGACGTAGCGATTGCCCGGCAGCCCGACAAGGCCGTTGGGAAAGTCGATCACATCGCCCTCGGCGACAGATCGCACTCCAAAGCGGGTTGTCTGGACCTCGATGCTCATCGGCGCCTCTGTTTGTTTGGGTCTCTAGTGGAGGAAGTTGAGGAGTGACATCTGGATTATGCTCGACCCGGCGCGCATCGCCGCTTCATAGGCGACCTGCTGCGTCGAGTATTCCGTCGCCGCGCGCGCGAAGTTGACTTCCGTCGTGCCGGCAAGCGCAGCGGTGGTGGTCGTGCGCATCGCTTCGATGCTGCCTTCGGCGGCGCGCAGCTGGTCGGTTATCACCCCCATATGCGACTGCATCTGGTCGAGCTTGACTTCGGCCCTTTCAAGCCCTTCGAGGCCGCTCGTGCGCACCGCTTGCAGCGCTTCCGGGGTGCCTTCCTTCAGCTCCTTGGCGATCGTGCGCAGCACATCAAGCAGCTTCCCGTCGGCCGCCGGGGCGCCGCTGCCGAGCAATTCGGAGATGTTGACGCCAAGCCCGACGCTCATGCCCGGCGCGATTGAGCGCGCGACCGTTTCGCCGTTGCCCTGGTAGGCGTCTTCGGCGCCCGTCTGGTAGGGCGCGGTCGTGCTCTTCGTTCCCGAGAAGATGTACTCGCCCGCGTACTTGGCGTTGGCGTCGGCCTTGACCTGTTCGGTCAGCTGTTCGATCGAGCCCCCGAGCATCGCCAGCTCTTCCTTGTTGTCGATTCCCGAACCGGACTGCAGCGCGATTTCACGCGCGCGCGCAACCACCTGGCCGATCGAGGTCAGCGATCCGGTTGCCGTGCTCTGCCATGCCAGCGCTTCCTGCACGTTGGTGGCATACGAGGAGAGGCCGTCGAGCGTGCTCTGAAGTTCGATCGCGCGCGCGGCCCCGAAGGGGTTGTCGGAGGGCTGCGCGATCGCCTTGCCCGAGGAGAGCTCTTCACCGGTGCGCTGGACGCTCGCGAAGGATTCGGTGATGTCGCGCAGTACGTTCTGGGAGACCGTCACCGAGGCTATGCGATCGCTTGACATCAGCTTCTCCTTATAGCCCGACCCGCCCGGTGTGCTCGATCAGCGTTTCAAGCGCCTGGTCCATTGCGGTGAGCACGCGAGCGGAGGCTTCGTAGCCACGCTGGAAGGTCATCATGTTGGTCATTTCTTCGTCGATCGACACCCCCGAGACCGATTCGCGCTGCGCCTTGATCGCCCCCTGCATCGCTTCGGCGTTTGACAGCGTCGTCTTGGCGCTCTTCACTTCGTGGCCCACGCGCGCGACCAGCGCGCCGTAGAGCGATTCGACTTCGCCGCCGCGCAGGGCGGCGATCGCGCTTGCGTATTCGTTGGAGCCCGGCTGGCCGGCCGGCCCGGCCTGCAGCGATTCGGGGGTCGCCACAACCTTGATCGTCGCCGCCGCCGCGCCGGCGCTGAAGGAGAAGAAGGGGCTTTCCGGCTGGTGGCCGTTGACGCTCACCGCGAGCGTTTCGGCGATCTTGTTCAGCGCTTCGCCGAGTTCGTCCAGCCGGCCGGTCGGTTCGGTGAGCGCAAGCAGGGCGCCCAGTTCGCCGCCCGCGCTCGCCTTCAGCGTCTGCGGCCAGTTGACAACACTTCCTTCCACAAGCGGCTTTTCGGCGCCCCCGAAGCTGACGTTGACGACGCCGAATTCCCCTTCGCTGGCCGAGGTGTTGGCCAGCTTCGCCAGTTCGTTGATCAGCATTTCGCGCTTGTCGAGCAGTTCGTTGGGCTGCTGGCCCGCCTGCTCGGCAAGCTGGATCTGGTGGTTGAGCGACGCGATCGCTTCGGCGTCGCTGCCAACCTGTCCGCTTGAGCCGGTCAGCTGGCTGTAGCGGGCGGAGGCGGTTTCGTAGACTTCGGAGATCTGCGCGCGCAGGCGGTTCAGCGTTGTGGCGACTTCCTTGCCCGCCGCCACGACGACTTCGCGCGCACCAAGCGATGTGGGGGCGTTGGCGAGGCTGTTCCACGCCGACCAGAAGGAGGAGAGCTGTGCGGCGAGCCCGCTGCTTGAGGGTTCGTTGAGCGCCGACTGCACCTGTTCGAGCGATTCTGCAAGCGCGGCGGAGCTCCCGAGCGTCGCGGTGGTCGACCGATACTGCCCTTCAAGGAAGTTGTTGTGGATGCGTTCGATCTCCTTGACGCCCACGCCGGTGCCGACGATTGCGCCGCGACCGTCTTCGGGGGAGAGCGCCGGAACGGTGACGGTCGGCTCGGTGACAAGGTCGGCAACCTGGCGGCTGTATCCGGGGGTCTCCGCATTGGAGATGTTCTGGCCGGTGATGTCGAGTGAGTCCTGGTAGGCCATCAGGCCGGAGATCGCGGTCTGGAGGCCCTGCATGGTGGGGATGCTCATCGCTATGCCTCCAGATCCAGCACGTGCAGGTCGCTGCGACGGGCGCTCTGCTGGGCGGGCGCGCTGCCGCGGCGATCGTAAGCGGGCGCGCAGTCCGGCTCAAGCGAGCCCAGCAGGTGGTCGAGGAAGGCAAGTTCGATCCTCATCAGCGCGCGGTTGATCAGGTGCTCTCGCTGCAGCTGCTCGAGGATGCCGCGCAGCTGGGAGCTGCGTGCGGCAGCCTGCGCCGCCTCCTGCTCGCCCATCAGCGTCGAGATCGCTCCCACCGTGATCTGCTCGGGCGCGATGCCCAGCGCCGCCCCCGCTCGCTCAAGCAGCTCGCCGCGGCGCTCCTCAAGCTCGCTCCGGCGCACGAGCTCGCCCTGCAGCAGCCCAGCGCAGTGCACGACCGCGTGGACATCGCGGCGACGGATCGCCGCGCCCTGGTCGAGCACGATCGCAAGCATCCGCTCCGCGGAGCCAAGCTGAGCGGCCAGATGCGCGAGCACCGCACGCCCCAGCGGCTCCTCCTCCTCGGCGGTGGCTGGCCGCAGCTGCCATTGCGCAAGCGTTGTGGAGCGCTCGCTCATCCTGCCGACGCTCCTGTGCCGCCGGCGCCGTGCGTGCCCGCGGCGGGCGCAGCGGCGCCGCCGGCCTGTGCCTGCGCGGGCGTCGGTGAGGCGCCGCCGGCCTGCTGAGCGCGGTGGGCAAGCGAGCTGGCGAGCCCAAGGCCGCCTGCCCTCTGCAGCGCTTCGGAGAGCACGTGAGGCAGATAGCTTTCCATCACCATCGAGCCACCCGCGTCGCTGCCGGCCGTAGCTTCTTGCGCTTCTTCGCCGGCGCCCGCCCGCGCCGCTTCGCCTTCTTCTGAGCCGCCAAGCAGGCCCGATGTGCGCGCCAGCTCGCCGGTAAGCTGTTCAAGCAGCATCCCTTCAAAGGCCTCCCCCTCCTGCCAGGCCTGCTTGACCGCCTGTCCGCCTTCGCGCACGAAGGCAGGCTCGGCAGCGGTGATCGATGTAGGCAGCGGCGGCGGGCTGCTGTTTGGGTGTGTGCTCATGCGCTCGTGTAGATCTGGTTGGCCGTCGCGAGCATCTGGCCCTCGATCTTGACCGCGTTGGCGCTCATCTGGTAGCCGCGCTCGGTCAGCGCCATCTGCGCCAGTTCTGAGGCGACTTCGACATCGGAGCCTTCAAGCGCGCCCTGTATCACGGTCGAGCTGCGCAGCGCCCGCGCCGGCCCGCTTTCGGGCGTAACCGCAAAGGAGCCTTCGCCGGTGGCAAGCAGCTTTTCGGGGGCGGCAACGCCGTAGATCGCTATGCGCCCCAGCGTGCGCCCGCGCGCCTGCACCACGCCGCCCGCGGAGATGCTCACTTCGCTCGGCGAGATTTCCGGCGGGATTGTGATCGGCGGATCGAGCAGCTGGCCGCTCTGGGTGACGATGCGCCGACGGGCGTCGAGCCCGAAGCTGCCATTGCGCGTGAGCAGGACCGCTCCGGTGGCGCTGCGCACGCGGAAGTAGCCTTCGCCGGAGATCGCAAGATCGAGGGGATCTCCAGTCTGGCGCAGCCCTCCCGGCGCGGAGGAGTAGCCGAGCGGACGCGCCGCAGCGCCGGCGCCGGTGGTTGTAGCCGTGCCGGCTTCTTTGACTTCGGAGTAGAGCAGGTCGGTGAAGCCCACCTGCACGGCGCGGTACCCGGTCGTGGAGGCGTTGGCGAGGTTGTTTGCGATCGCGTTCAGCTGCTGCTGCTGGGCGTTCATCCCCGCCGCCGCCGAAAAGAGCCCTTCCAACATCGTGACTGCGCTCCTCTCCCCCTCAGCTCAGGGCGCCAACCTGCGCGGCGGCCATCTGCAGCGTCTGCCCGATCGCGGCAATCGCCTGCTGGCCGGATTGGAAGGTGCTCTGGGCGGTCATCATCTGCACCATCGCATTGACCGGGTTGACGCCCGATTCTTCGAGCGCGCCCGCACGCACGCTGCCGCGCGCGCGCCCGCCCGCGGCGCCGCTGAAGAGGTTTTCGCCCTGCTTGACAGGGTTTCGCACCTTGAAGAGGCCAAGCGCCGAGGAGGCGACCCTGCCGCTCGCCGGGACGCGGATCGGCGCGCCGCCCTGGCCGACCACGTCATTGCCGAAGGAGTCGGTCAGCAGCCCCGCCGCTGAGACCATGAACTGGCCGTTGCGCGTGTAACGGACCCCAGCCCGCGTGCGCACCGCAAAGAAGCCTTCGCCCTGAATCGCGAAGTCAAGCGGGCGACCGGTTTCGTGGATCGATGCCGGTTCGAGGTTCACGTATTCCTTGCCCGTTTCCACGCCGACGTTGAGCGCGCCGATCGGCGCGCCGGTGGCTGTGTTTGAGAGCAGCAGGTCGCCGAAGGCGTGCTCGCTTGATTCGGAGGGCTTGTAGCCGGGGGTCGCGGCGTTGGCGAGGTCGTTTGCCAGCTGGCTCTGGCGCGCCTGCTCGGCGATCATCCCGCTGGCTGCGATGTAGAGGCCGAGGTCCATCTCGCCGGGTGATCGTCGCAAGCGCCCCGATCTTGAGCTGTGGCGGCGTCCTCGCGTCGCTAGGCCAGCTGCTCGCGCAGGCGCCGGCGCAGCTCTGTGTGAATCTGCGACACGCGGCTCTCGGAGACGCCGAGGCGCTCGCCGATGTCGCGCAGTGTCCACTCCTCCACGTAGAGCAGCACCGCCACCTGGCGCTCGCGCTCTGAGAGCGTCCCAAAGGCGGCGCGGAAGCGCTGCTTGATGTCGTTGCGCTCGGCCATCGCCACCGGATCACAGCTCTCATCCTCGCTCTGCAGGGTGTCGATGCGCTCGATCGCCGTGTCGTCGTCGCCGTTGATCGTCTGATGCAGCGAGCTGACCTCCGCGCGCGATAGCTCATCGAGCCTGCGCGTCAGCTCCTGCGCTGTGATCTGCAGCTCTGCCGCCAGCTCCTCGCGGGTCGGCTGTCTTTCGGTGCGCTCGGCGAAGCTGCGTCGCGCGGCGTTGATCTGGCGCTCGGCGGCACGCAGCGACCGCGGCGCCCAGTCGTGGCGGCGGAGCTCGTCGAGCACCGCGCCCTGGATGCGCGTCCAGGCGAACTGCTCGAGCGTCGCGCCCTTGGCGGGGTCGAAGCGCTCGATCGAGTGCATCAGCGCCTCCATGCCGCAGGAGAGGAAGTCGTCCACCTCGCACTGTGCGGGGATCTCGCGAATCTTGCGGTAGACGATGTAGCGCACCATCGGCGTGAACATGAAGATCAGCCGATCGCGCACAGCGCGATCACCGCTGCGCTTGTACTCCTGCCAGATGCGCAGCGCCTCCGAAGCCGTCGGCCTTCTCGTCGGCTTCTCGGTGATTTGCATACGTATCCTCCAACCTTCGAGGGAACAGCCTCACAGGGACGTGGCGCCGGAGCGCACGCCTGGGCAAGGCATCAGGGACATTAGGGAACAGGTGTGCGGTCTTCTGTAGACCTGCCGTGCGCCTTGCGGAGCACTCCGTGACGCGCGGTCGGACGCTGCATCGGCGCCTCGCGTTGGCGACTTGAGCGCAGCAGCGCAAGCCTCGGCACCTCTTCGGCTAGAGCGTTGGTCTAGCGCAAGGCGCTCAGGTCCTCTCGCTCCCTGCCGATCACCCGTCCAGATGAGCGCGCGTCCCCGCACCAGCAAGCGCCGGCGCCGGAGCAGGCGCCCGGCGGCAACCGGCCATTCGTCGAGCCGCCTGCGACCGCCGGCGACCGGCACTGGCGCTCCCGCGATCGCCGCTATCGAGCGCCGCGAAGGCGAGCGCGAGGACCTCTACGCGGCGGCGCGCTCGCTGATCGCAGGCGCTCGCCGCGAGCAGCTGATCGCCCTTGCCCACCAGGCCGGTGAGCTCCCCGGCGTCCACCACGCCTACACCGCACAACGCGCGCTGATCACCGGGGCGATCGAGGGCGCCGGTGCGCTGCCCACCCCCCTACTGCCGGCTGCGTATGTGGCGATCGCCGAGCTCGGGTTGATCGCGCTGCAGAGGGAGGCACGCGAGCCGCTGCTGCTCAACCTCACCGGCATGGCGCTGTATGAGCTCTGGGCGCTCGATGCCGCGCAGGAGCTGTTCGCCGCCGCGCTGCGTCTCGATCCGCAGCTCGCCAGCGCAAGGTCGAACGAGGAGGCGCTGGCGCGCCGCCGGCGCAGGCTCGCCGGGCGTCGGGCTCCCGCACTGCATCGCGATGTCGCCCAGCTTGAGGGGCGCGCGATCGAGCTGGCGCGCAGCGCCCAGCCGGCCCACGGTATGACGCTGGCCCTCTGCATGATCGTCCGCGACGAGGAGCGCGTGCTCGCGCGCTGCCTGGAGTCGGTGCGCGACGCGGTGGACGAGCTCGTTGTGGTCGACACCGGCTCTCGCGATGCGACGATCGACATAGCCCGATCATTTGGAGCGCGGGTGATCGAGGTGCCCTGGGAAGACTCCTTTGCCGCGGCACGCAACGTCTCCTTCGACGCTGCGCGCTCCGACTGGCTGCTCTATCTCGATGCTGACGAGACGCTCGTCGCCGAGGACCGGGAGCTGCTGCGAGCGCTCTGCGGCCGCACCTGGAGGGAGGCCTTCTATGTGCAGGAGACCAACCTCACCGGCTCGCTACGCTCGGGAACGGCGTTCACCAACGACGCGCTGCGAGTCTTCCGCAACCGCGCCGAGTATCGCTTCGAGGGGCGCATCCACGAGCAGATCGCCAAGCGCCTGCCTGCGCATCTGCCCGAGCGCATCGAGCGCAGCGCGGTGCGCATCGAGCACGACGGCTACCTGGCCGAGATGCGTGAGGACAGGGACAAGTCCGCGCGCAACCTGGCGCTGCTGCAGAAGGAAGCCGAGGAAGGCGCCGACAGCGCCTTCGTTCACTTCAACCTCGGCACCACCTACGCCAGCGGCGACGAGCCCGGGCGGGCAGTCGAGGAGTTTGCCTATGCCTGGCGGCTGGTGGCTCAGGAACCCCAGCTTGAGCGCTTCCCGTTTGCGCCAAGCCTTGCGAGCTGGTATGCGGCGGCGCTCTGCGCATGCGGTCGCGAGCGCGAGGCGATCGCTCTGGCCGAGCAGGCGCTCGTGCACTTTCCGGAGCACACCGACCTCGTGCTGCGGCAGGCGAACGCCCACGCCGCGCTGGGCGATAGCGAGCGTGCGCTTGCGCTGGCGCAGCGCTGCCTGGAGATGGGCGACTCGGACCCCAAGCTTGCCGGCACGCGCGGCTCCGGCGGCTTTCTGGCGCGCACGCTGATCGGCCGCATCCTGCTGGCCCGCGGCGAGGCGCAGGGCGCGGCGGCGGCGCTGAGCCAGGCGCTCGCTGAAGGCTCCTCCTATCTTGAGCCCGTCGAGCCCCTGGTCACGGCGCTCTTGGCAGCGGGCCGATCGCCCGAGCAGGCGCTTGCGGCGCTCGAGGAGGCGCTCGGAGCGCTGCCCGGCGTCGCCCGCTTTCTGGCCGCCGGCGCGCTGCTTGCAGGCGGACACGCCGAGCCTGCCGCAGCACAGCTCGAGATCCTGCTGGCCGAGGAGGAGGACAGCCGCGTGCGGCTGGCGCTTGCCGAAGCGCAGCTCTACAGCCACAACTACCCCGCCGCCGCCCGCACTGCCGCCGGGATCGCGCCCGAGGACCCCTTGGCGCAGGCCGCCTGCCGCAGCGAGCTGCGCGCGCTTGTCCTCGCCGGCTCCGAGCCGGTTGCGCAGGCGCTTGCGCGCGCCGGCCGGGCGGGCCTCGATGAGCGCCAGCTTGCCGCCTATCGCCTATGGTGGGCGCTTGAGGGTGGTGCCGAGCGCGCCGAGGGTCAACCTCCCCCGGCGGGCGAGGAGCTGCTTGCAGCGCTGGGCGTTCTGCTCGACCTGCGCGAGTACCGCAGGTTTGAGCGGCTGTTACCCGCGCTGGCCGACTGCGACCTCGAGCCCACCCAGCGCCGGCACCGCCTTGCCGAGCTCTATCTGCGTCACGGCTTTGCCAAGTCGGCGGCGCGCGAGTGGATGGAGATCTGCGCCAGGGAGCCAGATGCGCAGGCACTCTACGGGCTGGCCGTCATCGCCTCCGCGCAGGGCATGAGCGAGCAGGCGGCAGAGCTTGCGCGCCAGGCGCTGGCGCGCGATCCAGGCTCAGACGGCGCCCGCTCGCTGCTGGAGGAGCTGCGGCGCGCGCCGGTGCAGCCGCCTACCGGAGCGCTGCGCGCCTAAAGGTCCAGAGCAAGCTGCCGATCTTCAAGGGACGTGGCAGGCCTGATAGGGCGCAGACTGCGACCATCAGCCCCGCCAAAGGAGCAAGATCAAGGATGAGCGCACCCATACAATCCCCTGAAGGTCTCGGCGGCATCCTGCCGACTGCTCCCAGCGCGCGCACGGGGGGCGCACGGGCGCCCACCGCCACGGGCGCGACGCTGGGGCCCGCGGTGGCGGTCGAAACCACGCCCTCCTCTCCGCCGGCCGAGGTTCTGGCGCAGGTGCAGGCAGCCGGGCGCGTCTACGACCGCCTGCGCTCGGAAGGGATCACGGTCCGCTTCACGCGCGATCCGCTTGGGCGGATGCGCGCGAGCCTCTACAACAGCGAAGGCGCTCCCGTGCGCGACCTCTCGCCAGGCGAGACGGTCGCGCTTGCGGCCGGTGAAGGGCCGGCGCGATGAGCGTCGGCAGCGAATCGCTGGTCAAGTTCGAAGGCCTCGCCTCTGGCCTGCACACCCAGGAAATCGTAAACGCGATGATGGCGGTCGAACGCCAATCGCTCACGCGCATGCGCGATGAACGCACGGTCCTTGAAACGCAGGAGGGGGCGCTGCGCAACCTCCGAGCGGACCTGCAGAGCCTGCTCACCGCCACCACCACCGAACTGGGCTCGCCCGCGATCTTCGCCAAGAGCCAGCAGATCAGCTCGAGCGAACCATCGCGCGTCGGCGCGACGCTCAGCGGCAGCGCACCCGCCGGCGGCTACTCGATCACGGTCGCCGGGCTGGCGAGCGCCGCTCAGCGCTCCTTCACCTACCACAGCCCCAGCGAAGAAAAGAGCGTCACGATCGAAGGCCACGAACTCAAGATAAAGGCCGGCGAGACGCTCGCCCAGCTGGCGGAATCGATTAACGCGAACTCCGAACTGCCGCTGCTGGCAACCGCGGTGGGCGGCGAAACGCTTGTGCTCTCCGAGCGCGCAACAGGCAAGCAGGGTCCCGGCTACATCGCGGTCTCAGGCGGCGAAACGCTGACCGAAGTGCTCGGCTCGGCCAAGGAAGGGACCAACGCCGCCTATGCGATCAACGGCGTCGAAGGCTCTTCGAAGAGCAATGTCCTGACCGAAGCGATACCGGGCGTCACGCTGACGCTGAGCGCGCTGACGGGCTCCTCTCCCGTGTCGGTGACGATCTCCCAGCCCGAAGTCGACAAGGCCAAGGTCGTAGAAGCGGTCAAGGCCTTCATCAGCGCCTACAACAGCGCCCTCACAGCGATCCAGGGCGAAATTCAGACCAAGCCGCCCAGCGGCCTGGCGGCGCAGGCCCAGGAACGCAAGGGCACGCTCTTCGGCGACCCGGAACTGCTCTCGATCGCCACGACGATGCGCCAGGAAGCCTACACCGCCGTCGCGGGGCTGCCGAGCGGGGTCTCGAGCCTGACCGACATCGGCATCAGCACCGGCGCTGCAAGCGGCAGCGCGACGCCCTCGCAGAGCGCGATCGAAGGCAAGCTCCAGCTTGAAGAATCGAAGCTAGCCGAAGCGCTCGCAAGAGAACCGGAAGCGGTGCAGAAGCTCCTCAAGGAATGGTCCGCCCGCTTTGCGGTCGGGGTCGAAGCAAGCACGCAGACCGCGAGCAGCCTCGACTCGCGCGCGCAGAGCGACGAAGAACGAGCGCTTGCGATCTCCGAACGCTCGACCGCGCTCTCGGAAATGCTCGAAGTGCGCCAGCACAACCTTGAAGCGCGCTTTGTCGCGCTGGAATCGACGCTCGCACGGCTGAAGGTACAGAGCTCCTACGTCTCTGCGCAGCTCTCGAAGCTCTCCGCGAGCGGCTCCACCGCGATCCTTTAGCGACCTGTCAAGCAGGCCCAGTCGCTCAATCCTGGCCGCCCGCGGCCGATCACCATGGTGTGAGCACTCAGACCGCATACACCACCGCCTACTCGCGCTCGCTGCGCGAGAACAACATCCTCTCAGCCTCGCCCACCGGGCTCATCGTCGCCCTCTACGACGGCGCCAAGCGCTTTCTCGGCGAGGGCGCCGAGGCGATGCGCAATCGTGAAATCGAGCGCTCTCACCACGCGCTGCGTCGCGCTGAAATGATCATCGACTACCTCAATCAGATCATCGATGACGAGCAGGGCGAGGTCGCGCAGAGCCTCCACTCGCTCTACGCCTTCGCACGCCGCCACCTCAACAGCGCGCGGATGAGCCTCGACGCGGGCAAGGTCGAGGAGGTCATCCGCGTGCTCAACCCGCTGCGCGAGGCCTTCGATCAGATCTCACGGCAATGAGCGTCGGGCAGTCAGGCCGGACAGGGGCGCACGACGGCGACTCCGCAGGCAGCGCTGATCAGCACTACCAGGAGCTGCTTGCGCTGGTCGAGCAGCAGCTGCTGCTCGCCGAAGCCGGCAGCGCCGACGCACTGGTCGGCCTGGCGGCGGCCTGGGAGCGGATCAGCGCGCTGGGCCCGGTCAACCCGACGCCGGCGGCCGCCAGTGCGCTGGCCCGAGCAGCGTTGCTGCTGCGCCGCACCAGCGAGCGCATCGAGCACATGCAGGCAAGCCTCGGCGAGGAGATCACCAGGACCGCGAAGGTGGCTCACGCCGCCCGCTCCTACGCCTCCCCTGCCCCTTCGCTCTCGCGACGCGTCGATCGCCGCGCCTAGGCGCTAAAGCTCACGGTGGATCGTCCGATCACCGAGGGCGAGCTGCATGTCTACCCTCGACGGCATTCAGGCGATCCTTGAGACCGCGATGCGCGGTGCCTGGCAGCGCCAGACGCTGCTGACGCAGAACATCGCCAACGCTGAAACGCCGGGCTACCAACGCGAGACGCTCTCCTTCCAGTCCAGCCTCCGCTCGGCGCTCAGCGGCGGCGAACCGCTTGAATCGCTCAGCTTCACGCCGGTGGCGGAAGCGCGAGCGGCGACTCCGAACGGCAATGGCGTGAACCTCGATCAGGAATCGGCGCTGCTGGCCGAAAACGGCCTCACCTACGAGGCGCTGTCGCAGATGCTCTTTGCCCACAACGAAACGCTGCGCGCCGCGATGGGGCTGTGACGATGGGGCTCTTTGACGCAATTGAGATTGCCGGCTCGGGCCTCTCCGCCGAACGTGTGCGGATGGACGTGACCGCCGAGAACCTTGCCAACGCGCAGACCACGCGCGTCCCCGGCGGCGGCCCCTATCAGCGCAAGGAAGTGATACTCGCCGCGAGCGCGCCCGCAGAAAGCTTCGAAGGGGCGCTGGAAGGAGCGCTCGGCAGCGGCTCCGAAACGCAGGAAGCACCGGCCTCAAACCAGATCGGCGGATCGCCCGCAGCGGGCGAAGGGCCCGGAGGCGGCGTGCAAGTCGCGGCGGTCGTCGCCTCCAAGACGCCCGACCAGCTGGTCTATGAGCCGGGCAACCCCGAAGCCAACGCCAAAGGCTATGTCCGGCTGCCCAATGTCGACACCGTCACGGAAATGACGAATCTGATCGCCGAGTCGCGCTCCTACCAGGCTGACGTGACCGCGATGGAGACCGCAAAGGGCATGTTCAACACGACGCTCGGGCTGCTGAAGTGACGATTCCAGCGATCGGATCCCTCGAAGCGCTCTCGGCACTCTCGCCGAGCACCAACGCGGCGGCCAAGGTCGGCTCCGAAGCGCCGGCGGGCGGCACGCTCGCCGTCGAAGAAGGCGAAAAGGCAAAGGGCTCCTTCGGCAACGCCCTGGCCAAGGCGCTCAACGCGCTGGAAGGCTCGCAGTCGAGCGCCGAAGTCGCCGCAGCGGAAGTCGCGACCGGCACCACCGCCAACCCCGAGGCGGCGATCGTGAAGGTCCAGAACGCCGAGCTTGAGATGCAGCTTGCCTCGCAGATGCGCGCCAAGGCAAGCGAAGCCCTGCAGACGATCTTCCAGACTCAGGTCTAGGCGATGGCCGCTCGCTCCTCCGATCGCAAGCGCAGGCGCCGGGAGGCATAGGTGGGAAGCCTCGGCCAGATGGCAACCCGCCTCTCTCCGCGCGGCTGGCTTGCCGCGGCAGCAGCGGGCATCGGCTCGATCGTCGTCCTCTATCTGCTGCTGCAGATGGTCTCCGCGCCGAGCTACACGACGCTGCTGACCGGCCTGGAACCGGCGCAGACGGGCAAGATGACCGCGGCGCTCTCCCAGAAGGGGATCAGCTATGAGCTGCAGAACAACGGCACCGCGCTTGCCGTGCAGTCGACCGAAACCGCTCAGGCGCGCGTCGCGCTGGCCGGCGCCGGCCTGCTGGAAGGCAACCAGCAGGGCTTCTCGCTCTTCAACAAGTCCGAACTGGGGGAATCGACCTTCCAGCAGCAGGTGACCTATCAGCGCGCCCTCCAGGGCCAGCTTGCGCAGACGATCGACCAGATCCAGGGCGTATCGGGCGCGCAGGTCGAGCTGGTGCTCCCCAACACGCAGAATCAGCTCTTCTCCGAAAATCAGGCGCCGCCATCGGCGGCCGTGCTGCTGGGCGGCTCGGGCACGCTCGAACCGGCGACCGTGCGCGGCATCGCGCACCTGGTCGCCTCCTCGGTGCCCGGCCTGCAGACCTCCAACGTCACGATCACCGGTCCCTCCGGGCAGCTGCTGTGGCCCTCGGCCGAAGGCGGCGAAGGCGGCGAAGGGTCCTCCCGTCAGAGCGCCGAGCAGCACTACGACCAGCAGCTGGACTCGACGATCGGCGCGATGCTCAACCAGATCGTCGGCCCCGGCAAGGCGCAGGTTCAGGTCTATTCCGAAATGAACGTCAACAAGACCACACAGGAACAGCTCACCTACGGAACCAAGGGCGTGCCGCTGCAGGAAAGCAAGAGCCTCGAGACGCTGCAGGGGACCGGTGGCGGCAGCGGCGGAGCTGCGGGAACCGCGGCGATCCCCGGCTATGCGCAGACCGGCAGCGGCAAGTCCAACTACAAGCACGAAACCAACAGCGCCTCGCTCGGCGTCAGCAAGACCGTCACGCACTCCACGATCGCCCCTGGCGAAGTCACAAAGGAGCACGTTGCGGTGCTGCTGGACCGCTCCGTGCCGGCCTCGGCTGTCCCGGCAATCCGCGAAGCGGTCTCCAACGCCGCCGGGATCGAACCCAAGCGCGGCGACACCCTCTACATCGGCCAGATGAGCTTCTCGAAGGCAACCACAGCTGCCGCCGCCGGCTCGAGCTCCTCGATGCTCTCCTACGCCAAGGACCTCCTCGCCGTGATCGCCGCGGCGATCTTCATCTTCTTCACCACCCGCTTTCTGCGCAAGCGCGAAGCTGCGCCGATCGCCGAGGACCCGCCCTGGCTGCGCAGCCTGCAGGCGCCGGTCCGCCTGGCAGAGCTCGAACGCGAGGTCGGCGCCGGCGCCCGCTCGGGCAACGGCGCCCGCAGCGCGGGCACCGGCAACGGCCAGGGCGCGCAGAGCGCCGGCGCAACGACGCGTCAGCGCGTCGAGGAGCTGGCAAACGCCAACCCCGAGCAGATCGCCGGCCAGCTGCGCAGCTGGATGAACGAAGAGTGAGCGCATGGCAGCTGAGGTGAGAGAGCGCGGGCGCGCGGGCACCTCGACGGCGCAGATGAGCGGGCGCCGCAAGGCCGCGGTGCTGCTTGCGGCGCTGGGCCCAGAGCTTGCGGCCAGCGTCATCGCGCACCTGCGCGAGGATGAGGTCGAAGCGCTCTCGATCGAGATGCTGCACCTGGAGTCCGTCGCCCAGCAGACAGCCGAGGCGATCATGATCGAGCTTGAGCGCAGCGCACAGGAAGGCGGCGCTTTTGCCGCCGGCTCCGAGCTGGCGCAGGCGGTGCTCTCCCGTGCGCTCGGCGAGACGCGTGCGACCGAGCTCTTGGAAAGGGTGACCTCGGCCAGCGAGCAGCGCCCCTTCGAGCATCTCCGCCACACGCCCCCCGAGCGCGTCGCGGCCTTCCTGCAGGGCGAGGCACCGCAGACGATCGCGCTCGTGCTGGCGCATCTGGACGCCGGCCACGCCGCGCTGGCGCTGGCGCGGCTGCCCGAGCAGATCCGCCCGGAGGTTGCGCTGCGCATCGCGCGCACTGGCGAGGTGGCGCCGGAGGTGATCCACCAGATCGAAGAGCTGGCGCGTCAGCGCATGACGGCAGCAAACCAGCAGGAAGGCTTTGCGAGCGCTGACGGCGTCAAAGCGCTGGCGGAGATCCTCGGCCACAGCGACCGCGCCACCGAGCGCGCGGTGCTGGAGTACCTCCACAGCTCCGACCAAGAGCTCGCCGAGGACGTGCGCTCGAGGCTGTTCGTCTTCGAGGACATCGTCAAGCTGGAAGACCGCGCCATCCAGCAGGTGCTGCGCGAGGCCGACCAGAAGGATCTCGTGCTGGCGATTCGCGGCGCCCCGGAGGAGGTCAAGGAGCGCATTCTCGCCAACATGTCCGAGCGCGGCGCGGAAATGCTCAAGGAAGAGCTTGAAGTCCAGCAGCCGCAGCGCAAGTCCGACATCGACGCCGCACAGAGCCGCATTGTCAGCGTCGTTCACAAGCTCGAGGAAGCGGGCACGATCATCGTTCCGCGCCCGGAGGATCACGCCGAGGGCGACATCGTCTAGGGAGCTGAGGATGGCCGGGCAGACGAAGCCATACGAGCTGGCCGCGCTCGAGCCGAGCGCTCCGCTGGAGCCCGAGGACCCGCGCACGATTCTCGAGCGCGCGCGTCTCGATGCCGAGGCGATCCGCGACGCTGCGCGAGAGGAGGGCTACGCGGCCGGCCACGCGGAGGGCGCCCGCGCAGGCGCTGCTGCGGCGGTTGCCGCCGCGCAGGCGCTAGATGAGGCTCGCATCCAGCTGCTTGGCGCCAGAGAGCGGCGCGAAGCGGACCTGACCCGTGAGGCGGTCGAGCTCGCGCTGGCGCTGGCCGAGAAGATCCTCTCCGGCGCGCTTGAGATTGCGCCGGAGCGGGTGCTCGACGTGGTGCGATCCGCCCTGCGCCAGATTGAGGAGCGCCGCGCGCTGACGATCCTCGTGCACCCCGACGACCTGCCACTGGTGAGCGGCGCGCTCGCGCAGCTCTCCGCGGCAGCGGGGGGAATCGATCACTGCGAGCTGCACGCCGAGCGGCGGATCAGGCGCGGCGGCGCAATCGTGCGCACGAGCGAAGGCGAGCTTGACGCCAGCATCGAGACACAGCTCGAGCGCGCGCGCGAGGTTGCGATGCGCGAGCTCAGGGGCGCAGTGGAGCACCCGGCTCGGGGCGGCGATGAGCTCCACTGAGGTTGACCGCCAGGGCGACACGAGCCTGGCGGGGGTCCGCGCGACGCTGCGCAACGCCAACCTCGCGCGCCACAACGGGCGCGTCAGCGACCTGATCGGCCTGATCATCGAGGCCACCGGCCTGAGAGCGGAGGTGGGTGAGCTGTGCCTGATCAACGCCGGGCGCCACCGTGATCCGGTCGCCTCCGAGGTCGTCGGCTTCCGCCAGGGCAGGACGCTGCTGATGCCCCTGGGCGAGCTGCAGGGCATCGGCCCCGGCACCAAGGTGCAGGCAACCGGCTCGAGCTTTCAGATCCCGGTGGGCGAGGCGCTGCTCGGGCGAGTGCTAGACGGTCTCGGCCGGCCGATCGACCTCGACCTGCGTGCCCGCACGCAGCGCGAAGAGGAGCTCGGCGGAGAGGAGCGGCTAGACCTCGAGCATGCGGCGCTCCGCCCCACCCAATCCTCGCCGCCGGACCCGCTCAGCCGCCCCCGGATCACCGAACGCGTCGCGCTGGGGGTTCGGGCGCTTGACGCACTGGTGCCCTGCGGGCGAGGGCAGCGCCTGGGGATCTTTGCCGGCTCAGGCGTCGGCAAGTCATCGCTGCTGGGGATGATCGCACGCGCCAGCGCGGCGTCAGTCAACGTGATCGCTCTTGTCGGCGAGCGCGGACGCGAGGTGGGTGAGTTCATCGAGCGTGACCTCGGCGAGGGGCTCGCGCGCTCGGTGGTCGTCGTTGCAACCTCCGATCAGCCGGCGCTGGTGCGCATCAAGGCAGCCTTCACCGCGACGGCGATCGCCGAGCACTTTCGTGATCGCGGCCACGATGTGATGCTGATGATGGACTCCATCACGCGCTTTGCAATGGCCCAGCGCGAGGTCGGCCTGGCGGTGGGCGAGCCGCCCGCGACGCGCGGCTACACGCCAAGCGTCTTTGCGCTGCTGCCAAGGCTGCTCGAGCGCGCCGGGCGCAACGAGAGCGGCTCGATCACGGGCCTCTACACCGTGCTCGTGGACGGCGACGACATGAACGAGCCGATCGCCGATGCGGTGCGGGCGATCCTCGACGGCCACATCGTCCTCTCGCGTGCGCTGGCGCACGCAGGGCACTACCCGGCGATCGACGTGCTACAGAGCGTCTCGCGACTGGCTGACGAGATCGTCTCCGCCGAGGCGGGCCGCGCCGCGCAGCGGCTTCGCGCCGCACTCGCGCGCATGCGCGAGAAGGAGGATCTGATCGCGATCGGGGCCTATCGATCCGGCAGCGACCCCGAGCTTGACGCCGCGCTGATGCTGCGCGGCGAGATCGAGCGCTTTCTCTGCCAGCCAGTCTCGGAGGCGAGCAGCGCCGAGCAGGCCGAGAACGCGCTGCTTGAGCTCGAGCAGGCTCTGCAGGCAGCCGCCTCGGCGGCGGCGAGCGCCCAGGAGAGCGATCAGGAGGCTGAGGTGCTCGAGGGCGAAGCGCTTCCGCCCGCAAGCGCGCTTGGCGCCTACGGCAACCAGAGCGCGATCCCCGATCTTCGGCTTTAGCGGCGCAGCGGCGCTCAAGAGCTGACGTCGGCCGACGATTAATGAGCTGTGCCCGACTCGCCCTTCCGATTCCGTCTGGAGCGCATCCGCGCCCTGCGCGAGCAGCGCGAGCAGGCGGCCCGCGCGGAGCTGGCCAGCGCGCTCGGCGCCGAGGCGCAGCGAGAAGCGCACCTACTCGCCACGGAAGCAAAGCTGATCGCCGCCAATGAAGAGCACCGCGAGGCTCTCCAGGAGTCGACCGTTGACGTCGCGGAGCTGAACGCGCGCCAGCAGTTCGTCGAGCGGGTGGAGCAGGAGCGGCAGCTACGCGAGCAGGCGCTGGCGCACGCCTCCGGCGAGGTTGCCGCGCGCGGGCGCCAGCTTCAGGATGCCGCGCGCGAGCATCGCATGCTCGAGCGCCTGAAGGAGCGCAGGCGCGCCGAGCACCGGCTCGCGGACTCCCGCCGCGAAAGCAAGCTGCTCGACGAGATCGCGGGCGAGCGCTTCCATCGAAACGCGGCGTGAGCATCGAAGCGATCGCAGGGGCGTCCGGCGCAGCGTCTGATCTGCAGGCGGCGAGCGCGCGCGTGCGCGAGCTGGAAGCCCTTGAGGCCGAAGCGTCCGCCCCGCGCGGCCCCTCCGAAACGGCGAGCTTCGCCGCCGTGCTTGCGGCGGCAGGCGAAGAAGCGGGTGGTGGCGGCGGTGGTGCGGTCGCCAGCGCGGCGACCCAGGCGCTGGCGGAACGGACCGGCGGCACAGCCGCCCCCGGCCTCTCAGCAAGCGAAGCGGCCGGCCCGGGCGCCCTCCTCTCGCCCTACGCGACCGGGGCATCCGCAAGCACCCCGGCGCCCTACCCCACCGCCGCGGCGCAGAGCGAAGGCGCCGCGGCCGCCGGCGTCGGCCACCAGGCGCCGGCCTCCTACCCGGGCTCCTATCGGTCCGAATCGCTCGCATCCGAAGGTGTCTCGCAGGCAGCGGTGCAGAGCGCCGGCGCTGCCCCCTACGCACAGGCGATCAGCCGCGCGGCGATCGCCAACGGCATCGAACCGGCGATCCTCTTCGGGCTGATCGAGCAGGAGTCTGGCTTTGACCCGCAGGCGCGCTCCTCTGCGGGCGCGCTCGGCCTGACCCAGCTGATGCCGGCCACCGCAGCCTCGCTCGGCGTCCGCGAACCGCTGGACCCCTGGGAAGCGATCGCAGGCGGGGCGCGCTACCTCGGGCAGCTGCTGCGCGAATTCCACGGCAACATCCAGGATGCCCTCGCCGCCTACAACGCCGGCCCCGGCGCGGTCAGCGCGGCTGGGGGAGTCCCGCCGATCGCCGAAACCGAAGCCTACGTCAGCGACGTGCTCGCCAACGCACGGCGCTTCCGCGGCGAATAACGAACGTTCGGCGCGCCTTCAAGAGCAGCCGGATGCGGACGATTACACGCACGTGACCCCAGCGTCCGCGACATGCGAACTGCCGGCGCCGCAAGCGCCGGGCCCCATCGCCACACTTGGCGCGCAGGCCGCCGGCCCGGGCGCCGCCGAAGCGCCGCCGGCGCTCACCGCCACAGACCCTCCGCCGAGCGCAGGCCCGCCGGGCGGCTCCTCCCCACCCCCGCACTTCGGGGAGCTGCTTGAAGAAAGCCTCGTCCGGACCGCCAAGTCGGAGGACGAAAAGCCGGAGGCAAAGCAACCCGCAGGCGCCTCCGCGCAGCAGGCAGAGGCAGCGATGGCAACGCTCGCGGGCGCCCAGGCGGCGGCGGCAGCAGCGGCAGACGGGGCTCAGGGCAGCGCGGGCCAGGCAATGCGCAGCAGCGTGGGGCAGGCTGAGGCCAGGCCCGCCGGCGCAGGGGCAGCGACCGCTGCCACCGAGCCTGCGCCCGGCGCTGAGGGCGCAGGCAGCGGCACGGCTGCGCCGAACGGCGCTCCAGGGCGCTCCAGCGTGAGCTCCGCAGGCGAGGGGGCGCCCTACCTCGAGGGGGAGGCCACAGCCGCTGCGGCAGCCGGCGAGAGCCTCGCGGAGGGTCGGCCGGCGAGCGGCGGCGGCGGCGCGAGCTGCGCGGCAGCGCCCAAGGCCTCCTCGGCGACGGCTGCAGCACCTGACCCCGCGGCCCTCTCGGCGGCAGGCACGACGACGACGACGGGCGCCAAGCTGCGCGTTGCCGAGGGACGGCCTGAAGGTCAGGTTGGCACCAGCGCGCCGGCGGCCGCCCCTGAGCCAGCTCCCAGCCGGCGTGCGGCGGCCACCGCGCCCGCCATGCCCTCCGGCGCCGGCACCGGCGCCAAGGCGACTGCCGCCGGCACCCTCGCCGATGACGGTCCCCTGCCCAACGCCGCTGCAATGCAAGGCACCGCAGCAGGACCGCAGCGACCCGTGCAAGCGATCGCAGGTCGAGCACCTGCTGGTACCCCGACGCCCGCAGCCACGGGCAGCTCGGGCGGCACATCCAGCAGCGCAGAGGCGCCAGCGCAGCCAGACCCCGCGCCGGCGGCGCTCGGCGAGGCCCGGGGGCCCGCCGCGGGCGCGATGCCGCGCCAGAGCAGCGCTGCACCGGCCGCAGGCGAGCAGCCCGCCGCGCAGGGTGCCCAGCCGGTCACACCGCCCGCGCCAGGGTTGCCGGCCGGCGGCGCCCCCAGCGCCGCCGCAACCTCCACGAGCTTCGCGCAGCTCCCCTCATCCACCCTCGGCAGAGCACTGCGCCAGCAGATCGAGTCCCTGCGTGCGACGGTGGCGCTGGCGGTGCGCAGCGGCGGCGCGCAGGCGCGGATCAGCCTCTCCCCACCCGAGCTCGGAGCGCTGCGCATCCGCCTGACGCAGACCGAAGGTGGCCTGATCGCGCGCGTGAGCGCGGAGTCGGGGGCGGCCGCGCAGGCGCTCTCAGAAAGCCAGGGCGAGCTGCGCAACACGCTGGCCTCGCTTGGCATCGCCCTTCTGCACCTTGACATCTCCGGTGGATCGGCAGGCCAGGCGCGGGCGGGCGGCTCACAGCGGCGGGTGCGCGCCACCGCCGCCCGCAGTGCCATCGCCCATGAGGAGGAGGAGGCGTCGATCGCCCTGACGGCGCCCGCAGCCCTTGCCCAGTCTGGTCTCCGCCAGGGCCACGTGAACGTCCTTGCCTGAGCCAGATGCAGACACCGCCAGAGAAAAGGAACACCAAGGAGCAACAGAGATGACGACATCGATCGAACCCACCGGCGCCATGACGCCGAGCACGCACGAAGCGACCAACCCCAACGGGACGATCGGCCAGGAGGGCTTTCTCCAGCTGATGATCGCGCAGCTGCGCTCCCAGAACCCGTTGAACCCCGCCACCAACGACGAATACATCGGCGAGCTTGCCACCTTCACCGAGCTTGAGCAGATGACCAACCTCGCCAACGCCGGCGAGCTCTCGGGCGGAATCGCCCTGATCGGTCACAAGGTCACCTACAACGGCGCCAGCGGATCGGCCTCAGGCACGGTCGAAAGCGTTCAGAGCGGGACCTCCGGCACCACCCTCACGATCTCGGGGGTCAGCGGCGTTCCCGAGTCCGCGATAACTGAAATCTCCTGATGAGCGATCCCCGCCTCCAGCAGCTCTCCAGCCCCGCCCCGCTTGTCGCGCCGCCCTCGCCGGCGCCCACGCGTCCGGCGCGCGCCACCTCCTCTGGCCCGGCGCCCGCGCCCTTCGCAAGGGCTCTGGCCGAAGCGGGGAGCGCTGGGCAGACGCAGCCGCTGCGCTTCTCCAAGCACGCGCTCGCGCGTGTGGCACGGCGCAACATCCCGCTCGACCAGCGCACGCTCGCCCGCCTTGCGGCCGGCGTCGGCAGGGCGGCTGGCAAGGGCGCGCGCGACTCGGTGGTGCTTGTCGACGGGACCGCCTTCGTGGTCTCGGTCGCCAATCGCACCGTGCTGACCGCGGTCATCCCCGAGCAGACGCGCGAGCAGGTCTTCACAAACATCGACAGCGCCGTGATCGCATGACGCTGCCAAGGACGAACACCCCGACATCGCCCGGCGTCGCAGGCGCAGGGCAAGGACAACGACGCGGCCGGACCTCTACGAGGAGGTCGCAGAAGGAGACAGATCAACCATGATGAGCGGTATGTACAGCGCGATCAGCGGTCTGGAAGTCAACCAGACGATGCTGAACGTGACCGCCAACAACCTCGCCAATGTGAACACGGTCGGCTACAAGTCCGCCTCGGTCACATTCGCAGACTCGCTGACGCAGGTGATGCGCGGCGCATCCGGCGCCGACGCCTCCACCGGCGGCACCAACCCCGTTCAGGTGGGGCTCGGCGTGCAGGTAGACGCGACCGAGAACGAAATGACCGAGGGCGCCTTCCAGACGACCAACAACCCGCTTGATGTCGCAATCGAGGGCGCGGGCTTCCTGCGCGTGGGCACGGGCACCCCGCCGGCCGCGGAACCCTACACCAAGGAACTGCCCAAGAGCCTCTCCTACACCCGCGCGGGCAACCTCTCGACCGACGCCAACGGCTTCCTGACGACCCAGACCGGCGAGTACGTGATCGGCTTCAACGCGGTGGCGAAGGTCGAAGGCACCAACACCGTCTACACGCCGGGCACCGAAGAAAGCTACATCCGCATCCCGCCCGGCTCCACCGACGTCTCGATCGGCCCCAACGGCGCGGTCAACTACGTCGATCAGAACCCCGAATCCCCCAATTACGGCAAGCAGGTGACCGCCGGCTTCATCTCGCTGGCGAAGTTCCCCAACGAAGCCGGGCTGGAACGCCTCGGCAACTCGCTGTGGGCCGAAACCGCCAACTCGGGCAAGGCCCTGGTGGGCGTCCCCGGCGCGACCGGGTATGGCGCGACGATCGGCGGCGAGCTTGAGATGTCCAACGTCAACCTCGCGGGCGAAATGACCGCGATGATCACATCCGAGCGCGGCTACCAGGCCAACTCGCGCGTGATCACCGTCGCGGACGAAATGCTGCAGTCAGCGGTCTCGATGGTCCCGTAGCAATGTCGGCGGGGGCCTGCCGCCAGCCCGCGGAGGGCCCCCGCAACAGGAAAGGAGCACCAAATGATAACCCTCCACAAGCTCGGTCACGGAACGGAGTGCTTCAGCCTCAACCCGGACCTGATCGTCTCAATCGAGGCGACGCCGGACACGGTGATCACGCTTGCCACCACCTCCAAGGTGCTTGTCGCCGAGCGTCCGGAGGAGGTCGCCGAGGCTGTCCGCAGCTGGCGCGCTGCGGTGATCGCAAGCGCCCTGCGCCCCGAGGCCCCCACGCTCGCTCCCGGCAGCAGGGCCGGCCGAACGGTGGCCGGCGCCACCCCCCAGGCAGCGCACGCAAACGCCTAGCAGACCGCCGGCGCCCCCCTCATCGCTCTGCGGTGAAGGTTGGGCGCAAGCGGCCGATCAACCAGGACGATGAAGGCTGCAACGGCCATAGGCATCGTTGTCGCGGTCTTTGGGCTGCTGCTCGGAGCGATGATGGACGGCACAAGCCCGGCCGCCTTCATCGACATCCCTGCGCTCCTGATCATCCTCGGCGGCACCGGCGGCGCGACGATGGCAAGCGTCGGCATGCCCTCGATGAAGCGCATCCCAAGCCTCTACAAGATGGTCTTCTCCTCCGAGCCGCCCGATCTGCGCGAGCGGCTGGAGCTGTTGGTCTCGCTTGCCGACAAGGCCCGCCGTGAGGGGCTGCTCGCGCTTGACGCGCAGCTGTCGCAGATCGAGGACTCCTTCACGCGCAACGCGCTGCAGCTCGTCGTCGATGGCACCGATCCCGAGCTCGTGCACGCGATCCTCGAGGCCGAGATCGACGGCATGGCAGAGCGCCATGAGGCCGCTGCGCGCCCCTTTGAGAAGGCCGGCGGCTTTGCGCCGACGATGGGGATCATCGGCACGGTGATGGGGCTGGTGCACGTGCTCGGGAACCTCAGCTCGCCAAAGACGCTCGGTCCGGCGATCGCATCGGCGTTCATGGCGACGCTGATGGGGGTCGGCTCGGCAAACGTCGTCTTCCTGCCGATCGCCAACCGGCTGAAGGCGATCTCTGCCGAAGAGGTATCGCTGCGGATGATGACGCTCGAGGGGATCCTCTCGATCCAGTCCGGCGACAATCCGCGCCTGGTTGCCGACAAGCTCTCCTCCTACCTGCCGCCCACCGAGCGCGCGGCGGATCCCAAGCAGAAGAGCGGCGCGATTGCGCCGAGCCTGCAGGCCGAGCCGGAGGCGGCTTGAGATGGCAAGGGGTCGTGGCAGCGGGCGGCGCGGCAGCAAGACCGAGGAAAACGAGGAGCGCTGGCTGCTGACCTATGCCGACATGATCACGCTGCTGCTCGCGCTCTTCATGGTCCTCTTCTCGATCGCCTCGATCAACACCACGAAGTTCAAGGAGTTCAAGGAAGCCCTTCACGACGCCTTCTCGGCACCGATCGTCGGCGGGGGCGCTGCGATCAAGCAGACGGGGTCCTCTGCCAGCTCCAGCACGATTCCAGAAACAAGCCCGACCGTCAGCATCATGCCCTTCTCCGAGGAACCGACCACCGAAAGCCTCAAGAGCCTCCCGGAAGCCGCCAAGACGAACGCCCAGATCGAGCAATCGAGCCTCGAACGGCTCGAGCGCGAAGTCAAGGCATACATCGCTGAACACCGTCTCAGCCAGTACGCCACCGTCGCGCTGGAACCACGCGGGCTCGTCATCACGCTGCTCACCGACAAGCTGCTCTTCGCCTCCGGATCGGCGGCGCTCTCCCCCAACTCCTTCCCGCTTCTGGAAGAGATCGCGCTGCTGCTGCAGCTGGAGGCCAAGGAGCCCGTGGCCGTCGAGGGCAACACCGACAGCGTCCCGATCGACACGGCTCAATACCCGAGCAACTGGGAGCTCTCGACTGCGCGCGCCAGCGTGATCGTGCGCTTTCTGGTCGCCCACGGCGTCGCGCCCTCGCGGCTGGCGGCGATCGGCTACGCCGAACAGAGACCGGTCGCAAGCAATGCGACCGAAGCCGGGCGCGCAAAGAACCGCCGCGTGGAGATCGTGCTCGAACGCCTCTATCAGGAGCCGATCGAAGGATGAAGCGCCTCTTTGCAGGCAAGCGCAAGTTCGCGCTGATCGCGGTGCTCGTGGTGCTGCTGGGCGCCGGCTACACGATGACCAAGCCGCACGCAAGCGTCACCCATAGAGTCAAGGGCACGCTCTACCAGCTGCCCAAGAGCTTCCTGATCAACTTGGGCGGCGGCCAGTTCGCCAAGCTTGACGTCGCGCTGATCCTCTCTCCGGGCCAACCGTCAAGCGCCGAAGGCAGCGCGGCCGCAAGCGCCGGCGAAGAAAAGGGCACGCTGCCCGAGGAACCGCTGGTGCGCGCGATCATCACCAACGCGATCACCGGCGTGCGCAGCGAAGCGCTGCTTGAAGAACGCGCACGCGTTGGCATTGAGCATCAGATCCTCAAACAGATCGACGAACGAACCGATGTGAAGGTTGAATCTGTTCTCTTTCCCGACCTGACCGTGCAATAGGAGCAGCAATGTCAGACGCGACCGCATTCCAGCAGCTCTCCCCATCAGCCCCGGCGCAGACCGACGCCGAGGTCGACCTCACGCGCCTGGGCGAGATCCCGATGGAGCTCTCGGTTGAGATCGGACGCACCCACATGACCGTCGCCGAGGTGCTCGCGCTGCACATCGGCGCGATCGTCGCGCTCGAGCGCACCGCCGGCGAGGCGGCCGACCTGCTGGTCAACGGCACGCCGATCGCGCGCGGTGAAGTCGTCGTCGTCGAGGAGCGCTTTGGCCTGCGCATCACCGAGATCACGGAGGGCCCGCAGATGGCAGCCGGCGCCGATGAGGGCGCGGTCGTCGAGGCCGCAGCGGCGGCGGGCTCAGACGCCGAGCAGGATGTCGGCACCGCCCAGCCAGCGGTTGCGCAGGGCGCAGGCGGAGAGGCGCTCGAGGCGCAGGGCGCTGAGAGGATCGCAGCTTGAGCGCGAGCGTCGCCGCAGGGGGGATCGCGGAGCGCCGCGGCGATGATCAGGCGCCGGCCGAGCAGATTCACTCGCTTGACTTCTCTCAGCCGACCAAGTTCAACCCCGAGCTGCGCCGACGCATAGCGCTGGTCCTCGGCCCCTTTTTGAAGTCCGCCGCCATGCGGCTCTCCGGCGAGCTGAAGGCCACCGTCGAGCTGCACCAGATCGACGCGCGCGAGGTCGCCTGGTCAGCCGCCCGCGGCTCGCTTCCCGAGGACGCCGCACTTGCCGAGATCAAGGTGCGACCGATCGGCGCCCAGATGCTGCTGGCGGCTGAGCTGCCCCTCCTGCTGCGCGGCATCGAGTGCCTGCTCGGCGGATCGGCGGCCTCGGCGCCGACCGAGCGGCGGCTGAGCGAGATCGACCTGGCTCTGATTGAAAGGCTGCTGGAGACGACCGTCGCGCAGCTCTCCCTTGCCTGGCGAGACCTCGGCGGGCTGGAGCTCGAGCTGGGCGAAGTCGATGTCGAGCACGAGCACGACGCAGGCGTCGAGGTGCATATGCGCGAACCGACCTACCTGATCGCAATCAACTTCCTGATTGCCGAGCTGCCTTCGAGGCTCTTCATCCTGGTGCCCTGGGCCGCAATCGATCCCGTGACCGCGAGCATCCTCGAGCAGGGGTCAAAGCCCGACGCGAACCCGCGCCACGCGCTGGCGCTGCGCCGCGGCCTTGCGAGCGTGCGGGTTCTGCTGCACGCGGAAGTCGGCGCCTGCCGCATGCCGGTCGCGCGCCTGAGCGCGCTGCGCGCCGGCGAGGTGCTGCGCCTGCAGGCCAAGGCCGACCAGGGCGTCCGCCTGCTTGCCGACCGCGTGGCGCTCGCCTACGGCACACCGGGACGATCGGGCTCCTACAAGGCCCTCAAGCTGAGCGGCCCGGTGGCGCCCGCCCCCGGGCCGGCGCTGCTGCCGCCGCCCTCGCTGCGCGGCGCGCGCAGCGAGGCGAGCAGCGAGCGCACGCCTCCAGCCGTGCTGCTCGAGCGCATCGCGGCACTGCGCGGGGCAGACCTGCGCGTCTGGGCCGAGCTCGGTCGCGTTGAGCTCTCCCTGCAGACGGTGCTCTCGTTGCCACCAGGGGCCGTGATCGAGCTCGATGCCGCTGCCGAGGATCCGGTTGCGATCTACGCCAACGGCATGCGTCTGGCCTCCGGCTCGCTCTTCGTCACCGACGAGGGCGAGTGGGCGGTGCGGCTCGGCGACCCCGGCAGCTAAAGCGAAGCCGGCTGCTGCCGATTACCGGGGCGTCCCAACCCGGATGCTCCCAACCCGGAAACCGTCCCTCGATGCGGAATGCGACATCGCAACTTCGCGCGGCTTGGCGCGTCGTGCTACCTGCCCTCACCCTGGCGATCCTGGGGCTCGGCTGCGTGGCCACGCCCGCTGTCGCGGCCTCGCTGATCGCGCACGCGCCATCTGAAGCTACGCCGCTCCACCTCGGCGGAGCGCCCGCGAGCGCGCATTCGAGCGGCTCGTCGGGCGCGAGCCTGGTGCGCACGATCGTCGGGCTGGCGATCGTGCTCGCGGTCATCTGGGGGCTGACCTGGGTGCTCAAGCAGTTCAAGGCCAGGGGCGCCGTCAAGGCAGGGGGCTCCGGCCTGCACGCGCTTGCGAGCCTGCCGCTGGGCTCAGGTCGATCGCTCGCGCTCGTGCGCGCCGGAAGCGACTTCGTCCTGCTCGGCGTGGCCGAGCACGGCGTCGTCCCGATTCACCGCTACAGCGAGGCTGAGGCGCGCGCCGCAGGGCTTCTCTGCCTCGATCAGAGCAACCCGCTGCTGGCAGAGGAGCTGACCGGCGGCGAGCTGCAGCTTCCCGCCACCGCATCGCAGTCGCTGCTTGACCGCGTGCGCCGCTGGACGGTCAGGGCATGAGGGCGCGCGGTGGCAGTCGATGAGCATCTCCACCGGATCGGCGGTGCAGATCCTGCTTTTGGCGGGCGGCCTGACGCTGGTCCCAGCGGTGCTCTTCACCGTCACATCCTTCACACGCATCCTCGTCGTGCTGGGCTTCGTGCGCACCGCGATCGGCACCACCACCTCGCCGCCCAATCAGGTGCTGGTCGGGATCGCCCTGTTCCTGACGCTGTTCGTGATGGCGCCCACGATCAACGCCGTACGCAAGGACGCGGTCGAACCGCTCGCTGCACACAAGCTGAGCGCCGGCGCTGCGCTCGAACGGGCAGAGCTGCCGCTGCGCGAGTTCATGTTCAAGCAGACCCAGCCCGCCGATCTGGAGCTGTTCGTCAACCTCGCCCACGAGAAGACCCCGCAGCGGCGCGCAGAAGTCCCGACCGACGTGCTGATCCCCGCCTTCATCGTCTCCGAGCTCAAGACCGCCTTCGAGATCGGGCTTTTGATCTTCCTGCCCTTCCTGATCATCGAACTTGTCGTCTCCTCGACGCTGATGTCGATGGGCATGATCATGCTCCCGCCGACATTCATCTCGCTGCCGTTCAAGCTGCTGCTGTTCGTGTTGATAGACGGCTGGGACCTCGTGATCAAGGCGCTCGTTCAGAGCTTCCACTGAGGCGCGATCTGCGATGACTGCCGACAGCGCGATCAACCTGGGGATGCAGGCGCTGACGGTCGCCGTCGACGTCGGTGGCCCGTTGCTTGCCGCAAGCCTCCTGATCGGGCTGATCGTCTCCGTCTTCCAGGCGGCGACGCAGATCCAGGAGCAGATGCTGACCCTGATCCCCAAGCTCGTGGGCATCGTGCTGGTGATCATCGTGCTCGGGCCCTGGATGCTCGATCGCCTTACCTCGTACGCCACTTCGCTGTACAGCTCGATCCCAACCCTCGTCGGCTGATGCAGACGCTGCTTGCAAAGCTCTCCGGGGGCGAGCTGCTGGGCTTCATCCTCGTGCTCGCGCGCATCGGGCCGTTGTTTCTGATCGCTCCGGTCTTCTCGGCTCAAGCGCTCCCGGCGCGCGTCAAGACGGTCGCGGCCGCGGGCATATCGATCGGCCTGACGCCGGTGGCGCTGCACGGCCAGCAGCTGCCCGGCGGGGCGCTTGCGATCGGCGAGCTGATCGTCGAGAGCCTCCTGTGCGGGCTTGCCTTCGCCTTCACGCTGGCGGTGCTGTTTGCCGCCGTCGAATCGGCCGGCGCCTTCGTGGACTTCACCACCGGGCTCTCCTTCGGGAGGACCGTGAACCCGGCGCTCGGCAACGAAGGGGGATCGATGTCGCTGCTCTACGGGATCATCGGCCTGCTTGTCTTCATCGTGATCGGCGGCATCGAGTGGATGGTGCGGGGGATCGCACGCACCTTCACGCTGGTTCCGCTTACGCGCGCCCCACGGCTCGGATCGCTTGTCGGCGGCGCGGAGAGCGCCTTTGCCACCGTCTTCACCGCGGCGCTTGAGATCTGCGCGCCTGTGATCATCGCGATGGCGATCACGGATGTCGCCTTCGGCGTGCTCGCCCGCGTCGTCCCGCAGATGAACGTCTTCGCGGTCGGCTTCCCGCTGAAGATCCTGATCGGCGTTCTGCTGGTCGGTGCGACGCTGCCCTTCCTCGGCAGCTGGATCTCTGAAGCACTCACCCAGAGCGTCGCCAGCGCGCTCGCGACCCTGCACGTGGCCTGAGCCGATGGCGGCCAGCGGTGAAAACCGGACCGAGAAGGCGACGCCGAAGCGCCGCGAGGACGCACGCAAGCGCGGTCAGGTCGCGCGCTCGGCAGATCTCAGCGGTGCTGCGGTCTTGCTCGCCGGCATCCTTGCTATCTCAGCCTTCGGCAGCAACGGCGCCCAGGCGCTCGGCGACTTCATGCAGGTGAGCTTCGCGGCCATCACCAACCCGCAGGCCAACGGCTCCGGGCAGGGGCTGGCGGCGCTTGGCATGGAGGGCCTGCGGACACTGCTTGCCGTCGTCGCCCCGATCCTCGGCGCCTGCGCCGTGGCGGCGCTGCTCTCGCAGGCGCTGCAGGCCGGCGGACGGCTGCGCATCAACCCGCTGCGCGTCGATCTGCGGCGCCTCTCGCCGGCAAAGGGGATCAGGAACCTCGTAGGGCCGAACACCCTCTTCGAAGCGCTGAAGGCGCTTGCCAAGACCGCTGCGGTCGGCCTCGTGGCGCTGCTTGCGCTGCTGCCCGACTTCACCGGGCTGCCGAGCAAGGTCGGCGCAGGCCCGCTTGCGATCGGCACGCTGGCGGGGTCAGGGGCGCTCGGCGTAGCCGAGCGTGCTGGCTTCGCCTACCTCTTGATCGGCGTGGTCGACTTTGCCTGGCGGCGCCATCGCATGGAGCGACAGCTGCGGATGACAAAGCAGGAGGTGCGCGAGGAGGCGCGCCAGCACTCGATCCCCACCGAGGTCCGCCAGGCGTTGCGGCGGCGAGCGCTTGCGCTGGCGCGCGTGCGCATGATGGCCGCTGTGCCGCAGGCCGATGTGGTGGTGACGAACCCGACCCACTACGCGGTCGCGCTGCGCTACGACGGCAGCCACCCGGCACCGGAGGTGGTCGCCAAGGGCCAGGAGCTCGTTGCGGCGCGCATCAGGGAGATAGCCCAAGAGAACGATGTCCCGGTGATCTCCGACCCGCCGCTTGCGCGCTCGCTCTACGCAAGCTGCGAGGTGGGCGACGTAATCCCTGCTGAGCTCTACATGGCCGTCGCACGGGTGCTTGCCTTTGTCTACCGCCTGGCCGGCCATCGCCGGGCAAGTGCGCCTGCGCGCACGACGATACGGCCGCAGAGGCTGCCCGCAGCGGCTGGCGGAGGTGTGCTGTGAGCACGCTGCGGCGGGTGCTCGCCCACACCGACCTGCTTGCCGCCGCGGCGGTGCTGATCGTCGTCACGATGCTTGTCGTGCCGCTGCCCTCGGCGCTGATCGATCTCCTGATCACGCTCAATATCTCCGGCGGCCTGACCATCCTGGTGGCGACGATGTACGTCGGCAGCGCGCTCGAGTTCGCCGCCTTCCCGAGCCTGCTGCTGCTGACGACGATGTTCCGCCTGGCGATCAACGTCTCGGTGACGAGGCTGATCCTGACCACCGGCCAGGCGGGATCGGTCGTCCACGACTTCGGCGAATTCGTGGTCGGCGGCGACGTCGTGATCGGCCTGGTCGTCTTCCTGATCCTGGTGGTGATCCAGTTTGTCGTCGTGACCTCGGGCGCGGGCCGCGTAGCGGAGGTCTCCGCACGCTTCACCCTCGATGCGATGCCGGGCAAGCAGATGGCGATCGACGCCGACCTCAACGCGGGCCTGATCACCGAAGAGCAGGCACGCAATCGCCGCGATGAAATCGCCCGCGAAGCGGACTTCTACGGCGCGATGGACGGCGCCTCGAAGTTCATCAAGGGCGATGCGATCGCTGCTGTGGTGATCACCGCGATCAACCTGATTGGCGGGATCGTCGTGGGGGTGCTGCAGCGCCATGTGGGCTTCACCGAAGCGACCCACACCTACTCGCTGCTGACTGTCGGCGACGGCCTCGCCGCCCAGATCCCGGCGCTGCTGATCTCCGTGGCGACCGGCATCATCGTCACCCGCGCCACCTCCGAAAAGGATCTTGGCTCCGACATCGCCGCGCAGATCCTCGCCCAGCGCAAGGCACCGCTAGTCGCAGCCGGCGCGATCTGCCTCTTTGCCCTGATCCCGGGGCTGCCCACGCTCCCCTTCCTCTTTGTCGGCGCGATCCTCGGCGCGATCGGCTGGGCGCTGCGCCGCCAGGCGCAGCAGGAGGCGCTGGCGCCCGCCGAGGAGCAGCCCGCAGCCAAGCCCGCCGAGCGCGAGGAGTCGCTGCGCGCGCTCGCGGTCGACCCGCTTGAGCTCTCGATCGGCTTCGGGCTGGTGCCGCTCGTGGACGGCTCCGCCGGCGGCAACCTGGTGCGCCGGGTCTCGACGATCCGCCGCCAGCTTGCAAGCGAGCTTGGCGTGATCGTCCCGCCGGTGCGCATCCACGACGAGCTCGGCCTCGATCCGCACGAGTACGTTGTCAAGGTGCGCGGCTCCGAGGTCGCGCGCTGGCGGATCATGCCCTCGCATCTGCTGGTGATGGACGCTCCTGGCGGTCGCGGGCCGCAAGGAATCGCCACCAACGAGCCGATCTACGGGCTGTCGGCACGCTGGGTGCACGAGTCCGCGCGCGCGGAGGCCGAGGCCGCCGGCTGCACCGTCGTCGACCCGGAGTCCGTGATCGTCACCCATCTGACCGAGACGATCCGCGCTCACGCAGCGGAGCTGATCAGCCGCCAGGACGTGAAGAGCCTGCTTGATCAGCTAAAGCAATCGAACGCTGCTGTCGTTGAGGAAATTGTGCCGGATGTTCTTACAGTCGGCGAGATTCAGCGGGTGCTCCAGGGCCTGCTCTCAGAGGGCGTTGCAATCCGCGACCTCTCTGCGATTCTCGAAGCAATTGGCGACAAGGCGCGCCTCACCCGCGACACCGCGCTGCTCACCGAGTACGCCCGTCAGGCGCTCGGCCGCGCGATCGTCGCGCCGCATCTGGACGAGCAGATGCGCCTGCGCGCGCTCACGCTCGATCCGGCGATCGAGCAGGAGATGGCAGGCGCGCTCGCGCAGGGGCCCGAGGGCGAGCTGCTGGCGATGGAGCCCTCGCGCGCCCAGGCGATCGTCGCAGCGCTGCGCGCGCAGGTGGAGCGCGCTAGCGCCCGTGGCGTGCGCCCGGTGCTGCTCTGCTCGGCACGCCTGCGCAGGCACCTGCACCGCCTGATCGCACAGGTCCAGCCGCACCTTCCCGTCTGCTCATACAACGAGCTTGCACCCGGCATCAACATCGAGACGATTGGAGTGATCAGCGCATGAGCGAGCAAGGCAACATCACAGCTCCCAGCAGTACCATGAACGGCGCAGCCGGTGCCGATGCAAGCGCGTCGGCGCGCGACGCCAAGACGCGCCTCTACCGCGGACGGGACATCGCCGAGCTGATCCCCCGCATTCAGGCTGAGCTGGGCGGCGATGCAGTCGTGGTCGGGCGACGCAGCGGTCTGGAGGGAGGCATCGCGGGCTTCTTCCAGCGACCCTTCGTCGAGCTTGAAGCGCGCCCGGGAGCGGCCACGATCGACATCACCGACGGCGAGCGCGCGCTGCCTGAGCCCGACGGCGCAGCGCACCTAGAGCAATCCGCAATGCCGGGCGACCCTGAAGCAGAGCCGGCCGGCAGACTCGGGCGCGCGGACGCAGGGCCGCTCGATCGGCCATCAGCGCAGCGCGACAATCACGGTGAAGGGCCGCTGCCCTTCGAGGCCGCGCTTGCGGTCGTCCAGAGCGCGCTTGAGGCAGACGGCGGGGAGCCAGGCCAGACCGCCCCCTGGTCGCCCGCGCCCGGCGCCGAGCCCCCGGATGAGAGCCTCCAGACTCAGCTTGCCTCAACGCCGATCGCAAGCGCGCACCCTCCCTCCCCACCACTGCCGCACCACAGCAGAGCGGCTCAGAGGCTGGTGGCTGAGCTCTGTGCTGCCGGCTTCAGCGAGGAGCTTGCCCACGAGCTGATTGGGCGCAGCGAAGCTCACCTGCTCCCGCTGGCGCCGCGCACAAGCCTGCGCAGGGCACTGCGCGTGACGCTTGCGCGCTCCATCCCCCAGCTGCCGCCGCCGCCTGCCGCCGGGGCTCTGATCGTCGTGATCGGGCCGGGCGGCTCCGGCAAGACAACGCTGCTGCGGGCGCTCCAGCGGTGCTATGAGGAGGCGGGCAAGATGGCGGTCAACTGCGCAGCGATCGCCGCGACGGGCCCGGGCGGGGCGCTGCGGCTTGATCGCGGTGGCAACGGCTCGCTTGCGCTCACGAGCAAGCAGGCACGGAGCGTGCTGGAACGGGAGCGCACAAATGCTCTCGCACTCCTCGACACACCGCCGCTCTCGGCCGCAAGCGGGGCGCAGGTGCGCGAGCTCGCCCGCTTCCTCCATGGTCTTGCGCCCGAGCGTGTGCTTGTTGCGCTGCCCGTAACGCTCTCGCTCGCGGCGGCCAGCAAGCTGCTCTCAGCGCTGAAGCCGCTTGGCGTCAACGCGGCGGCGTTCTCGCACGCCGATGAGAGCGACCAGCTCGGCGTTGCGCTCGAGGCCGCCTGCCGCTTTCAGCTGGCGCCGGAGCTGCTGCTCGCCGCCGGTGGCGAGCGAGCGTCGCTGCAGCGCATCGACGCCCGAAGCATTGCGGAGCGGCTGCTGCCATGAGGCTGCCTTGGCAGCGAGCGGCGCCCGTCGCAGCGTCCAGCGGCACCGCCGCCTCAGCGCCGCTGCAGCTGCCCTCGCGCCATGCGCCCGTCGAGGTCCAGATGCGCGACGGCACCTGCCTGCATGCGCGCGTGGCCGGCCAGGAGGGCGGAGAGCTGCTGGTGCTGCTCCTCGTTCCCCTCCAGACACCCGTCGGCCAGGCGCAGCTGCGCGAAATCGTGCTCGAGCAGACGGGGCCCGCCGGCGTCATCCGCATCGCCGGCGATGGCTTTACCGAGGACGGCGAGCTGCTGCGGCTTGCCAACCTGCGCGCGCTTGACGTCCTGCAGCGGCGTGAGTACGTACGGGTGCGCGCGACCTGCCCGGTCGAGGTTCACATCGCCGGCACCTCGACTCCGATTGAGAGCTCCTCGCTCGACCTCTCCGGCGGCGGCATGCTGCTTGGCGGGCTTGACCATCTGCGCGTAGGCGACCACCTCGACTTCCGCCTCAACACCGCCCCGGAGGCGCCGCCGATCACCGGGTCGGGCACGGTCGTGCGCATGGAGTCCGACGGACGGCGCGCGATCGCCTTCGACTCGATCTCCGAGGGCAACCAGCGCAGGTTGGTCCGGTTCCTCTTCGAATGCCAGCGCGAGGAACGCCGCAAGGGCCTTGCGCAGGAGGGCAGCGTTGGCCGCTGAGCAGAGCGCAGCGAGCGCCGTGCATCCTCGCGGCGAGGACCCCACCCAGGTGCTTGCCGCCCCTAGCGCCGCCGGCGCCCAGGCGACGCCGACGCTTGGCGCCCATCCGCGCTTTGCCGCCAAGCTGCGGCGCGCGCGTGAAGCAGCGGGTCTGGCGGGATTCGTGATCGCGCTCTGGCTCGCCCATTCCACGCACTCCTTCGGCGAAGCGGTCGCGCGCGCGATCGTCGCCGGGCTGCTGGCGCAGCTGATCGTGTGGGGCGCAGGCGTGCTGATCGGCCGTCAGCTGGTCGGCGCCGAGCTGCGCGCGCACCAGGAGGCGGCGCTGCGCCGTGCGCAGCTCGCCGTCGAGGAGGCCGTGCAGGAGCGCTGAGAGGAGCGCCGAGCGCGATGGAGCCGATCGAGCCGATCCTCCCCTACGCCCCCGCCCTGGCGCCCGTGGAGGCCGCCAATATCCGGGTGCACGCCCCCCCGCCGACCAGCCGCGAGGGCGATCGGGGCGCGCGCGCAGGATCCGGACGCCGGGAAGAGCCCGAGAAGGACCGAGAGGGCGCTCAAAGCCGCCCCAGCGTGCCTCCCCAGAGCGGCGAGGAGGCAGAGACCGGCGAGGAGCCAGCGCGCACGCACATCGATCTTGAGGCCTGAGCGAGCACGCCAGCGAGCGCCCAGCGCCTCAAGCTTGCTCCGCTGCTGCCGATCGTACTTTGTTGTAAAGGTCGGCAGAGCGTCGGCCCAGGACCCCGCAACGAAAGCAAGGAGAATTGACCTATGTCCCTAACGGTCAACACCAACATCGCCGCGCTTGAGGCGCAGCGATACTTGCAGGCCACCGAAGGCCGACTCTCCTCGACCATGGAAGAGCTCTCCTCGGGCCTGCGCATCAACATTGCCGCAAACGACGTGGCCGGCTACGCGATCAGCGAGGAGCTGGAAGGCCAGATCAACGGCACCAACCAGGCAGTCCGCAACGTTCAGGACGGCGTCGCGCTCGCGCAGACCGCGCAGGGTGCCCTCAACACCACCGAGGAAATGCTGCAGCGGATCAGGACGCTGGCGGTGCAGTACAAGAACGGCACCAACTCCAAGGAAGCGCGCGAAGCGATCGCGGGCGAGGTCAAGCAGCTCACCTCGCAGATCGAACAGATCAGCGAAGTGACAAAGTTCAACGGCGTGAGCCTGCTGGCCGAAGCGGTCAAGATCACCTTCCAGGTCGGCGCCAACCAGGGCGAAACGATCACAATCGAAACAAAGAAGCTCTCCGAAGTGGTCGGCGCGATCTCGCTCGCGGAAGAAAACGCGATCGAATCGATCAACGAAAAGGTCAAGAAGGTCGCTGAAGCAGCCGCCGAATTCGGCGCTATTCAGGACCGCATGCAGTACACCGCGGCCAACCTCGAAGTCTACGGTCAGAACCTCTCCTCGGCCAACAGCGCCGTCAAGGACGCGAACATGGCAGAAGCGACCGCAGCCTTCGCCCAGGAGCAGATCCTGCAGCAGTCGGGCGTCGCAGTCCTGGCTCAGGCAAACGCCCTGCCGCAGGCGGTGCTCAAGCTCGTCTGATCGGCGAGCCAGACTTCAGAAGCTTTCCGGCGGCGGCGCAGAGCGCCGAGCGCGATCCCGCCGCCGGAATACCCCCGTCAGGTCTTCGCCTAGCGGGGTCATCAACAACGCGCCAAGCGGACAGGGACGGAAAGCAGGCGCTACATACCGCCGGTTCTTCGAGGGAACGGTGGCAGGCAGCGGGCGGCGCAGCCGCCCGCTCTGCCGTCTGGCCCGGGCGCGCACGAGCCGCTACCGCCGCGTCCAGCGCTCGGGCGCGCCCCTCAAGTCTGACCGCGCGCTGCCGATGACCATGACTGAAGGGCCGACAGGGAGTCGGCTCGGGACTAGCAAACCCACGACATCAAGGAGATGTGACGCATGTCCCTTACGATCAACACCAATGTCGCCGCGCTTGAGGCGCAGCGCTACCTGCAGAACACCGAATCACGGCTGTCCACCACAATGGAACAGCTCTCCTCGGGCCTGCGCATCAACATCGCAGCAAACGACGTTGCCGGTTACGCGATCAGCCAGGAGCTGGAAGGCCAGATCAACGGCTCCAACCAGGCTGTCCACAACGTCCAGGACGGGGTCGCGCTCTCGCAGACCGCCCAGGGCGCGCTGAACACCACGGAGGAAATCCTCCAGCGGATCCGGACCCTGGCGGTGCAGTACAAGAACGGCACCAACTCCGAAGAAGCCAAGAAGGCGATCGAAGGCGAGGTCACCCAGCTCGTCTCGCAGGTCGAAAAGATCGGCGAAGTGACGAAGTTCAACGGCGTGGCGCTGCTCAAGGAAGCCGGCTCGATCACCTTCCAGGTCGGCGCCAACAAGGGCGAAGAAATCAGCGTCACGCTGAAGTCGCTCAAGACCGAAGTGGGCACGATCTCACTCGGCGAAGAAACGGCGATCACGAACATCAGCACTGCAATCAAGAAGGTCGCTGAAATGGCCTCCGAATTCGGCTCTGTCCAGGACCGCATGCAGTACACCGCAGCGAACCTGGAAGTCTACAGCCAGAACCTCTCCGCGGCAAACAGCGCGGTGAAGGACGCGAACATGGCCGAATCGACAGCAGCATTCGCCCAGGAGCAGATCCTCCAGCAGTCGGGCGTCGCGGTGCTGGCCCAGGCCAACGCCCTGCCGCAGGCGGTGCTCAAGCTCGTCTGAGCCGCCGGCTGAGGCGCCAACAAGCTTCCCACGTGGCGGCGCACTGCGGGCGCGCCGCCACCGTGGGGGGATCCCGCCGCAAGCCTTCAACCCTTGCGGGGTCACAAAAAAGCGCCACGCGGCCAGGGACGGGCAGCGGGCGCCATATACCGCCGATTCATCGAGGGAACGGTGGCAGCGAGCGGGCGGCCAAGGGCCGCCCGCTCCTCGTTTCGCGACACCTGCCGAGCCGATCCCCGGTCGAAGCGCAGGGATCGGGCGAGGACCGGGCGAGGAAGGCGCGCTCAAGATCCGCACAGGGCTGCCGATTGTCGGGGGGATGTCAGGGCAAGACGCGATCGAACGCGTCGCGGAAGTGACGGGCGCGGCCGCCCCGCCGCAGGGAAGCCTCTCGCCCTACCCACTCTCCGGCGCAGCCCCCGGCGCCGCGACGGCGGCGTCGGGTACTCAGCCTGCCACCGCGCCCGAGTCCCCCACCGCAAGCGCCCAGGTCGCCTCCTTTGCGGCGGCGCTGAGCGAGGCAGAGATGGCGATGCTCGCCCAGAGCTCGATGGCGGCGCTTGCTCAGGGAGGCGAAGGGGTCGGCGCCAGCAGTGCAGGATCGACCCTGGCGCTCCTGACCGACGAGCTGCAGAGCCTGATCTCGACGCTTCCCGGCGCCCTCGCGCAGGGCGCCTGCCTGCAGGCGCCCGCCGGCGCGAGCGCGTCGGGCAGCCTGGCCCCCGCCGGCGCGCTGAGCGGCATCTCCGCAGGCGCCCCGGCCGGTGCGCTGGCTGCAAGCGGCCCGGAAGCGCTTCGTGAACGCATCGTGCACATTGCCGAAGGCCAGGCCGGGCAGCACGAGGAACCGATGGGGTCAAACGAAGGCGCCGCGGTTGCGATGTACAGAGGCGCCACGCGCGGGGCGATCCCCGGCGCCCCCTGGTGCGCCTACTTTGTCTCCTGGGTCGCGCGTCAGGCCGGCGAGCCGATCGGCTCCGAAGGCCAGGGGCTCGGCGCCGTCTCGGAGATCTGGGAATGGGCCCAGCAGAGCGGACGGGCGATCCCAAACGGACCGGGCGTCGTGCCCAAGCCGGGCGATCTGATCGTCTTCGGCGACGAACACGTGGGCATCGTGCGCGGGGTGCTGCCCAACGGTCAGATCGAGACCGTCGAGGGCAACTACGAAAACAAGGTCGCGCTCAATGTGCGCTCACCCTCCGAACCGACCGGCTACGTGGAAATGGGGTGAGCGGTGACGGACGGCAGACCTGCGGCGACGATCATCTTGCCGGTCGCCACCAATGCGGTGCGTACCCTGCGCTGTCTGGAAGGGATCGCGGCCCAGGGCCAGGCAACGGATTTCGAGGTGTTGCTCGCAGCAGGGCGCGAGGGCCCGCCGCAAGGCCTGCTCGACGCGCTTGGCGGCGACTTTGCGCTGCTGCGCCACGAGGGGCCGCCGACGCTGGCAGCTGCGCTCGCAGTCGCGCTCCCGCACGCACGCGGCGAGGTCGTCGTGCTGCTGCGCGATCTCGCCCGTCCGCGCGTGGGCTGGCTTGCGCCGCTGATCGCGGCGCTGCAAGACCCCAGCGTGGGCGTCGCCCTTAGCGCCGCGAGCGCGCCCTCAGCGCACCCCCTCGAGGCGCTCGCCTTCGCCGCCCGGCGCGCTGAGCTGCGCGCGGCGCCGGTGCCCGAGGCGCCCGATGCGCTGCTGCTGGCCGCGATCGCCTTGGCGGCAGCCGAGCGCGGCCTCTCCCTGCGCACGGTGCCGACAAGCCGCCTTGCCGCCAACGAGGAGGCGGAGACCCCGCTGCGTTGCCTGCCGCCGGATCGTCCGGAGCTGGCGATCGTGATCCCAACGCTCGATGCCGGCTCAGAGCGAGTGCGCCGCTGCCTCGCCGCCGTGCACGCGCACACCGAGTGCCCCAATGAGCTGATCATCGTCGACAACGGCGCACCGCCACAGGGCTTCACAGCCCCGGTCAACGCCGGCGTCAGAGCAAGCAGCGCACCGTATGTCGCGGTGCTCAATGACGATGTTGAGGTGCTCGAGGGATGGTGGCCGCCGTTGCGAGAGGCGCTGCAGGCGGGCGCTGAGGTGGCCTGCCCTCTGACCGTCGAAGGCGCCATGCGCGACGACTTCCCGGCTTGGTGCTTTGCCTTCGCGCGCGCGCGCCTGGATGTGATCTCCCACGCCCCCGGCCAGCTCTTCGACCCCGAGCTGGTGATCTGGTTTCAGGACACCGATCTGCTCCGGCGCCTGCGCGCGCTCGGCAGGCCGCCTGTGATCGTGGAGCGCTCGCGCATCCGCCACGCCCTCTCGCGCACGCTCGCGAGCGAGGACCCCGCGCTTCGCGCCTGGGTCCAGGCGCAGGTGCAGAGGGACCGCGAGCGCTTCCTGCAGAAGTACCCGGACGCGATCCTGCAGCCCGCGCAGCTCCTCAGCTCCTGACGCTCCGGGGGCGATCCAGAGCCCGCGGCCGGCCGGCTCAGCGCACGCCCGCCACTGCGCCGACGGTGCGCTTCTCGGCGCTGCCTGAGCGGCGCTCCCAGCGGCGTGCGGCAAGCGCGCGCAGGGTCCCCACGCGCTGAGCGTCGACGTGGGGCCTGATCTGCAGCGGCTCAAGCGGGGGACGAGCGGAGAGCACGGCGTCGACCGAGAGCGCCACGCGGGCCAGCAGCTCGCCCCGACCGCCCGGCGCAAAAGGTTCCGCCACGATCGCTGCCGAGCGCTGCGAATGCAGCTCAAGGCTCATCACCACCGCGCTCAGGCGCTCGAGCTGATCGGCGCCCACAAGCACCAGCAGCGCCGCGTCATCTGCGCCGCTGAACACCCTCCCATAGGCGGCAAGCAGCTCCGGGCAGGCGATCAGCTCCTCGGCATAGGCCAGCGTCACGAAGCTCGCTGCGCGCTCGGGCGCGCGCTGCTCGAGCCGCTCGAGCGCATCGGCGACCGCCGCCAGCGCCAGCTGAGGATCGCCTGCAAACGGGTCCAGCGCACGTGCGCGCACCGCCTCGCGCGCCGCGGCGTCAAGTGCCCCGCAGGCCAGATGCTCGCCCGCGCGGCGCGCCGCGGCCGCCGCCCGGGCGCGCTGGGCATCGCTGACTGCCAGCAGGCACGCGGCGTCGAGAGCTCGCGCAGTCGCGACGCGGTTGACGTCGCCAACCCAGCGGGAGTGCGCGGCGAGCCACTCGTGTGCAGTTGCTCGGCCATTGTCCTCGAGCTCGCCCAAAAGCCAGCGTCGCAGTGGGAGCTCGGCCTCGATCAGCCCCAGCAGACGCGCGGCGTCAGCACCGAGGTTCATGTTTTGCCCGTGGTGTCGGTAGCCGGTGAGCGGTCGCTCGACGTAGTCGACATCGGCCACCTGCGCAACTCTGATCGCCGTCCACCAGTCCTCCCAAGGAGCGTGCTCGGGGATCGGCCAGAAACGCTCGCGCATCGCCGCGCGCGCCATGATCGTGCCGCCGGAGATGAAGTTGGCGGCCAGCAGCCGACCCAGGACCGAGCCGCGCGCAGGCGCGATGCCGGCGGCCGCCCAGAAGGAATCGTGCAGCGTGCGCTCGTCGCGGTCGATCAAACGCAGGTCGCTGTAGACGAGACCGACCTCAGGTGCCGAGCGCAGCAGCGCCACCTGCGCTGCGACCTTGCCCGGCAGCCAGATGTCATCGCCGGAGTGGTATGCGATCAGCTCGCCGCGCGCCTCTGAAAGCGCCCGGTTCATCGTTGTGCGCACGCCGCCGTTGCGCTTGCGGATGTAGGTGATGCGATTGCCGAACCGCGCCGCGACGGCCGCGGTCTCGTCCTGCGAGCCGTCATCCACGACGATTATCTCGATGCGATCAGACGGGTAGTCTTGATCGAGCACGCTTTCAATCGATCGTGCCAGGTAGGGCGCGAAGTTGAAAGTTGCGATCAGGCAGCTGACGAGCGGCAGCTCGCCGCCCGTCCCTCCGCCGCGCCGGCTCGGCGTCTGCGCTCGCCCGCCGCCGCTCACGCCACCAGCAGGTCGGTGCTCGGGGCGGGCGCAGGTGCCAGTCGGCGGCCCGCAGCGCGGATCATCTCCACCACCTCCAGGCTGCGCACTCCCATGTCAAGCGCGACGGCCGGCCTGGTGCGCTCCCGGACGCAGCGCAGAAACGCGGCGAGCTCTGCGACCAGCGGCTCTTCGGGCGGGACGTGGATACGTTCGACCACGCTCTCCTGGCGGCAGGATCGCTCGTCTTCCTGCTGGTCTTCGACACGGGTCCAGCGCGAGACCTCGATCGTCCGGCTCAGGTAGTCCACGGCGACCAGCGCCTCTGCAGTCGTCGCAGCCAGTCGCCGAATCTTGCTTTCGGTGATGCGGCTCGCCGAGAGGCTTGCGATCAGCCCGTCGGCGAATATCAGATGAGCCACGGCGTAGTCGAAGGAGGGCTCAGCTGAGCGCACGCTCAGCCCGGCGCTCTGGACGTGGAGCAGGTCGGCCCTGGCCAGCGAGAGAACGATGTGAACGTCGTGGAGCATCAGGTCCTGAACTACGTCCGCGTCGGTGATTCGTCCGTCGAAAGGGCTCAAGCGCTGGATGTCAAGCGCAACCAGTGACTGGGAGCCGAGCAGCTTGCGCAGCTCGCCGATCGCCGGGTTGAAGTGCTCGATGAGGCCCACCTGGACGATGCGCTCCGGGGCCGCCGCGGCCGCCGCGCACAGCATCTGCGCTTCACCTCGATCGAGCGCGACGGGCTTCTCGATCAGCACATCGACGCCGGCGGCGATCGCCGCCGTCGCCTGCTCGACGTGCCTGCTGCTCGGCGAGGCGATCGAGACGGCCTGGACGTCGGCAAGGAGATCCTCCAGCGAGCCGTAGACACGCGTTTCGTAACGCTCTGCGACGGCGCGAGCACGTGCGCGGTCGGTGTCATAGACGCCATGAAGCTCACAGAGCCCACCCAGACCGGAATAGACGCGCGCATGACGCCTGCCCATGTAGCCTGCCCCGACCACGCCCACGCGGCACGGCGCTCTCCGAGCGCGTGCTCCGCGGCGCTGCCGGCGACGATCGATCGGTAGGGAGGGCATCGGTTTGCCCCGTTGATCGACCGGCGCCGGCGCCGCTTTAGCATGCCGACTCGGGTGTCCGGCGCGCCGCGCTCGATCGACTTGCCACCGACAGCCGAGCCGGCGTGCGCCGAGGGGGCTCCTGCCATACGCTGTATGCTGCCTGTCGGGTCCACTCCAGTGAAGGAGGACGAGTTGCCCGAGATCACACCATTCCTGTGGTTCGACGACCAGGCCGAGGAGGCCGCCGCCTTCTACGTCTCACTGTTTCCCAACTCGCGGATCGAGCAGATCGTGCGCTACGGCGAGGCCGGGCCGGGACCGACGGGCTCGGTGATGACGGTGCGCTTCAGCCTCGACGGCGCCCCCTTCACTGCGCTCAACGGCGGCCCCGCCCACTACGGCTTCGACGAGTCGATCTCCTTCGTGGTGAGCTGCGCAAGCCAGGAGGAGGTCGACCGCTACTGGACGGCGCTGACCGAGGGCGGCGAGGAGATCGCCTGCGGCTGGTGCAAGGACCGCTACGGCCTGCGCTGGCAGATCGTCCCCGCTGGGCTCAAGGAGCTGCTCGCCGACCCGGACCCCGCGCGGGCAGCGCGCGCTACACAGGCGATGCTGGCGATGAAGAAGCTTGATCTGGAGGCGATGCGGCAGGCGGCAGCGGGTGGCTTGAGGGAGGCGAGCGCCTGAGCCCCCGCAGGCTCGCGCTGCTCTGCGCGGATCCGCGCTCAGGGCGTGCCACTTGCGACGCCCACCCAGACCGCCGCGCCGCCGCTCTCGGCAAGCGCGCGCGCGACCGCCAGCGCGCGCAGGTAGGCGCGGGCAGCGGCCTCGATCGTGTCCGGCGAGACGCCCTGCCCGGAGCCGGTGTGGCCCTGCACCTCGACCACGACCGACACCTCCGCAAGCGCATCCTGGCCCTCGGTGACGGCGCTGACGCGAAACTCGCGCAGCGCGCCGGGGATGGCGGTTGCGGCGTTGATAGCGCGGAAGACGGCGTCGATCGGCCCATCGCCAGAGGAGGAGCCCGTCAGGCAGCGCGTGCCCCCGTCCTCGTCGGGGAGGCTCGGGCGCTCCTCCGGCAGCGAGACCGAGACCTTTGCCAGCGGCGACCTGCCGCTGGCTGCGGCCACCTCGAAGGACTCCAGCTCGTAGGCAGGCACATCGCCTGAGCGCAGCTCGTCTGCGACCAGCGCCTCGAGGTCCATCGCGGTCAGGCTCTTCTTGCGGTCTGCGACCTCCTTGAAGCGACGGAAGGCCGCGTTCAGCGCCTCTCCGTCGATCGCGTAGCCCAGCGACTCGAGCGCCTGGCGCAGCGCATGGCGCCCGGAGTGCTTGCCCAGCACGATCGCGTTCGAGGAGAGCCCGACGCTCTCGGCATCCATGATCTCGTAGGTCTTGCGCTCCTTGAGCACCCCGTCCTGGTGGATGCCCGCCTCGTGCGCAAATGCGTTGCGACCGACGATCGCCTTGTTGGGCTGCACCGGGTAGCCGGTCAGGCGCGAGACCAGGCGGCTGGTGCGCGCGATCTCGCGAGTCTCAACAGCCGTCCAGAGGCCCAGTGCGGGCTCGCGCGTGCGGATCGCCATCACGATCTCCTCTAGCGCGGCGTTGCCGGCGCGCTCGCCGATGCCGTTGACAGCGCACTCGACCTGGCGCGCGCCCGCCCGCAGGCCCGCAAGTGAGTTGGCGACCGCCAGGCCCAGATCGTCGTGGCAGTGAACGGAGACCGTAACGTCACGCAGCGCCGGCACCAATCGGTATAGCTCCTCGAACATCGCCGCGTACTCCTCCGGCAGCGCGTAGCCGACGGTGTCGGGGACGTTGATCGTGCTTGCGCCCTCCTCGATCGCGATCGCGATCGCCTCCGCCATGAACTGCACGTCCGAGCGCGAGCCGTCCTCGGGCGAGAACTCGACGTCCTCTACCAGCTCGCGCGCATGCGCTACCGCCGCGCGCACCTGGCCCAGCACGTCCTCGCGCGTGGTCTGTAGCTTGCGCTCGATGTGGATGTCGCTGGTGGCGATGAAGGTGTGGATGCGCGCGCGCTCGGCGTCGCGGATCGCCGCATAGGCAGCCTCGATGTCGGCCTTCGCCGTGCGCGCGAGCGCGCAGATGATCGGCCCCTGCACCTCGCTCGCGATCGCCGCAACCGCCTCCGCGTCCCCGCGCGAGGTGATCGGAAAGCCGGCCTCGATCACATCCACCCCCAGGCGCGCAAGCTGCTGGGCGATCTCGACCTTCTCTGAGCGGTTGAGCGCGATGCCCGGAGACTGCTCGCCGTCGCGAAGCGTAGTGTCGAAGATCAGCACCCGATCCTCGGGCCTGCGCCCCTGCCCTTCGCCCCCTGCTGCTGCTGCTGCTGCGTTGCTGCTCATCTGCTCATCGATCCTTTCTCGTGACTGCTGCTGCTTCCTTCATCGTTCCCTGGTCTCTGCGGCGTGCGGCCGCGTGTGCGCTATTCCCCCCGCGGGGGGAGCAGAAGGGAGGGAAGGTGCAGCGAGATCGACGACATCGCAGCTCCAAGGCTAGCAGGCGCTCGGAGTGCCAGCGCACGTCACCTGAGCGGGCCCTGGACCAAGACGCCACCGCAGTCGCGGCCGTCGGCAAGGCCCTCGCTCGAGATCGCACTGCAGCACCCGCGCCCCTGCCATGATCAGGGGACACCTGTAGCTGATCTGGAGGCGCACGCGCAACGAATTCGCACAGCTTGAAGCCAGGCCCCCCGCCAACGCTGAAAAGCTACATGAGCATGCTACTGTATGAGCACGCCACTCGAGCATCGACTGCAGGTCCTCATCGACGATCGCCGCCATCGGCGCCTAGCTCAGATTGCAAGTGAGCGCGGTGTCTCGATTGCGGCAGTTGTGCGCGAAGCGATCGACCAAGGCCTTGGCAGCTCCGAGCTGCGGCGCTCGGCGGCCGGGAGGCGGCTGCTCGCTGCGCCGGAGATGCCGGTTCCCGATCCACGTGCGCTGCGCGCCGAGCTCGGCTCGCTGCGTCCACGCCAGGCGCAGATACCGGAGCGAGACACACGCGCTTGGACTGGACCACGCGGAGCTGCATTCGCCGCTGCTCAGGCCGACGGCAGAGGACCTGATCGAGGGCCTGGCGCTATTGAGCCGCTCGACCAGGCTCGGCGCATTTGACGCTGTGCGCGGCGCCTGCGCGGCGCGGAGCGGCTGCACAGCGCTGATCTCCGCAGACGATGCCTTCGCCGAGCTTGTCGGGATCGACCACTTCGTGCCGCCGGTGGCCCTCACAAGGGCGCTCGCGGAGGGAGGCAGTGCAGCGCCGCACCGCACTCCGATAGCGCTTGATTGCTACCGTCGCGGGGGCTGTCAGTAGCTGCTCGTCATCTGAATGGGTTCGCGACGACGACTCCACCGTAGTCCTGGCCGTCGGCAAGATCCTCGCTGAAGATCACTCTGCAGCGCAGCGCCCGCGCCGCCGCCACGATCAGGGCATCCCAGTAGCTGATCTGCCAGCGCTCGCGAGTCTGCAGCGCATCCCACATCATCGGCTGGGTTATGTCGGCAACATTGAAGCGAGACCAGCTCTCAATCAGGCCGAGCGCCTGCCCGTGCGTGATCCGATCCTCTCGCGAGGCTCTGGTCGCCTGCACGTAGAACTCCTGCAGAACTTGGACTGAGAGCGCGGTGTCGCGCGCCGCCAGCAGCTCACGCGCCCGGGCGACCTTTGCCCTCTCCTCCTCTGCCGTCGAGATCGAGTAGAGGAGCACGTTCGTATCAAGAAATCTCACGGTCGTAGAGCTCTTCGCGCCCGAGACGATCGGCGGCACGGAAGCTCGCGATCTGCTCGCGGATCGCCCTTTCCTGCTCCTCCAGCCTGCGAAGGCGAGGCTCGTCGTCGTCTGCCATGGCGCGCAGGAGCTCGCCAACGAGGGCGCTGACCGATGTATCGCGTTCGGCGGCCTTTACACGGGCCAGGCGATAGACATCATCGGGCAGAGAGACTGTCAGGTTCTTCATACTGTGATTCTAACACAGTCTCACTGACTCACGGGATCACAGAAACACGGAAGACACGCCGGCAATGACGGCCTCAAGCGAGGATGCCGAGTCGCCGGATGGCGACTGTCGCTCGCGCCGCCTCCAGTCGGCCCGCCCTGCGCTCAACTCAGCGCAGCGCTGCGCCCGTCGACGAAGCCCTCAGAGGAGAGGATCTCGGCAATCACCGCGTCGGGCACGAGCGCGTCGGTGGTGACGACCATCGCCGCCAGACCGTCGCCCGCGCCGCCCTCGCCCGTGCCCGCGCCGGCGACCGCATGCCCGATCGCCGCCGAGGAGATGTTGATGCCGTGCGCGCCGAAAATCGTTCCTACGCGCCCGATCATCCCGGGCAGGTCGGCGTAGCGGAAGATGGTGACGTAGGGCTCGAGCGCGACCGTGAGCCGCTGGCCGTGCACCTCCACCAGGTGCGGGGCGCGCGCGGCGCCGATCGCGGTGCCGGCGACCGCGACAGTCTCCCCGCCCGAGCGCACGCCCACCCTGATCAGCTCATTGAAGTCCTCCGCCTCGCTGACCGACTTGGTCTCGACCACGATCCCGCGCTCCTCGGCCATCGCCGGCGCGTTGACGAGGTTCACCGGTTGCTCGGTGTGGCCTTCAAGCGCTCCGCAGATGACCGCAAGCGTGAGCAGGCGCGTGTCCAGCTCGGCGATTCGCCCCAGGAAGGCGGCCTCGATGCGCTCGATCGAGCTTCCCTTGGCAAGCGCCATCGCCAGCGTGCCGAGGTTGCGCGCCAGCGGCAGCAGCGGCCCCAGCACCTCCATGTCCTGCGCGCTGACAGCGGGGATGTTGACGGCGGTGGTGACGACGCCGCCGGTCAGCGCCGCGATCACCTGCTCGGCGACCTGATAGCCGGCGCGGTCGGTCGCCTCAGCCGTCGATGCCCCAAGGTGCGGGGTCAGAACGACATTGGGATACCCGAGCAGCGGGTGCTCGCCAGGCGGCTCGGTCGCGAAGACGTCCAGCGCCGCGCCGCCCAGGTGCCCGGAGTCAAGCGCCTCCTTGAGCGCCTCCTCGTCGATCAGCCCGCCGCGCGCGACGTTCAGGATGCGCGCGCCCTTGCGCATCTTCGCAATCGCCTGGGCATCGATGAAGCCTTCCGTCTCGGGCGTCTTGGGGAGGTGGATGGTCAGGAAGTCGGCTGTCGCAAGCACCTCATCGGGCGACCCGGCCTTCTCGACCCCGAGCTCGCGGTAGCGCTCGGCGCTCACGTAGGGGTCGTAGGCGATCAGGCGCATCTGGAAGCCCCGCGCACGCTGGGCGACGAGCTGACCGATGCGTCCGAGGCCGATGATGCCGAGCACCTTGTCGTAGAGCTCTACGCCGGAGAGCTTGGAGCGCTCCCATTTGCCTTCCTGTAGGGAGACGTACGCACGGGGGATGTTGCGCGCCAGCGCAAGCAGCAGCGCCAGGGTGTGCTCCGCGGCGGTCACCACATTTGACTGCGGAGCGTTGGCGACGATGATCCCGCGGCGTGTTGCCGCCTTGACGTCGACGTTGTCCACCCCTACCCCCGCACGGCCGATCACGCGCAGGCGCTCCCCCGCCTCGATCAGCTCGGCGGTCATCTTCGTCCCCGAGCGGATCACGACGCCCTCGAACTCGCCGAGGCGCTCGGCCAGCTGCTGTGCATCCCAGCCGATGCCCTCGACGACGTCGAGGTGCTCGGAGAGCAGGGCGATGCCGGAGGCACCGATCTGCTCGGCGATGAGAACCTTGGGCCTGCCCTGAGCGCTCATTGCGCGATCCGCTCCACGACCCACTCGATGCAGGCCGTCAGCGCCTGCACGTCGGCGGGCTCAACGGCCGGGAACATCCCCACGCGCAGCTGGTTGCGCGCGAGCTTGCGGTAGGGCTCGACATCGACGATGCCGTTGGCGCGCAGCGTCTTGGCGACCGCACCGGCGTTGACCTCAGCTGCAAAGTCGATCGTGCCGACGACCAGCGAGCGCTTGGCGGGGTCGGCGACGAAGGGCTCGGTGTAGGGGGTGCGCTGCGCCCAGGCGTAGAGGTGCTCGGAGCTTGCGCGGCTGCGCGCGATCGCGCCGGCAAGCCCGCCCTGCTGCTGCATCCACAGCAGCTGCTCGCGCAGCAGGTAGAGGGTTGCGAGCGCCGGCGTGTTGTAGGTCTGGTCCTTGCGCGAGTTCTCAAGCGCGGTCTGCAGGGAGAGAAACTCCGGAATCCAGCGGCCCGCTGCGCCTGCGAGGCGCTCGATGCGCTCGATCGCCGCCGGGGAGAGCAGCGCCAGCCACAGCCCACCGTCGGAGCCGAAGGCCTTCTGCGGTGCGAAGTAGTAGGCGTCGCAGTCGCTGATCTGCACCGGCAGGCCACCGGCGGCAGAGGTGGCATCGATCAGGACCAGTGCGTCGGTGTCAGGGCGGCAGACCTCGACCATCACCCCCGTCGAGGTCTCGTTGTGCGCCCAGGCGATCACATCGGCGCCGGCCTCCCTCGCCGGCGCTGCCGCCGCGCGGGGGTCGGGCGCATCGCCAGGCTCGGCCTCGATCACGAGCGGGTCGGCGAGGAAGGGCGCCTTGCGCGCGACCGAGGCGAACTTAGCCGAGAACTCGCCATAGGCGAGGTGCGCCGAGCGCTCGGCGATCAGGCCACAAGCGGCCGCGTCCCAGAAGGCGGTCGCGCCACCGTTGCCAAGGGCGACCTCATAGCCCTCCGGAAGGGTGAAGAGCTCGGCCAGCAGCTCCTTGACCGCGCCAACCAGCGAGCGCACCGGGGCCTGGCGGTGCGATGTTCCCATCAGCTCGGCGCCGGTGTCCGCCAGCGCGCGCAGCGCCTGCGTGCGGACCTTCGAGGGCCCGCAGCCAAAGCGCCCGTCTGCGGGCTTCAGCTGGTCGGGGATCCTGGGCGTCGCGCCCGCCGCTTCAGCGGCCGGGCCGCCGCTCAGCACCTGCTCGCTCTTCATGGGCATCCTCGCTTTCCTAGAGGTCTTGCTTGCCCAGGCGCGCGGCTCCAGAAGGCCGCCGCTTCCCGGTGGTCTCTTCCACCTCAAGCGCCAGTCGCGACGGCAAGCGGCAGTGTAGCGGACTGCGGCGCCCGGGCCGGCACGGGGAGCGCCGCGAGGCCATCAGGGAGCCCTCGCCCGGTCAGGCGCTCTCGCTATGGGACCCAACCCGGGGTGATGGACCAAATTGGGTCAAAAATGATGGTCGTGAACGTCGCCAGGCTGCTCGGCGCGAGACGCCGCTCTTCAGGCCTCAAGCAGGAGCGGTTGGCCTACAGGGCCGGCGCCACACAGACTTACATCGGCCGCGTCGAGCACAGGCGCGCCAACCCTTCGCTCTCCTCCCTGGAGCGGATCATTGCCGCCATCGGCAGGGAGCTTCGCCTGAACGCCGCCGCAGACGATCTTCCATCTGGAGAAGCGCGGCGCGGCGAAGCCCCCGGCACAGCCTAAAACGCAGGCTTGATCCAGCCCATGTGCGAGCGCAGCTCTGCTCCCACGCGCTCGATCTGGGTGCCCGACTGCTCGGCGCGCATGCGCTTGAAGCTCTCCTGACCGGCGCGATTCTCGGCGATCCACTCGCGCGCGAAGGCGCCGGACTGGATCTCTGAGAGGATCTCCTTCATCTGCGCGCGCACGTGCTCGTCGATCACGCGCCGCCCGCGCGTGTAGTCGCCGTACTCGGCGGTGTTTGAGATCGAGAAGCGCATCCCTGCGAGCCCCTTCTCATACATCAGGTCGGCGATCAGCTTGAGCTCGTGCAGACACTCGAAGTAGGCCATCTCGGGGTCATAGCCGGCCTCCACGAGCGTCTCGAAGCCGGCCTGCACGAGCGCCGAGGCGCCGCCGCAGAGCACCGCCTGCTCGCCGAAGAGGTCGGTCTCGGTCTCATCTTTGAACGTCGTCTCGATCACGCCCGCGCGCGTCGCGCCGATCCCCTTCGCATAGGCGAGCGCGAGCGCGCGCGCGTTCCCGCTTGCGTCCTGGTGCACTGCGATCAGCGCGGGCACCCCCGAGCCTTCGGTGTACTGCCGGCGCACGAGGTGGCCGGGGCCCTTGGGCGCGACCATCGCCACGTCGACAGAAGGCGGTGGGGTGACCTCACCGTAGTGGATCGAGAAGCCATGCCCAAAGAGCAGCATCTTGCCCGCTGCCATCCCATCGGCAACGGCGGACTCGTAGATCTCGCGGTGGCGCTCGTCGGGAACGAGCATCATCACCAGATCGCCCAAGCTTGCCGCTTCGGCGACATCGTGCACCGCCAGCCCTTCCTCGCGCGCCTTCTGTGCCGAGGCGGAGTCAGGGCGCAGCCCGACCACCACCGAGACGCCTGAGTCGCTCAGATTCAGCGCGTGAGCGTGCCCCTGGGAGCCGTAGCCGATGATCGCGACGGTCTTGCCGTCGAGCAGGGTGAGGTCAGCGTCTTGGTCGTAGAGCATGGCGGGAGCATACCGGCAGGGCGCCGCCGCTGGGCGCTGCCGTCGCACGCCACCGCTAGCGTGCCCATGCGCCGGCGGCTGCGCTGCAGATCCTTCGCGGGAGGACAGATCCACAAGGACGATCCATCGGCTTGCGGCCAGGCAAGCGCTGGCCGACGGCATGCGAAGGGCCTGAAGCTGTCGTCAATGCTCACGCCTCCGCGGCGGCCACGAGCGCCCGTCCTGGGACAGCCAGCGCTCCTGCGGCATCGGTGTAGGGAGCCATGCGTTGCTCAAGCTCTGCGCGGAGGCGCCCGAGCGCCTCGGGCGCAAGGCCCATCACCGCGTCGTGGAAGGATCGCGAGAGGTCGAGGCGGCGATCGAAGAAGGAGTCGAAGTCCGCATGACGCTCGCACAGCTCGACCACCGTGATCGTCACCTCAAGGAAGCCCGCGCCCTCGATAAGCTCGCGCAGACGCTTCTGGTCCCCCAGCGCGAAGGGTCCAGGCGCGCCCGCGGGAGCTGGGACGATCAGCCCCTGCTCGGCTGCAAGGGCGGTCGGGATCGCAGACCAGGGGTTTGCCTCCTGCGCGTCCCAGACCGCAAGCGCCAGGCGCCCGCCGGGGCGCAGCACGCGGCGGCATTCGCGCAGCATCGACTCGGGGTGCTCAAGCAGCATCAGCCCGAAGCGGCAGATCACCGCATCGATCGACGCCACCGACATGTCGATCCATTCGGCGTCGATGCGCCGATGCTCGACATTGTCAAGCCCAAGCTCCGCCGCGCGCGCCTTAGCGTGCGCGAGCATCGCCTCGGAGCGATCGCTGAAGATCAGCCTTCCGGTCGCTCCGATCAGCGCCGCTGCGCGATAGCCGCAATCGCCAAGCCCGGCGGCGAGCTCAAGGATGCTCTGACCCGGCTGCGGATCGGCCGCCGCGATCAGCGCATCTGTGAGCGGAGCAAATTGCTCGCGCAGCGCACCGGCGTGACGCGCCCAGCCGGCCGCCAGCTCCTCCCAGTGATCCCCCTGGCCCTCCCCAGCTGCGCTCAACGATCCTCTCGCTTCGCGGCTGCCCGCATGTCGCTCATCGACCGCCCTCGGCGGGCGCTCGCTCGGGCTCGGGGGCCTGAACTTGGCGGCGCAGCAGCTTTCCGGACGCTGTGCGCGGAAGCGGCCGATCGCTGATGGCAAATGCCTTTGGCACCTTGAAGGGCGCCAGCTGCCGTGAGCAATGAGCGCGCAGCTCACGCTCAGCGGGCATGAAGCCCGCCACGGGCACGACGACCGCGCACACCGCCTCGCCCCACTGCTGATCGGGGCGGCCGATGACCGCCGCCTCCAGCACTTCCGGGTGGCGCGCGAGCACCGCCTCGACCTCCTCGGGCGAGATGTTCTCACCGCCGGAGATGATCGTCTCGGAGATGCGCCCGCGCACCTGCAGGCGACCATCAGCGTCCAGCGCGCCCAGGTCGCCGGTGTGCAGCCAACCATCCTCGCTGAGCGCGCCCGGCGCGATCGTCGGGCCGGCAAGCAGAATCTCGCCGTCGGCGGCGATCCTGACCCTGGTGCAGAACAGCGGTCGCGCCCCGCCGCCAGGATCTGCGACCGGCTCGGTAGCAGCCTGCGCGCAGGACTCGCTCATGCCATAGGTCACCCTGACGGCAACGCCCGCCTCGCGCGCTGTGCTCAGCAGGTCCTCTCCCACCGGACCGCCGCCGATCAGCGCGCAGCGCAGGCTCGGCGGCTGCCTCAGACCCCTCTCAAGGAGGCGTCCGAGCATCGTCGCGACAAGGCTCACGACCGTGATCCGCTCCTCCCGCAGGGCGGTGAGCACCGGCTCGGTGGCGAAGCGCTCGTGGACGACCGCGGTGGTCGAGCAGATCGCGCTGCGCAGCAGGATCGAGAGGCCGCCGATGTGCGCCAGCGGCATCACGCACAGCCACCGATCGTGCGGCTCGCAGCCGATTGCAACCGCCGAGCCGAGCGTCGCAAAGAGGATGTTGCGATAGGTCAGCGCGACCGGCTTGGGTCGCGCGCTCGTGCCCGAGGTGAAGATCTCGATCGCGACCGCATCAAGGTCGTGCGTGCGAGCGCTCAGCGTAGGTGCCTGCTGTGGCGCATGCGCGAGCGGCTGCTCGATGCTGACCACACAGCCGGCGCTGCGCTGCTTGCGCTCCTCGTCTGAAAGCCGCAGATCGATCGGCACGGCAATGGCCTCGGCGAGCAGGATCGCGTGCAGCGCGATCGCAAAGTCGATGCCGGCGGGCAGCGCCAGGGCGACGCGCTGCTGGGGCCTGACGCCGAGAGCTGCAAGGCGCTCGGCGCCAAGCGTGGCGCCCCACAGCAGCTGCGCATAGCTGATCGCCCCCCCGGCAGACTCGACCGCCACGTGCTCCGGGCGGCGCTCGGCGCTGCGCTCAAGCCAGGATTGCACTCTCATCTCGGCCGATCAGTCTGACAGCCTCTTGCCCAGCGGCCATCGATCGCCAGCGGGCTGGAGCTGCGACCGCCTGCGCGCATCCTGCCGGCAGCGCTCGAGCGCGCGGCCAAGCCCGCGGCGCTTACCTCGGAACGACTTCTTCCCCACCGGCAAGCAGCGCCGCGACGCGGATCAGCGTGCCCGCTTCCTCGACCGTCCAGGGCCACTCCCGGCCGGTCGCGATCCAGTTGCTCTCGGTGGCCCCCAGCCACTTGCTTGCAAGTTCCGTGTAGCCGACGTGCTCGGCCGCCAGGGCGATCCCCGCGTCGGGCGCATACGGCTCCGCCTGCGAGGGCGTCGGCAGCCGACCCGAGCTGAACCACGCCGGACAGCCGAGCGTGAGCAGCGCCAGCGTCTCGCTGCCGTGCGCGACGCCCGGCTGCAGCCCGGCAAAGCTCGGCCACGCTTGCACCACCCCGCCAAGGCCCTCATCCCAGAAGCGCTCGTAGCTGCTGCTGCCCACTTCCGCGGGTTCGCACGCGGTGAAACTGTAGGCGGGGTCGCCATCGGCGACGCAGAAGATCCCTGTGCCGCATCGTTCCCAGAGATACTCTCCCATCGCCGCTTCGATGTTCGCGGCGACCCCGTGCCAGTAGGCGGCCTGCGCGGGCTTGCCGAGATAGGTTTCGGCCAGCCAGGCATATGCGTTCAGCCCCTGAACCACCTCGGCGTTGTCCATCGTGTATTTCGCCGTGTACCAGGGATCGGCGCCCGTCAGGTAAGGCGTTGTGCCGATGTTCGCGATCGCCGCGTTGGCGATCGCTTCGATCAGGTACGGGTAGTCGTTGGGCGCTTCCGAGCTCAGCATCGCCACAGCTTCCAGAGGGTCGACCTTTGCCCACGCTCCCAGCACGCTGAGGAAGGTCGCTGCCCAGGAGTCCTCCGCGTCGTAGTAGGCGCGCCCGTACATCGGGCTTTCCGCGTTTTCCTGCAGCACTTTTTCCTCGGTGCAGGTGCTGCCCGGTGTGCCCGTGTAGCGGTCGCGGTAGTAGTAGACGGTGCCCGCTTGGGGCGTCGGCACCGCATCGTCCGGCCAGTTGAGGTGGCGAAAGTACCATTCGACCCATTCCTTGACGGCCTTCAGGTCGGCGGCGCGCGCTTCGGAGCCGGCGAGGGTCGAGGCTGCAAGCAGGCCGAGCGCGGCGTAGTTGGCGCGGTAGGCATCGATCAGCTGCGTCTCTTCGGCACCGTAGGAGAAGGGGGCCTGGGCGATCGCCCCTCGCGCGGGGCCGCTGCAGTGGGCCTGTGCGCTGTTGATGATCCAGCTTGCTTCGGCAGCCGCCTCCGAGGCGAGCGATGCCTGCGCTGCCGCGGGCGTCAGCACAAGTGCAAGCGCAGCTGCGATCCCCGCCGCGACGGCCCTTTTCGCTCCTCCCAAGTGCTGCACGCGGCGATCATACACGGCGCTGGCCAAACGCCCGCGACGGCCGCCGGCCATAAGTCGCGGCGCGGCCGCGGACGGTAGCCTGTTGCGCCATGACCAGCTGGCGCAGCGCAGGCGAGTACGAGGACATCCGCTACGAGAAGGGCGAGGGATCAGAGCTCGGGATCGCGAAGATCACCATCAACCGCCCTGAGGTCAGAAACGCCTTTCGCCCGCAGACGATCATCGAGATCTCCCGCGCACTCGAGGATGCGCGCGAGGACGAGCAGATCGGCGTGATCATCCTGACCGGCGAGGGCGAGCTTGCCTTCTGCTCCGGCGGCGATCAGCGCGTCCGCGGCGACGCCGGCTATATGACCGACGAGCAGATGCAGCGCGCCAGCGGCGGCGGCCCGGTGGCGGGACGCTTCCACGTCACCGACCTGCACATCCAGATGCGCCGCCTGCCCAAGCCGATCGTGGCGATGGTCGCCGGCTATGCGATCGGGGGCGGGCACGTCCTGCACCTGGTCTGCGATCTGACCATCGCCGCCGACAACGCCCGCTTCGGGCAGGTGGGGCCGCGCGTGGGCTCCTTCGACGGCGGCTTCGGCGCGGGCCTGCTCGCGAACGTGGTCGGCACCAAGAAGGCCAAGGAGATCTGGTTCCTATGCCGCCAGTACAGCGCGCAGGAGGCCGCCCAGATGGGTCTGGTGAACACGGTCGTCCCGCTCGCGGAGCTTGAAGCGCAGACGCTCTCCTGGTGCCGGCAGATGCTCGAGCTCTCGCCATTTGCGCTGCGCATGCTCAAGGCGAGCTTCAACGCCGCCGAAGACGGCCTTGCGGGCATCCAGCAGCTGGCACACGACGCCAACCTGCTCTTCTACGCCAGCGAGGAGGCGCGCGAGGGACGCGAGGCCTTCAAGGCCAAGCGCAAGCCGGACTTCGCGCGCTTCCCCCGCCGCTCCTAGCCGTGTCGACGCCCGCGCTTGGCCTGCGCCTCTCGCCGCTGCGCCTGTGGCTGCTGGCCGCGCGCCCCAAGACGCTTCCCGCCTCGCTCGCGCCGGTGCTGGTCGGGACCGCGCCGGCGCTCGGCGCCGGCCACTTCGACGCGCTCGCGTTTGTGATGGCGCTGCTGGGCGCGCTCTTCATACAGGTCGGAACCAACCTCTCCAACGACTACTCCGACGCGCGCCGCGGCGCCGACAGCGAGGACCGCCTCGGGCCGCTGCGGGTGACAGCCGGCGGGCTGCTGCCGCCCGCCAGCGTCCTGCGCGCGACCTACCTCGCCTTTGCGCTCGCGGTTGCCTGCGGCGTCTACCTGATCATCCACGCCGGCTGGGTGCTTTTGGCCGTGGGCGCGGCGTCGATCCTTGCGGGCGTCCTATACACCGGCGGCCCCCGCCCCTACGGCTACGAGGGCCTGGGCGAGCTCTTCGTCTTCCTCTTCTTCGGATTGGTCGCTGTCGTCGGCTCCTGGTATGTGCAGGTGCAGCGCCTGCCCGCGGGCCCCTTCCTGCTTGCCGTGCCGGTGGGGCTGCTGGCAACCGCGATCCTTGTCGTCAACAACCTGCGCGACATCGAGAGCGATGCGCGTGTGGGCAAGCGCACGCTCGCGGTGCGTATGGGGGTCGCCCGCACGCGACTCCTCTACGCGCTCTGCCTGGCGGCCGCCTACGTGATGCTGCCGGTGATCTGGGGCGCGGGCGTGCTCGATGGCTATGTTCTCCTGCCCCTGCTCACCGCGCCGCTTGCGCTGCGCGTGCTCTCGGTCGTCTCGCACCGGCGCGATGGCCCCTCGCTGAACGGTGCGCTCGCGGGCACCGCCCAGCTGCAGCTGCTCTTCTGCCTGCTGCTTGCCGCCGGCGCGATCGCCTCGGGCGGCATCGGGGCCTGAGGATCGCGGCGAGGGCTGCGGGCAGCCACCATGCGCGGCGCACCTGATCGCTTGCGGCTGACGCTTGAGATCCAGGAGCGGCGGATCGCGCTGCGCCGACCCTGGCGCAGCGCGAGCGGCGTCGTGCGCGCACGATCGCTGCTTGAGATCAGAGCGCACGCCGCCGACGGGCTGGTCGGCTGTGGCGAGGCGCTCGCGCCCCCTCAGGCAGACGAGGCTGCGCTGCGAGAGCTGCGCGCGGCGCTCGAGCGCTATCGCGCGCTGCTGCACGGCGGGTCGCCCGGGCGCAGCAGCGCGGAGCTGATCGCCTCAGCACGCCGCGCCGACCCCCTCCCCCACGCACTCGCTGGGCTGGAGATGGCGCTGCTTGACCTGGAGGCCAAGCGCGCCGGGCTTCCGCTCTGGCGCCACCTGCTCGGGGGCGGGGGCGAGCGCACCCCGCCGACAATCGCGGTCAACGCCACCATCGGCGCGATCGACGCCGAGCAGGCGGCCGCGCAGGCACAGGCCGCAGCAGCGGAGGGCTTCTCCGCCATCAAGGTGAAGGTCGGCGACGGCAGCGACGGTGAGCGGGTGGCCGCCGTGCGCGCGGGCGCCGGTGCGCAGGTTGCGCTGCGCCTTGACGCCAACGGCGCCTGGGACGTTGAGCAGGCGATTGCGCGCATATCGGCGCTTGAAGGATGCGGCCTCGAGCTGGTCGAGGAGCCCGTCCACGGCCGGGGCGCGCTTGCGAGCGTCCGCGCCGCGGTCGCAGCCGAGATCGCCGCCGATGAGAGCGCAGGCGAGGAGGGCCTGCTCGGCTCAGGCGCCGTCGGTGCGGTCTGCCTGAAGGTCGCCCGCCTTGGGATCAGCGGGCTGCTGGCCAGCGCGCGGGCGGCTCGCGCGGTGGGCGTGGCGCCCTACCTCGCCTCGCTGCTCGACGGCCCGCTTGGCATCGCCGCCGCCGTGCATCTGGCGACGGCACTTGCGCTCGAGGGACCGCTGCCTCCCTGCGGCCTGGCGACCCTCGCAGAGCTTGACTGCGACCCGGGCCCGCTCCTGCCACAGAGGGGCTTGTTGCGAGCGCCGGCGGCTCCCGGGCTGGGCGTCGAGCCCGCTTGGTGAGAGAGGCGGCTCTCGCTGCCCCTCTCGCGAGCGTCGCACCGTCCACAATGAAATTCCTGCACATGAGATTGCGCGTGAAAATCTCAAAGGGTGGCCAGGTCTCAATACCGGCGCCGATCCGCCACCGCTGGGCGACATCGACGCTCACGCTCGAGGACTGTGGCGAGCGGCTCATCCTGACGCCTGCTGCTGACGATCCGATTGCGGCAGCCGAGGGCGCGCTGAGGCAAGAGCTCCCAGCACTGGACCTCGATTCTCTGCGCAAAGCCGCGCGCGAAGATGATCAGGCAGCCGAACGGCGCCGAGGTCGATGACCATCCTCGATGCGTATGCGCTGATCGCCTTCCTGATCGGGGGCCCGGCAGCGGCAAGCGTGCGCGCGATCCTGCACGAGGGCGATGCCGCAGTTGCGACCGCGAACCTCGCTGAGGCACTCGACATCTCCCAACGGCGCTTTGGTCTGCCGATCGAGCGCACGATGACATACCTCGAGCCGCTGCTTGCGGGGCCGCTGCAGGCGATTCCTCTTGACTGTGACATTGCGCTGCGCGCCGCCGAGCTGCGCTCCAGGCACTGCCATCGCTCGCAGCGGCCGATCTCGCTCGCAGATGCCGTCCTGCTGGCCTCAGCGAGCTCCGGCGATCGCATAGCAACGGCTGACGCAGCCGTGCTGGCCCTCGCAAGAGCCGAGCGGCTCCCGTCGCTCGCGCTGCCCGAGCAGGGCTAGCCCGGCTCTGGCCCCGCCGAGGCCGCGCAGCGCTCGGCGCCGAACCGGCGCAGATGCTCGGCCACCGCCTGCGGGCGCTCGTGGGCGAGGCGATGGCCGCCGGCGAGGATCTGCAGGTGCGATCCTCCGATCTCCGCGGCCATCCGCTCTCCGATCGCGACGTAGCGGCGGTCGCGCTCTCCGGCGAGGATCGCGCAGGGCATCCGAAGCTCGCCCAGGCGTGGCCACAGCGGCTCCATCGCGCCGGCCGAGAGTCCCCGCAGCGCCCCCGCCAGCCCTGCCGGGCTGTTGCGAAGCTGGTCCTCCATGACGCGCTCGCGAACCTCGGGCGGGTCGCCCGCGAAGAGCTCGAGCTCCGCCCAGCGCTGCGCGAAGCGCTCAAGCCCCTCGCGTTCGATCCGCTCGGCAAGCGCACGATCGGCCTCCAGGCGCCGCCGACGCTCGGCGCCGTCCTCGATCCCCGGGCTGCCGGAGACCAGGATCAGCCCGCTCACCCGCTGCGGCGCAGATAGCGCCACGTGGAGCGCAACGCGCGCGCCCAGCGAGTAGCCGCAGAGGGCGAAGCGCCCAGGCGCCCTGGCAAGGACGTGCTCTACGCAGCGCGCGAATGTGATCTCCCCCTTCCACTGCGAGCAGCCGCCGTGGCCGGGAAGGTCGAATGCAAGCGCGTCAAGCCCGGCGGCGCCTAGCGGGGCAAGGAGCGGATCCCACATCCGCGCGGTGCACGCGAAGCCGTGCAGGAGAAGGATGGGCCACGGCGCTTCGCTCAATGCGCGGGCAACGATAGCTTGCAGGGGATGAGCCCCGGCAGCGCGCAAAACCCGCCGCATCCACCTGACGCCGGCGCCAGGCACGAGGCGCACAGCCTGCTTGACGCCTTCGCGCAGGAGCTTGTGCGCTGTGGCATGCGCACAGCCGCCACCGCGCCGGGCTCGCGCAACACGCCGCTCCTGCTTGCGCTCTGCGGCCAAGCCGAGCTGCACTGCGTCTCGCACATCGACGAGCGCAGCGCCGGCTTCTTTGCGCTTGGCGTTGCGAAGGCAAGCGGGCTGCCCGCAGCGGTGACCTGCACCTCCGGGACCGCGGCCGCGGAGCTCTATCCGGCTGTGATCGAGGCCCACGAGGCCTCCGTGCCGCTGCTGGTGCTCAGCGCAGACCGGCCGGCGGAGCTGCGCGAGTGCGGCGCCGGCCAGGCGATCGACCAGATCAAGCTCTACGGCGACGCCGTCAAATGGTTCTTCGAGGTCGAGCTGCCACCCGGCCTGGCGGCGGACGCCAAAGGGCGCGCAGAGGCCTTCATCCGCACGCTCGCCTGCCGCGCCTACTGGCGCTGCCTGGAGGGCAGGCCCGGCCCGGTGCATCTGAACTTTCCGCTGCGCGAGCCGCTCATCCCAACTGCGCAGATCGAGCCGGCAGCGGGCGGGCGGGCGGGCGGCGCGCCCTACCTGCGCAGAAGCGCGGCGGCGCCGCAGAACCCCGAGGCGGTCCGGGAGCTGGCGGCGCTGCTCGAGCGCTCACAACGGCCGCTGCTTGTTGCCGGCCGGCGCGAGGGCACGCCTGCAGAGCGTGAGCGCTACGCGGTCGCCCTCTCGACCTTTGCCCACAGGCACTCGATCCCGCTGCTTGCCGACCCGCTCGCGGGGGCGCGTCGCGGCGAGGCGGCTATCGCCCGCTATGACGCGATCCTCCGCGGCGAGCGGCTCGCACGCTCGCTGGCGCCTGACCTCGTGGTGCGCGTCGGCGCCCTGCCGACCTCAAAGCCGCTGCGCAGCTGGCTTGCCGGGCTGACGGAGGCGACGCAGGTAGCGCTCGACCCGCTCGGCGACCTGCAGGATCCCGACGGCGTGCTCTGCCTCTCGCTCGCGCTCGACCCCGCGCTTGCCCTCGATGAGCTCGAGCCACTGCGCCCCGGCAACACGCAGGAGTGGCTTGGCCGCTGGCGCGCCGCCGATGAGCGCGCCGCCCAGGCGCTGCTGCCGCTGCTTGCCCGGGAGGGGCTAAGCGAGCTCCAGGTCGCAGCCGAGCTTGGCGCGCTGCTGCCTGCGGAGGCAACGCTGGTCGTCTCCTCCTCGATGCCCGTGCGCGACATCGAGACGTTTTTCCCGGCCCGCGCGGATCCCCCGAGCGTGCTTTGCAACCGCGGCGCCAACGGCATCGACGGCGTCATCGCCACCGCATCCGGCGTCTGCTTCGAAAGTGAGCACGCCGGCACGCGGGGTCCTGTCATCGCGCTGATCGGCGACGTTGCCTTAGCCCACGATGTGGGGTCGCTGCTTGCGCTCGCCCGCCTCCAGCTGCCGTTGGTGATCGTGCTGATCAACAATGGCGGCGGGGCGATCTTCGACTTTCTGCCGGTCGGGCGGGCGGCGAGCGCACGCGCGATCTACGAGCGCCAGGTCGCCACCCCACCGGGCCTCGACTGCGGGCCGCTGGCCACCCTTGCCGGGCTCGCATACGAGCAGGCAGGCGACCGCGCGTCACTGCGCGCTGCCCTACAGGAGGCGATCGACGCCGGCACCGGCACCCTCATCGAGGTGGCAGGCGACCGTGCCGAGAACGTGCGCCGCCACGAAGAGGCATTCGCGGCGGTTGCGAAGGCGCTGAGCGATCTCTGAGCGCCGCCGCTGGCGGGCGCTCACATCGCAAGCAGCGGCAAGATCGCCTGCAGCTTGATCTCCGTCTCGGCAAGCTCTGCGGCGGGGTCTGAGCCGCGCACGATCCCGTTGCCCGCAAAGCAGTGCGCAATGCGCTCGCGCAGCAGCGCGCAGCGCAGCGCGACGAAGTACTCGCCGTCGCCGCGCCCGTCGCAGTAGCCGAGCGCGCCGGCATACCAGCCGCGGTCAAGCCCCTCAAGCGCCGGGATCGCGCCGATCGCCTGCTCACGCGGCTCGCCGCCGACGGCAGGCGTCGGGTGCAGCAGCCCCGCCAGCTCGATCGCGTCGCGATCGCTTGCCAGCTGCGCGCGGATCGGGGTCGCCAGATGCTGGATGTTCGCGACCCTGACCAGCGAGGGCTCCGGCGCGGCGCTCACCCAGAGCGCATGCTCGCCGAGATCACGCACGATCCGCTCGACGACGATCCGATGCTCTTCACGATGGCTTGCCGAGCGCAGCAGCTGCTCTGCCAGGTGCGCGTCAAGCGTCGGGTCGGAGCTGCGCCGGCTGGAGCCCGCCAGCGCGATCGTCGAGAGCCGCGCCCCTTCGCGGCGTACGAGCAGCTCCGGGCTGGCTCCCAGAAAGGTCGCCTCGCCGCGGATCACGCAGTAGCAGAAGCAGGCGCCGAAGGCCCCGCGCAGCGCGCCAAAGAGCGCCGCCGGCTCATACGCTGCAGCAGCGTGTACCTGCACCTCGCGCGCGAGCACGATCTTCGTGAAGACGCCCTCTGCGATCAGCTCGCGTGCGCGCGCAACGGCCGCTTCGTAGTGCTCGGGGGCCATCGCGCTCGCAACCTGCGCGCGCTCGCTCGGCGAGGGGTCAAGCAGCGGCAGTGGCGCCCTGCGCAGTCGTGCCGCGCTTGCTCTCACCCGCCCTGCAAGCTGCGCGGCGCCCTCCTCAGCGCCCAGTGGGAGGGTGACCGTAAGCGTCGGCGCCCCGCCGGGCAGGCGCGCAAGCAAAAGCTCTGGCACCTGGCTCGATGCTCCGCCAAATCCGCGCCACAGCGGCGTCTGCCCCCCCTGTGGCGAGAAGGCAAAGCCTCCGAGCGCGACGGGCGCAAGCGGCGCGCGCTCCTCCTCCGCCCCGCGCCCGCGCAGATCGACCGTGATCGTTCGCTGCGCAAGCGAGCGCAGCGCGGCGGCGCATTCGCGAAAGCGCTCCGCGCCGCCGGCGTCGATTAGGCTTGCGGCGCCGATCCCCGCGAGCGCAAGCCCTCCGCGCTCAGGCTGCTCGAGGCAGAAGAGCGCCTCGCCGCGATCACGGCTTGCAAAGGCGATCGCGCACGGGTCGGCATCGCGGGCAAGCGGCAGCGTGACGCAGATCAGATCGCCCACGCGGGCACGCCCGATGCGCCCGCCGAGGGCCTCCTGCAGGCGCTCGTCAAGCCCGTCTGCGACGTCCGTGTCCAGAGGCACCGCAGCCGTGGCGCCGGCGCTCACGTCTCCTGGCGACCGCGTGAGATCGCGATCTCGCCTGTGCGCATCATCTCGATCAGCCCGAACGGGCGCACCATGCTCTCGAAGGCGGCGATCTTCTCCGCCCCGCCAGTGATCTCGATGACCACTGAGCGCTTGCCCACATCGACGATCTTGCCGCGAAAGATCTCGGCGATCTGCATCACCTCGCCGCGCTGGGGGCCGTCGACGGAGACCTTGAAGAGCGCCAGCTCCCGTGCGACCGTCTCCGCAGGGTCGAGATCGCGGATCTTCAGCACGTTGATCAGCTTGTGCAGCTGCTTTGTGACCTGGTCGATCGGGTGCAGCGCGCCGTCGACGGTGAGCGTGATGCGCGAGAGGTCGGGGTCGTCGGAGGGGCCGACGGTCAGCGTCTCGATGTTGAAGCCCCGCCGCGCGAAGAGGCCGGCGATGCGCGTGAGCACCCCTGACTTGTTCTCGACAAGGATCGAGAGCGTGTGCTTGCGCCCGGTGCGCAGGCTGCCCGCGGCCTGCAGCTCCTCGAGCGAGAGCGGCTCCTTGGTGCCCGGCTCCCCCACGCCCTATCCCACCATTTCCCGCGCGGCCTTGCCCGCCGGGATCATCGGGAAGGTGTTCTCCTCGCGGCTGACCCGCACATCCACCACAACCGGCCCCTCGGTCTCGATCGCGCGCTTGAAGTCATCGACCAGAGTGCGCTTGTCCTCGCAGCGCATGCCGGTGGCGCCGTAGGCCTCCGCGAGCTTGACGAAGTCGGGGTAGGGGCCCATCTCGACCGCGCTGTAGCGCTTTTCCCAGAAGAGCTCCTGCCACTGGCGCACCATCCCCAGGTAGCCGTTGTTCATGATGAAGACCTTGATCGGTATGCCCTCGGCGGAGCAGGTAGCAAGCTCCTGCGCGTTCATCTGCACCGAGCCGTCGCCCGCCACGCAGCAGACAAGTCGATCCGGGCAGCCGACCGCCGCGCCCATCGCCGCCGGCAAGCCGAAACCCATCGTGCCCAGCCCGCCCGAGTTGATCCAGCGGCGCGGCTCGGGGAAGTCGTAGTACTGAGCGACCCACATCTGATGCTGGCCGACATCGGAGGTGATGATCGCCTGCCCGCCTGTGGCCTCGTGGAGCGCGCGCACCATGTACTGTGGCTTGATCTCGCTGTCGGCGCTTTCCTCGTAGCGCAGCGGGTAGCGCTCCTGCCAGGAGGCGATGCGCTGCCACCAGGGCTCCAGCCGCGCCGGGTCGGCCGCAAGCGCGCGGTACTCGACCGCGAGCTTGCCAAGCACGCTCTTTGCGTCCCCCACGATCGGGATGTGCGCGGGAACGTTTTTAGAGATCTCCGCGGGGTCGATGTCGATGTGGATGATCTTGGCATGCGGCGCGAACTCCGAGAGCTTGCCGGTCACGCGATCGTCGAAGCGCGCGCCGATCGCGCAGATCAGGTCGGCCTCGTCCATCGCGTAGTTGGCTGCTCGCGTCCCGTGCATGCCGAGCATCCCCAGCCACTGCGGATGGGGAGCGGGAAAGGCGCCGAGCGCCATCACGGTCGCCGTGACCGGAAAGCGGTCGCAGGCCGCCAGCTCGCGCAGCTCCGCGCTCGCGTTCGAGTTGACGACGCCGCCGCCGACGTAGAGGATCGGGCGCTGGGATGCGGCAAGCGCACGTGCGGCCTGGCGAATCTGCTTCTGATTGCCTTCGACGGTGGGCTGATAGCCGGGGAGGTGCACATCGCTGACGGGCTGGTACTCGATCTCCGCGCGCGAGAGATCCTGCGGGATGTCGACAAGCGTCGGGCCCGGGCGGCCGGTGCGCGCGATGTGGAAGGCCTCGTGGATCGCGCGCGGGATCTCCTGGGGATCCTGGATCATGAAGGAGTGCTTGACGATGGGCATCGTGATGCCGATCGTGTCGGCCTCCTGGAAGCCATCGGTGCCGAGCAGCTCGGTGCGCACCTGGCCGGTGATGAAGACGACCGGCACCGAGTCCATCATCGCGTCGCAGATCGGGGTGACGAGGTTGGTCGCGCCAGGGCCGCTGGTCGCAAAGGCCACGCCAACCCTGCCCGTGGCCTTCGCATAGCCCTCCGCGGCGTGGCCGCCGCCCGCCTCATGACGCACGAGAATGTGGCGGATATCAGCATCCACAAAGGCGTCGTAAGTGGGCAGGTTCGCGCCGCCGGGCAGGCCGAAGACCACCTCGACGCCCTCGGCCTTGAGGCATTCCATGATCGCATCGACCGCGCGCATCTGCAAGAGGAGTCTAACAGCGCGCCTATTTGCTACGGCGATTGGCTGAGGCGCTGTGGGCGACCTGCGCCTCGGGCACGATCAGATGCTCGGGGAAGTAGAGCTCGCTGCCGCAGCGCGTGCAGAGCGTCTCGTGGAGCTTGACGATGCGCCCACAGCGCGGGCAGCGCCGGCGGTACTCGTTGCGTTCGTTGCGGAACGCGATCGCCGCCAGAAGACCGAAGATCGGGACCATCATCGAGATCAGGAACCAGAGCCAGAAGGAGCCGCCCTTGATCTTGCCGACAACCCCGCCGGCCAGCCCGAAGAAGGCGGCTATCACCACGTAGGCGTCGGCCGCGCCCATCGCCCCGCTGCTCTAGAGCAGCACGCGCAGCGCCCAGACCAGCCCGATGATCGCGACGACCACGACCACCACGCTTGCCAGCAGCACCACGAAGTGGACGACGAAGTGCAGCAGCAGCCAGGCTGCGACCAGCAGGACCAGCGCCGCCAGAACCGTTCGTCCCAACGAGCGCCCGCCCTGCGAGGACTTCCGGGCACCCTTTTGAATGCTCTCCATAAGTCAAGTGTAGGGGCGAATGCGGCGGCGCGCGCCGGCTGCCCGAATGCGCGCCCGTCGGGCGCGGTAGCAACTTCGCTCCACGCCGAGCGCCGACGTCGGGGACTTGGCGCTCACCTGACCAGCACCGCCATGCGGACGCTCACCCAGCGCCGATGTGAGCGCCAGCGCAGGATCAGGGTGTAAAGGCCCCGCTTGATCTGCCTGCGCTCGATCAGAAACAGCCTGAGCTTGCCGCCTTTGAGGCTTAGGGCTATGCCTTGGGCGTAGCGGCGGCCGCCTTTGACTAGGCGTGCTCTGGTGACTGCGGAGTTTGCACTGGTGTGGATGGCGCTGTTGGCTTTGATGCTGCTACAGATGCGGCTCGGGCGCTTGTCTGGGCCCTTGGTGGTTGTCAGGCAGGTGATGATCAGTGCCTCGCCCGTGGGGCCCCGTGGGCCTGTTGGGCCTGTCGGCCCGCTGCGACCGCTTGGGCCGGTTGAGCCCGTATTCCCGCTTGCGCCTGTGGGGCCTGCTTGGCCAGTTGGGCCGGTGGCACCGGTTGCTCCAGATGCTCCGGTTGCGCCAGTGGGCCCAATGGGGCCTGAGTTTGCCGGTAGACCGGTTCCGGAGAGCTTGATTTCCGAAGCGCCTTCGCCGTTGCCTTGGAGCTTGAGCGTGGCGGTGGCTTTGCCTTCTGCTTGCGGGGTGAAGGAGATTGTGATCTTGCAGACCTGCTTGAAGTAGAGGGTCGCTCCTTCGCAGTGATTTTCAAGCAAGCTGAAGTCGGCTTTCCCTTCGCCTTCGATCGCTGCGCCGGAGATGCTCAGGGACTGGGCGCCGAGGTTTTCGACAGCGACGATCTGAGCAGCAGATTCCTGCCCGATTGTCATCGTGCCGAAGGAGCCGCCGCTGAGCGAGGCGCTTGGGGCTGAATAGAAGAGTTCGGCGCTGTTGAGGAAGCCGCTGTTGTTTAAGCCCCCCGCGATCAGGACTTGGCCGTTTGGCAGCGTTGTGGCGACGGCTCCGTAGCGTGCGGCTGTCATCGAGCCGGCGAGGGCGCTGAAGCTGCCGGTGGCCGGGTTGTAGAGTTCGGCGCTGTTGAGGTAGCCGATTTCGTTTAAGCCCCCCGCGATCAGGACTTGGCCGTTTGGCAGGCTGGTGGCGGTGGCCCCGTAGCGTGCGGCTGCCATCGAGCCGGTGAGGGCGCTGAAGCTGCCCGTGGCCGGGTTGTAGAGTTCGGCGCTGTTGAGGAGGCTGCCGTTGTAGCCGCCTGCGATCAGGACTTGGCCGTTTGGCAGGCTGGTGGCTGTGGCCCCGTAGCGTGCGGTTGTCATCGAGTCTGTGAGGGCGCTGAAGCTGCCGGTGGTCGGGTTGTAGAGTTCGGCGCTGTTGAAATAGCTGCCGTTGTAGCCACCCGCGATCAGGACTTGGCCGTTTGGCAGGCTGGTGGCGGTGGCGCTGTAGCGTGCGGTTGTCATCGAGTCTGTGAGGGCGCTGAAGCTGCCCGTCGCCGGGTTGTAGAGTTCGGCGCTGTTGAGATAGCTGCCGTTGTAGCCACCCGCGATCAGGACTTGGCCGTTTGGCAGGCCAGCGGCCGCGGCTCCTTCGCGTGCGGTTGTCGTCGAGCCGGCGAGGGTGGCAATGCTGCCTGTGGCGGGAATGTAGAGTTCGGCGCTGGTGAGATAGCTGCCGTTTAAGCCCCCCGCGATCAGCACATCGCCGTTTGGCAGGTTGGCGGCGGTGGCGTGGTAGCGCGCGCTCGCCATCGCCCCGACACCAAGCCCTGAGAAATAGGGCGCCGGCGTTTCGGCCCGAGCTGGCGGCGTGCCCAGGACGCCCAGAGCAAGTGTAGTCGCGACCGCCGCTGCCAGAGCCCACATTGCAGGTTGAGCTGATCTGATGTGCATGTGCGGCGCTCCTCCTCTGTCTTTTCTGGATGGCTTGCGTATATTGGCCAGCCACCCTTCATCGGTCAGCCTGAACTGCATCCAATCCTTGGAGCGCGCTTACAAGGGTCAAGCGGCCGGTATCGGTGCGTAAAGTCTGCCATCTTCACTCGGCGTGAGCATCCCCAGCGCGCTGTATCGGCGCCCTAGCGGTGGAAGACCTCAACATACTCGAAGATCGGGTTTGCCAGCTCCAGAGGCGTCCGCCAGCGCTCGCGATTGAGCAGCTCAACCTGCATCCGTGCACAGAACGCCTCCATCATGGCGGTATTGAAGGCGTCGCCAACGCGGCCCATCGAGAGCTCAAGCCCGACGCTTGTGACCAGCACGCTTGAGCCCCGCCGAGCTCAGGTGGCCGATTCAGGCTCGGGTTCGCCCGCCACGATCGGCCGCACGTCGGCGCAAAGCTCCGCCGGCGCCAGCGTCAGGCCGGCATCGCCGCGATCCTGACTAGAGCCCAAGCTGCTCTCGGATCAGGGCGCTCACAGCCTGCCCGTCGGCGCGCCCGCGACTGGCGCGCATGACGTGGCCGACGATCGGCCCGATCGCCTTGCCCTCGCCGGCGCGCACCTGCTCGGCCGCCTGCGGGTTTGCTGCGATCGCCTCCGCCACCATGCGCGCAAGCTCGCCCTCGTCAGATAGCGCCTCAAGGCCCTCGGCCGCTGCGATCTGCGCGGGGTCGCCGCCTTCGGCGAGCATCCGCTCGAGCACCTGGCGTGCGCCGCCGACGCTGAGGCGACCGGCCGCAAGCAGCGCGACCAGCTGCGCAAGCGCAGCCGGCGGCACATTGCCGCCCTGCGTCTCGAGCTCTCCCGCCGCGCGCGGCAGCAGCTCCTCGCTCAGCCAGGTCGCGATCAGGCGCGGCTCGGGCGTCGGCTGCAGGGCGCCGGCTGCGGCCAGCGAGGCCTCGAAATACGCATACAGCTCACCGCGAAAGGCGAGCTGGCGGGCAAGCTGCTCAGGCAGCGCCAGCGTCTCGCGCAGGCGCCGCGCGCGCGCGCTCGGCAGCTCCGGGATCGCCGCGCGCGCGCGCTTCACCATCGCCTCGCTGATCAGGACCGGGGGCAGATCGGGCTCGGGGAAGTAGCGGTAGTCGTGCGCCTGCTCCTTTGAGCGCATCACCTCGAGGCTGCCGCTTGCTGGGTCGAAGTGCAGGGTCTCCTGCGCCACCTCTCCCCCGCCCTCGACGATCGCCTCCTGGCGAGCGATCTCCGCGGCGATGCCACGTTCCAGGAAGCGGAAGGAGTTCATGTTCTTCAGCTCGGTCTTCACTCCCAGTTGCGTGCTGCCCACAGGCCTGATCGAGACGTTCGCGTCAGCGCGTAGCGAGCCCTCCTCCATGTTCACGTCGCTCACCCCCAGCTCGCGCAGGGTGGCGCGCAGCAGCCGCAGCCAGGCGCCGGCCTGCTCGGCAGAGCGCAGGTCCGGCTCGGTGACGATCTCTACCAGCGGCGTGCCGCCGCGGTTGAAGTCGACCAGCGAGGTCTCCGACCCGTGGATTCGCCCCGAGGCGCCGACGTGGATCAGCTTTGCTGCATCCTCCTCCAGGTGGACGCGGTGGATGCGCACGCCCTCAAGCTCGCCGCCGCGGCAGAGCGGCTCGTCGTACTGGGAGATCTGATAGCCCTTGGGCAGGTCGGGGTAGAAGTAGTTCTTGCGGTGAAAGATCGAGCGCGGCGCAAGCTCCGATCCGAGCGCCTGACCGATCATCAGCCCAAAGTGCACCGCCTGCGCGTTTGCCACCGGCAGCGCGCCCGGCAGCCCCAGGCAGACAGGGCAGGTGAGCGTGTTGGGCTCCGCTCCGAAGGCGACCGCGCAGGAGCAGAACATCTTTGTCGCGGTGGCCAGCTGCACGTGGATCTCAAGGCCGATCACCGGCTCGTAGGCGCTCACGCTGGCCCTCCCTGGTGTATGCCGCCCGCCTCGCCGCCGGCGCCATTGACATGCGCGTGCCCAAGGCCCCTGTGCCTGCGCGCGGGAGAGCCGTCGAAGCCAAGCGCTTGCTCGAGCGCGTGGGCCACCTCCAGCAGCGGCCCCTCGGAGAAGGCCGGCCCGGCTATCTGGAGGCCGATCGGCATCCCTGAGGCCGAGTCGCCCGGCTTGCCGCTGAGGCCGCAGGGAATCGAGATCGCCGGGATGCCCGCCAGCGACATCGGCACGGTGAAGTAGTCGTTGAGGTACATCTGCCAGGGACTCTGAACCGCCCCGAGCTCGAAGGCGACCGTGGCCGCAGTGGGTGTGAGCAGGAAGTCGACCTTCGGCGCCGCCGCGCCCCTGGCCGCGCGCCCCTCGCCGGCGAACAGCCGTCTGAAGTCCTCGGCGATCAGCGTCCTTACCTTCTGCGCCTGGCCGTAGTAGGCGTCGTAGTAGCCCGCGGAGAGGACATAGGTGCCGAGCATGATCCGCCGCTTGACCTCAGCGCCGAAGCCCTCGCTGCGGCTCTGCGCATACATCGCATAGAGCTCGCGCCGGGCCCGCTCGTCGCCTGAGCGATGACCAAAGCGGACGCCGTCGAAGCGCGCGAGGTTGGAGGAGGCCTCGGCCGGGGCAAGGACGTAGTAGGCGGAGAGGGCAAGCGCGGCGTGCGGCAGCGAGACCTCCTCGATCCGCGCGCCCAGGCTCATTGCGAGCTCGAGCGCGCGCTCGAAGGCCGCCTGCACTCCCGGTTCGATCCCCCCCGCCTGCGCGCCCGCCTGCGCGGAGAGCTCGCGCGCGACGCCGAAGGTGACACCTTCGAGATCTGTCCGTTGCGGCAGCGCCAGCGGCTCGGGCAGCCCGACCGAGGTAGCGTCGCGCCGGTCGCGCCCTGCGATCGCTCCCAGCAGCAGCGCGGCGTCGCGGACGCTGCGGCTGAGCGGCCCGGCCTGGTCGAGCGAGGACGCGAAGGCGATCATCCCGTGGCGGGAGACCGCGCCGTAAGTGGGCTTCAGCCCGACGATCCCGCAGAAGGAGGCCGGCTGGCGGATCGAGCCGCCGGTGTCGGTCCCCAGCGCCCAGGGCACCAGGCCCGCAGCGACCGCCGCCGCCGAGCCGCCCGAGGATCCGCCGGGCACCCGATTGCGGTCCCAGGGGTTTCTGACCGCGCCAAAGGCGCAGTGCTCGGTCGATGAGCCCATCGCAAACTCGTCCTGGTTGGTCTTGCCCAGCAGCGGCGCCCCGGCATCGAGCGCGCGTTGCACCGCCGTTGCGGTGTAGGGAGGGATGTAGCCCTTGAGCATCAGCGATCCTGACTGGCTGGGAGCGCCAGCCGTGCAGAAGAGGTCCTTGACGCCAAGCGGCACCCCGCCCAGCGGCGCCTCCGCCGCGCTCGAGCCATCGGGCACGCCCGCGGCAAGCCAGCAGAAGCAGTTGAGCTCAAGAGCCTCGGGCTCCTGCGCGCGGGAGCGGTAGAAGGCAAAGAGCTCGCCGGGGTCAAGCTCGCCGGCATGGGCCGCCGCGGCGGTCGCCTCCGCCGAGAGCTCCAAGATGTCGGAGACGCCCACTACCTGCTCCTTGCTCTGTGTGCGCCTGCCGTGTCCATCGCTAAGCCTGCGGGCTGGGGACGAGAAAGCCTTCCTCGCTTGCCTCGGGCGCGCCCGCAAGCGCATCCGCGCGCGCCAGCGAGGGCTGCACCTCGTCGGCGCGCAGCGTGCCCTCAGCAAGGGCAAGGTGCGCAGTCGGGGCGACGTCGGTGACATCGGCCGCAGCGATTCGCTCAACGTGAGTGAGGATCTCCGAGAGCTCGCGCGCATAGCGCTCGACCTCTTCCTCAGAGAGATCCAGGCGCGCAAGCTGTGCGATCTGCAGAACCTGTGCGCGATCGATCATCGCGGGGCCCCCGCATCGCTGGAAGCAGCGCCACCGGGAGTAGGCGGCGGCTTGGGCGCGACGGTCGGAGGCTCGTAGGCGTCGGTGCGCTCGTCGCGCATCGCGCCCCAGCAGCCGACCAGACAGAGCAGCGCGCCCGCCAGCAGGAGCCAGCCGCCGGCGGCAACGCCGCCGGCGCCCGTCGGTCGCTCGAGCACGCGCACGATCGCCGCGATCACGCCTGCGATCGCACCCCAGGTCGCCCACACCGCGGTGGCAATCGGCACCGCGCTGGAGCGCTCGAAGATCGCGCTTGCCGCGACCGCGATGGCGCCCACGCCCGCCAGCATCACAAAGGCGGCCGCCGGCCCGAACGTCGCCCACAGCGACAGCGACCCGCCGCCGGCGCGATCGTATGCGGGCAGCAGCATTCCGGCGATCAGGCAGGCGGCGCCCGCGAGGGCGATCAGCTCCCCGGAGCGCAGGCGCATCAGGCCGCGGCGCCTCATCTTGCGGTCACCTGCATCTGCGCTGCCTGAAGCGTGTTTGCAAGCAGCATCGCAATCGTCATCGGCCCGACGCCCCCCGGCACAGGGGTGATCGCGGAGGCCACCGCGGCCACCTCCGCGAAGTCCACATCACCGACCAGGCCGCTTCGGTTCCCTGCCTCCTGCGGGCTGATGCGGCTGATGCCCACATCGATCACGACCGCCCCCTCCTTGACCCAGTCCCCGCGCACCATCCGCGGGCGCCCCGCCGCTGCGATCAGCAGATCCGCGCGCCGGGTGACCTCCGCGAGGTTGCGCGTGCGTGAGTGGCAGATCGTCACGGTCGCGTTGGCAAGCAGCAGCAGCGCCGCCATCGGCTTGCCAAAGAGGTTGGAGCGGCCGATCACGACCGCCTCTCTGCCCTCCAGCGCGACGCCCGCCTCCTCGAGCAGGCGCATCACCCCCAGCGGCGTGCACGGCCGCAGCCCCTCGCGCCCCAGCGCGAGCAGCCCGGCATTGATCGGCGTCAGCCCGTCGACGTCCTTGAGCGGGTCGATCATCGCGATCAGCTCCTGTGCGGGAAGATGGGCCGGCAGCGGCAGCTGCAGCAGCACGCCGCTCACCGCCGGGTCCGTGCACAGCCGCGAGAGCAGCTCGGCAACCTCGTTGCGATCGGCATCCGCGGGCAGGCGCTCGTCGAAGGCCGCCATGCCAACCTCGCGGCAGGCGCGCTGCTTGCCCTCGACGTAGACGGTGGACGCGGGATCCTCGCCCACGAGCACCGTCGCCAGCCCGGGTGGCGCGCCATGCGCACGCTGGTGCTCTGCCACCCGCTCGGCCAGCTGCGCGCGCACCCGCGCAGCAACCGCCTTGCCGTCGATCACCTCTGCCTGCACCGGCCGGATGCTATAGGCGCCGGAGGTTTGCGTACTCGGTGAGCAGCGTGCGTTCGGACCCGTCCGAGGCGAAGCGCACAACAACCGCGCCGGGCCCGTCGAGCGCGGTGACCACACCCTCGCCAAAGAGGTCGTGCAGGACGTCGTCGCCGACGGCGACCTGCAGGCCGCAGCCCACCGTCCCCGCACCCGCCGGTCGCCGTCCAGCTGAGCGCTGCAGCCCCCCCGCAGCGGGCCTGAGCGCGCGGCGCGAGGCGCCCTGCCAGCCCTCCTGCACGAGGCTCTCCGCAAGCACCTGCTCGGCGGGCAGCTCATCGAGAAAGCGGCTCGCCATCGTGTATGAGCTTGCGCCGAAGCTGTAGCGACGCAGCGCCCGGGTGAGGTGCAGGAGCCGCATCGCGCGGGTCAGGCCGACATAGAAAAGGCGGCGCTCTTCTTCTAAGCCGCCCTCCTCGATCGCCCGCGAATGCGGGATCATGCCCTCCTCGCAGCCGATGATGAAGACGACCGGGTACTCGCTGCCCTTGGCGTTGTGCAGCGTCGTCAGCGTGACCGCCCCATCGGGCCCGTCCGCCGCCTGCGCCTCCTCGGCGGCACCGGCAAGCGCGGTCTGCTCGAGGAAGCGCTCGAGGCTGAGCGGCTCGGCCGCGGGCTCCCCCGCCAGCTCTGCCGCCAGCGCGACCAGCTGCTCGAGGTTCTCGATGCGCCCCTGCGCCTCAGGCGAGTCCTCTGCCTGCAACGCCGCGATCATGCCGCTCTCGCGCAGGGTCGCTGCGATCAGCTCGGCAACCTCGATGCCGGAGGCGATGCGCGCGCGCAGGGAGTCAAGCAGCGCGGCGAGCTCGCGCAGCCCCCGCGCCGCGCCGCGGCTGACGCCGGGCACGCTCTCGGCGGAGGCTGCCAGCTCGCAGAGCGAGAGCCCCTGCTCGGCGGCGTAGGCCTGCAGCCTTGCAAGCGAGGAGGCACCGACGCCCCGCCGCGGCGTCGCCACCGCGCGCAGGAAGGCGACGCTGTCGCGGGGGTTGACCAGCAGCGAGAGGTAGGCGAGCGCATCCTTGATCTCAGCGCGCTCATAGAAGCGCGCGGCGCCGATCAGCCGGTAGGGGATCTGGTTGCGCACGAGCGCCTCCTCAAGCACCCGCGACATCGCGTTGGTGCGGTAGAAGACCGCGATCTCCGACAGCGCCCTGCCGCCCTCCAGCTGGCGCTCGATCTCACCCACCACATAGCGGGCCTCCGCATGCTCGTCCTCGAGCTCGCTGATGCGCACCGGCTCCCCGGCGCCAAGCTCAGACCACAGCCGCTTGGGCAGGGCGGCGCTGTTGTTGGCGATCAGCGCGTTTGCGGCATCGAGAATGTGCTGCGTGGAGCGGTAGTTCTGCTCCAAGCGAATCACACGCGCCTCGGGGAAGTCGGCCTCGAAGTCGAGGATGTTTCGCACATCGGCGCCGCGAAAGCCGTAGATCGACTGGGCGTCGTCGCCGACCACCGCGAGGTTACGCGCGCCGGGCGGCTTCTCCTCCTCCGCGCTGAGCTCCTCGCGAGCATCCGCTCGCACCGCAGCTGTGCGATCCGCCAAAAGGCGCACGATCCGGTACTGGGCCAGGTTCGTGTCCTGGTACTCGTCGATCAGGATGTGGCGGAAATGCAGCGCATAGCGGCTGCGCACCTCCGGATGGCGCTCGAAGAGGCGGACCGTCAGCCTCAGCAGGTCATCAAAGTCAAGCGCGTTGGCGCTCTGCAGCTCGCGCTCATAGCGGCTATAAGTCTCCGCCAGGAGCTCCTCGAAGCCGCCACGCGAGCGCTCGACCTCGCCGGCGGACAGCAGCTCGTTCTTGGCCTGCGAGATCCGGCTCTGCAGCAGCGCGGGCGCAAAGCGCTTGGTGTCGACGTCGAGCGACTCGAGCACCCGCTTGACAACGCGGCGAGAGTCTGCCTGGTCGTAGATAGTGAAGCTCGGCGTATATCCGAGCAGCTCGGCATGCGCTCGCAGCATCCGCGCGCAGACGGAGTGGAAGGTCGCGATCCAAAGGCCCTGCACGCTGCGCTGAAGCAGCGCCTCTGCGCGCTCGCGCATCTCGCGTGCAGCCTTGTTGGTGAAGGTGATCGCCAGGATCTGATCGGGAGCTGCCTGGCCTGAGAAGACGAGATAGGCAAGGCGGTGCGTGAGCACGCGGGTCTTGCCCGAGCCGGCTCCGGCAAGGATCAGCAACGGCCCCTCACCGTGCGTCACCGCAGCGCGCTGTGGCTCGTTGAGGCCGCCCAGCAGCTCCTCCGCGCGGCCTGAAGCGCCGCCGCCCGCCTTGATGATCACCGTCTGGCCCATCGCCACTCAGCATAAGGGCGGCAGCGGCACGAGCGGGACCGCTCAGCCGCCGACCGGATTGCGGCCCTTGCGCGGCTTGGGAGGATGAGCAGACGCGCGAGCACCTGACGCCTTGCCGTTGCGCGCATTGGCTGCCGTGCCGGCGCCCGCGTCGCCAAGCGCCTCTTCGAGCGCCCCGATGCGCGCGGCCAGCGCTTCGATCGCCTCGGCGATCGGATCGGGCAGGTGGATCCAGTCGGTGTCCGGCCCCTCCGGCCGGCGCCCCTCCACGCGCACCGGATGGCCCGGATTGCCGACAACGGTCGTGTTCGGGGGCACATCGTTGATGACAACCGTGTTGGCGCCGATCTTGGCGCCATGACCTACGCGGATCGGCCCCAGCAGCTTCGCGCCGGAGCCGATCGTCACGTTGTCCTCGACCGTCGGATGGCGCTTGCCGCTCGCAAAGCCGGTGCCGCCTAGGGTCACACCCTGGTAGAGGGTGACATTCGCGCCGATCTGGGCGGTCTCGCCGATCACGACCCCGGCGCCATGGTCGATGAAGAGGCCCTCGCCGATCTGCGCCGCCGGATGAATCTCGATCGCGGTCAGCGTGCGCGCGACCAGCGCGACGAGCCGCGGCGCAAGCGGAATGCGCGCGTCGCTCAGCGCATGCGCGACGCGATGGGCAAGCATCGCGTGGATGCCCGGCCAGGTGAGCACGATCTCTAGCGTGCTGGCCTCGCGCGCTGCGGGATCGCGCTGCCGGGCGGCTGCGACGTCGCGCCTGACCTCGAAGAGCATCCGCCGGGCGAGGGCAATCCCGGAGCTCAGCATGGCTAAAGCGTAGCGGCGTCAGAGGCGCCCTCGCGCTTGGGCGGGGCAAAGAAGGCCTGCGAGACATAGCGCTCGCCCGAGTCAGGGATGATGACGACTATGCGTGCGCCCTTGAGCTCCGGGCGCGCCGCGACGGAGAGGGCCGCCCACAGCGCCGCGCCGCCGGAGATGCCGATCAACAGACCCTCGCTGCGCGCCGCCCGCCAGGCGGTCTCGATTGCCCGATCGTCGGGCACGGCGATGACCTCGTCGATCAGCGCGCGATTGAGCACCGGCGGGATAAAGCCCGCGCCGATGCCCTGGATGCGGTGCGGCCCGGGACTGCCGCCCGAGAGCACCGGCGAGGCTGCGGGCTCGACTGCGATCACCCGCAGGCGCCGATTACGGGTGCGCAGGTACTCGCCAGTGCCGGTGATCGTCCCGCCCGTGCCGACCCCCGCCACCAGCACATCGACGTGGTCATCGAGCGCCGCTGCGATCTCCGGGCCGGTGCTGCGGCGGTGCGCCTCGGGGTTTGCCGGGTTCGAGAACTGATCGGGCATGAACGCATCGGCGCCGCCCGCAAGCTCCCGCGCGGCCGCAACGGCCTCGTGCATGCCCCCGAGCGACTCGGTGATCTGCACGCGCGCGCCATAGAGGGCAAGCAGCGTCTCGCGCTCGCGGCTCATGCCCTGCGGCAGCGTCAGCACCAGGTCATAGCCCTTGGCTGCGCAGACGAAGGCCAGCGCGATGCCCGTGTTGCCGCTGGTCGCCTCGACGATCGTCGTGCGGCCGGGCTCGATCCGCCCCTCGCGCTCGGCCGCCTCGATCATCGCGATGCCGATGCGGTCCTTGACCGAGCCGCCGGGGTTGAAGGCCTCGAGCTTGGCGAACAGCCGCGCGCCCTGCGCGGACGCGGGGGCGTCGAGCAGACGCGTGATCTCGACCAGCGGCGTGCGGCCGATCAGCTGCGCGACATTTGCCGGGACTGCGCTCATCTGCCGCGCGCCGATGCCAGCGGCGCCGCGCAAGCTGCGTTCATCGCGCCTGGGCTTCGCGTTCCTTGGCTTCTTCTTCGATTTCCTTGGCGGCTTCAGCCGTTTCCTTGGCTTCGGAGCTCTTGCCTTCGCGCTTGAGCGTCGCCACTTCTTCGTTCAGTTCCTTGGCTTCCTGGCGGTCTTCGGCTGCCTGCCGGGAGGCACGCTTGCGGGCCGTCGCAGCCCGTTCGGAGGCGTTCTCGTGCGCTTCTGCTTCCGCTTCCTTGCTTGCCTGTGTCGCCTTCTTGCTCAGTTCGCTCGCTTCTTCTTCGGCGAGCTTGGCTTCTTCGCTCTTGCCTTCGGACTTCAGCTTCTTGGCTTCTTCGCTGGCTTCGGTGGCTTCATGGCGCTTTTCGCTGGCTTCTTCAGCTGCGCTTGCGGGCTTTGACGGCGCTTCGGATTCCGCGGCGGCGCTTTCCGTCGCGGTGCTCGCGCTGCCCGAGGTGCTCTTGCTCGTTGATGAGCCACAGGCGGCGGTGCCGAGGGCGATCAGCGGCGCGGCCAGCAGCGCAAGCAGGGGCCGGCGCAGGCGCAGGCGCTTGGCAGCGAGTCTCATGCACCGCAGGGTACATGCTCGCGCCGACGGAAGTGCCCCCCTCGCAGGTCGCAAGCGCAGGGCGGCGCCGATGCGGCTGCGCGGTGGTAGCCTAGATCGCGGAGATCGGGATGAAGGCATCGGGCAAGTCCACGCTCCTCGGGTTCCTCTCGCTGCTGGCGATTACGGCTGGTGCGCCCGCCAGCGCGCTTGCGGAAGGGGCGACCACAGCGACGCTCGCGCCCTCCTTCTCGCCAAACAGCGCCGGGGCGCGCACTACGGTCGTCTTCTCCGCGCGCCTGAGCGGCCCGGGCGGCGCGCTGCCCTCCCCGCTCACGAAGCTGACCGCCTACCTGCCGGTGGGGTTGACCGGCCTGCGCATGCAGTGGCCGCGCACGCTCGGCTGCTCGCTGAGGCGACTGCTCGCACACGGCGGCCGTGCCTGCCCGGCGCGCTCGCAGATCGGCAGCGGCAGCGCCCTGCTGGGCTGGGAGGAAGGCGGCAGGATCCTGACCGCCAGGGCGCGGCTGTCGGTGTTCGTGGGGCCGACCGACGGGCCCTATGTGCTCGAGGTGCTGGGCGAAGGGCAGCCGCCGCTGCCGGGGCGAATCGGCTTCACCGAGAGCCTCGCAGCCGTCTCGGCGCCGTTCTCCTCCTCCACCGAAGCGACGATCCCGGCGATCGTCACGCGCGGCGGCCAGCATGCCTCGACGCTGGAAGTGACGCTTGCGATCGGCGCGCCCGTCGGCGCTGCCAAGGCCACGCCTGCGCGAGCCGCTCGCAAGCGCGGTTCCGATCGGCGCGCGCTGCGATCGGCCCCGCGGCAGCGTGCGCGCCTACGCCGAGCCGCTGGCGCGCACCGTCGCCCCCACAGTGGCGTGCGCGGCGAAATGAAGCTCTACCTGCCCGACGCCTGCCCTGTGGGTGGGTACACCTGGGAGGCGATATTCGGCTTTGCCGGCGGCTCAACCCAGACGGTGCGCACGCAGACGCCCTGCGGCTGAGCGCCGGGCGGGGAGCCAAAACATCTGGGCGGCGCGCTCGGGTGCGTCTGCGACCGGACGACTAGAGCTTGCGCACGCGCACGGCCGTTCCGTAAGCGCAGATCTCGGTCCAGTTGCCGCCGAGCTCAGAGGTGTCGAAGCGGAAGGCGAGCACCGCGTTGGCACCTTTGGCCTCGGCCTCGGCAACCAGCCGCTCAGTGACCTGATCGCGGCTGTGGGCAAGCATCTTGGTCATGCCCTTCAGCTCGCCGCCAATCAGCGATTTGAGCCCGGCGCCGATCTGGGAGCCGAGGTTGCGCGAGCGCACCGTCAGGCCGTAGACCTCGCCGATTACCTCCTCGACCGCGTAGCCGGGCAGGTCGTTCATCGTTGATATCAGCACGAGCTCAGGCTAACAGCCGCAGCGCACGGGAGGCTCAGATGTAGTACATCGCCGCGCCCGCCGCGCGCCTCTCGCGCTCGAGCACGTCGGCGATGCTCGCTCGCGCCAGCACGTCGCGGGCGGCGAGGGCGGCGTCGCGCAGCACACCCTCGGCGCCCGCCCCGAGCTCGCCATCAAGGAGCTCGACGATCTCAAGCACCGTGATCTCGGCGGGCGCCCGCGCCAGGCGATAGCCGCCTTTGACCCCGCGCTGGGAGGTAAGGATGCCGGCGCGCCGCAGCGTCGCAAACAGCTGCTCGAGGAACTGCGCGGGGATGTCGCGCCGGCGCGCAAGCTCGCCGATCGGCACCGGCTGCTCGCCGCCGCTGCTCGCAAGCTCGCTGAGCGCAGCAAGCGCGTAGCGGGACTTGGTTGAGATGGTGATCATCGCAGCACCCTGGCGGCGCAGCATAGCCCCGGGCGCCCCGGTCGCGCGCTGCTGTGGGGTGGCGGCAAGGGGCAACGCGCACCCGGCGGCGGCGCCTGGGAGCCGGGCAGCGGCGTGCGCCGCTACAGCCAGCCGCGCTCGGTGGCGATCAGGACGGCCTGGGCTCGATCGACCGCGCCGAGCTTGCCGTAGATGTTGTGCAGATGGGTGCGGACGGTGCTGGTCGAGAGCAGCAGCTCGTGCGCGATCTGCTTGTAGACCTTGCCTTCGGCAAGGCGCTGCAGAACGCCGATCTCGCGCGCGGAGAGCGGACAGGGATCGACATGCCGGCGCCTGGCGGCGGTGGCCGTCGGCAGCTCATACATGATCTGGCGCAGCTTCGCCGGCCCCAGGCCCACAGCGCGCGCGCCCGCCAGCATCTCGACAGGCGAGACGGGCGTGCCCTGGCCGTAGTGGGCAAGCATGTCCCCCAGGCGCACGAGCGCAGCCTCGCCGTCGATCTCAGGGTTGTGATGGCGCTCGATCACCGAGGCGATCGTCGCCGGCAGGCCCCAGCGGCGTGCAAATACGCCCCCCATCAGGGTGTGGTCGACGCCCAGCTCGCGGCGCTCCTGGTGGACGCGCTGCTCGGGAGTGCCCGCGCCCTGGTGCACCAGCGTCGGGTAGCCAGGGTAGGCGTGCATGAGCACGAGCTTGCCGACATCGTGCAGCAGGCAGATCGCGGTGAGGCGGTCACGATGCTCGTAGCCGACCTCCGCTGCCACGCAGTCGGCCGCCTGCTGGCAGGCGAGCGCGTGCAGTCGGAAGCGCTCAGGCGTCGTGTCCCAGACGCCCGAGTGCTCGAAGAAGTCAAACGTGCGCATCGCTCCGACCAGCGTACGCAGGGCGTCCACCGTCAACAGCTCGACCGCGCCGACGACGGTGTCGATGCGTCCGGAGGTAGGCGTCGGCGCCTCGTTTGCGACGTGCAGCACGCGCAACGTCAGCGCGACGTCGGACTCGATCGCCGCGACGATCTCGGCGGTCGCGACGTGCTCGTCCTCGAGCAGCGCCAGCAGGCGCTCGCGCGAGGCCGCAAGCGCGGGAAAGGCCTCGATCGCCTGGAAGGCCTTGGTCAGGCGCTGCGCTCGTCCGGCGCCATAGCGGTCATCGGGCGCAAGCTGGGCGTCCGCCTCCTTGAGCGCGCCATCAGAGTCGACCGCGCGCAGACGCCGTGGCCGCTCCGCGCCGGCAGCTAGCTCCGCTGAGGCGTCCGACGCAGACCCGCTGCGCGCGCCCCTCCGCGTCCGCGGGGCTCCGAGCGCTCGCTTGCCGCTCGCTTCGATGCTCTTTGCTGGTTCCATATCTAGCCTGCTCCGTCCGTGGCGCTGTTCAGCTGGGTTGGGGTTATTCGGTCTCTGCCTGCCGGCGCCAGCGCGGGCGCGGCATGCAACATTCGCTTCCTTATGCGCCAGCTATCGGCAGCGGTGGACGGGTGGTTGAGGCCCATTTGGGCGCCCCACCGAGAGGCTGAGGACGTCCAGCAGCGCCGACGGCGCGCGGAAGCCGCCTAAAGCTGCGCGAAGCTGCTCAACGATCGCGCGCGCAAAGGCGCAATGAGCCTGTGCAGCGGCGCTCCGAGGGCTCGATCATCCGTCCAGGGCGAGTTGCTGCGCCGAGGTTTGCAGGGCGTCCTTCATGCGCTCCAGGGCCTGCTCGCGCCCCAGCGCGGCAAGGCTCTCGAAGATCCCGGGAGAGACCGCGCGCCCGGCGATCGCAACGCGGATCGGTTGGTAGAGCGCGCCGGGCTTGACGCGCTCGCGGGCGATGATCGCTGCCAGCGCCAGCTCGATCTGGCGCTCATCGAAGGGCTCGCAGGTGCGCAGCGCCTCGTAGGCGCGCATTAGCAGCTCCCTGCCGGCGCGATCGAGGTGGCGCGCGGCCGCTTGGGCGTCGATCTCACGGCGCTCAAAGAGGAAGCCTGCCAGCGGCCAGAACTCGGCCAGCGTTTGGATCTTCTCCTGGCTGATCGCAGCGGCGCGGTGCAGCAGCTGTGGGTGGCGCGCGAGCGCCTGGGCGTGCTCAGGCTGCTCGGTGGCGATGAACGCCTGCAGCCTGGCCGCAAGCTCGGCGGCCGGGAGCGCGCGGATGTAGATGCCGTTCAGCCAGCGCAGCTTGGCGGCGTCGAAGCGCGCGGGGTTGCGGCTGACGCGCTCCAGCGTGAAGCGCGCAATCAGCTGCTCGCGCGAGAGCACCGTCTGGTCGTCGCCCGCCCCCCAGCCGAGCAGCGCGAGGTAGTTGCAGACCGCCTCCGGCAGCAGCCCTTCTGTGCGCAGCTCCTGCACCGAGGCCGCCCCGTGGCGCTTGGAGAGCTTTCTGCCATCGGGCCCGTGGAGCAGCGGAAGGTGCGCATAGGCGGGCGGCCCATCCTCGCCCCCCAGGCCAAGCTCGCGAGCTGCTTCGATCACAAGCAGCTGCTTGGGGGTGTTGGAGAGATGATCCTCGCCGCGCACGACGTGGCTGACGCGATCATCCAGGTCGTCGATCGCGACCGCGAAGTTGTAGAGCACGCTGCCGTCCGCGCGCGCGATCACGGGATCGTCGAGATGGGCGTGCGCAAAGACGGTGTCGCCGCGGATCAGGTCGTGCACGACGGTCTCGCCCTGCTCGGGCACGCGCAGGCGGATCGCGCCCTCCCCGTCGTCGCGCCCGCGGAAGCCGCGCTGGGCGCCGTGACGCTCCTTGAAGGCCTTGACGTCCGCCGCCGTCGCCAGGCAGCGATAGGCGCGACCACTCTCAAGCAGCGCTGCCAGTGCCTGGCGGTGGCGCTGCTCGCGGGCGCTCTGCAGGAAGGGTCCCTCGTCGTAGTCGATCTCCAGCCAGCGCAGCGCGTCCAAGATCTGCTCGATGTTCTCGGCGCTGGAGCGCTCGCGGTCGGTGTCCTCGATGCGCAGGATCAGCGCACCGCCGCTCGCGCGCGCAAGCAGGAAGTTGTAGAGAGCGGTGCGAGCGCCGCCGATGTGCAGCGCTCCGGTGGGTGATGGCGCAAAGCGAAGACGCATATGATCGCTGAATGCTATTCGGCGCGCACGTCTCCCCGGCGGGGGGCCCCGCCAACGCTGTGCACCGCGGCGAGGAGCGCCACTGCGAGGCGATTCAGATCTTCAACCAGTCACCGCGCGCCTGGCGCGGTCGCCTCTACACCGACGAGGAGGTCGCCGCCTTCCGTGCGGCGCTTGCCGCAAGCCCGGTCAAGGCCTGCGTGATCCACGCCATCTACCTGCTCAACTGCGCAAGCGAGGACCCGGAGATCCGCAACAAGTCGCGCGAGGCGCTCACGCTCGCGCTGCAGGCGGGCGCTGAGCTGGGCGCCCTGGGCGTGGTGCTGCACCCGGGCTCGGCCAAGCAGAGCGATCCCGCCAAGGCGATCAGGCGTGCCGGTGAGACGATCCGCGCCGCGCTGGCGCAGAGCGAGGGCTGCGAGCTGCACCTGGAGAACACGGCCGGCGCAGGCGGCACGCTCGGCCGCTCTGTGGAGGAGCTGGCGGCGCTGCATGAGGCGATCGGCGTCGAGCAGCGCGTGGGGATCTGCCTGGACTCCTGCCATCTCTTCGCCTCCGGCTACGACCTGCGCCGGCCGGGCGTGATGAGCGCTCTGCACCGCGACCTGGAGCGCCTGATCGGCAGGGGCGCCGTGCGCTCGCTGCACCTCAACGACTCGCAGGCGCCGCTGGGCTCCAATCGCGACCGGCACGCCAACCTCGGCGCCGGCGAGCTCGGCGTGGAGGGCCTTCGCAACTTCGTGCACGAGCGCGGGCTGCAGAGGCTGCCGTGCATCCTCGAGACCCCCGGGGCGCGCCGCGAGGGCGCCTCGGCGGCCGAAGTCGACCTCGCGCGCAAGATCCACGCGCAGGCGCGCTGAGGCGCGCCGCTCAGGCGAGCGCCCCGGCGGCAAGCGCCCGCGGCAGCGTGCCGAGCACGCGCTCGACTTCCGCGCGCAGCCCGGGCGAGTCGCTCACGCGGTAGTCGGCGCCCAGCCGCAGGCGCCTGACGCCCGCGCGCGTGCGCATTGAAAGCACCACATCAGCCTCGCCGGGGAAGTGCTCGAGCACCCGCTTGAGCTCCTCGATCGCCCCCGTGCGCAGGGATGCGCTCTCCAGCTCGATCATCAGCGCCCGCAGCTGCGGGTCACCGGAGGCGGCCTGCGCTACCGTCCCCTCCGCGCGAACCGACCCCACGCTGCCCGCGCCCCCATCCTGCGGGCCCTGCCGGTCCTCATCCGCCGAGAGAGCCGCGCGCGCGGCTTCGATCTCCTGCTGGTCGGGCGAGAACTCTCCCACCTCCGATACGACCACGCAGGTCCTGCCCGCTTCCTTGTGGTCGACGCGCCCGCGCACGAGCACAACGCGGTCGCCGGCCAGCAGCGCCTCATGCTCGCCGAGCGCCTTGCCGAAGAGCAACAGCTCGACCGAGCTCTCCAGATCGGCAAGGGTCGCGAACATCATCGGCTCGCCTGAGCGCGTGCGCAAGCGCTTGGTATCAGCGATGATCCCGCCGACCGTCACGATCTCCTTCTCGCGCCGCGAAGAGAGCTCGCGCAGCGTGCAGTCGGTGCGGGCGCGCATCACCGCGGCGATCTCCTTGAGCGGGTGCGAGGAGATGAAGAGGCCGACCGCCTCCTTCTCCATCGCCAACAGCTCGCCCTGCTCGGCCTCGATCCGCGGGATCGGCGGGCGCCTCGCCGGCGCGTGCGCCTCGCCGGCGCCACCGGCATCAGCTACCACGTCAAAGATCGAGCCCTGGCCGATGACCGCATCCTGCTGCGCCTTCTGGCCGGCGGACTGCGCCTGGGCAAGCACCGCGAGCATTCCCTTGCGCGTTGCCCCCGTGGCGTCGAAGGCGCCGCACTTGATCAGCGCCTCCAGCGCCTTCTTGTTGAGCGCGCGGTGGTCCACGCGCTCGCAGAAGTCCCACAGGGAGGTGAAGGCACCGCCGTGCTCGCGCGCGCGCTTGATCGCCTCCACCGCCTGGAAGCCGACGCCCTTGACGGCATCGAGGCCGAAGCGGATGTTGCCCTCCTCGACGGTGAACTCGTGGTCGGAGCGATTGACGTCTGGCGGCAGCACGGCGATCCCCATCGCCTCGCACTGATTGACGAAGAAGGGCACCTTGTCCTTGGTGGACATCACCGAGGAGATCAGCGCAGCCATGTACTCGGCGGGGTAGTTGGCCTTCAGCCACGCGGTGCGGTAGGAGATCAGCGCGTAGCAGGCCGCATGAGACTTGTTGAAGGAGTAGTCCGCCGAGCGTTCGTTGGTCTGCCAGAGCCAGTCGATCACCTCCTTGGCCGTTCCGGAGGCGCGGCAGCCGGCTACGAAGTCGGGCTTGAGCGCCGCCATCGCCTCGCGGTTCTTCTTGCCGATCGCCTTCCTGAGATCGTCTGCCTTCGCCGCCGAGAAGCCCGCGAGCCGCTGGGCGATCTGCATCGCCTGCTCCTGATAGAGGATCACGCCCTTGGAGGAGTGCAGGATCTCGCGCAGGCGCTCGTCGGGGTAGGAGAGCTTCTCGGGATGGTGCTTGTTGCGCGCATAGACCGGGATCTGGTCCATCGCGCCGGGGCGGTAGAGAGCGCCGAGGGCGACCAGGTCGTTGAACTCGTCCGGGCGCACCCTCTTCAGCGCCTCGCGCATCCCCTCTGACTCGAACTGAAAGACGCCGACGGAGTCGCCGCGGGAGAGCATCGCATAGGTCTTCTGATCGTCGAGCGGGATGCGCGCGATGTCCGGCCGCTCGCGCCCGGATCGCTCGATGATGTCAAGGGTGTCCTCGATCACGTCGAGGTTGCGCAGCCCGAGGAAGTCCATCTTCAGCAGCCCGATCTCCTCGATCGGCTTCATCGAGAACTGCGTGACCGTGCGAAACTGGCGCTCGCCGTGCTCGTCCACGCCGGCGTCCGCCAGCTGCAGCGGCACGATCTCGGTCAGCGGCCGGTCGGCGATCACGACCGCTGCGGCGTGTATCGAGGAGTTGCGCACGATGCCCTCGAGGCCGCGCGCGACATCGATGATCTGGCGCGCCGTGGGGTCCTCGTCGTAGGCGCTGCGCAGCGGCTCGCCCTCCTTCAGGCAGTCCTCGAAGGAGGGCGGGCGGCCCATGATCGGGTCGGGGATCAGCTTTGCCAGCCGGTCCCCGAGCGCGTACTCGTGGCCGAGCACGCGGGCTGCGTCACGGGTGGCCGCGCGCGGGAACATGCGGCCGAAGGTGACGATCTGCGCGACCGCCTCCCGTCCGTACTTCTCGGTCACATAGCGGATCACGCGCTCGCGACCGCGGACCGAGAAGTCGATGTCGATGTCGGGCATCGACACGCGCTCGGGGTTGAGGAAGCGCTCGAAGAGCAGGTCGTAGGCGAGCGGGTCAACGTCGGTGATCCGCAGGCAGTAGGAGACGAGCGAGCCGGCGGCCGATCCGCGCCCGGGCCCGACCGCGATCCCGTTGCGCTTGGCGTAGGAGACGAAGTCCCAGACGATCAGGAAGTAGGCCGAGTAGCCCATCTGCTCGATAACCGCAAGCTCGCTCTCCATGCGCTCGAGCGCCGCGGCGGGCGGCGGGTCGCCGTAGCGCTCGCGCAGTCCCTCTGCGACGCGCTCGCGCAGGAAGTCCGCCTCGCTCACCCCCGCAGGCGTCGGATAGCGGGGGATCAGCTGCTTGCCAAGCTCAAGCTCGACATCGCAGCGCTCGGCGATCTCGAGCGTCGTGGCGACCGCCTCGGGGTAATCGGCGAAGGCGCGCGCCATCTCGGCGTTGTCGCGCAGATAGAACTCGTTGGTCTCGAAGGTCAGCTTCGGCTGCGCGATCGTGCTCTTGGTCTGGACGCACAGCAGCGCACGATGGTTGTCATAGTCCTCGCGGCGCAGGTAGTGCACGTCGCCGGTGGCCACAAGCGCTCCGGAGAGCTCGCGCGCGATCTTGACGATCCCCTGATTGCACTTCTCCTGCGCGTCCAGCCCGTTCTTCTGCAGCTCGAAGTAGACGTTCTCAGGCCCGAAGATCTCGCGCAGCTCGCCCGCGTGCGCCCGCGCCTCATCGATGCGATCATCGTGCAGCAGGCGGCAGAAGCGCGAGGCAAGACAGCCGGTGAGCGCGATCACGCCCTGGGCGTGTCTCGCCAGGTCCTCAACGGTGACCGCCGGCTTGCCGCGGTCCATCCCCTCCAGGAAGCCATGCGAGGAGAGCTTGACGAGGTTGCGATAGCCGCTGGCGTCAGATGCCAGCAGCGTGAGGTGGTGGCGCTCGCGCCTGCGCGAGCCGCTCGGCCGCCCGGCGGCGCCGGTGACATAGACCTCACAGCCGATGATCGGCTTGACGCCGTGCTTACGAGCGGCCTTGTAGAGCTCGACGGAGCCGTTCATGACGCCATGGTCGGTGAGGGCCAGCGCGGGCTGCTCGAGCTCGGCGGCCCGCGCCGCAAGCGCCTCGATCTTGCACGCCCCGTCCAGCAGCGAGTACTCGGAGTGGACGTGCAGGTGGGCGCATGCTTGCTTGCTCACGGCAGCAGATCGTAAGCGCTCGCGCGGACGTTGGCCCGGCCGCCGGGCGCTTTGCGCAGCTAGCGCAGCGGGCGTGGGCCCGGGCCGCGCCAGTGCTCGACCGCGTCGGCGATCACGCGCACGATCCCGCCACCGCCTGCCGCATGCGGGTGCTGGGCAGGCGGACGCTGCGGGCGCTCCCGCAGCGGAGCTGAAGCGCCCGACGCCGATGTCGGCGCGCTCATCTGGGGTCCCTGCATCTCGCCAGTCGCTTGCCGCTGGCCTGGGCGGCTCTGCTGCGTCGGCGGCTGGTCCATACCCGAGCGGGCCTCGAGCGGCGCCCCTGCGCCAGCGCCTGCGCGCTGCGTCTCGCCGCCACGAGCATCGTTGCTGACACCCTGGCGGCGACTCGGGCGCTCAGGCGAGGCCTCGGCCTGATTGTCGGCCGCGCGCACCGCCTCGGTCGCACGCTCGATCCCCGAGAGCAGCGGGCCAAGTGTGGTGAGGCTGCCCCGCAGCCGTTCGAGCTCGAGCTCTGCACGGGTGCGCCGCAGCCGCTCGCTCTCAAGCTCCCCCTGCAGCTCGCGCGTGCGCGTGCGCAGCGGCACAAGCTCGGCACGCAGCTGCTCCAGTGCGTGGCGGGCCTCCTCCGCTGACTCGCGAGCCTGCCGCAACGCGCGCGCCTGCGTTGCAAGTTCGTCCTTGGTCTCGCGCAGCGCCTGGCGCAGCTCGCCGTTGCGCTCGCGCTGGCGGCGCAGCCTTCCCTGCAGCTCCTCGATGCGCGCGGAGAGCTCGCCGAGGCGTTCTTCGATCGCACCACGTCCCAGGTGCAGCGCGAGCGGCCCACGACCGACCTGGACCTCATCGAGGCTCGAGGAGCTCGGACGCGGCTCGCTCTCCCCGCGTCTGCGCAGACGCCCGGGCGCCGTGGGCGCCTCCGCGTCGGCCCTGGGCTGCGTGGCAAGCGCTGCATCGGTCCCTCGCGGCGCCGGCGCGCGTACCTCGGGGACGAAGGGCTCCTCGGCGGCGGGAAGCTCTTCCCAGCGGCGCGTGCGATCCTCGCCGGGCGTGGCCGCCGGCGAGCGGCGCCCGCCTGCGCCGAGCGATCCGGCGCCAACCGCAGATGTGCGCTCTGAGCGGCGCTCATGCGCCCGTGCGGCGTCTGCGACCCCGACCCCGTCATGCTTGTTACCACGCTCGCGCACGAGGCTCTGCGCGAGCAGCTCGTCGAGCACGTGGCGATCTTGCTTCTCGGAGGACATCAGCGTTTTCCAGGGCCATCCCTCATCCCGCTCGCCTCCATGTTACACCTGATCTGCGCCCCTGGCAAGCGCTTTGCTCGCGGCGCAGGTGCCCGCACTGCCGCGGCGAGCCTCGCCCGCCCTACAGCCGCGACTGACGCAGGCGCCAGGCCATCCGCGAGGGCAGCGAGAAGAGCTCGATGAAGCCCGGTGCGGCGGCCTGTGAGAAGAGCCCGCCCGAGGTCGCGAAGGTGGCAAGAGCGGGGTCATAGACAGCGTTTGGGGATGAGCGGCGTATCACATGCACGCTGCCCTTGTAGAGCTTGAGCGCGATCGTGCCCGTGACGGCCTCGTTGGCGGCGATCATGTACGCGTCGAGATCCTCGCGCAGCGGCTCCCACCAGAGGCCGGCGTAGACGAGGTAGGCGAAGCGCTCCTCTAGGAACGGCTTGGTCTGGTTCTGATGGATCGTGCTGACCAGCTTCTCAAGCTCCCGGTGAGCGCTCAGGACAATCGTCGCTGCCGGCACCTCATAGATGTCGCGCACCTTCAGCCCGACGATGCGGTCCTCGATGTGGTCGACGAAGCCGACGCCATGTCGGGCGCCGATCGCGGTCAGCTCTTCAAGCAGCGCGACCAGGCCCATCGCCTTGCCGTCAAGCGCCACCGGCAGCCCGCGCTCGAAGGCAAGCTCGATCTCCTGGGCCTGATCGGGGGCCTGCTCAGGCGGCGTCAGCAGCCCAAAGACATCCTGCTCGGGGGCGTGCTCAAGATCCTCGATCCAACGCCCCTCCGAGGAGCGCCCCCAGAGGTTGTCGTCGATCGAGTAAGGGGTCACCTCGCTGCCGGAGGCAAGCGGGATGCCGTGCTCGCGCGCGTAGGCGATCTCCTCCTCGCGCCCCATCTGCCAGGAGCGCACGGGCGCGATCACGCGCAGCTCCGGGGCGAGTGTGGCGATCGTTGACTCGATCCGCACCTGGTCGTTGCCCTTGCCCGTGCAGCCGTGGGCGATCACGTCGCAGGAGAGCCGCCGGGCGTGCTCGACCGCGAGCTTCGCGATCAGAGGGCGGCCGAGCGCGGTGAAGAGCGGGTAGCCGCCGCCGTAGAGGGCGTTGGCACGGATCGCGCGCGCCACGTACTCGGCGGCGAACTCCTCGCGCGCGTCCACCAGCAGGCACTCGAGCGCGCCCAGCGCTTCCGCCTTTGCTCTGATCGCGCTGAAGTCCTCGCGCGGCTGGCCGAGGTTGACGGTGAGGGTCACCACCTCCGCGCCGTAGCGCTCCTGGATCCACTTCAGCATCACGCTGGTGTCAAGACCACCCGAGTAGAGCAGCAGCACGCGCGCGACCGACTCGGGGTCGGCCTCGTAGCTTGCGGTGCGGGCGAACGGCGCCCGCTCTAGCTCAAGCTCTGCCATCAGGCGCCGAAGACTAGCGGCTCGGTGGCGCCGGCCGCAGAGGACCGGCGCCACCGCGCTCGGAGCTCCGAGCGCGCCCTTCCGCTAGCGCTTCTTTCCGTGGCGCTTGGCGCCCTTGGCGCCCTTGAGGTGCAACGAGCGCCCCTTGATGCCGGTGCCTGAGAGGTTGATCGTAAGGCCGCGCTTGCCGGCCTTACGCAGCGCCTTGCCGCCCAGGGCGCCCAGCTTCAGGTGCACGACGGCGGTCTTGCCCGCCGCCACGGAGAAGGCTCCGCTGCCGAGCACGACCGTCTTCACATGCTTGCCGTGGCGCACGCGCACGGTGAGCTTGATCTTCCCCGCACATTCTGGTGCGCCGCTGCAGCGCACCTGCAGCAGGACGGTCGTGCCCTTCACGCTTGCCCCGACCACTTCTGCGATCGGCTTGGGGACAGCGACGGCGGCGCTTGCAGCACTGGCGATGCCGGCGCCGTTGCCCGCGGTGACCACGCAGGTGATCGAGCTGCCCTCGTCGGCTGCCTGGATCGTGTAGGTCGCGCCGCTCGCGCCTGCGATCGCCACGCCCGAGCGCTCCCACTGGTAGGTCAGAAAGAGCGGTTCGTTGGCCCACGTGCCCTGCGAGCAGGTCAGCGTCTGGCCGACTGCGCCGGTGCCGGCGAGCGTCGGCGGCGCGCTGGCGGTCGGAGCCGCCGGGAAGGCCGGGCGTAGGCTTTCGTTGATGTTCGCGGTGAGCGCGCCCTGGGTGACCGCGACGGCGGTGGCCTGGCTGAAGGTCGCCTTGCCCGTGTAGAACTGGCCCACATAGAGCTCCGGGCATTCGCTTTCGCCCTTCTTGATCACGTGACAGACGTAGCCGTCGTATTCGACCTTGTATGAGCCCGTCGGCAGCCCCATGATCGTGTACTGGCCGGCCGTGTTGGTGTATCCGCACCCGCCGCCACCGTTCGCGTGACCTTCAGCGTTGACCTGCGTGGCGCAGACGGCGATGTGTGCGATCGGTGGATGCGTGATCGAGGCGCTCGTCACCGTGCCGGAGATCTCGCCGCCGATCGCAAGCACCTCGTTGACCGTTTCGGTCTTGGCGTTGTGCACGGTGAGGTGCGCGACTGAGGCGGAGATCACGTTGGCCTTCTCATTGCAGCGGACCTTTTCGCCCAGTTCTTCTTCGCAGGCCGAAGCCGAGGCGAAAAACATAAAGTACGTGCCGACCTTCAGCCTTTCGACGGTGTATTCACCGTTGGCGTTGGTTTCGGAGCAGACGTTGCTGAATTCTTCGCCGCTTCCCCCGGTGGCGCATACCTCCACCCCGCCAAGCGGGCCACCGGCGCTGCTGGTGACGCGGCCGGCGATCTTGCCTTCGCCGACTTCAAGCAGCGCCGCGTTGATGTTTTCCGTGAGGTGCGATTCGGTGACGATGATGGGTTCGGCTTCAAAGATGTTGGTCGATTCCCTGTAGTACTGGCGGGCGTAACCCGGCGCGTTGAATTCAACCTTGTAGTTGCCTTCCGGGACTTCCTTGATCGTGTACTTGCCTTCGGCGTTGGTCGCTTCGGGCTTGCACTTCACCTTTTCGTCATTTGAAGCGTCGTACCAGCACACTTCGGCCTTTTCGATCGCCTTTCCTTCCGAGCTCTTGACCGTGCCGCTGAATTCGCCGGTCGGCGTGATCGCCGCCGCAGTCGGCGGCAGCGCGGTCAAGCACAGCAGCATCGCCGCGGAGGCTGCGATCGCCCCCCCGATGCTGCTCGGCCTTGCCTTTGCCTGCATCATTTGCCACCTCTCTGATTTGATGGTTTGCACTCGGTGCCGCTGAGGCGCAGCCCCGCTTGCTCGCATGGAGAGCACCTCGGTGACCCTCGCCGCCGCCCGGAGCTAAGGTCGACGTTCACGAGCGCGGCAACCCTATCAGCCCGCCTGGACGACCGAGCCTACGCGCCAAGCAGCGCGCCGATCCGCTCAAGCGCGCTGCGCACATCCGCCTCGTCGATGATCAGCGGCGGCGTGAGGCGCAGCGTGGTTGGCCCGGTGGCGTTGATCACCAGCCGCTGCTCAAGCAGCGCCCTGCGCACGATCTCGCGCGCGTCGACCGCCAGCTCGGCGCCGAGCATCAGCCCCCGCCCGCGCACCGCCTCGACGCCCGGCAGCGCCGCAAGCCCCGCCCTCAGCAGCTCGCCCAGGGCGCGCACGCCCTCAAGCAGCTCTTGATCGTCGATCACCGAGAGCGCGGCGAGCGCAGCGGCGCAGATCACCGGCCCGCCACCGAAGGTGGTCGCATGCTCACCGGGCGCAAAGACGTCCGCGAGCCGCTCGCCGGCGATCAGCGCGCCGATCGGCAGCCCGCCGCCGAGCGCCTTGGCGGTGGTGATCGCGTCGGGGGTGACCGGCGTCTGCTGGTAGGCCCAGAGCGTGCCCGTGCGGCCCATGCCGCACTGCACCTCGTCGAAGATCAATGCTGCGCCGTGGCGATCACAGGCGGCGCGCGCGGCGACCAGGACCTCATCGTCGATCACGTGCACGCCGCTCTCGCCTTGAATCGGCTCGAGCAGCACCGCCGCCGTCCGGTCGCTGACGGCTGCGGTGATCGCATCAGCGCTTGGCGCCACCACTGCGATCCCCGGCAGCAGCGGCGCAAAGGGCGCCTGCTTGGACTCCTGGGGGGTCGCCGAGAGCGCGCCCAGCGTGCGCCCGTGAAAGGCGCCCTCGAGCACGACGATCTCCCCATGCGCGCGCGCCTTGCGCGCCAGCTTGATCGCGGCCTCGTTGGCCTCCGCGCCGGAGTTGCACAGAAAAACCTTGCCGCCGAGCGAGGAGCGCGCCAGAGCACAGGCCAGCTCAACCTGGGGCTCGGTGTAGAAGAGGTTTGAGACGTGCATCAGGCGCCCGAGCTGCTCGCGGGCTGCGCCCACCACGCGCGGGTGGCAGTGGCCGGTGTTCGCAACCGCGATCCCCGCCAGGAAGTCCAGATACTCGTTGCCCGCATAGTCGAACAGCCGGCTGCCGACGCCGCGCGCGAAGGCGACCTCGGCGCGGGCATAGGTCGGCATGATCGCCTCCCGCTCGGCCTCCCTGAGCTGCTCAGGCAGCGGCACCGGCGTCATCTGCAGCCGCGCGCTCTCGCTCCCGGCCACCTATCCCACCGCCACCTTGGTGCCGATCCCGGCATCGGTGAAGAGCTCGACAAGCAGCGAGTGGGGCAGACGCCCGTCGATGATGTGCGCCGAGGTCACACCGCCGTCGATCGCCGCCACACACGCTGCCAGCTTCGGCGCCATGCCCCCCGCAAGCTCGCCCAGCACGGCGCGCACCTCCTCGACGGAGGCCTGCGCGATCACGCTCTCTGCGTCATCGGGGTCGGCGAGCCAGCCGGGCACGTCGGTCAAGAAGATCAGCTTGTAGGCGCGCAGCGCCCGCGCGACCGCGCCGGCGGCCTCGTCGGCGTTGACGTTGTAGGAGTTGCCATCGCGGTCGATGCCCACGGAGGCGATCACGGGGATGTAGTCGGATGCGACATGCTCGATCACATCGACGTTGACGCGCTCGATCTCGCCCACGAAGCCGATGTCCTCGCCGCCGGGCCCAGCGCGTCGCACACAGCGAAAGAGCATGCCGTCATCGCCCGCCAGCCCGACCGCGGGCTGGCCGTGGCGTGAGAGCCTGGTGACGATCTCCTTGTTGACCTTGCCGACCAGCACCATCTTTGCCACCTCGACCGTGGCGGCGTCGGAGACGCGCAGACCGCTCACGAAGCGCACCTCCATCCCCAACCGCTCCATGTAGCCGGTGATCTCGGGCCCCCCGCCGTGGACGACGATCGGGTTCAGGCCGACGTACTTGAGCAGCACCACATCGCGCGCGAACTGCTCGCGCAGATCCTGGTCGACCATCGCAGCGCCCCCGTACTTGATCACGACCGTCCTGCCGTGGAACTCGCGGATGTAGGGGAGCGCCTCGAGCAGCGTCCCGACCGAGCGCTCTGCGCTTGCGCGCCGCAGGTCGCTCATGTCCTGTACTCCGCGTTGATGCGCACGTACTCGTAGGAGAGGTCGGAGAAGTAGACCTCAGCCTCCTCGCCGGAGCCTGGCAAGCCGATCTCATACTCGACCTCCGGGATGGCGACGGCCGCTGCCAGCGCCTCCTCGGCGACCGGCAGCGCCGCCCCCGCCGCACAGACCGGCATGCCCTCGATCGCGACTGAGATCGGCAACACGCCGCCCGCCTCCTGCGCCTGGCGCCGCGCGCTCTCCTGCTCGGAGAGGGCACCACAGGCGGCCTGCACGATCCGGCCCCAGTTGGGGTCGCCGCCGTGTAGCGCCGCCTTCACCAGCGGCGAGGCCGCGACGGCCCGCGCCGCGATGCGCACCGCCTCGGCGTCGCCGCCACGCACGCGCACGCGCGCGATGCGCTCTGCGCCCTCCCCGTCGGCCACGATCATCACGGCAAGCTGGCGCAGGAGCGCATCAAGCGCCTGGGCAAATCGCTCGGTCGTCTCACCCTCCTGCCCAACGGCGACGCCGCTCGCCCCGGATGCGATCAGAAAGACGCTGTCGTTGGTGGAGAGCTGCCCGTCCACGCTGATGCGCTCAAAGCTGCGCGCAACCGAGCGCCTGAGCAGCTCCGCGGCGACTCCGGCAGCAAGTGCGGCGTCCGTCTCGATGAAGCAGAGCATCGTCGCAAAGCGCGGTGAGATCATCCCAGCGCCCTTGCACTGCGCGCTCAGACGCACCTCGCCCCCGGGCAGCTCAACGCCGAGCGCTGCGCGCTTGATCGTGCGGTCGGTGGTCATGATCGCCTCGGTGAAGTCGCTTGCGCCGCGAGCGCTCAGGCTCGCCGCAAGCCCGGGAATCGCGCCGAGCAGCAGATCGACCGGCAGCTCATCGGCGATCGAGCCGGTAGAGGCAAGCGCGATGAGCTCAGCGCCGATGCCAAGCGCCTGCGCGGCGGCCACCTGCGTGGCGCGCGCGGAGACGATGCCCGCCTGCCCGGTTCCCGCGTTTGCGCACCCTGAGTTGACGAGCACCGCGCGCAGCCGATCGGTTGCGCACTCGCGCGCGGTCACGAGCACCGGCGCGGCGGGCGCAAGGCTTGAGGTAAGAGCAACGGCGCTCGCCGGCGCCTGCGCGTCGCAGAGAAGCAGCCCGAGGTCACGCCGGCCGGAGCGCTTCAGGCCGGCCGCCGTGCCGCCCGCCCGAAAGCCCTCCGGAAGCGGCGCCTGCTCGTCGAGCTCCCGCACATGGGCCGGGCGCGCCACCCAGCGCGAGGCAAAGAAGCTCACAGCAGTCCCTCGCTCTCGGGGAAGCCGAACATCAGGTTCAGGCACTGCAGCGCCTGCGCGGACGTCCCCTTCCAGAGATTGTCGATCGCCGCGAACACCAGCACCTTGCCGGTGTGGCGATCGGCGCGCACGTGCATCCGGCAGAAGTTCGTCTCCCGAACATCTCGGGTTGCGGGGGCGCTGCTTGCCAGCTCCACAAAACGCTCCGCCGCGTATGTGCCCTCGAAGAGCTCGACGAGCTCGCGCTCAGCCAACGGCCGAGCGGGCGTGACATAGCAGGAGAGAAGCTCCCCCTGGTCGATTGGAACGAGGTGCGGCTGGAACTGAACCGGCAGGTCCGCGCCCAGCAGCGCGAGCTGCTCCTCGATCTCAGGGGTATGGCGATGAGCGGCGACGCGATAGGGGGTGACGCTCTCCCCCGCGGCCGAGAAGTGCGTGAAGGCGCTCGGCGCGCGCCCGGCGCCCGAGACGCCCGTCTTGGCGTCTATCACCACGTCCTCGATCAGCCCCGCCCGTGCCAGCGGCGCGAGCGCCAGCAGCGCTGCGGTCGGAAAGCAGCCTGGGCAGGCGACCAGCTGCGCCTGCGCCAGCTCCTGGCGGTGCAGCTCGGGCAGGCCGTAGACCGCCCTGCCGAGCAGCTCGGGATGGGGGTGCTTGCCGTAGTAGGCCTCGTAGTGGGCGGGGTCGCGCAGACGGAAGTCGGCTGAGAGATCGATAACCCGCACCCCGCGCTCATGCAGGGCCGCGACCACCGGCGCCGCCGCCGCGTGCGGATAGGCGACGACCGCCGCGTCGATGTCGTCCGCCGGCTCTGAGCCGAGCTCCTCGATCGGCAGCGGCACACGGTAGCGGGGGTAGACGTCGGCATGGATGTGGCCGACATCAGAGCGACCGGTCAGACGTGTGAGCGCGAAGGCCGGGTGGCGCCAGAGCAGGTGCGCCGCCAGCGCGCCAGCAAAGCCGGTGGCGCCGATCACCGCAACGCGCGGCCCCGCTCCGCCGCCCGCCTGGGAGAGGTGAAGCTCGCTCACGGCGCGCCTTCCGCCCCACGCAGCCGCGCACCGACATCCGGCGCCTGTGCGTGCCGCACGGCCCGATCCACCAGCTCCTCGACCTCCGCCTCCGAGAGCGTCCGATCGGGCCGACGGAACGTCAGCGAGACCGTCACCGAGCGCGTACCCGCTGCGACCATGTGCTCGTCCACATAGACGTTCTTGACCGCGATCCGCTCGATCAGCGACTCCCTGCCCTGGGCCGTCGAGATCGCCATCCTCAGCCGCTCCACAGGGACGGAGTCAGGCAGCTCGAAGGAGAGATCGCGGTAGAGCGCCGGGTATGGCGAGATCGGCTGAAAGCGCCTGCGCACCGCAGCCGCCGCGTCCAGCAGCCGCTCGAGGTCAAGCTCCAGCGCGACCGCGCCGGAGAGCGGCCCTGCAGGCAGCAGCGGATGCAGCTCGCCCAGCCAGCCGATGACCTCCTCGCCGGCGCTCGCATCCTCGACCCCCGCGCCCCTGCGCCCCCCGGCGCCGCCTGGAGCCCTGGCTTGGGCAAGCACGATCTCCGTCGCGCGCCCTGGATGCAGAAAGGGATGGCGACCGTCGGGCGCCGGGTCGCAGCGAAGCTCGACGCCGAGCGCCTGCGCGATCGCCTCAAGCAGCGCCTTGAGCGCAAAGGCGTCCCAACGCGCAGCGTCCGCGCCCCGCCAGCTCGCCGGCGCGAGGCGACCGCTTGCAAGGATGCCGAGCATCGTCGCTTCGGCGATCCCGGCCGCAGCGCCCGGATGGGAGCCGCACGCCCGCCGATCGCGCGCAAAGACGCGCCCGATCTCAAAGAGCGCCAGATCGGAGCGGTCGCGCGCCGCGTTGTAGGCCGCCACACGGCGCAGCGATATGAGCAGCGTCGTGCGCAGCAGCGCCTGCTCGTCGGAAAGAGGATTCTGCAGCGCCACCGCCGACCCGCGTGGGTCAGCCTCGCCGCCAAAGCGCAGCTCCGCGACGTCTTCGGCCGAGCAGAAGCTCCAGCCGGCAATCTCGAAGAGGCCGCGGTCCACCAGCAGATCAGCAAGGCGTCGGCGCAGTCGTTGGCGCGCTGAGAGGCCGCCGCGCAGGCCGCGAGCTGCGGGCATCGTTGCCGGCAGGCGCTCAAGGCCGTCGATGCGCGCGATCTCCTCGATCAGGTCCGCCTCGCGGCTGACGTCAGCAGCGCGCCAGGGAGGCACCGTGACGGCAAGGCTTCCGTGCTGCCCCTCGCTCACGCCGAAGCCGAGCGCCACCAAGATCTCCCGCTGGCGCGCGGTGGGCACCTCCCTGCCCAGCAGTGCCGCCACGCGCGCTGGGCGCAGCGCCACCTCGGGCCCGCCGGCAAGCGCGTCGGGCGCACAGATGTCGATCGTTCCCTCGGCCGGTCGCGCCTGGCAGACCGCGGCCATCAGTTGCGCGATCAGTGCCTGCGCCCACATGCAGGAGGCCGGATGCAGGCCCCGCTCAAAGCGCGCTGAGGCCTCGCTGCGCAGGCCGAGCGCATGCGCGCTGCGATGTATGTTCGGCCCATCCCACGTTGCGACCTCGATCAGCACGCGCTTGGTCTCCGCGCTCACCTCCGAGCGCTCCCCACCCATCAGCCCCGCGATCGAGGTCGGCCCCTCCTCGTCCGCGATAAGGACCGTCTGCTCGTCGAGCGCGCGCTCCTCGCCGTCGAGCGTACGCAGCGACTCTCCCGCGCGCGCGAGGCGGACCGTCAGCCGCCGGCCGGCTAGACGATCGAAGTCGAAGGCGTGCGAGGGCTGGCCGCTCAGCAGCATCACGTAGTTGGTGATGTCGACGACGTTGTTGATCGGGCGCTGCCCGGCCGCCAGCAGCCGCGCTTGCAGCCACAGCGGCGAGGGGCCGATCGCGACCTGCTCGAAGAGCCGTGCGGTGAAGCGCGGGCAGAGCTGCGGGCACTCGACGCTGATCTGTACCCCCTCGATCGGCCCTGCGGCGCCGGGATCCTCGCTCCAGGGCGCCTGCGCGAGCGCTGCGCCGCTTGCCGCATGCAGCTCGCGCGCGACGCCGTAGATCGCCATGCAGTCGGGGCGATTGGGCGTTATCTCAAGCTCGAGCACCTGTCCGGCAATTGCGAAGACCGCTGCCAGCGGCGTCCCGGGATCGGGCGCGGCACCGTCGCGCAGCGAGCCGGCAAGCAGCGACCGATCGAGCACTAGGATGCCCTCGGACTCGGCCTCCAAGCCCAGCTCCGCGGCGGAGAGGATCATCCCCGTCGACTGCACGCCGCGCAGCCGTGCGCTGCGCAGCCTGGTCCCGTCGGGCAGCACCGCTCCAGGCAGCGCAACCGCGACGAGCTGCCCCTCGGCCACGTTGGGGGCGCCGCAGACGATCTGCGCAAGACCCTCCTCCCCCTGCTCGACGCCGCCCAGGTCCACGCGGCAGACCGAGAGGCGGTCGGCATCGGGGTGGCGCTCGACAGAGCGCACCAGGCCGACGCGGAAGCGGTCTGGCTCGCGCACACCCAGCGTGTGGATGGCCTCGACCTTGGTGCCCGTCATCGTCAGCAGCTGGGCGATCTCCTCGTCCTCGAGCCGCGGGCTGCAGTACTCCCGCAGCCACTCCATCGGCACCCTCATCTCTGCGCACCGCTCAACGCAGCTGCTCCAGGAAGCGCACGTCGTTCTCGAAGTACAGGCGCAGGTCGGGGATCCCGTAGCGGAGCATCGCGATGCGCTCGATCCCCATCCCCCACGCGAAGCCCTGCACGCGCTCAGGGTCGTACCCGGGCGTATTTGCCGCGGTGTCCGGCACCGCCGCAAAGACGTTTGGATCGACCTCGCCGGCGCCCAGCACCTCCAGCCAGCCCTCTCCCTTGCAGAGCGCGCAGCGACTACCATCGGCGAGATCGCCGCGCCCCGAGCAGGCAAAGCAGGAGACATCCACCTCCACCGAGGGCTCGGTGAAGGGGAAGAAGTGCGGCCGCAGCCGCACCTCGCGCTCGCTCCCGAAGACGGCGCGCGCAAATGCAAGCAGCGTGCCCTTGAGGTCAGCAAGGGTGATCCCCTCGCCCACAGCAAGCCCCTCCAGCTGGTGGAACTGGGGCGTGTGGGTAGCGTCGGAGTCCGGGCGGTAGACACGACCCGGAATGACGACAAAGAGCGGCGGCGGATGGGCTTCCATGGCCCGGATCTGCATCGGTGAGGTGTGCGTGCGTAGCAAGAGCCGCGCGCCCTCGCCGCCGTGCGTCTCGGCGTCGATGTAGAAGGTGTCGCTCTCATCGCGCGCGGGGTGCGTCGGGCTGTGATTGAGCGCATCGAAGTTGTAGTGGACGGTCTCGATCTCCGGGCCTTCGAGCACGCTGTAGCCAAGCCCGATGAAGATGTCCTCGAGCTCGCGCGTGAGCGCGCTGATCACATGTGCGGCCCCGACCGCGAGCGGCGGGTCCCCCGGGAGCGTCAGGTCATCGCGCTCGCGCGCCAAGCGCTCATCCAGCTCGCTCACTCTCAGCGCGTGCGCCCGCGCCTCGATCTCCGCCTCGATCTGCGCGCGTGCCTCGTTGGCCGCGCGCCCGACCTTCCCTCGCTCTGCGTCAGACAGCATGCGCACCTCGCGCAGCAACAGCGGCAGGCGCGCCTTGCGTCCCAGGAAGCGCACGCGCAGCGCCTCGAGCTCCGAGCTGCTTGCGGCGCCCCTGATCGCGACCAGCGCCTCGCTGCGAATGCTCTCGATCTGCTCGATCATCGGGCCGTCACGTTAATGCAAGGGCCGGCCTGCTCCCGGCTTGAGGACGACCCGGCGCCCGGGGGCGCCACTAGGCTCGCTCGCGCGCGGCTGCCGCGATCTGAGCGAAAGCCTCTGGGTCACGGACAGCCATGTCCGCAAGCACCTTGCGATCGAGCTCGATCCCGGCCTGCGCCAGACCGTGCATAAAGCGCGAGTAGCTCATGCCCTCCCGGCGGGCGGCGGCATTGATGCGCGTGATCCAAAGACGCCGAAAGTCGCGCTTGCGGGCACGACGGTCGCGGTAGGCGTAGGCGTCCGCCCGCATCAGCGCCTCTTTGGCGCGCTTGTACCCGGAGTGCGCCTCACCTCGATAGCCCTTGGTCAGCGCCAGCGTCGCACGCCGCTTCTTGCGGGCGTGTATCGAGCGCTTGATCCTCATCTCACGCTGCCCTCGCCCAGCAGCCGCCGCACGCGCGCACCGTCGTTGGCGGAGATCTCCGCGGGCCCGTTGAGCGCACGCTTGCGCTTGGGTGGCTTCTTCTCAAGGATGTGGCTCGTGAAGGCGTGGCGGCCCCGCAGCTTGCCGGTGCCGGTCACCTTGAAGCGCTTCTTCGCGCCAGAGTGGGTCTTCATCTTGGGCATCGCTGGGGAGCAGTATGCCAGAGCGCCGCCACAAGCGCCCGGTTGCAGGCTCCTCGCGGGGTCGCGACGGATCGCGCGCAACGCGCCGTTAGCGAAGTCTCGCACAGCTCTAACGCAGCGCTAATCGCAAACGCGCCAGCGCGGCGACGTCCCCCGATAACGTATCCCCGCGCGTTGATCATGCATTTTGTGAAGCTGATCACTAACCTCATCGCGCTCGGCATCCAAGCGGTGGCATCGAGCCTCGGGCACCCACCTCTGCACGACCTGCAGATCTCCCCGGCGATCCACAAGATCAAGCATGTGGTCGTGATCATGCAGGAGAACCGCTCCTTTGACACCTACTTCGGGACCTACCCTGGCGTCGACGGAATCCCGCGCAAGAACGGGCAGATCACCGTCTGCGTCCCGGATCCCGAACATGGCGACTGCATCAAGCCCTACCTCAACGAAGTGGACTCAAACCAGGGCGGGCCCCACGGCTATGTGGCCGCCCTCACCGACATCAACGGCGGCGCCATGAACGGCTTCGTCGCCTCCGCGGAGCACGAACACGAACAGAGGTGCCGAAACACCTCGCTGGAACCCAACTGCGTCACCGGCGAAGGCGCCTATCGCGAAGTGATGGGCTACCACGACGGCTCGCAGATCCCCAACTACTGGGCTTACGCAAAGAACTTCGTGCTGCAGGAACGGATGTTCGAGCCCAACAAGTCCTGGAGCCTCCCGGCGCACCTCTTCGAGGTCTCGGCGTGGTCGGCGCGCTGCCCGGTCTTCGGCAACCCGATGGATTGCGTCAACGCCGTGCAGAGTCCCGAACCGGTGCCCGAATTCAGCCCCACGGGCGCCGAACCCAACTACGACTGGACCGACGTGACCTACTTGCTGCGCAAGCACCACGTCAGCTGGAAGTACTTCGTCTTCACGGGCGGCGAGCCCGAATGCGACATCAACGAAGACATCCCCTGCTCGGCGGGGGGCAACCTGCAGCCCACTCCGGAGATCTGGAGTCCCCTGCCCTACTTCGTTGACGTGCGCGAAGACGGGCAGCTGCCGGACATCGAATCGATCAACACCTTCTACGCCGATGCGCGCGCGGGAACGCTACCGAGCGTCTCGTGGCTTGCGCCGGACGATCGCGTCTCCGAACACCCGCCTGCGGGCATCAGCACCGGCCAGGCCTACGTGACAACCGCAATCAACGCGGTCATGCGCTCTCCCGACTGGTCCTCGACGGCGATCTTCGTCTCCTGGGACGACTGGGGCGGCTTCTACGACAACGCCGTCCCACCGACGGTCGACCAGAGCGGCTACGGCCTACGCGTGCCCGGCCTGGTGATCAGCCCGTATGCCCGCCACGGCTACATCGACCGCCAGATCTTGAGCCACGACGCCTACCTGAAGTTCATCGAGAACGACTTCTTAGAAGGCGAACGGCTGAACCCGGCCACCGACGGCCGCCCCGACTCGCGACCGGACGTGCGCGAAGAACTGCCGATTCTGGGCAACCTCGAAAGCGACTTCAACTTCAACCAGCCGCCGACTCCCCCCTTTCTCCTCCCGCCCGACCCGCAGCCGTGGTCGATCCCCACCGCCTTCCGCCTGCTGACGAGCGGATTGCGCACGCGTCAGGCACCCGCAGCGCAGGGTGGCAATCTGATCGCGAGGCTGACCTGCACGCTGCGCTGCCAGGTTTCGATCAGCGGCAAGGTGCGCCTGCAGGGGATCGCGTCCCTGGCGGGCGTGCAGATCGTGCCGCGCACGATCTCCTTCTCCGGCACACGGGCGGTTGCGGTGCACATGCGTGGGCTTGCGACAGACGCTCTAAGGGCACGCATCGCAGCCTCGCACGGAGCCGCGCAGGCGCTGCTGCAGGTGAGCGCGCAGCAGGTGGGCGCGCCGAGCGAGCGCACCCAGGCGCAGCTGCCGATTCAGCTGCTGCCCTGAGGCTCGCCCGGCGCGGCCTCAACGGGCGCGCGATCGACGGTAGCGGCGCCATCCTCCGCGCGTCCGCGCGGTCGGCTGCCGTTCTCGCTTGGCTGCGCGCCGACGGCTGCGGAGGTCGTTGCGCTGCTTTCGAGCGGCGCGGCGCCCGCCTGGCCCTCGGCCGGGCGCTCCTGGCGAGAGCCTGCGCCGCGAGCTGCAAGCTGCCCGTTCAGCACCGCCTTGGACGGTGTCAGAAGCATCGCCATGTTGCGGCCATCCAGCGCCGGCGCCTGCTCGACGATCGCCAGCTCGGAGAGCTCTTCTGCGAGTCGCTGCAGGATTGCCGCCCCGCGCTCGGGATGGGCGACCTCGCGGCCGCGGAACATGATCGTCACCTTGACCTTGTAGCGGTGCAGGAGAAAGCGTTCCACATGACCCTTCTTGGTGTCGTAGTCATGCTGGGCAATCTTCGGGCGGAATTTGATCTCGCGAATCGTGATCTGCTGCTGGTGCTTGCGCGCCTGCTTCTGCTTGAGCGCCTGCTCATAGCGATACTTGGGGTAGTCGAGCACCCTGCACACGGGCGGTCGCGCCTGCGGTGCGACCTCCACCAGATCGAGCTCCCGCTCGCGCGCGTAGCGGAGCGCCTCCTGGGTCTTGAGAATCCCGACCTGTTGGCCCTTCTCGTCGATCAGGCGCACCTCGGGGGCGCTGATCCGCTCGTTGGTCCGCGTGAGATCCTGCTCAGGCGGACGCCGGTCTAGCCTACGCGGAACCGGCACCGTCAGATTGCGAGGTGGCGCGCCAAGCGTTCTTATCCGCGACGCGTGGTATCAGTGCTGGACCTCAAGGGCTCAGAGTATATCGAGCTTCTGCTCAAGGGCCTCCGTGGGCAGCCTCCCGCCCGGCGTCCGCAGCGCTCTGATGCTCTGCGGGTAACGCTCGCGCTCAAGCTCCGCACAGAGCTCATCGAGCTCCGTCTGCTGCTCGTGGTGCTCTACCTCCCCCGGTGGCGCCCCCTTGCGGCGGCGGCGCACGCGCGCGGAGACGGTGCTCGCGGCAGCCTCCTTGGGGCCGACCACCAAGATGTACGGGATCTTGCGCAGCTCGGCATCGCGGATCTTGCGGCCCAAGGACTCCGCGCGCAAATCCAGCTCGCAGCGGACGCCGCCCGCGCGCAGCCGCTCGGCCACGCGCTGCGCGTACGCTGCAGCCGGATCGGAGACCGGCGCGATCAGCGCCTGCACAGGCGCAAGCCAGAGCGGCAGCTCACCCGCGAAGTGCTCAAGCAGGATGCCGATGAAGCGCTCAAAGGAGCCCAGCAGCGCGCGGTGGATCATCACCGGCACGTGCTCTGCGTTGTCCGCGCCGTTGTAGCGCAGGTCAAAGCGCTCAGGCATCGAGTAGTCAAGCTGGATCGTTCCAAGCTGCCAGGAGCGACCGATCGCGTCCTCCATGTGCAGGTCGATCTTCGGGCCGTAGAAGGCGCCATCGCCCTCGTTGCGCTCATAGGCGAGCCCCTGCGCATCCAGCGCGCCGGCCAGCGCCGCCTCCGCGCGGTCCCACATCTCCTCGCTGCCGATCCGCTGCGTCGGCCGTGTGGAGAGCTCCAGGCGCACGTCGAAGTCGAAGAGCTCATAGATCTCGAAGGCAAACTGAAGGCAGGCGCGCACCTCCTCCTGGACCTGATCCTCGCTGCAGAAGATGTGCGCGTCATCCTGGGTTATGTGACGGACGCGCAGCAGCCCGTGCAGCACTCCGGAGGGCTCATGGCGATGAACGAGGCCCGCCTCCGAGTAGCGGATCGGAAGGTCACGATATGAGCGTCGAGCTGATTTGTAGATCTGGATGTGGGCGGGGCAGTTCATCGGCTTCAGGCCCATCTGCCGTCCCTCGACCTCGGTGAAGTACATGTTCTCGCGGTACTTCTCCCAGTGCCCGGACTGCCGCCAGAGCTCGGCGTCATAGAGGATCGGGGTGCGCACCTCGTGGTAGCCGCGCGCGGAGTTCAACGCGCGCCAGGCGCTGGTCAGCTCGTTGAAGATCGTCATCCCCGCCGGCGTCCAGAAGGGGCTGCCCGGCGATAGCTCGGAGAAGAGGAAGAGATCCAGGTCGCGCCCGAGGCGGCGATGATCACGGGCACGCGCAGCCTCCAGGCGCGCCTGGTGCTCCTCAAGCTCTTTCTGCGAGAAGAAGGCGGTGCCGTACACGCGCGTGAGCATCGGTCGCTTGGAGTCCCCGCGCCAGTAGGCGCCCGCGACCGACTGCAGGCGGAAGGCCTTTATGGCGCTGGTGTCGGGCGCGTGCGGCCCGCGGCAGAGGTCGGTGAAGGGTCCGTTGGTGTAGAGCGAGACGGTCTGCACGGGCGCCTGCGCAGGCGCTGAGCGAACGATGTCGTCGATCAGCTCCACCTTGTAGTCCTGGCCTTCGGCGGCGAAGCGCTCGCGCGCGGCCGACACAGAAAGCTCGCTGCGCTCGAAGCGCTCCGCAGCGGCGATGTGGGCGCGCATGCGCTCTTCGATCGCCGGCAGGTCGTCGTCGGAGAGCCGCACGCCTTCGGGCAGGTCGAAGTCGTAGTAGAAGCCCTCCGCAATTGGCGGCCCGATCGCCAGCTTCACGCCCGGGTAGAGCTCGCACATCGCCGTCGCGAGCACGTGCGCTGCATCGTGGCGGATCACCTCAAGCGCCTGCGGGCCGCTCTTGGCGGTCAGGATCGCAATCCTGACGCCGCTCTCAAGCGGGCGGGCGAGGTCGACCACCTGGGGCTCGCTGCCGTCGCGCTGCACAGCGACAGCGATCGCCGCGCGCGCCAGCCCCGCTCCGATCGCAGCGGCGGCGTCAGCGCCTGTAGCGCCCTGAGCCAGCTCAAGCGCCGTGCCGTCGGGAAGATGAACGGTGATCGACATTGCAAGCGCCCAGGCTAGCCGCAGGGCTCTCAGCCCGCCCCGGCGGGCGCAAGCGCCTGCCTGATCTGCTGCTCAGAGAGCTCCCAGAGCCGCTGCGCGTCCGTCGCCGACCGCGCCGCAGCGGAGGGCTCGCGCAGGGAGCAGTCGACGTAGTAGCCGCCGCTTTGGAGCTCCTCCGATTGCGCCGCCGCAAGCCAGACCAGCGTCTGCGCGCCCTCCTGCGGGCTGCGCGAGAAGGGCCGCAGCGCCGCCATCAGTGCGCGCATCAGCGGGCCGTTGTTGCGATTGAAGCCGCTTGCGACCACGCCTGGGTGAAAGCAGTAGGCGCCGATGCCGCTCCCCTCAAGGCGCCGCGCAAGCTCGCGCGTGAAGAGGATGTTCGCAAGCTTGGTCTCGCCGTAGCGGGCAAAGCCACCAAGGCGATAGGAGCGCTCCGCGCCGAGATCCTCGAAGGGGATCGAGCGGCCGCGGTGCGCATCGGAGGCGGTGGTGATGATGCGCGCCGGCGCACAAGCGCGCAGGCGCTCAAGCAGCAGGGACGTCAGCAGGTGGGGCGCAAGGTGGTTGGTCGCCCAGGTGCGCTCGATCCCCTCTGCCGTGAGCTCGCGCCGCGAGAGCATCGCGCCCGCGTTGTTGACCAGCAGCTCGAGCCGCTCGCAGCGATCGAGCACCTCCTGCGCCAGCGCCTGCACGCTCGCAAGCGAGGAGAGGTCCGCGTGCATGACCGACACCTGCAACCGCTCTCCTGCCGTCCGGATCCGCTCCGCTGCAGCTGCGCCGCGATCGGGATCGCGGGCTACCAGTGCAACGTGCGCGCCGCGGGCGGCAAGCTCCTGCGCCGCAGCCAGGCCGATGCCAGATGTCGCGCCGGTGATCAGGACCTGCTTGCCAGAAAGCGACCAGCGCTCGCTCACCGCTCTCCCCCTGCCTCCGCGCGCTGTACGCCCGGGCCAACCAGGTCGCTCTGCAGATCGACCCTGATCGCCTTCCGCGCGGCAAGCTCCTGGAGCATCAACGCGGTGTCGGCGATCGCCACGCCGGTCAGATGCTCCCGGCGGCTCTCGAAGTCGGCGACGATCGCTCTGACGGCAGCTTCATAGCGCTGAGCCTGGCCCTGCGCAAGCGCTTCGATCGCCTCGGCCGTGCGCTCGAAGGCGCCGCCGCCTGCGCGCATCGCCTTCGCCCGAGCGAGGGCGCCAGCATCATCATCGAGCAGCAGATCGGCGATCGCAAGCGCGTATGCGGCCGCGGGCGTGAGCTCCTGCAGCTGCGCCAGCGCAGAGCGCACATAGGGTGCCTGCTCCTCACCGCCGCCCGCAAGGATCGCAGCCTTCTGCATGCCGATCAGCCTTCCGTAGCTGGTGGGTGAGGCAAGCTCCCAGGAGGCGCGGTAGCGCGCTGCGGCTTCGCCGAAGAGCCGCTGCGCCCGCTCCCTGCAACCTTCGAGCAGAGCGCGCTGCGCCGTGCGCTCCAGCTCGAGCGCGGCGTGCATCTCGCTGGCGTGGGTCGGCGCCTCTGCCATCGCGCGATGATCGCACAGGTTTGCCTGGCAGCGAGCGCAGGACGCGTCAGATCGCGCCGGGGTGTAACATCGCGAGCCTGCAAATGCCCGTGGCGGAGGGCGTGGCGGGGGTCACGGACCGACCAACGAAGGAGGACTCGATGTCAGTGCTCGACCGCATCAACGCGCGTCTGCTCGGGTGTGTGCTGGTGATCTGCCTCAGCGGGGCGGCGCTGATCGGCGCCCCGGCCGCCAGCGCCTTTCGGGTGGGCAGCACCTATCTCGCCCTCGGCGACTCGCTCGCCTACGGCTTCCACGAGAAGCAGTTCAAAGAAGAGTTCCCGAACGTCAAGCCGGAAACCTTCGACGAAGGCTACGTCAATGACTTTGCCGGGCTGTTGCAGATCTTCCGTCCAGGCATCACGCTGATCAACGACGGCTGCCCCGGGGAGACGACCGAAACGATGATCCACGGCTCGGGGATCCCGGGCTTCTGCGCGGGAGGGCCGACCGGGACGCCATTCCCCTATATCTGGCTGCACCACCCCTATAACGCCTCCTCGCAGCTTGCTGACGCGCTGGCGATGCTGCACGAACGCGCCAACGTCAGCCCGATCACCCTTGACATCGGTGCGAATGACGCGCTGCAGTTCCTCGCCTCGACCTGCGGCTTCCCGACCGCCGACAGGTGCACTGAAGCGCAGTTCATTGCGGAGTACACGAAGATCGGCGAGAACACCGCCTACATCCTCTCGGCGCTGCGCGGGGCTGCTCCGCACGCTCAGATCATCCTGCTGGGCCTCTACAACCCCTACCCGGGAGTCCCGACCGAAGGCGGCGACAAGCTCACCGCGGGCCTCAATGAGGCGCTTGAAAAGGCAGCGGCGGCCGTCCCCGGCGTCAGCTTCGCCAACCCCGAGCCGCTCTTCAACCCCTCGATCATCTTCGGGCTGCCGGAAACGGACGACTACCCGACGATCTGCGCCTTCACGGCGATGTGCCCGGGCGGCTCCTTCAACCCGACCAGCCCCGAAGCGGACATCCACCCGACGAAGCTCGGGTATGAGGTCCTTGCCGGGGTCGTGGCCTTTGACTTCCTGACGCACTGAGCAGCACTACCGCCATCCCCCGCGCCGCGCAGGCGTGGGGGATGGCCTACGCATCCGCCGCGCGCTGCGGGCACGCTGCATGCATCGATCCGCCAGTGCCCTCGCCGGAGCAGCCGGCGCCCGGCAGACGACTCAGCAGCGCCGCCAACGTCGCAAGCTCCTGGTCGCTGAAGCGCTCTGCGAGCAGCGCCTTGATCTCTGCGACATGCGAGCAGGCAGCGCGGCGCAGCTTTGCACGACCCGCATCGAGCAAGACCGCGTAGGCAACGCGCCCGTCCTGCGGACAGTGTGCGCGCTCGATGAAACCGCGCGCGCGCAGCCCATCTAGCAGACGAGTCACGCCGGAGGGGGTTAGCTGCAGGCCGGCGGCGAGATCAACGCCTCGCATCCGGCTATCCGGGGCTTCATCGAGCAGGAGCAGCGCCTCGTACTCATTGACCGTGAGCTCGTGCGCATCGTGAAGCTGCGCGGCCACGATCCTGCGCAAACCGGCGTGGCCCCGCAGCAGCGCCACCCAGGCTGCCGTCGCGGAATCGGCGTGCCCGCCTCGAGCGCTCGCGCACGCTCCTGCGGCGTCGCCGTTCGCCGTGGGCGCGCCTCCGCCCCGGCGCGCCGGCGCGCTGCCCGACCTCTCGCTGTCTTCTTGAATGCTCAATAGTTGATCGCTCATCAAATCTGCTATCTTGTTGACCACTCAATGATATCCCACAACCAAGGAGGTCTCAAGCAAATGAGCGAGGCAACTGCAACAAAGTCTATCCTGCCGACCGGAACGTGGCAGGTCGACCCGGTCCACTCACAGGTTTCTTTCGCGGTCGACTATCACGTCGGCACCTTTCGCGGCAGCTTCTCGCCACTCAACGGAACGCTGACGGTCGCAGAGGACGGCTCGGCTACGCTCACCGGCAGCGTGCCGGCAAGCGGAGTTAAGGTCGAGGCAGAGCAGCTCCACGGACACCTCCAGTCGCCTGACTTCTTCGACGCTGAGCGCGCGCCCGAGCTGACCTTCCGCTCCAGCGCTATTCGCCCAGCCGGCGAGGGCATAGAGGTCGAAGGCGAGCTGGCGATCAGGGGCGTGTCGCTGCCGGTGGTGGCGCGCGGTACCGTGAAGGAGCCGACTACTTACGCCGAACGTGAGTACCTCGGCCTGCACCTTGAGGCGAGCATCGACCGCACCAAGTTCGGGATCGAGTGGAACAACACGCTTCCTGACGGACGGCCGGCGCTCGACAACGAGGTGCGCATCAATGTGGACCTGTTCCTCGTCAAGCAGCAATAGATAGCCAGGAGAAATCGATGCGCATCCTCTCGATCCCCGGCAGCATCCGCCGCGATTCCCACAACTTGAAGCTCGCGCGCGAGGCGCAGCGTCTGGCGCCTGCGGGGCTTGAGGTTGCGATCTTCGGCGGTCTGGCGGCGTTGCCGCACTACAACGAAGATGAAGAGTCTGGCCAGCCCGCTTCGACGGTGCTCGAGCTGCGGACCGCTATAGCTGAGGCGGATGGCCTGTTGTTTGCCACGCCTGAGTACAACGGCACGATCCCTGGCGTGCTCAAGAACGCTGTCGACTGGGCCTCGCGACCGGTGGATGATCCCGTTCTGCGCAACAAGCCCGCCGCCGTGATCGGTGCCAGCACCGGCGCATTCGGCGCGGTCTGGGCGCAGGCCGAGCTGCGCAAATCCCTCGGCATCGCCGGCGCGAGGGTGATCGACGCCGAGTTGGCGGTGCCCTTCGCGGACGCGGCCTTCGACGATCAGGGTCGCCTCAAGGATCCCGCACAGCGCGAACAGCTGCGAGCGGTCGTTGATTCACTCAAGAGCGCGGTGGAGGAGCGAGCGGCGCTGGCGCGCGCTTAACGCCGCTCGCACGTCGCCCGTCGGCATATCCACACGTTGGCCGGCGGGCGGCGACCATCGAACATTTGTCCGCAGCGCCAGTGGGGAATGCTGCCGCGACACGAAGCAGGCCGAGAATGGACTTGCGGATCGCTCGCTTTTGCCACCACCTAGTGACGATCCGCAAGCTTCACATCCGGAAACAAGGCACCCCCGCCGCGAGGCGGGCTCGCAAAGCCAGGGGTCTCCCGTAGACAGCCCGGCTGCCCGGCAGGACCCGCTGTACTCGATTGACGGAGGCCTTGCCGAATGTCCCGCGCCCGCACTCGTACCTGCATTCTGATCGCGCTTGCTCTTGCGCTGCTGCCCCTCGCCCCGGCCTCGCCCTTGTACTCTGCAGGTGGCCCGATCGGTGCATCAACGGCCTATGGGGCGACAGCGAAAAGTGCAAGGCTGATTCGGCAGGCCCGACGCCGCCGTGCACGAGCATGCGCTCCAAGGAAGCTCCGCCACGGCAAATCCGCGAGGAGCCAGCACAAGGTAAAATGCCCCGCGAGTCCTCAGGCGAAACGCAAGGTGACCAGCGGTTCGACTGTCGGCCCGACCGGGCCCACTGGGGGGCAGGGACCGACCGGCGCAACAGGACCGGCCGGCGCGCCAGGAGCGAGCAGCTCGTCGACCCCGGCAGCGGCAGTCCAGGGAGCGACCGGCGCGACCGGCACTCAGGGCGTCACAGGTGCAACCGGCGCTCAGGGCGCGACCGGCCCCACGGGTGCTCAGGGCGCTGCGGGCGCTAACGGCTCCAACGGCGCCACGGGTAGCACCGGCGCCACGGGTGCAAACGGCGCAACTGGAGCGACCGGAGCGACCGGCGCGACCGGCACTCAGGGCGTCACAGGTGCAACCGGCGCTCAGGGCGCGACCGGCCCCACGGGTGCTCAGGGCGCTGCGGGCGCTAACGGCTCCAACGGCGCCACGGGTAGCACCGGCGCCACGGGTGCAAACGGCGCAACTGGAGCGACCGGAGCGACCGGCGCGGCAGGAGCCGCCGGCATAACCGGGGCGACCGGCGCGACGGGAGCAACCGGAGCGACCGGAGCGACGGGCTCGACAGGCGCAGCCGGAGCAAAGGGGGCAACCGGTCCAACCGGTACAACCGGTCCGGCCGGTCCCACAGGTGCCAGCGGCGGTTTTGTGACCGGAGGCTCCGCGAATGAAACGATTCGAGGAGGAGAAGAAACGTTCGTCAGCGTCGGCGAGCTTGGCAAAAGCAATAGCGAAGAACAAATCGCAGCAGTCTGGCCGGTGAACGCCACACTAAATGATCTGTACGTCCACGCCAACGGCTTTGTCGAAAACGGCGTATATACAGTGTATGTCAATGGAGCGCGGACCGAACTCTCATGCACCATTGAACGCGCCAGGCTGTGCAGCGATACGACTCACTCCGTCATGATTCAAGCGGGTCAGAGATTTGCGATCCACGCAAGCGAAATCCTCGGCACAGCGCGTGCAATTGAGTTTCGGATCAGGGTTGAATAGACAACATCTAACGCGGAGCCGCCGTTGACGATTCCGGCCCGAACATGCCGGAGCGGAGGAAGGTCTGACTGGGTTTGGAAAGACGTGATTATCGATGCGCTATTCGCTCATACAAGAGATAACAGTTAAGGCGCAGCAGCTCGCACAAGCGTCACTGTAGAGATCAGCTCAGAAGGAGCGGTCGCCTCGCTTGCGCCGACATCGCTCGCTCAGCGCGCTCGGTCAACTCGCCCCACGCGGTGTAAAGGCGCCAGGGTGACCGAACCAGATCAGGGTGATGTCCGCTCGCCGTAGCGTCAATCTCGTTGATTCATATCCAAATCGAACAGCAATGAGCACCACGATGACCGCAATACACAGCATGACGAATTCTGAGGCGGTTGCGGCGGTTGCGGACGGGCGCTTGGATGACTTCTTGCGCTCCGTGGTCACATAGTTCGCCAAGGCGCCGATCGAGGCTGAAGTCTCCACCCAGCTCGGCGCAGAACACGGCGAGGTGGGCTCCGGAGCCTTTTGGATAAAACCTCTGCGCTCGCTGAAGGCCCGACGGCTCCTGGGCGTCGAGCTTGCCGTCTCCGACGCCCGCGTAGGCCCGAAAGCAGCGATTGCCAGAGTGCTGGCCTGCCCCTGACAGAGCGGTACGGTCCATCTCATGCGCGAGGTGGTCATGCACTGCGGCCCGGAGCGGCGCAACATGGTGGCTGGCGCGCTGCAGGAGGTCTTTGCCGCGGAGGACCGGGACCAAGCTGGAGAGCGTGCAGGAGCGGTGATCGAGCCTCTGGCAGGCGCTGCGCCGAAAGTCTCCGCCCACCTTGAAGAGGCCGAGGAGGACCCGGTCAGCTTCTATGGCTTCCCAGTCGCCCATGGGGTGCGGCTGCGCGCCACGGATCCACTTGAACGCGTCAAGCAGGAGATCGGCCCGCGCAGCGATGCGGTCGGCATCTTTACCGATGACGCAGTCCTGACTTGCTTGGTTGGCTCGCCGCTGATGCAGCAGAGCGACGAGTGGCTGGTTTGCCGGCGCTAGCTCTCGGTGGGGTCGATGGCGCAGCTGGCCGATCAGAAGTATGCAAGGACCAAAGCCGTTGATGGTGATCCGGATGGTGCGGAGGATCGCGAGGAGGTGGTCGCGCTCCAGACAGTCCGCTCGCAACATCTCGGGCTACTTGACTGCGGCGAGCTCAGCTTGCGGTCTCTTTCCGTGTCTGACCGGATCGCAAGAGGGCCGATTAGATCGCGGGAGATGCGCCCACGCCCACGCGGTCCACACCGACACCTTTACTGTGACGATCTCACCCGGACGCGAGCGCGTCGATGTGCTGGCACGCGATGCCCTCCTTGTGGCATGCTCGCATGAGGCGCAGGTCCGTCGTGAAGAGCGGCACGTCAATTGCCTCCGCCGCAGCGGCGTAAGCGGCGTCGTAAGCGCTCATACGGTCGCGAAGAGCCCAGATGCGCGGAAGCCGCGGCGCGGTCGCATCTAGCACGATGTCGAGCTCGCCCAGCCATCGAAGGGCTTCCCAGCCATCCACAGCCGTGAGGTGGCGTTGCCGGACCAACCGACGCAGCGCGCTTGCCGCCTCGACCAAGCCGTGGGCGGCTGAGAAGATTGTGACCCGCGTAGTCGTGTCGGCGTAGCGCTCTAGAAGCACGTCGGCCCCAGCGCGGTGACGCCCGTCAATTACGAGCTCGACGAGCACCGACGCATCAACTGCGACCAGCGTCGTCTCAGGCGCTGTGGCCAGATCGCTCCTCGCGGATCAGCCTGGCAATGTCCGCCTTCACGGGTCGGCGGCGACTCTTGATATGGGCCGCCAGCTCAGAGCGCTTGACCTGGTCAAGCCCGAGACCGCGCTGCAGAGCTTCAATCGCGCGACGGTTCTTCGAGATGCCCTCAGCGCGGGCTGCGGCGCTGAGAGCGGCATCGAGATCAGCCGGAATGTTGCGCAAGTAGAGTGTGGCCATGCGCTAATGCTAGCATTCCGCAAGCACTTCTGCCAGCATGGACTCCGATCTATGCTGGGATGGCATGGCTTGGCCGCCTTCGCGGTCGCTCACGGTCGCATGCATGCGCTTGCATGTTGTCAAGCGCCACGCGACTCGGCGGGGACTCCAACGCAGCACGACGAGCCTGATGCTCACGCCCGACATTGCGAAAGCCGAACGCGTCCAAGCACATGGATGGCTTCGCTGGACTTGCCGAATCAGTCGGCCGCCTGCTGAAGGCACGCAACCACCGCCCCATGAGCCGCGGCGAATGCGGCAAAGGTGCGCGGGCGCGGCGCGCGCTTCTCGCCACTTCACCGGTCCACACCACCGCCACGCACCCCTGCGCTAGCACCGGCAGTGGGCGATGCTGGGCTCGAACCAGCGACCTCCGCCTTGTCGAGACGGCGCTCTCCCAGCTGAGCTAATCGCCCTTCGCGACCGAAGAGTAGCAAGCCACTGCGGCAAGCTGTGCCTCTATCGCTCAAGGTCCCTACCCGGCCGGCAATGCTGGCGACCCGATCGACGCTAGTCTTGTTGCTCGGGTGAGCTCAACCAACTCAGGTGGGGCAATGCGACATATCCTGGCGACGTGGCGGAGTGGCTACGCAGCGGCCTGCAAAGCCGTCTACACCGGTTCGATTCCGGTCGTCGCCTCTCGGCCGCCGGCGTGTGGGCGTGCCAGCAGCTGCTCGATGCGACGCTGCAGCCAGGCCGCCTCCGGCCCACCTGCGGAGAGCTCCAGTGCCCTGCGATAGGCCGCAAGCGCCTCGCCGTCGCGACCCAAGCGGCGCAGCAGCTCCGCACGTGTGGAGTGCAGGAACCGGTAGCGCTCCAGATCCAGCCCATCAAGCAGGGCAAGAGCCGCCTCCTCGCCCTCCAGCTCAGCGACCGCCACGGCCCGGTTCAGCCGCACGACCGGCGATCCGGTCAGCTGCTCCAGCTGCGCGTGCAGCAGCGCGATCTGCCGCCAGTCGCGGGGCTCACGCAGGTATAGGTCAGCGATCGCCGCCTGGATCACGTAGGGCCCGCCGCCGCGAAGACCAAGCGCCCTCTCCAGCATCTGGCGCCCCTCGGTGATCACAGCGTCGTCCCAGAGTGAGCGGTCCTGCTCGTCCAGCGGCACCAGCCCGCCGGAGGCAAAGCGCGCCCGATGGCGCCCATGTCCCATCAGCATCAGCGCCAGCAGGCCGTATGCCTCGGCCTCATCGGGCAGCAGCTCGACGATGCAGCGACCCAGCGCGATCGCCTCCTCGGAGAGCTCGGCGCGGTCGCTCCCCCAGCCTTCGTTGAAGATCAGGTAGATCACCGCCAGCACGGCCGCGAGCCGCTCCGGCAGCAGCTCCGCGGCAGGCACCGAGAAGGGAATGCCGGCATCGCGAATCTTGCGCTTGGCGCGCGTTAGGCGCTTGCTCATCGTCTCCGTCGGGACGAGAAACGCGCGGGCGATCTCCTCTGTCGAGAGCCCGCCCAGCGTACGCAGGGTGAGCGCCACCTGAGCCTCCATTGCCAGCGCCGGGTGACAGCAGGCGAAGATCAGCTCGAGCCGCTCGTCCGGAATCTGGCTCTGCTCTACGGGCGCGGATGAGCCCAGGCGCAGCTCGGCCGCGAGCTGCTCAGTCTTGGCTGCCAGCACGCGCTCGCGCCGGATGCGATCGATTGCGCGATTGCGCGCCACCGTGATCAGCCACCCAGTCGGGTTGTCCGGGGCGCCCTCCCGCGGCCATCGTGCAGCTGCGATCGCAAACGCCTCCTGAGCGACATCCTCCGCGAGCTCGATGTCGCGCAGGTCTGCCGCCAGCGCTGCCAGCACACGTCCCCAGCTGCGCCGAAATGCCTCCTCAACCATTCCGATCAGCGCGGGCTTCAAGCAGCGGCCGAATCTCGATCGCCCCGCTGCCGCGTATCTCCTGCAGCTCGCGTGCGACAGCAAGCGCGGCATCGAGGTCCGCAACGTCGATCAGGATCAGCCCGCCGAGATAGTCCTTGCTGTCAAGAAACGGCCCGTCGGTGAGCAGCGATCGCGAGCCGCTCTCGGCCACGCTCGTGGCTGAGTCCGCTCCCTTCAGGCGCATCCAGTCGAGGACGTAAGAGCGATCGAGAACCTCCCTGATCTCATCGGTGATCCGACCCCGCTCCGCCGACCCCCGCTGGGCCATGACCTGCTCGTCGTTGTAGATCAGCAGCGCGTAACGCATGGCTTCCGCCTCCTTTCAATCGACTTGGCTGCTTCTAGTAGCAGACGAACTGGCCCGAGCTGAACGGACATCCCCATTCTGCCGCCGCTGTCCTTCCAGCGCCTCCCCGTCCGTCGTAGGTGCAAAGTCGCAGTCCGATCGACTCATCGAAGGAGCTCAGATGCAAGCCACAGATATGCAGTTCCACGATCGCCGCAAGGGGGCGATCCTCGCGCTCACCTCAATCGCCTACTTCATGGTCGTCCTCGACTCGGTAGTGGTCGTGACCGCGCTGCCGCGCATGCAGCGCGACCTCCACGCCGGCCTGAGTGCGCTGCAATGGACGCTGAACGCCTACGGCATCACCTTCGCCGCAGCGATTGTCGCTGCGGCAGCGCTCGGAGACCGGCTCGGCCGTCGCCGAGTCTTCACTGCGGGCCTTGCGCTCTTCTCGCTCGCCTCTGCCGCCTGCGCGCTCGTCCCCACGGTCGGGGCGCTGATCGCCGCGCGCGCTCTTCAGGGGCTGGGCGGCGCGACCGTGCTGCCGCTCAGCCTGACGATCCTCACCACCTCCTTCCCGCCGCAGCGCCGCGGAGCGATCGTAGGCATCTATGGCGGCCTTGCCGGGCTTGCAGTGGCTACCGGCCCGATCATCGGCGGCGCGCTCGCGCAGGAGATCGACTGGCACTGGATCTTCTGGGTCAACGTGCCAATAGGTGCCCTCGCGGTAGCGCTCGGGCTACTGCTGCTGCCGGAGAGCCGCGGCCCCGCCGAGCGCCTGGACCTCGTCGGTACGGCGCTGCTCAGCTCCGGAGCGCTCGCGCTGGTGTGGGCACTCAGTCGCGCGGGCGCCGTCGGCTGGTCGAGTGCGGAGGTTGTCGCAACCATCATCGCAGGCGTGGCCCTGCTGCTCGCGTTCCTGCGCTGGGAGCGATCCGCGCCCGCGCCGCTGCTGCCGCTGCGCCTGCTTGCCAGACGCGACTTTGCGATCGGCAACATCGCCAGCTTTCTGATGTCCGGTGCAATCTTTGCTAGCGCCCTGCTCGTGACGGAGGAGTTCCAGCTTGCTCGACACCTCTCACCGGTCGGGGCCGGCTTGCGCCTGCTGCCCTTCTTCGCCACGCCTGCGCTGATCTCGCCACTGGCTGGCGCCGTCTCCGACCGCGTCGGTCCTCGGCCGATCGCGACAAGCGGCCTGCTGATGCTTGCTGCAGGCCTTGGCTGGGTCGCTTGGCGGGGGTCGCTGAGCGACAGCTGGGTCGAGCTGGTTGTCGCGCTGCTCGTAGCCGGCGCGGGCGTCTCGATGGCTCTCCCTACGCTCCCCGCCGCGGTGCTCGGCGCGGTGAGCGCCCAGGAGGCGGGCAAGGCATCGGGGCTCAACTACATGGCTCAGCGCTTTGGCGCGGCCTTTGCCGTTGCGCTCAGCGGCGCAATCTTCGCCGGCTACGGCAGCCTCCGCAGCCCTGCTGCGGTGACCGCTGGTTTCAGGCCCGCGATCTTCGTCTGTGCCACACTTGCGGTGCTCGGCGCGTTCACGTGCGTCGGTCTCTCGCGGCGGCGTGCCCCGCAGCTTGACCACGGGCCCGATTTCACAGAGCCACTGCTTGCACCAAGCGCTGCGCTCGGCGAATGACTGCTGCCAACTATATCTTCATTGTCAATTACTCGAAAGGAGCTCAAGTGTCCACAATCATGCATCGTCTCACCATTGACGCCTCACCACAGAATGTCGCCGAGTTGATCACCACGCCGGAAGGAATTGCGCGCTGGTGGACAGGTCGGCCAGTGCAAGGCGGCGCAAGCGCCGGCGAAGATTTCGCCCTCTTCTTCGCAGCGAGCGAGCGCCCAGCTGCCACGCTGAGCGTTCTGCAGAGCGACGAGGAGCGCATCGTTTGGCGCTGCTTGGAGGGACCGGCTGAGTGGCAAGAGACGCGTGTCGTCTTTTCCCTCCATCGTCGCGCCGACGGAGGGACGACGCTGCTGTTCCGCCACGAGGGGTGGCGTGAGGAGAGCGAGTTCATGAGTGGCTGCGCGACCAACTGGGGCGCCTATCTGTGGAGCCTCAAGTCGGGAGCTGAGGGCGGCGCCTTCGCGCCCTTCCCGGCGGGCGAGATCAGCCGTTGGGACTAGCGCGTGCGTGCGCGTTTGCGCAGCGATGCGGAGAACGCCTCTCAGACCAGATTCCTGACCACCTTGCAGATCCGCGCGCTCTCTGAGAGCGGGGCGCCAATGCGCTCACATGCAGCGGCGCCGGGCGGCGTTTGCTCAGGCGCAGGCGCGCCGTCGTGATCGGACACGCCAACTTCCACCTGTAGGCTGCTGGTAGGGAGATCATCGCGGTCAGGCTGACCGCACAGGGCGTGGCGCTTTGGCGCCACGCCGGCGAGCGCGAGCTGAAGGTCACGCTTGAGGGAACCGGCGTGCGCGCGAGCGCGCTGCTGCTGCGAGGGGGGCGCACCCCTGCAACGCATGAGCTCTACGAGCGCAGGCGACGCTAGCTGCCCACGATGCACCGATCGGGCCCGCCCGAGCCGGCGGTGCTTGCCGGGTAGCAGCCGCTGCGCCCCCGGCTTACGCGCGGTCAGAAGCGACGCGCACGCCCGGTTAGCATGGCTGCGATGCGCGGCAATCACCGAATTGCGCCTCGCATGGCGCTCTGCGCGGCGCTGCTTGCGGCCACGCTCTCAGGCTGCGGCGCGGCAGGGCCCTCAGCACACGCTCCTGTGCTCTCGATCCCATCCGCCGCACGGCCGGGCGATGGCGCCAGCGCGCCCGTGACAGGCAACGCGCAGGACGGCGCCGCCCAGCAACGCGGTCATCGCGTGCTTCCGGATCCGCCCAAGCGCGGCGTCGGCGCGCTCGCGCACGATCTCGTCTCCGGCAAGGTCGGCGGCGCGCAGCAGCTGCCCGCGGCAGCGCGCGCGCCGCAGCGCAGCGCGCCCGGCGCGCTCTCCGATGCACAGGTGAAGGCGGACCTTGCCCACCTGCGCAAGGAAGGTCTCGCGATCGCAGCGGGCAACTCGATCCGCTCCTTTGAAGTGGAGGCGAGCTACCTCGAAGGCGGCTCTGGCACCTGGGCCTTCCCGATCCAGCCTGTCCCGGTCGTGCTCGGCCCCGAAACCTGGAGCGAAGATCAGGGCGTCGACATCGCCACCCTGCACGCCGCCTGCGGCCCGGAAGCGGTCGAGGTCGCGATCACCGCCGGCACGATCGTGCGTGAGGGGATCCCCGGCTTTGGCCCCTACGCGCCGGTGCTGCGGATCTCCTCAGGCCCCTACGCCGGCTGGTACGTCTACTACGGCCACGCCGCGCCTGACCTCGTCCCGGTGGGCGCGAGCGTCGCTGCGGGGCAGCCGATCGCGGAGGTGGGCTGCGGGATCGTCGGGCTCTCAAGCGGCCCGCACCTGGAGATCGGGCTCACGCCGCCCGGCGCAAGCAGCTGCTGCCCCGCCTTCCACGCCACCTCCGCGCTGATCGACCAGATCCTGCGCGAGATCTATTCGTAGCTTGCCTCGCCGGGCAGTTCTTCGAGGCCTTCGCCTTCTTCTTCGGCGCTGCGCCGCTTGGCTAGCTTCTCCGCGAACATGTCCTGTTCGGCCGCGATCCGCACCGCCTCGTCGCTTGTCGTTTCGCCATCCACCGCAGCGATGCCGATGCTTGCCGTGCAGCCGACCCGCCGTCCGGAGATTTCGATGGCGCATTCAGAGACCACCTCGGCGAGACCCTTCGCCACGTTTTCCGCCGCCCCCATCGGGGTGCCGCGCAGCAGCACGCCGAATTCGTCGCCATCCAGGCGCGCGATCAGGTCGGTCCCGCGCAGCCGCTCCTGCAGCGAAGCCGCGATCGACTTCAGCAGCTCATCGCCGGTGCGGTGGCCGGCGCTTTCGTTGACCGCGCGGAAGTTGTCGAGGTCGACGATCAGCACCGCCGAGCTCTCGCCCGCGCGCTTGCCACCGCCCGAGGAGCGGCGCACGCGGTCAACCTGAAGCCCCAGCTCGTGTTCGAAGAGGCGGCGATTGCGCAGCCCCGTCAGGCCGTCATACTCGGCGAGGTTGTGCAGGCGCTCCTCCATCAGCTTGCGCTCGGTGATGTCCTGGACCTGGGCGATCAGGCTCTGCGGGCGACCGGAGCGGTCGCGCACAACCGAGACCCAGAGCACGACGGAAATGATGTGCCCGCGCGCGTGGAAGAGGCGCTTCTCGACCCGGTACTCGCTGATCTCTCCTTCCACCAGCGCCCGCAGATCCTCGATGTCGTTGGAGCGGTCATCGGGATAGGTGAGCTCCTGCAGCGACTTTGCCATCAGCGACTCGGAGGTGTGGCCGACGATCTCCGCGAGCGCCTGGTTGACGCGCTCCCAGCGGCCCTCGAGCGTGAGCATTGCCATCCCGATCGACCCCTGTTCAAAGACCAGCTCAAAGCGCTCTTCGGCCTCGTAGCGCGCTTCATCGGAGCGCTTGCGCTTGGTGACGTCGCGAAAGACCGCGACCCCGCCCGCGACTTCCTGGGCTTCGTCGAACAGCGGCCCGACCTCCGCCAGGAAACAGCGCGTCCCGTCGTTTGACCAGATCTCCAGCGAGCGCGACTCCCCTTCGAGGGCGGAGCGATAGAGCGGGCCATAGATCTCCCACCAGTCGGGCCCAAGCACATCCTTGGCCGGCCGCCCTTCGATTTCTTCAGGGCGCAGGCCGTGATGGCCGGGAGCGCGCCCGACGACCAGCAGGTAGCGGGCGTCCTTGTCGAAGACCAGCGTCGAGGCCTTCGGCAGCGATGCAAGCGCTGCCAGCGCGATCCTCCCCGGCGGCGTCCTCCCAGGCGCCTGCGCTCCGCCGCCTCGCGCGGGACCGGCGCGACCCTGGCCCTCCCGGCGCCGGCTGGCGTCGGGGTCTGAGACCTGCGCGGGCGCGCCTTCACGGGGATCGATCTCGTCGATCTCCTCGCGCAGCTCCTCAGGCCCCTGCGTGGCGTCCTCGAGGTCATTGCGCGGTGAGAAGATGTCTTCCGCGGGGTGGCTGCGCTCGGCGGGCATGCCCCATCCGGGCCCTTCCCCGCCTTCGCGCCGACGCGGCGCCTCTTCGGCGAAGGGCGCGCCCTCCGCGCGCGTCTGGGAGCGTTCGGAGGGCCCCGCGTAGGGGCCGGTGGCGGACGGAGCACCGGCACCCGGCATCCGCCCCATCTGCGGTCCGTTGTCTGCGCTCGGCATGCTCACAGGGTCATCATCCAGAGGGGTCAATCCCTCTATCGGCAGCGAGCGTGCGCACCTTGACGGTGCAATCTGCGCCTCGGCGGTACGTCTAGAGCGGCTAGCCGCCTGTCCGCAACGGCCCCGCTCAGGGTGGGCAGCCGGGCCTTGCCGCGCCCATGAACACCGCCAGGCGGTTGTTGCCAGTATCGGCGACAAAGAGGTCTCCCGCGCAGTTGATCGCAAGGCCGCCAGGAGCGCTCAGCTGCCCGGAGCCGGAGCCTTCGCTGCCCAGGAGCGCAAGCAGCGCCCCGCTCGGCGAGCGCTCTTCAATGCGGCCGAGCCTGCCGTCAGAGACAAAGACGCTCCCTTCCGCGCCGACTGCCAGCCCCGTCGGATAGCGCCTGCCGGCGGCGTCCTCGATCCCCTGCGCGATCGCCGGGTCGCGCCAGCTTGCAAGCAGGCGGCCGCCTGCGCTCAGCTGCTCTATCTCCTGCGCTCCCGGATCGGCGAGGTAGAAGGTGTCTGAGGGCCCCGCAGCTAGCGCTTCCGGGCGCAGGAAAGCGCTACCGCCGACCGGCGCGCGCAGGCGGAAGAGCACGCTCCCGGAGGCCGAGAGGCGCAGCAGCGCTCCTTCGCCCGTGTCGGCGACGATCACCGTCCCGTCAGAGAGCACCGCAACGCCGGTGGGCTCAAGCAGATGTGCAAGGAGCACCGGCCCGCCGCTGGACCCCGGTTCGCTCGGCGCCGCGTAGCCGCGTCCGGTGATCGCGCTCGGGGCCCCCGCCCCGGCGGGGTCGCCGATCGCCGCAAGGAAGCGGCCGTTGTAGTCGAGGTGGCGCACCACGGAGTTGTTGATGTCGCTTGCCCACAGCGTCCCGTCGCGCGCGAAGGCAGCGCCGGCCGGGCTGAACCAGAGGCTGCCAAGGAACACATTCCCACCCGAGCTCCAGGAGACCGTCGGCGCAAGCACGCTGAAGCCCGCCAGGTGCAGGAAGCCGGCGTAGGGCTCGACGGCGACGCCGCTGCCATCGGGGCGCAGCGCGACGTCCACCGGGTCCTCGAGCTCGCCGGCGTCGTTGGTAGAGATGCCGAAGCGCCCGATCGGATGCCCTTCGCGATCGAAGATCAAGACCTCGTTGGCATGGGCGTCAGCTACGTACGTGACGCCGGAGGACGCCACCGCAACTGAGCGGATGAACGGCGTCAGATGCAGCGACCCTTCGCCGCCAAACGCGCTCAAGTAGCGCAGCGCACGGTCGAAGACCACAATCCGCCCGTGGTTGTCGTCGACCACATACACCCGATCACCGTGGACGGCGACGTCGAAGGGGTTCTGAAACTGAGATGGCTGCGCCGGGAAGCGCGCGACGGCGCCAAGGAAGCGGCCGGAGGCCGAGAGCGCCTGCACGCGGTCGTTGCCGTCATCCGCCACGTAGAGCGTTTCCGGCGCCCCGCCCTGCGCCGGCGCGACAGCAAGCCCGTTGGGGTGCATCACCTGCCCGGGCCGGCTCCCCGGGGGGGCGATCACGCGCGCTTCGCCGCCATCGAGGTTGAAGCGCTCGATGCGGTTGTTGCGCGTATCGGAGACGAAGATGTAGCGCGCGGAGACGGCGATGCCGCCGCCCGGAGGCTCGCTTGGCCCGTTCCCCGCGCCGAAGTCAAACTCGCCCACGCCGCCGCCGCGGTCTCCGAAGGAGCGCAGTAGCCGACCCTGCGGGGTGAACTCCTCGATGCGGTCCCCTCCGCAGTCGACCAGATAGACGTCGCCTGCAGCGTTGCTCGCCAGGCCGCCGACGGCGCCGAACTGGCCCGGCCCGGTGCCAAAGGAGCCCCACTGGCCTTCGAAGCGACCGCTTGCGGAGAACATCTGCACCTTGTGGGTGAGCTGATCCCCGACATAGACGCGCCCGCCAGGGCCGATCGCAAGCGCCTCAGGCTGACGCATGACCCCTTCCCCGACCGCACCGATCGCTCGAAAGGCGCGGTAGGGGCATGGTGCGCTGCCGGCCGAGATCGTCCTCCCCGCCACCTTCGTGCCCTTCGCCCAGGCGCCACCCGGGCAGGCGCTCTGATCGCCGACCGCGACGAGGGCCACCTTCCTTGCGCCTCCTGCGCAGGCAGCGAGGCTTGCGCAGCAGAGCGCAAGCAGCCCGGCGATCAGCGCTTGGCGCGCGCGCCCTGCGGCCCTCCGTCGACCCGCCACGCTCCGTGCTGCGCTCCTGCTCATGGCCGGCACCTTACGATGCACGAGGCATGCTCCGCGCAGCCCTCGTTGGCAGAGCAGGCGCCACAGCCGCGATGAGTGCCGATGATCGCCCACCAGCCCGGACCCCTCCGCGCCGCCGAGCGCACTGCACAGGCGCCTTGCGCGCACCCGCGCGCCGGGCGCTGCCCGCAGCGTCCGTGGCAGCGCTTGCAATCCTGATCGCGCTGCTCGCCGGGGAGTTTGCGAGCAGGACGCACGGCGGCCATAAGGCTCCGCCGGCGCCGACACCGCCGCGCAGCGCCGCCGCCGGCCCTTGGCCGAGCGTAGCCGCCGGAGCCGTGCATGGCCAGCCCGTGCGCGTCGCGGTTGGAAGCAGCGCGGGAGGCGCGCGCGTCCCCACCGATTTTCTCGGGCTCTCCTTTGAGAGTGCCTCGCTCCCCTACCTGGCCTCCTACGCTCGCGGCGGCACGCTTGTGGCGCTCATGCGCGAGCTGGGGCCTGGCGTGCTGCGCATCGGCGGGCTCTCCGCTGACAAGCTCACCGCGTGGCTTGCGCAAGGCGGGCGCCTGCCTGCGTGGGCACAGATCGCGCTTAGCGGCGGCGAGATTGGGGACATCGGGGCGCTGCTTGGCGCAAGCGGCTGGCGGGCGATCCTGACCGCGAACGCCGCCCACTTCAACCCCCAGGCCGCCGCGCAAGAGGCAGCCAGCGCGCAGTCGCTCCTGGGCGGCCATCTGCTTGCGCTCTCGATCGGCAACGAGCCTGACCGCTATGTGCGCGAAGGGCTGCTTGCGCCCGGCTGGTCCTTCGCGGCCTACGCCAGGCGCTATCGGGCCTATCGGGAGGCGATCGGGCGCACGGCGCCCGCAGCTGCGCTCGCTGCGCCAGATGCCTCAAGCGGCCTCTCCGTCCTGCCATGGGTGCGCTCAGCGATCGCGCTGCACCCCGGACTGCTCACCGACCACTTCTACCCCCTCACCGCGTGCGACGAGGAACACCCCACGATCGCAGGGCTGCTCAGCGCGGGCGTCGCCCGGGAGGAAGCCGCGCTGCTCAGCGCGCTGCATGCGCTCTCCGCGCAGGCGCACATCCCGCTGCGCATCGACGAGGCCAACGACATCTCCTGTCATGGCGAGCCGGGCGTCAGCAACACCTTCGCCTCCGCCCTATGGGCGGTGCGCTTCATCAGCAGGGCGATGAGCGCAGGGCTGGCCGGCGTCAACTTTCACGATCTGCTCGCCGAGAGCGACGCTTACAGCCCGCTGGTCTTCGCGGGCGCCGGCAATGCCGCCACCGCGGCGGATGCGAGGGCTGCCGCCCGCGGCGATCCGATCGGCCCGCTCGCGCTGCATGCCAACCCTGAGTGGTACGCGCTCTTGATGACCTCTGCGCTGGATGGCTCTACCGCGCTGCCGACCTCAGAGCAGGGCCCGCAAACGCTCTATGCGCAGGCATACCGAGCGCCTGACGGCACCCTGCGCATAGTGCTTGACAACACCGCGCTGCCAGGATCAGCGCCGCTTGCGGTGCGCCTAGCGATCGCGGGCGGCCCCTACCGCGCCGGCTCGATCCTGCGCCTGGCCGCACCCTCCCCTGCCGCGAGCGCCGCCGTCAGCCTCGGCGGAGCGCAGGTCAGCGCGGCTGGCGCCTGGCGCCCGCAGCTGCCCCTGCCAGCGCCCTCAGGCAACCCCAGCTCGCCTGCGCTTGAGCTGCCTCCTGCGAGCGCCGCGCTCCTCACGCTGCAGGCGCGCAGCGCGGGCTCCTGAGCGAAAGCGTCGGCAAGATCGATTGCATTCCTGCCGCTGGGCGCCAAATTTCGCAATTAGCTGATAAGGTGCCTCGCCGATACGCCGAATCCCCTCCCTCCCGGGGAATGGGATCGGGGGACCCAATGTGATCTGCGACACCTTCGCGGCAAGCGGATCGCAGGGGCGAATCGCCACATCTGTGACGTAGCGCTCTCCGGCGCGAGCCCGTCAGCTAACCCCGTAGGCACAGCTAAATCAAGCCAGAGGAGAAAGGACCTGTCAAGGCGGCATGTCTACGTTCACACGTGATCTCGCATCCCCGGACATCTGGGAAGCGTCGCTCAACCGCTCGCACGCGCGCCGAAGCTCGCGCCAAAGCGCGCCGCTGAGGAGGCCTGCAGCGCTCTTCAGCTCGATGTCAGGAAGGCGTGGAGCGCGCGCGAGCTCGCCGCTTGCGCGCGACCTCGCCGACCCGGAGCTCTGGGAGCTCTCGCTGGGGCGCTCGCGTGCGCGCAGGCGCGCCCAGGAGCTGCGCTTCGTGCCGACCGGCAGGAGCGCGCGGCGGCTCTCGCTTGGCACTGTCGCAGCCCTTGTCGTCGGCCCGGCATCGACGCTCGGCGAAGCAAGCGCCGCATCGAAGCGCTCGCTGCCACAGCTGCCGCCGCAGTCGCCACCAACATCAACCGAACACCACATCCTCCTGCAGGAAGGCTCGCAGGGCGCTCAGGTGCGTAGGCTGCAGCATGCCCTGGGTGTGAAGGCCGATGGCAACTTTGGGCCGGAAACCCAGACGGCCGTCTACGAGTTCCAGATCCTGCACGGCCTTGAAGTCGATGGGATCGTGGGGCCGAAGACAAGCAGGGCGCTCGCGTCAGCGCGAGCCTCAAGCCGCAGCGGCCTCAGCGAAAAGCAGGCGATCATGCTTGCGCAGGCTGCGCTGCACATCTCGGTCGACGGCGTCTTCGGGCCGGAAACCGAGGGCGCGATCCGCGCCTTCCAGCAGCAGGCAGGGATCCATGTCGACGGCGCGCTTGGGCCGGAAACGTGGAGCGCGCTGCATGTGAACGGCGAACTGATCATCTACCCGCCCGCCTCGGCGCTGCCGAAGCCGAAGCCCGCGCCACAGCCTCCGGTCAGCGGTGGCGGCGGCGGCAGCACCGCGCCCGAAGCGCACGGAGCGGTCGCACACACGGCGGCGGTCTCCTACCAAACGTCGGCGCCGGCGCCGAGCCATCCGACGGGCAATCCCGTGCGCGCGCTTCAGGAAGCTCTGCACCTGCCGGTCGACGGTGAATTCGGGCCGGAAACCGAGGCGGCGGTGCGTCGCTTCCAGGAAGAACATGGTCTTGAAGTCGACGGCGTCGTCGGCCCGCAGACTTGGGCAGCGCTTGGCATCAGCGGCGAGCCCACCCTGCAGCCGCCCTCCTGGGCGCTGCCGCACGCCGCGCCCTCCTCGAGCTCGAGCACAGGTGCATCGGCGGGCGGCTCAAGCAGCGCGACGGGAGAAAACGCGCATGCGGAAGAAATCGTCGCGCGCGTGATCGCTGCGGCCAATGAAATCGCGACCCGCCCCTACGTCTACGGCGGCGGCCATGGCTCCTTCGAATCCTACGGTTACGACTGCTCAGGCTCGGTCTCATATGCCCTGCACGGCGGCGGCCTGCTCTCCTCGCCTGAGGACTCCACCGAACTTGAGTCCTACGGCGAACCGGGGCCGGGCAAGTACATAACGATCTATGCCAACGCCGAACACGCCTACATGACGATCGACGGCCGTCGCTTCGACACGGTCGCCCTTGCCGAAGACGGCTCGCGCTGGTCAAACTCCCCGGGCAGCGACGGCGGCAGCTTCGTCGTCCGCCACCCCGCCGGTCTCTAAGCACCACCGTCTGGCGCAAACGCGCCGGGATATCACCTCCCATGAGAGCAGCCGGGCGCCAGCTGGCGCCCGGCTGCTCTCCAGCCCCTCGGCGAGAATGAGTCCGCCGCGCACGGCTCCGACTGAGTCGCGCGCTGAGCGGGACCCTGCTCAGCGACGCCACAGACGGCTACCCTCGCTTGCCGCCGCGCGCTGAGCGCCGCGCACCAGCGCGATGCGGCGCCACCCCGCGATGGTTGCCCACACGCGTTCATTTTGTGTCGAGGACCTGAGCGCCCAGCCGGTGCGGGTGCAGGTCGACGTGCGCCCAGCTCTGCCTGTGCTCGCGCTGGTAGGCCTGCCCGACGGCGCCGCGCGCGCCACCCGTGAGCGGGCCCAAGCGGCGGCTCTCAACAGCGGCCTGTGCTTCCCTGGCCGCCGGATCACAGCACGTATCGCCCCGGCCGACATCCCAAGGAGCGGAGCGGGCCTCGATCTGGCGCTGGCGATCGCGTTGCTTGGCGCAAGCGGTCAGCTCGATCGCAGCGGATCGCCCGCTACGCCGCGGTGGGCGAGCTCGGCTTGGATGGCCGCGTTCACACGATTCGCGGCGCCATCGCGCGGCCCGCAGGCAGCGTGCGCGGCCTGATCACCGAGCACCCCGAGCCCCCCATCACACAGCGACGGCGGCGGGGCTGATCGGCTCTGCCCGCGCGGGCGCGCTTGGCGAGGCCCTCCTTGCGCACCGCGGCGTGCTCTTTCTCGATGAGCTCTCAGAGCTCTCGCGCAGCGCGCTGAAGGCGCTGCGCGAGCCGCTAGAGGAGCACAGCGTCATCATCGTGCGCGGCGGTCGCTGCAGCACCCACCCGGCACGTTTCCTGCTGCTTGCGGCGACCAATCCCTGCCGCTGCGGACACGCCGGTGAAAGCGATCGCTGCCGCTGCTCGGACTCAGACCTAGCCCGCTACGCACGTAAGGGGAGCGGCCCGCTGCTCGATCGCCTCGACCTGCGCGTTGAGCTGCCGCCAGCCCCGATCCAGAGGCTCCGGGAGCGCGGCGGGATCAACTCCGCTCGCGCTCGCGAGCTCGTGCACGAGGCGCGCGAGCGCCAAGTCGCGTGCTCGCTGCGTGGCGGCGCCCGCAACGCGGTGCACTCCGAGCGGGCGCTGCGGAGCGTGGCCAGGCCGGACGCTCGCGGTCAGGAGCTGCTCGAGCGCGCCCTTGCCGGCGGCATGCTGAGCGCTCGGGGCGCGCTGCGCCTGCTGCGCGCAGCGAGCACGATCGCCGATGTCTCCGCTTGCGAGCGGGTGGGCGCAGATAACATTGCAAGCGCGCTCGCCCTGCGCTGCGCCCATGGCGCACCGGCCGCGCTTGCGATCTGATGAGCGCAGCCCGCTCAGGCAGTCGCTCAGGAGCCTGCCCGCAGTGCGTTGCTCGCATGGAGCTGATCGAGTCACTCGCTGCACGGATCGAGGCGCGAAGACCAAACTGCGAGCGCCTGGCGGCGCTGCTCGCGCTCCCCGACCACGAGCTGCTCGCCGCCCTTGACGCAACTCAGTCGCGCGGTGCGGGGCAGGAAGCTGCGAGGCGCTCGCGGGCGCCGCAGGGATGCAGCAGGTAACCTGGCGAGCCCGTCGCGTTTAGTCGCGCCCGCGAGGCAGTGCGCCCGGAAGCGATCTTCCGTCACGATCCGCATCACCCGGCGATGCCGGGCGCGGAGCCGTGGGCGCCGCCGCCGCTGCTCTGGTGTCTTGGCGATTTCGACCTCCTCGAGCGCTTGCGGGCAGAGCGGACGCTGGCAATCGCGGGCAGCGCGCGCGCATGTGCCTACGGGCGCAGCGTGGCACGCGCGCTCTCGGCCGAGCTTGCGGACGCGGGCATCCTGATGCTTGTGCCCCATGCGGAGGGATCGGCGCGGCGGCGATCGAGGGCGCGCTTGAAGGCGGCGGCGCAATCATCGCCCTTGCCCTCGCGGGGGTGAGACCGCTGACGCCGGCCCTCCGGCCGGAGCTCGCGAGCACGCTGGCGCGCAGCGGCCTGATCATCGCCGAGCATCCGCCCGGCGCGCGTGTCCGGCGCTGGCACTGCGCCGCGCGCTCGCGCCTGCTCGCGGGGCTTGCCGACTCGATGCTGGTGGTCGAGGCCGAGCAGCACAGCGTTGATCTGAGCGGGCCGCGCTTTGCCGCGCGCCTGGGAAGACGCCTGTGCGCGGTGCCCGGTCGCATCAGCGCGCCGACCTCCGCGGGCACCCACGCGCTAATCAGAGAGCGGGCGCAGCTGGTGAGGAGCGCCGAGCAGGTCCTCGATCACCTTCACCTGGACGACCCCGCGGGAAGGTCGCCGCGGGGCGTTGGCGCCGGAGCGCAACAAGCGCCCGCTCCTAACCGCAGCTCCAGGCTGAGCGCCGATGCGAAGAGCGTGCTCGGGCAGATCGCACGCGGCGCAGAGTGCAGAGATGCTCTGCTTGCGCTCGGCATTCCGGCGCAGACGCTGCTCTGCGCGCTGGGAGAGCTGGAGGTGGCGGGGCTGCTCGAGCGCTCGGCCGGCGGCAGGCTGCTGCCGGCGCTCGATGGCGCCGGCAGCGGGGCGCGGCGCGCAGGTCCCTGCCGCCACGGCGCTTAGACTTCGCTGCCGATGGGTCAGGCACCGCTGCTCACCTACGTCGGCGGGCCGACCGCGCTGATCGAGTGGCGCGGCCTACGCTTGCTGACCGACCCCACGCTTGACCCAGCCGGCTCGGTCTACGAGCTGCCCGCATACACGCTGCGCAAGCGGCAGGGACCAGCGCTTGGGGCGGCTGAGATCGGCCACATAGATACGGTGCTGCTCAGCCACGATCACCACGTCGACAACCTTGACCACGCCGGTCGCGCCCTGCTGGCCGGCGCGGGGCGGGTGATCTGCACGCAGGAGGGCTCCGCGCGGCTCCAGGGCGGCGCCGTAGGGCTCGCGCCCTGGCAGTCGACCTCGATCAAGTCAGCCGCCGGGTCGCCGCTCACGATCACCGCGACCCCCGCGCGCCACGGCCCTGAGGGCGGCGACAGAGGGCCGGTGATCGGCTTCCTGTGCGCATATGAGGATAGCCCCCAGGAGACCATCTACTTCAGCGGCGACACGGTGCTCTTTGCTGGCGTGGAGGAGGTGGCAAGACGCCACCGGGTCCGCTGGGCGCTGCTGAACGCGGGTGCCGCACGCGTCGCTGCGGCCGGCACAGGCCACCTGACCTTCACCGCGGAGGAGGCGGCAACCGTCGCGAGGATGCTCGCGCAGGCGCTGATCGTGCCGCTGCACTATGAGGGCTGGGAGCACTTCAGCGAGTCGCGCGAGGATCTCGAGCGCGGCTTCGCGCAGGCGGGCGTTGCAGAGCGCGTGCTGTGGGCGCCGGCCGGCAGGCGCGTTGAGCTGCCTCTCTGAGCGCAGGGCGCCCGGCGGTTGCAGCGGCCGTGCCGACGACTGTATAATCGGCGCTGTAGATGCGGCTGTAGCTCAGTTGGCTAGAGCGTCTGCTTGCCATGCAGAAGGTCGAGGGTTCGAGCCCCTTCAGCCGCTTTCTGTGATGAGTCGGGACATATGTCCCACATGAGTCGGGACATATGTCTCAGCTTGAGGAGCCCGGCCAGCGGCCGGGTCGTTTGTTTTGGTTGCGCCAGTAGCTTTTGGCGGGCTCGATGAGGTGGCGGCTG